>Ga0209979_1000257_pt1 | contig 80800 bp, 68 predicted proteins | sample AnhtaG_FD_183114 | JGI IMG/M metagenome (GOLD analysis project Ga0209979, IMG submission 183114) | Deep subsurface microbial communities from Anholt, Denmark to uncover new lineages of life (NeLLi) - Anholt_01485 metaG (SPAdes) (version 2) | ecosystem: Environmental > Aquatic > Marine > Oceanic...
GTGCGTGAGATGCTGCGGGCTGTCCTACCCCTGAAGCAATTGTCGCCGGAACAGGCCACCCGTTTGGTAGTCAAGCATTTGGTCAATCGCTCTCGTTCAACTAGCAGTCGCCTGAGGGCCCAGCGCCGAAATCGCGACCCAACTTGAAATCTAACAATGTCAAGCTACTATGCCATGTTCTATGCGGCGACGGCAGCATTGCTGTCTCGGGGGATACGCCGCAGTAAGCATAGTGGTATCCAGGCCGCTCTTCACCAGTTCCTCATACAACCGGGACTGATCGGACAAGAGTATGGCACTTTCTTTGACGATGCTCGTGGTGAACGGGAGCAAAGTAACTATGACCTGGGATTTGTCCCCTTGAGGCCGCTGGCTCAGACACGTTTGCTCCATGCGCAGGAGTTTGTGGCTCGCATGGAGGCATTCCTAAAGCAGGAGGTTGACGATGAGTGCTGTTGATCGCTCCCAAGTTCGGCCCTCGGTCATCGCCGGGACGTGGTACCCCGGCCGGCCAGCGGAGCTGCGAGCCACAATCGAGCAATACCTGGCCAATGTGGAGCCGACGGAACTGGAAGGGGAACTGGTGGGGCTGATTGCCCCCCACGCTGGCTACATCTACTCCGGCCAGGTGGCAGCCTACGCCTACAAACAACTGCAGGGCCGGGACTTCGACCTGGTGGCCCTCGTCTCCCCCATCCACCGGATGTACATGGGTGCCTATATGCTCACCAGTTGTGCTTACTACGAGACCCCGCTGGGCTTAGTGCCAGTGGCCACGGATGTGGTGGAGGGGTTGGGAGAAGAACTGAGCCTGGTGCGCGTCCAGCACGACGAAGAACACTCCCTGGAGATTCAGCTCCCCTTCCTGCAGTACATGGTGGGTGAGTTCCGGCTGCTGCCGGTCATGTTGGGCGACCAGGACTGGGGTTCCTGCCAACGCCTGGCCTCGGCGTTGGTCCCCCTCCTGACCGGGGAAAAGGCGCTGCTGGTGGCCAGCACCGACCTCTCCCACTTCCACCCCTACGACCGGGCGGTGCAGCTTGACCGGGGGGTGCTGGAACGCGTGGAGGCCTTCGATCCCCATGGCCTGTCAGAGGATCTGCGCGCCCGCCGCTGCGAGGCCTGCGGCGGAGGGCCAGTCATCGCTGTGATGCTCGCCGCCCGCGAGATGGGAGCCAAGCGGGCGCAGGTGCTGCGCTACACCAACTCCGGCGATGTGACCGGCGACCGATCCCAGGTGGTGGGATACATGGCGGCGGCCCTGAGCTAAAGGCAGAACGAAGAAGGCAGAACAGTTTTGCCTTCTGTGTTCTGACTTCTCACTTCTGAGTTTGTTTGCCGTGGGGGACAGGTGAGCGCTCGCTACGCTGAAGTGGTGGTCAATATCAGCCTGCGTCGGGACTGTAGAGCCATCCGACGCCGCCAGGAAGCACCGGCCCAGGGGGCGTACGATCCTCTGGGCCGCGCTTTCCACTACGCCATCCCCACGCCCTTGCAGGGGCGCCTGAAGGTGGGGCACATGGTGCGGGTGCCCTTCGGGCCCCGGGTGCTACAGGGCATCGTCGTGGGGCTGGCCGATAGCTCCCCCGTGGTCGAGACCCGCGGCATAGAGGTCCTGCTCGATCCCCAACCCGTCCTCGCCTCAGCCCAGATCGAGCTGGCCCGCTGGATGAGCGGCTACTACCTGGCCCCCCTCCTCAATTGCCTGCACCAGATGCTACCACCCGGCCTCTCCCGCCAGGCACAACTCCTGGTGGAGCGGGCGGCGGGCCTATCTCCCGGGCTCGGCCAGACCAAGAGACCAGCAGACCAAGAGACCAGCAGACCAAGAGACCACAATGAGCTGTCAGGAACCGAGAGGGCACTGTTAGACTATCTGGAGGAGCGTGGCCCCCAGGAATGGCGAGCCCTGGGCCGGGCAGTTGATCTGTCTGACTGGGAGGAGGCGCTGGAGGAACTGGCCTGGCGGGGACTGGTGGTCAGGCGCTGGACCCTGGCTCCGCCCCGCGTTCGGGCCAAGAGGGCGCGCTTCCTGGAGCTGGCCGCGGAGGAGGAAACGATCGCCTCCACTATCTCCTCCCTGGGCCACCCCTCCAAGCAGGCCGATGTGCTTGAGGCCCTGGCCTCCACCGACGACCCCCTTCCCTCGCTGGAGTCCCTGTGCCAGAGGGCCGACTGCTCGCCGGGGACAGTGCGTGCGCTGGAGGAGAAGGGCTGGGTCAGCATCGTGCCCCCACGCCACCTCATCGCCACGACGCTCTCTCTTCCCGAGATGGAAGGAGTGCTGGTCACAGACCTGAGCCGGGCGCCCAAGCAGGCGACGGCGCTCGCCTACCTCCGCCGCCAGGGAGGCCCGGTGGATGTGGCGAAGCTCTGTGACGAGCTCCCCTGCTCCCCCTCGGTGCTCCGCGCATTGGAGGAGCGGGGCTTCGTCCGCCGCTGGAAGGAGGGGGCTAAGGTGCTGCTGCAGTTGAGCGTCCAGGAGGTCAGTGAGGCGGCCTTGGCCCTGCGCGGGGCAAGGCCTCAGGTAGCTATCCTCCGCTATCTTCAGGAGAAGGGCCTGGCACCGATAGAGGAGGTGTACCGGGAGACGGGGGCTGAGCTTCGCCACGCGCGGGAACTGGTGGATCGCGGCCTGGTGCGCATGGAGGAGCGGGAGGTGTGGCGCGACCCCCTGGCCGGCCGGGAGTTCGTGCTCACCGCCCCACCACGGCTCACCCCGGAACAGGAAGCCGCCTGGGGCGTGATCCGGGCCGGCCTGAGGGAGCTCTTCCAGAGCGAGCTCTCCGAGAGGGAACAGCCGCCGGTGTATCTCCTGCATGGGGTGACGGGCAGCGGCAAGACGGAACTGTACCTCCACGCCCTGCAGGAGACGCTGGCTGCGGGCCGGCAGGCGATTGTGCTCGTGCCGGAGATCGCCCTCACGCCGCAGACCATCCGCCGTTTCGCCGCCCGTTTCCCCAACCGCATCGCCGTGCTGCACAGCGGCCTCTCGCCCGGGGAGCGGTACGACTCCTGGCGGCGCATTCGCTCCGGCCAGGCGGATGTGGTCATCGGCCCGCGATCGGCCCTCTTCGCGCCGCTGCCGCGCCTGGGCTGCATCGTCGTGGACGAGGAGCACGAAACATCCTACAAACAAGAGAGAACACCCCGCTATCATGCACGGGAGGTGGCCCTGCAGCGGGCCCGGCTGGAGGGGGCGGCAGTGATTCTGGGGAGCGCCACGCCCGATCTGGGCACCTACTGCCGGGCGCTGCGGGGCCAATTCACCCTGCTGCGCCTGCCCCAACGGGTGATGGGGCACCGGGTGAAGGTGGAGGAGCAGCGGGCGCGTTATGCCATCGAGCCGGCCCAAATGCGGCTTCGGGAGGTGGGGCCCGGCTACGAGGAGCTCCGCTACCTGGACCTGCCGCCGGTGGAGATCGTGGACCTGCGGGCCGAACTGCGAGCTGGCAACCGCTCCATCTTCAGCCGGGCCCTCCAGAGCGCACTGGCGGAGACGCTGGAACATCATCAGCAGGCCATCCTCTTCCTCAATCGCCGGGGTGCGGCGACCTTCATCCTGTGTCGCGATTGTGGGCAGGTGTTGAAATGCCCGCGCTGCGACGTGCCATTCACCTATCACACCAATGGCCAATCACGCATCACGCATCACGAATCAGGACGTGGATTACTCATCTGTCACCACTGTAGCCGACACGAGGAGGTGCCGAAGAAGTGCCCTCGCTGCGGCAGCCATCGCATCCGCTACTTCGGCGTAGGTACCCAGCGGGTGCAGGAGGCGCTGCACGAGCTCTTCCCCGGCGTGCGCACCCTGCGCTGGGATCGGGACACGACAGGGAGCGCGGCCTCACACGATGTGCTGCTAGAGCAGTTCATCAACCACGAGGCGGATGTGCTGGTGGGCACGCAGATGGTGGCCAAGGGGCTGGACCTGCCGCTGGTGACGTTGGTGGGGGTCATCAGCGCCGATACCTCCCTTCACCTGCCCGACTTCCGGGCCAGTGAGCGCACTTTCCAACTGCTGACCCAGGTGGCTGGACGGGCGGGGAGGAGCATACTGGGCGGCAGGGTGATCATTCAGACCTACAACCCCGATCACTATGCTATTCAAGCTGCCAGCCGGCACGACTACGAGGGCTTCTATCAGCAGGAGACAGTCTTTCGCCGCGAACAGGGATACCCTCCCTTCGCCAGGTTGGCCCGTCTGGTGTACCGTCACCGCGACGAGACACGGTGCGCGGCCGAGGTGCAGCGCCTGGCGGACCTGCTGCGCTTGGAGGTCCGCCGCCAGGGTTTGGCCGATGTCTCGCTCATTGGTCCTGCGCCCTGCTTTTTCCACCGCCTGCAGGGCCGTTACCGCTGGCAGATCGTGCTTCGCGCCCCCGACCCCGCCGCGCTGCTGCGCGCCTTCGAGCTACCCCCGGGCTGGCAGGTGGACATTGACCCGGTGGGGATGTTGTAATGATGGCTGATAGCTGATGGCTGATAGGAGTATATTGATGCTGGAAGGGATGCGTCGTCCGCTTTCGCTTGAGAAGTGGGTGGAGAACCTCTTTCGCCCCACAGTGATCGCCGGCATGATGGCCTCCGTGGTCATCAGTGTGGTGGCACTGGTCCACCGCCTGGATCCCACCTGGGGTGGTGCGTACCTGGTGTGCTTCGCCTTCCTCATCGTGTGGGAAGCCATTCAATCGGAGCGGGTGCTCAAGCACAGCGAGCCGGGGCGGTTCAACCGGCTGCGTTTCCGGCTCACCGAGTGGGTGCTGATCATGCTCTTCCTCAAGCTTGCCACTTACACGGAGCTTGGTCCGGGACGACTGCTGGTGGATATCCCCCGCTGGCTCCGCAACCTGGCCACCTTCTTCGATATGGGCTATGTCTTGGAGGCAATGCTCCTCTTCTTCCTGTGGCAACTGGGCATTTTCATCGCGCAGGACCTCTACATCTTAGAGGTGCATCCCAGCGAGTTGCGGCCCCGTTCCACCTCCTCCGAGTTCTATCTGTGGATAACCCGGCCCCGTTCGGCCATAAACCGTGGCGCCGCACTGCGGCGCATCATGGTCAGCTTCTTCTGGGGCGGTCTGATCCTTATCCTCTGCGCCGGGCTGGCCCGGTACGACATCCCCTACCTCTTCCCCGACCGGCCGCCTCCCGTGTCGGGGCTGGTTATCAACGTCATGGCCTACTTCCTGCTGGGGCTGGCACTCATCAGCCAGGCCTACTACTCCGTCCTTCGAGCCCGCTGGCAACTGGAGGAGGTGGAGATCGCGCCCAACATCGGCACCCGTTGGGCCATCCTGGCCGCCGCCTTTCTGGTGGTGGTGATCACCATTGCGCTGCTCTTGCCCACCGGCTACTCCATCGGGCTGCCCCAGGCCATTGCCCTGGCGGTCAACGTGGTGATGACGGGGCTCATCTATGTGATCGTCTCGGTGTTGAGCGTGCTGATCTTCCTCATAAATCTCGTCGCCTCCCTCTTCTTGGGGCGGCAGAAGCCCCTGCTGGAGGCCCCTGGTGGTGGCCTGCTCATGCCCTCCCAGGGGGCGCCGGACCGTGGGCCTGGTCTGCCCATCTGGGGCACGGTGCGCGATTTCCTGCTGTGGGCGCTGCTGCTGGGGATCGTGGCCTACTCCTTCTACAATTTCCTGGACGACCGGCGGCATCTCCTGCGGGGGCTTTTCGCCGGGGGCCCGCTGGCCTGGCTGCGCCGTCTGCTGGCCGGGCTCTTTGGGGTCACCCGGCGGGCTGCCGGCCGGGCCAGGCTCCAGGTGCGAGAGCAGTTCAGGCGGCTTTTCGGGGCCGGGGGCCGTCGGCCTCTGTGGGACTACATCTCCCTTTCCTCTCTGAGTCCCCGTCAGCTCATCCTGTACTTCTACCTGTCCATTGTGCGTCGGGCTGGGGAGCGGGGCATCGCGCGTCCGCGCTGGCAGACCCCTTACGAGTACAGTGAGCAGTTGCGGGCCGAGCTGCCGGAGCGCGAATCCGATGTGGCTGAATTGACCGAAGCCTTCGTGGCCGCTCGTTACAGTCCGGGGCCCGTGACGCTGGAGGAGGCGAGCCTGGTGAAGCGCAGTTGGAAGCGGGTGCGCAGTGCGCTGCGCCGTTGGCGGTTGGGGCGGTAACCTAACCCCCCGGCCCCCTTCCCTGGTAGGGTAGGGGGAGGGGTTATTTGTAAAGGAAACTACTATGAAGAACCGATACATCATCACTGGCCAGAGGATAGACCCGGCCAAGCTCCAACAGGCCAAGGCCCTGCGCCGCAACATGACCCCTGCCGAAAGACGCCTGTGGGCTGCATTGCGGGCCAATCGCCTGGATGGGTTTCACTTCCGCCGCCAGCAGATCATTGATGGCTTCATCGTGGATTTCTACTGCCACGCTGCTCATCTGGTCGTGGAAGTGGATGGGCCGGTACACGATCAACAGGTTGAGTACGACGTCGAGCGCAGCCGCATCTTAGCTGCCCGCGGGCTGCAGACTTTGCGTATCCGCAACGAGGAGATCATGCACAACCTGGAAGACCTGCTCACGCGCATACGGACAGCCTGTCACACCAGGGCCGGAAAATGGCTCCCCCCTCCCCGATACGGGGAGGGGTTGGGGGAGGGGTCTCCTCCCCCTATCGGGGAGCGGTCCATGTAGGAATTCATATCTCATGGAGAACTCACCATGACCTCAAGTTCTGGCAGTCGCAGCCCGCGCATCTCCATGCGCCGGGCCCTCCTGATGCTCGTCCGCCTCCGCCAGGGGGATGCCTCCCGACAAGAGCTGATTCGATTTGTGGAGTGGGAGGCAACTGACCCTACGATTCACGCCTCGCGGCCTGAATACAGCTTTCAGAAGGACCTGGCCCTGCTGAGAGGGCTGGGGTTCGACATCCCCTACTCGCGTCGGGACAATGCCTACCGCCTGGTGGGCATGGAAATCCCCCTGTTCGCCCTGGCCCTCTCGCCGGAGGATTGCGCCACCCTGGGCGTTGTAGCACGGGCCTTTGCCGGTTCCCCTCTTGAGGCCGACGTCCAGCAGGTATTGGCCAAGATTGAGGAGGCCCTGCCACCCGATCGTCACCCTGCCCTCCATCGGTCCCCTTCCACTACTTTCGCCTCCCTGGCTGTGCTGGACGACTTGCAGCCTCATAGAGCTACCATCCGCGTGCTGGAGCGCGCCCATCGCCGCAGGTAGCAGGTGCGCTTCACCTATCATTCGCCCAAGCGCGCGGAGCCTCATCAGTATGTCGTCGAAATTCAGGAGCTGACCTATCGGGATGGGCACCTCTACTGTGAGGCCTACGTCCCTGCGCAGGGTAAGTCCATTTCGTTTCGTGTGGATCGGATCGAGCCGGGTTCAGCGGAGATCCTTCCCAGCCGTGTTCCCGGCCCTCGCCGTCGCCGCAGCTACAGCCTCCGGTATCGTCTAAGCCCCGAGCTCGCTCGCTAAGGTGCCACGCCTCGCTTCACCAACCATCAAGTGGAGGTGGACGAGGATGGCTGGATCGTGGTCACGGCTGAGGCAGAGGATATGTTTTGGGCGGCCAAGACGCTGCTGAAGTATGGTGAGAACTGTCAAGTGCTGGAACCGCCGCAGTTGGTGGCCGAGATGCAGCAAGTGGTGAGAGAAATGGGCAAGTCGTACGGGCTGTGGAAGTAAATGAGCGCAATTAGACTAATATGACTGTGGTATAATATGGGCGGTTGATTGAGGCGCAAAGGAGGTGGAGTGGTGTTCGATACCCAAGCCATTGAAGACGTCCTAAGGCAATATGTAGACAGGTTTGTGCCAGCCATGCTTCAGTGGCGCTACCACCTAATCCTGGCTAAAGGGGGGCCAGACTACCCCCACCTGCCAGAGCAGTCGTTGTTGGCCCACATTGTCAACGGTGCCTTCGCCCTGGCCCAACTAGCCCGCTTCCTCGTAGAGCGAGAGGTTTTGGTCACCGGGCTGGATGAGCAGACACTGCGCAGGGCACTGGCCCTCTATTCTGTCCACGAAGTGCACAAGCTGAGCGACTTCGAAAAGATGGGGAAGTCGGAATTCGGCATCCCACTGGAACGGCTGCAAGAGGAATATCACGGACTCGACCTGCACAAGTTTGCTGTTGTGGATGAACACTTGATGCGGGCAGCTAACGTGCACAAACGCAGCCCCCACCAGGGAGACCTCCTGCTGGGTGGGGATGATGGATCGCTTCTCTGGCTATTGGTGCGGATCGGCGACAATCTGGCCTCCATCAAAGGGTTGGACGAAGCCTGCTCCTCGCTGGCCGGGTACCTCAAGAGCCTAGGGCCGGCCTTCGCGCCGACCAGTCTACCGGGCAGATACGCTCTGTACTACCACGAGCTTAAAGATGTGCGCGGAGTGCTGACTCACCTCATCCATCAGGCCGTGGCCAAACGACTGGAGCAGGAGCATGAGTTCTTCCCCCTGCTGTACTTCGCCACCGGCACCCTCTATCTGGGGCCTACGCAGGTAGAAGACCTGGACCGCGAGGTATTCATCCAAGGCGTTGTTGACGGGGTTCTGGGTTCACTGGCTCGATACAGTAGCAATGCTGGCGCCGCTAAGGATGGGCTCCGGCGGCAGAAGTACGACTTCGAGAAGTACGTCTACACCTTCGCAGGGGTGCCCACATTGCTGGACTTGGTACGCGAAGAGACATTGCTGGCCAAGCCGGACGCCCGGATCGCTGAGAAGGAGCTCACCAACCTGGTGACCAAGCGAAAAGACCTGCCATCTGATTGGCTTGACACCGCCGAGGCACGCTTCGGCCTTTCTCTGGAAGAAACCAAAACCTTCAAGGAGCGATGGTCGGAGGTGCGCCGGTACCTACTCTATGTGGACACCCTGTTGCGTGACCTGGCCCCGGAGGAGGGCCGCCTGGAGTGGCTCATCCGCGTGTTTGGGGTGGACGACGCGGTAGCAGTCAACCTGCGAGAGGAATACGAGGCCTGGGCGCGAGGCGGGGTGGGCAAATACGTGCTGCCCATCGCCTATCACTTCCTGCGCGGCCCGGATTTCGCCGATCGCCCGGCCGAGGCCCGGCCGATGGAGGAGGTATTGAACATTCTGCACAGGCGAGTGCTGGCAGCAATGGAACAGCTGGACACGCGCGCCGGGCGGCAGGGCGTGGTGGCCGAACTCGGCTTCCGCCAGGAACTGACCGCCTACCTGAATGGGCAATTGTATCTTTCCTGCGCGCCGCGTGCCCATCTGGCCGACGATGCCCTGGCCGTGTACAGCCGACCCAAGAAGAAAGGCCACTCCCACAAGATGTGCTCGCTGTGCAACCGCCAAAGCGAGTACGTGCGAGAGCTGCGCACCGGCATCGTCGGCGACTTCGGGCGGGTGTTCTCCAACCGGGTGCTGCCGGCCACCGAAGCGCCAGGGGGCAACCGCCCATGGTGTCCCATCTGCCACCTGGAGTTCGTTCTGCGCAAGCTGACCGGGCTCTCGCTGCCGGCCGGGGCTGCCTACGGCAACTCCTATCGCATATACCTCTACGTCCTGCCCACCTTCTCCTTCACCCCGGCGCACACCGGTCTGTTCGAGCGGCTGTTGGACCAGTTCCAGCGGGTGACCAACCTGCCGGTGCGGGATTATGGACGGGAAGCGCCAGGTGCACCACGGCTGTGGCTGGAGCGAGGGGAGCTGGATCCGTATTGGACCGACGACGTGATGGCGGTGTTCGAGCGGCAGGCGGAGCGCATCGGCGGACTGGGCGGCCGGGGCTACGTGGGTGAGCGGCTTACCACCAGTCAGCTTGAAGGCCAACCACACTACTATCTCATCGCGTGGGAGAAGCCAGCCCGAGATCGGGAGCGGGACGACGCCCGCATTGCCACTCGCAGCGAGGCCTGGGCCAAGGCACTGTTCGTCGCCACAGTCATCGCCGGACTCACATCTTGCAAGGTGTACGTCACTGAACGGCCTTACCTGCCGGTGGCCGATCCAGCGGATCTCAAGCCGACCATCACGTTGGACTCACCGCCGCCCATCCTGCGAGGGATGCTGGGTGGGCAGACCGATGCGGTTAGCCTATACGGACGGGAGGTGGGGGAGTGCAGCGGCTTGGAGCGGGTGCTGGACCTGAGCGCGGCGCTGTGGGTGGTGACGGCCGATGTCCGTGCACCGAACCGCCAGACAAAGGATAAGCACATCGCTCGCCGGCTGGGGTTGGTCAACGTCGAGCCGCTGGCAGGCGCACATTTCTACAAGGAATACAGTCGTCTGAACGAGGGGCAATCGCCCTTCGCAACATTGGCAAGAGCCTGCGAGGTTCTGTTGGAAATTCAAGGAGGTGAACTGATGGGACTTGTTGAACGGATCGCCGAGAACTCGCTAGAGATCGGTCTACCACTGAGGAAGGGTAGGCGAGGCACAGCCCACCGCTACGAGCTGGTCTTCCGCGAAGGGGTGGACGCTATGCGCAAGGCATTCAACGTCATCCCTGAGCTGCGCGAGACGGCGCTGACCGGCCGGCCACCATCCGCTGACAGCGTGGCCGAACTGAAACGGCTGGCGTCTGGCACACTGCTCAAAGCTATGCCCCGCAAGAGGGGCGAGATTTTCGTAAATCCCATGCGTAAGGACGTGGGCCAACTCACCGGGGAGTTCCTGGACGTCTTGGTGGACGAGATCTACTTGGGCCGGGCCAAGGGCAGCTTCGCCCGCTTCCTGCGTCTGGAGAACTCCCTGGCCGATGGGGTGTACTATTACACCGACCGGCACCTATCTGAGAAATGGGAGGAGTACAACGCCGCCAAGGCGGCCCGCGAGGCCGAATCCGATGCTGCGTCATAGTCGAGTATCACATCAAGCAAATCAAGGAGGGATCAAAATGTCTCTGTCCAACATCAAGTGTCTGGAAGCATACACCAACCGTTTCGCCCCCACTATTCCCTACACTCCGGCGGGGCGCTACGCCAGCATCATCCTGCTGCGCGAGACCAAGTCCTACGCCATCTTCACCACCGAGGGGGGCGAACAGCAGGATGTGGAGCAGACCCAGGCCGGCCTCACCCGTCCGGAACGGGCCGACCGGCTGGTGATGTTCAAACGCAAGCAGGTGGCCCCCGAACGGCGCACCGGCAAGGCGCTCTTGCGGCAGTATGGCGCCTTCCCCTACGCCATCCTCTACCGGGACGGCCAAGTGACCGATGTGGTCTACGGGGCCGAGGCGGTGGCGGAGGCTCAGGAACAGGCCAAAGGCGATAAGAAACTGAAGGTGAGCGCCTACGACGACTGTTACCTGACAGCCGGCCTCTGCACCCACTGCCCCGACTGCCTGACCTACGGCTACGCGGCCATCGAGGCCGAGGGGTCCCGTAAATCGCGTGTCATGACCGACTCCTGCTTCTCTATCCGCCCCTACCCGCTCATCCAGAAGATGGTCAAGTTCAACGTCATTGACGAGAAGACCCAGACCTCGGGCACGATCACCGAGTACGATTACACCCTGCCGGAGGTGTTCCTGCCGGCTGTGGAGACGACGGTGGACCTGACTGCCGACGAGTTGGTCTATGTGCTGGGCAATATCCTGCGCACTCCCCGCTACGGGAAGGAAAGCAGCCGCCAGGGGTTCGTCCGCAACCGCGTGCTGGCTGTGGCCTTTTCCGACGTGGAACTGTTCGCCAACCTGGAGTTCACGCAGGCCCTCTACGATGCTCTGGTCGAGGATGAGGCAGTAGACTTGAGCACAGGGTTCCTGTCGCTTCAGGATTGCCTGCGGCACGCACGGGAGGCGCTGGAGAAGCTGACTGCTGATCTGGCCGGCCGGCTGGAGATGATCACCGGCGGTGAGTTGACGACGTTGCTGGACCAGGTGCGGGCGCTGAACCGCGACGAGGTGCGGCTGGCCACTTTTCTGCGAGAACTGAATCAGCAATCGGCATCCTTCGTAGTTTAGCAGGAGGTGCCCAGGATGAGAATCTATCGGGGCACGCTGGAACTGCTGGACTACGTCTTCTATGCCACAGTGGAGCGGGGCAAGGTCTACGAGACGGGGGCGTTCGTGCACAACTATGCGCTGGCCTATGCCTTCGGCTTGGCGCGGGCGCCCTATGCGCACCGGCGACAGGTGCCTCACTATGCAATGGAGTTAGCACCGCTTAACGAGGTCGGGGTCTACCTGACACCGGCCGAACCGATGGGCCACGGTTACCGGTTGGTGCAGTGGAATACGATTCAGGAAGGATATGGCCTGGGCGGCAAGGCTCGCTCCATCGGTTATCCCGACTGGGGCTTCGCCCGTGTACTGCGGCCGGGGAGCCGTTTTCGGTTCTACGTGCTGGTGGCTAGTTCAGACATGGAGACCGACGCGCCAGCCTTCGCCGATGTCCTGGCCGGGCGGGAGGCCCGGGTGCGCCTGGGCAAATTCCCGGGCAAGGCTCGGGTAGTGCTGGAACCCGCGCGCTCGGTGAAAGAGTATGAAGGGGCCTTTGTTGCCCAACCACTGCTCAACTGGCGCGACTTCCAGGCCGAGCCGCTGGTGTGCGACGTGCTGGCTGGGTCGTTGCCGACGCGCCTGCTGCGCAACGCTCACTTCCCAGGCGGGCGCTTCTACCGCGTGCGCTTCAGTGAGGACGATGACGCAGAGACGGTGACGCTGCCGGTTGGGATGCGCTTCCTGGCTCGGCCGCCGGGGTAGAATGAGAGGTGGCGATGACGTTAGAATTGGATATCGGCCCGGTGGCTTATGAGCAGATGGACGCCGACTGGCTGCCGGGCCGGCGCCCCTACGTCTATCAATGGCAAGTCTATCAGTTGACCCAACAAGCGTTGGCCCAGGGTGAGACGCTGTGTCTGTTCCTGGTGACGCCAACAGGCAGCGGCAAGACGCTGGCCAGCTACGCCGTGGGGATTAAGACTGGCCGGCCAGCCCTGGGCGTCTACCCTACTAACGAGCTGATCCGGGATCAGCAACGGGCATTGCAGCCCTGGATCGATCCCCAGAGTGACTACTGCTTGCTGCGGGTGGACAGCGCCCAGCTTGATCACTGGCAGGCAGTCCTGGACCTGAAGCGCCACAGCGAGACGCTGGAGACGCTGATGCACTGGCAACCCACGCTGCTTACTAACCCTGACATCCTGTTCTACATTTTCTTCGGCCTCTACGGCGATTACCCGGCCAGCGTGCGCCAACGGCTTTTCACCCTGGTCGGCGACATCTACCGGCTGTTCCTGTTCGATGAGTTCCACCTCTACAACGTCAAGCAGGTGGCCGATGTGGCCTTCCTCATTGGTGCCTTGCAGCGCATTAACCCAGCGCGGGGGCGGGTCTTCATCTTCGCTTCGGCCACGCCCAATCTGCCGGTAGTCGAGTGGCTGCGCGACAGGCTGGGGCTGCGGGTCGAGGTGATGGAAGCCCAGCCTTCTGAAGCAGCCGACGCCCGCACTATTGCTTATCCGCTACGGCTGACCGTCGTTCCGGCCGATCTGACCCGTTGGCAGGGACCCCAGGCGCTCGCCGAGAACCTGCCGATCATAGACGACTTTCTGGCCTCTCACCCCCAGGCTCGATTGGTCACTATCCTGGATGCGGTAGCGGGGGCGATCAACGTTGCCCAGGTCTTTCGTGACCGCTATTGTGACCGCTCAGTGGGCGAGGTGCACGGCCTCAGTTCCGAGGAGGAGCGGGCAGCCGCGCTGCGCCGGCTGATCACCGTTGGCACCTCAACAATCGAGGTAGGGATTGACTTCCAGGGGGAGATGGAGAAGGACATGCTCATCTTCGAGGCACGCACTAGCAGCCAGTTCGTGCAGCGCTTTGGCCGTATTGCTCGTCACGAGAAGAGCCTGCCCATCCCTAACCGTGTCCTGGCACTGGTACCGGAGTACGTCTACTACTTCCTGGCCGAACAGGTGAGCGAGCCGAAGCTAACCCGTGAGGGGCTCTATCGTCTGATCCGTGCAGCCTACCAGGAGCCTCAGGACTTCCATCGCTATCTGACTACCCACGCCCCGGCCGAGTTCCACACTGCCCAATGGTTCATGCAAGGGCTGTTCCAGCCGGACGACCGACCGCGGATCCAAGCCGGGCTGGAGGGTGTCATCCAGGCGCTAACTGACAGGACAGGGGGGCAAGCTGCCGGGCTCTGCCGGCGATACCGGGAAGAGGGCGTCCTCACCCCGCTCATGACCTTCCGCGGTGCCGGCTTCGAAGCCGGTGTCGTGGACGGACGGGGCACCGATCCTGGTTTCCCGATCAAGCGCTACAATCTGATGTTTCTACTGCGGCGGGGGATCATCGAGGAGTTGGACGAGGCGAGTTACCTAGCGCGGCTGGAGCGTCTAGCCGAAATGCATCCGGAGTGGGTCGAGGAAATCACCCGTGAGAAACGGTACGCCAAACAGATTGGGCGCAGGTCGAATGAGTTGCTGGGCGTTTATGGCTACTTTCTGCTGGGCGGCCTGCTGGAGAAGGGGCGCAAGATCTGGTTTGAGGTTAACCAGCGTGAGGTGCGTGGGCGCATGGGACAGGTGACGGTGCTCGAAGGGCTGGAGATCGTCACCGAGCCTGATTTGCTGTTGCACAGACTCAAGCGCTTTCTACGCCGCAAGCGGATCGTGGCCTGGTTCATGGATGTGCATCCGGCGGCTATCAAATTTGGCCGGGCGCTACCGCCGTTGTTTGCCGTCTATGAACTGCGAGTGCGCAGGCCAGGTGGTGCGCTTAGCGATCAGGTCTGGAGCATCGCCTTCAACCAGGACGCTTTCTTCCTTGATAGTCTGGGCTGGTATCGCCAGCAACAAGAAGATGAGGCTATCATACTGTAGGGAACCGTGCCCCAGCGAGATAGATGAAGTGCACCTCCCCACCGCTATGCGCTACACCTTCCCACCCCCGCAAGCAAGCCGGGGCTGAGGCACTGCCATGCCCCAGCTCTGGCCCTCAGACGTGCCATCGAAGGAGTCTGCCATGGGCAAACGCAGGAGCAAACGAGGAAAAAGGCAATCCCGGCGGCTATCGGGCCCCCAGCGGGCCACTCGGAGCACGCCGACCGCTGTGGAGGGGCTGGGCGAGCGGGATGTCGCTGAAGCCCTGCGAGCCTTGATCTCAGGGATGGAAAGCATGGCTCAGGACCTGCGGCAAAGTCAGCGAAAAGCACGGGAACGCCAGCGAGCGGCGCTCGAATCCAGGGATCCCACCCTCGCTGAATGCATCGCTCCCTACACCAAGAACGCCCTGTCAGGCATGCTCGACGCGCTGGAAATCAGGGGAGCCAAGGGGCTCCTCAAGGCGGCCATGGCTGAACGGATCATGCAGGCGCTGCGTGACCCGGAAGGGCTGGCGGTCATCGTGGGTCGTCTGACCAACCGGGAGCGAGAAGCACTGCGCTTTGTCCTGTGGCAAGGGGGAATGGTGCCCTCGGCGGATTCTGCCCACCGCTACGACCACGACCTGGATGAATCGCCCTACTGGGGCTTCCCCAGCCACCAGCCTGAGAGCATCATGGGCCGCCTGAGGGTGCGCGCCCTGCTGGCCGAAGGGGTCCTTGAAGGGCAGGCCGTGATTGTCATCCCACGTGAGCTGAGAGGGCCGCTGAAGAAGCTGCTGGGCAAGCATTCAGCCATCAGCTTTCAGCTTCTGAATAAACGAGGTGAGCATTTGCTGTTCTTGTAAGCGCTCAGCCATGAGCTATCAGTTCATCAGCTATAAGTGTGCCTGGTCCAAGGCTAGGGGCCTGTCCCGTCGGACAGACGCTGATTGCTGACCGCTGAATGCTTACACTTGTGGTATAGAAGATATGGGAAATTAAATGATGAATTCAGAGCAGGGAACCCAAACCCAACACCACCTTGAACATCTGCTGGATTTGATTTTCGAGGGCACCGAGTTCCCGGGCCCCCGGGGTACAAGACCGCGCAACGCTGCTGGAAATGGAAGACTTGGGGGTGCACGAAGCGCTGGAGATGGGTGGTCCCCTATCAGTACCTCCTGTGCACCATCGCAGCGACGAGGCCCGCCGTGCGGTGCGCCAGGCCGCCGAAGAGATACGGACCGCCGCCAGCCAACTGCTGACTCTGCTCGAGCTCTACGACCAGGCCCCACAGGATGAGGATCCCGAATGGGCCAAATTCATCGCTTTGAAAGAGGCCCCCTTCCCGGTGGAGATCCCACCCAACTGCGACACCCGCGACCCGGACGTGATCGCGGTGATGATACGCGACATCGTCCACGGTGGCTCGTGGGAGAAAGCCATTGCCTGGCTCCAGACGGAGGACAGCGAGGAACAGAGGCAAGTGGACCTCCCCTCCCTCGCACACTCCAACTGGCCGCCTTCGAGCGGGCCTATGGGGTGAACCCGGACGATTTTCTGTTCAGCCAGGAGGCCAGGGCCGAACATGAGCAGATGACAGAACTGTTCCGCTGGGGAGGGCTGACCGATCTACCCCTTCATCCAAAAGGAAATTGAGCCATGAATTCCGACCAGGGATTCGTCTACTCCATCGCTTTGAAGCTGCAAGCCGTGCGGGAGACCTCCATCCCAGCCACGGTGGGCCACCGGGCCTACGCTGCCTTCCTGCACACCATACGCCAGGCCGACCGCGCGCTGGCCGAGGTGCTGCACGACGCGCCCCTGCCGCTCAAACCTTTCACCGTCTCCCCCCTCCTGGGCGTGCCCAAGGCACGGAATGGACGGGTAGCCATTGTCCCCACTAAGGAGTACTATCTGCGCTTCACGGTGCTCTATCCACCCATCTTCCAGCAGTTCATGGCCCGCTTCCTTCGAGGGGACGCACGGCCCACCCTGCGGCTGGGCGCAGCGGAGTTCGGCATCAGTGAGGTCCTGACCACGCCGGGCGCTTCACCCTGGTCGGGCTACACCTCCTTTGCCCAGCTCCACGACGATTCCCGGCCCGACGGGGAGGTCGTCCTGGAGTTCACCTCGCCCACGGCCTTCAGTTTCGGCCGCAAGCTCTGGGGGCGCAAGTACGTGGTGTTCCCCGATCCAACGCTCGTCTTCCGCAGCCTGCTCAAATCCTGGAACGCTTTCGCCCCGCCGGGGTTGGGCATTGACGAGGGACTGCTGGAGTACGTGGCGGAGGATGTGATCGTCAAGCGGCATCAGATCCAGACTCAGATGCTGCGCTACGGCAAGCACCCTCAGATCGGCTTCGAGGGCCAGGTGACCTATGGGCTGATGGGCGGGGGACACGAAACGGAGAAGCGGGGCCTCAATGGACTGGCTGACTTCGCCTTCTACGCGGGTGTGGGGTACAAGACCACGATGGGGATGGGGCAGGTTAGTCGGTTAGTCCTTAGTCCGTAGTCCTGAGTCCTCAGTCAGAGCTGTAGGCTGCGAGTTGTGGACTACGGGCAGGAGAGGAGAGTGTAGGATGGCTATTGAGCGCTTTGAGGACATCAGGGCCTGGCAGCGGGCCAGGGAGTTGGCCAGAGAGGTGTATGCGGTATCGGGCTGTGGCAATTTTGCCACGGATTTTGGGCTCAGGGATCAGATTCGAAAAGCCGCCGGTTCAGTCATGCACAACATTGCTGAGGGATTCGACGCTGGTTCGGATCCTGAGTTCATCCGCCTTCTGAGCTACGCTCGCCGTTCGACCACTGAGGTCCAATCACAACTCTACATAGCCATGGATCAGGGCTACGTCAACCAGGAGCAGTTCGACCACATCTACGACCTGGCCGAGCAATGGAAGAAGCTCATCAACGGATTCATCAATTATCTGAGACAGTCCTCAGTCCGTAGTCCTTAGTCTCTGACTATGGACTGTGGACTACGGACTATGGACTATGGACTACCTACCCATCTCAATGCTGAACCAACTGGCTTACTGCCCTCGCCGTTTCTGGCTGATGTACGTGGAGGGGGAGATGGCGGTCAACGTCCACGTGCTGGAAGGGATCCTCCGCCACAGGCGGTCGCACGCGCGGGAGCGCGAGTCGCTGCCAGAGGGGGAACGATGGCGGCGCGTTTACCTTCTCTCCACCCGGCTGAGGCTGGTTGGCTATGCTGATCTCGTCGAACGAGTGGAGGGGCAACTGATCCCCGTGGAGTACAAGAAGGGCCGCCAGGGGGATTGGGGCAACGATCAGATTCAGCTCTGCGCCGAGGGGCTGTGCCTGGAGGAGCGAACCGGGCGGCCGGTCCTCTATGGCCAGCTATTCTATTTCGGTTCACGTCGCCGCCAGCGGGTGGATTTCACCCCTGAGCTGCGGCAGGAGACGGAGGCGACTGTGGCCCGGGCCTTCGACATCCTCCGCCGGGGCGAGCCCCCGGAGCGCACAGAGCGACGAAGTCGCTGTCGAGGATGCAGCCTGGAGCCGATCTGCCTGCCACGGGAAGTCCGTCAGTTAGTCGGATAGTCCATAGTCCGTAGTCCTCAGTCCTGGGTCAGGACTGTAGACCATGAGCTATGGACTCCAGGTCGGAGAAGGGAGTGTAGGATGGCTATTGAGCGCTTTGAAGACATAAAGGCCTGGCAGCGGGCCAGGGAGTTGGCCAGAGAGATGTACGCGCTGTCGGGCTGTGGCAATTTCGCCACGGATTTTGGGCTCAGGGATCAGATTCGAAGAGCCGCCGGTTCAGTCATGCATAACATTGCTGAGGGATTCGATGCTCGCTCCGATCCTGAGTTCATACGCTTTCCAGGCTATGCTCGCCGCTCGGCCACTGAGCTCCAACCCAACTCTACATAGCCATGGATCAGGGCTACGTCAACGAGGGGCAGTTTGACCGCATCTACGACTTGGCCGAGCAATGCAAGAAGCTCATCAACGGATTCATCAGCTATCTGAGACAGTCCTCAGTCCTCGCTCTGTGACTGTGGACTAGGGACTGTGGACTTAGACTGCGGACTAAGGACTACATGACTACCCTGTATCTGACCGAGCAGCGCAGTCTGGTACGCAAGGATGGCGACTGCCTGGTGGTGAACATCCCGGCGGACAAGGACAGGGGCACCCAGAAGCGGACCGTTCGTGTGCCGCTCATAAAGCTTGACCAGGTGGTTGTGCAGGGCAATGTCACACTGACCGCCCCGGCCATTGCCGCACTGATGGAGCAGCGGGTGGCGATCTGTTTCCTGTCCTATTATGGGCGCTTCCAGGGGCATCTGTCTCCCGTCTTTGGCAAGAATGCCCGGCTGCGCGTGGAGCAGCACCGGGCGCACAACGATCCGGAGCGAGTCCTCAATTTGGCTCGGCAGTTCGTTTGTGGTAAACTAAGTAACATGCCCACGCTACTGCTGCGCAGCAACCGCAAGCTGGAGGACCCGGCCGTAGCCTCAGCAGCCCCCAGCCTGAAGCGGATCATCGCCCAGGTGGAGGAGGTCCGCTACGACGGCATCCCGCCCCGGGCGGAGGATCCGCAGGCGGGCACGGCCTGGGGAAGCCTGTTGGGGCTGGAGGGGGCGGGGACGGCGGCCTATTTCGGCGTCTTTGGCCGACTGCTGCGCAAGGGGTGGACCTTTGAGCGGCGGGTCAGGCGGCCGCCGACCGATCCGGTGAATGCGCTGCTGAGCTACGGCTACACACTGTTGACAGCCAAGATGGAGTCGGCCATCAGCCTGGTGGGGTTGGACCCCTATGTGGGCTATTTGCATTCCAGCCAGTACGGCAAGCCGGCCCTGGCGCTGGATGTGGTGGAGGAGTTCCGCCCCATCATCGTGGACTCGGTGGTGCTCACGCTGTTGAACAACGGGATGCTGAAACCGACTGATTTCGAGGAGGTGCTGGGAGCCTACCGGCTGAAGGATGGGGGGCGACGGACTTTTCTGCGGACCTTTGAGGAGCGGCTGAGCACGGAGATTCGCCACCCCACATTCGGCTATCGGGCGGCCTATCGGCGCTGTCTGGAGCTGCAGGTACGTCTCCTGGCCAAGGCCTTGATGGGGGAGATTCCGACTTATCCCTACTTCAGGGTACGGTAGGGAGGAGAGATGGCAGGTGGGGGGTCGGGCACGACGATGTACGTCGTGGCCTACGACATCTCCGATGATCGTCGGCGCACCAAGGTATACAAGATCCTGTCGGGCTTTGGGGAGTGGACCCAGTACAGCGTCTTCGAGTGCCATTTGAGGCCCAAGGAGTGGCTTCTGCTGCAGTCCAGGCTGGAGGAGCATCTGAAGCCGGCTGAGGACAGCGTCCGTTTCTACCCTTTATGCAGCCGGTGCATGAGCCGGGTGGAGACGGTGGGTTCGGAGCCTCCCCAGGAGCGGAAGGTGTACATTGTGTAGGGAGGGCTTTTCGTAAGCGTTCAGCGGTCGGCAATCAGCTATCAGCCCTGGAACAGAAGCAGAAGCTGAAAGCCTGTCGTGTCGGACACACAGGGCTGACCGCTGAACGCTGACCGTTTAGGGGTTTTCTTTGGGCCGAGGCGATTGCGAGAGGTGGAGCACTGCTTTGTGCAGTGGGGATCGCTCGCAGGGCTGAACCACGAGGGGTAGGGCTTAGGCAGCTCACTCATGCCACCTGTGGGTGTGGAGTGATCTCAGGAGGCGGACGCAGGTCAAGCATGCGGGTGGAGACTCTAGGCGCTCGCAGCATTGGCACTGGTGGGAGGAAAGAGGTTGATAGAGATGAGAACAGGATTTCAGTGGGGCGGCAGGGCTCAATTGAGGCCCACATATGGCAGAGGAAGAGGATTGGCCCTGAGGATTGCGAGCAGTCCAAACCAACCGAATTCCGACTAAGGAATTGAAACAGGAAATTGGAGACTCCACCACTACCGGCTGATCTGGTCCAAACCAACCGAATTCCGACTAAGGAATTGAAACCGGCACTCTCAGCAGGGGGATGTGGAGGCTTTGAAGTCCAAACCAACCGAATTCCGACTAAGGAATTGAATCGCTGAGGCCGCTGATAGACGCTGATACCGCTGAGGGGTGATGCTTTCAGCGGCCTCAGCGAGAATCAGGGTACTCAGTCCTTCGGAGGGTTTTGAAGGAGATACCGATGACCAGACAGTACGTCCGTGAGGAATACCTGCTGTCCGGGGTTACAGCCAGGATCATCAAAGCAGCGAAAGAAGTGCACCAGGAAATCGGCCCAGGCTTTGAAGAGGTCATCTATCAACGTGCTTTAGCCCTGGAGTTCCCTGCCCACGGATTGGATTTCTCTCGTGAGGTGTGGATTGATGTGCACTACAAGGGGGAGAAAATCGGTCGCAAGCGGGTGGACTTCATAGTTGACGAAGTGTTAGTCGAGATCAAAGCCAAAGCCGTTCTGGAGGATGTAGCCTTTGTGCAAACCCTCTCTTACCTCAAGGCCTCCGGCTACAAGGTTGCCCTGCTGCTTAACTTTGGAGCCAGGCGGTTGGAGATCAAGCGGATAGTATACGAGAAGGGGCGGAGGGGGAGAATCGCTGAGGGCGCTGATGATGCTGAAGGGGATGGTTTTCAGCGAACTCAGCGGGATTCAGCGTTCTCAGCGGTTCAGGAGTGAGGGAGGATAACCTTGATGGAACATACGATGAGGCTGGCTGTAGGTCAGTTCAACCAACTGAGTGACGAGAGGCTGCAGTTCATCAAGCAACTCGGGGTGGGCGACGTGCTTCTCAACACGCCGGTTCTCCCCGGCGAGACGCACTGGGAGTTCATGGACCTTTTGCACCTTCGGATGCGGTGCGAGGATGCCGGACTCAGGCTGGCGGCCATTGAGAACGTTCCGCGTAGGTTCTATGAGAAGGTCATGCTCGGCCTGCCAGGACGGGACGAGCAGATCGAGCACATGGCCACCACGATCCGCAACGTGGGCTGGGCCGGCATCCCCATCCTGGGCTACGACTGGATGCCCAATGGGGTGTGGCGAACCTCGAGAACCACGCCCGCCAGAGGCGGCGCGATGGTCACGAGCTTCGACATGGAGCTGGCCAAGAATGCCCCGCTCTCCCACGGCCGGGTGTACACTGAGGAGGAGATGTGGGCCAACTACGAGTACTTCTTAAAGGCGATCATCCCTGTGGCGGAGGAAGCGGGTGTCAAGCTGGCCCTTCACCCCGACGACCCGCCGGTCGAGTCTCTAGGCGGGATCGCACGCATCTTCCGCAACTTTGACGGGTTCAGGCGAGCAATGGGGGTCGTGGATAGCCCGATGAGCGGTCTGGACTTCTGCCACGGCTGCTGGTCCGAGATGGGACCGGGGGTGATCGAGGCCATCCGCTACTTAGGGGAGCGAGGAAAGATCTTCTATGTACACTTCCGCGATGTGCAGGGCACTGTTCCCAAGTTCCAGGAGTGTTTTGTGAACGAGGGCAACAGTGACATGTTCGAAGTTATGAAGATCCTCAAGGAGGTGGGGTTCACCGGGTTCTTGATCCCCGACCACGTGCCGCACATGGTGGGCGACACGCCGTGGGGGCACCGAGGGCGGGCCTATGCGGTCGGGTATATGACCGCCCTCCTTGAGGTGGTGAATTCCATGTGCTAGGAGCGAAAGACCCGCCGAATTCCTACTAAGGAGTGGGGAAAAAACAGAAGGCGGAAGATAGAACTGAATCTGCCTTCCGCCTTCTAACTTCTGACTTGCCTTGCCCCACCGCCTAGCAGTCCAGACGCGACTACGACCTCAGTACATCATGAACCCTCACAACCCGGAGGAGGGATACCCCCTATGAAATGGATAACCATCCTGTTGATCCCACTGGTAATACTCTCTCTGCTGCTCAATTGGCTCATACTGTGGCAATGGCAGAATGCCCGGCTGGCGTTGCAAGAGGCACTGGATGCGGCCATCGAAGGGGTGTCTGACCTGCGACAGGAGAGGATCGAATTGGAGCTGGCCATTGACCAGGAGATCCCCCTGCAGGCGGATATACTCCTGAGCCAGCCCCTGGAGGTGCCTATCAGCACCACCATCCCCATCAGCACGACCTTCGACACGGCGGTGAACCTGACACTCCAGGGCGTGGTGGTGCCCGTCGAGGTAGCCATCCCCGTCAACCTCCAGGTGCCCCTGAAGACGCAGGTGCCAGTGGACGCGGGACTGTTCCCCATCTCAACCACCGTGGCGCTCCACACCCGGCTGCCCATCGTTATCGAAATCGGCGATACCCCGCTGGCAGACTACCTGTTGAGATTGCAGCAGGAGCTCATCCTCCTGCGAGCGGGCCTGTAGATGTGAGGAGGAGAAGATGAAACTCACCCGTTGCGCTGATAACCCCATTCTGGTGCCCAAACCTGAGAACCGCTGGGAGGCCCGCGCGGTGTTCAACTGCGGAGCCGTGGTTCACAACGGGCTGGTGCACCTGGTCTACCGCGCCGTGGATCCGGTGCTCAGGTCCAGTCTGGGCTACGCGGTCAGCGAGGATGGCGTGCACTTCAAACGGCTCGATAGGCCAGTGCTGGGGCGAGAGGGACAGTTCGACACGCGGGGCGTGGAGGATCCGCGAATCACGCGGCATGCCGACCGCTTCTACATGCTCTACACTGCCTACTCCCCCCACGGCACCCGTGTGTCGCTGGCCTCCAGTAGCAACCTCATCGCCTGGCGGCGGCACGGTGTGGTCCTGCCTGATGAGGACAACAAGGACGCCGCACTCTTCCCGGAGCGGATCAGGGGCCGCTACGCCATGCTCCACCGCCGCCCACCCGACATCTGGATCGGATTCTCCCACGATCTGCTGCATTGGACCGACCACCAGATCATCATGCGGCCGGAGCAGGACTGGGAGGCGAAGAAAATCGGCGCTGCCGGGCCGCCTATCAGAACGCCACAAGGGTGGCTGCTCATCTATCACGGCGTGGACGAGGGGCAGGTCTATCGGCTGGGGGCGGCACTGCTGGATGGCGAGGACCCCACCCGCGTCGTGGCTCGGCAGGCGGAGCCCATCCTGGAACCTGAGGAGCCCTGGGAACACAAAGGCGACGTACCCCACGTGGTCTTCTCCTGCGGGGCAGTGGAATGGGGGGATAGCTACTACGTCTACTATGGCGCTGCGGATAGTGTGATCTGTCTGGCTACAGTGTCCAAAAATGAAGGCTTGGATTTTGCGTAGAGCCCTCACCATCCCCCTATCCCCTTCCTCTCCCAGATTTGGGAGAGGAACAGGACGCCGCCTGTCCTGCGGCTGCACAGCAGGCCAGGGAGCGCAGCAAGGCGGGCGAAGGAGACGGCTTTTCAGACACACTCTGAGAGGCGGGCAGCAAAGAGGAGCAGGGGACTTAAAGGGGGAAAAGAAAAGTCGGGGCGGGCGGATTCGAACCGCCGGCCACTTGAACCCCATTCAAGTGCGCTACCGGACTGCGCTACGCCCCGAACACGTTTAATTATAGCACAGCGATGCTAACTTAGCAAATGTGCGCCAATGAAATCCCTTTGACCTCGCACAAAGTCGTCAGCTAGCATGGCCCGCTTGCTCGCCAGTTGCACCTCCTCCAGGAGCAGCGCACCCTGACCGGTGCCCACCGCTACACCTTCTGGAGTCTCGATCACCCTTCCCGCTTCCCCCTCCGGTTTATGCAATGGCCGGGCGCGAAGCACCTTGAGGCGCCGCCCCCGCCAGTGAGTGTAAGTCCCGGGCCAGGGAGTGTAGGCCCGTACCATCCGCTCAATGACAACTGCGGGCCGGGCCCAGTCAATCTCCCCATCCTCCCTCTTCAGCAGGGGAGCGTAGGAGGCCAATGCGTCATCCTGAGGCTGAGGCTTGATCTCACCACCGAGCCAGCGAGGAAGGGTCTCCAACAGCAAGTCAGCCCCCAGGTGCGCCAGCTTCTCCGTGAGGGTGGCCCGCGTGTCGTCGGGGGCGATAGGGATGGACCGCTGGGCCAGAATGGGCCCAGTGTCCATCCCCTCATCCATGAGCATGATAGTGACCCCCGTCTCCTTTTCTCCAGCCAGGATCGCCGCTGCGACGGGCTCTGCCCCCCGGTATCGGGGCAGCAGCGAGGCGTGGACGTTGACGCAACCGCGTGGTGGAATCTCCAATACCTTGGGGCGCAGTATTTGACCGTAGGCGGCGACAACCATCACATTGGGGGTCAGTCCTCGCAGGTAAGCCACCGCCTCAGGGGTGCGCAACGTTCGTGGCTGCCAGACCAGAAGCCCCAGCCTCTGGGCGGCCTGCTTCACGGGCGGCGGTCGGAGCCGGCGGCCGCGGCCACTCCCACGGTCCGGCTGAGTGACCACGGCAACGATCTCGTACCCCTCGGCCAGCCCCACCAGCGTGGGCACGGCAAATTGGGGCGTTCCCATGAACACAACTCGGGACATACGAATCTCCTCGGGTATGACGGCCGAACAGAGTACCACTTCATTATATGCTGAATTGGCAATTTGCCCAAATGTGTGGTAGAATATGGATGTCCCTTTGAGCAGGGCCAGACCATTCTCAAGGGCCCTCATTGACACACCGCACAGAGACGAAAGGAGATCCAAATGGCAGAGGAACCGAAGGTGAGGGAACCGGTAGCTCAGGAGGAGATCACCGAAAATGACAAGCTGATGGCAGCGCTCTCCTACCCGATTCCCATTGTGGGGATCATCGTCCTTCTCGTGGAGGACATGAAGGCTCGGCCTTTCCAGAAGTATCACGCCGTCCAATCGCTGGCTGCCAATGTCGTGCTGTGGGTTATCATTGCCCTCCTGGCTTGCGTCCTGGGCGCAGTGACCTTCTTCATCGCCGGCTGCGGCGGCCTGCTGCCGCTCCTGCTCTGGCTGGTCACCCTTTATGGAGCCTACCTGGCCTACCAGGGCCAATACTTTGAGATTCCGGTCATCACCGACTTCATCAGAAACCAGGGCTGGATCGAGTAGCAGCCCTGCATGACAGGGCGAAAGGATGCTGTCCGTTGGGGATCCGTACCAGGCGCTGGCGGGTGAAGCAACCCATTCCACCCTCCTTTGTGGCGCATTCCCCCCATCCCTCGCCCCTCATGGCGCAACTGCTCTACAACCGAGGCATCACTGACCCGGGCGAGGCCCGTTCCTTCCTCCAGGGAGGCGAGCTGGAGCCCAACCCCTTTCGTTTGAAAGGCGTCACCGAGGCTGTCACCCGGCTGCGACGGGCGATCCGTGGAGGTGAGCTTATCGCAGTGTTCGGTGATTTCGACGTTGATGGGGTGACAGCCACCGCCCTTTTGGTGCGGACACTGCGCGCTTTGGGAGCCCAGGTGCAGCCCTACATCCCCCATCGGGTGCAGGAAGGATACGGGCTGCAACTGGAGACCCTGCGGCACCTCTATCGGCAGGGGGTGCGAGTGTTGGTCACCGTTGACTGCGGCATCCGGGCCGTGTCCCAGATCGAGAAGGCACGGCGTGGCCTGGACATCATCGTCACCGACCACCACCACGTAGGGCTTGAGCTCCCACCCGCCCTGGCGGTGATCAACCCCAAACAGCCCGATTGCCCCTACCCCTTCAAAGAGCTGGCCGGATCGGGCGTGGCCTTTCAACTGGCCCGGGCACTGTTGCGGGCCGATGCCAGGAGCGCTCTCGGAGAACCGGGCACTCTTCAGGAGGAGGAGCTGCTGGACCTGGTGGCATTGGGCACGGTGGCGGACATTGTGCCCCTGATAGGCGAGAATCGGGCGCTGGTCACACAGGGGTTGGAGCGGCTCAACAAGCCACAACGGGCTGGCCTGCAGGCGCTCTTGAACCAGGCCGGAGTGCAACCCGGCGAGGTCACGGCCATGTCCATCAGCTTCACCCTCGGCCCCCGGCTGAACGCCGCCGGCCGGCTGGACACGGCCATGCTCAGCTACCAGCTCCTCACCAGCCCATCCCTGGAAGAGGCCAAACCCCTGGCGGAGAAATTGGAGGCCATAAACCGGGATCGGCAGCACCTGACGGAGGAGATGTTGAAACAGGCCCGGGAGCAGGTGATGGCCGAGCCCCTGCTCCCCCTGCTTTTCGCAGTTGACGAGGGCTTTCATCCCGGAGTACTGGGGTTGGTGGCCAGCCGCCTGGCCGAGGAGTTCTACCGGCCGGCGGTGGTCGTCGAGATGGGAGAGGAGCTAAGCCGGGGCTCGGCGCGGAGCATCCCCGAGTTCCACATCACCCGCGCCTTCGAGGAGTGCGCCAGCCTGCTGGAGCGACACGGCGGCCACCGTGCCGCTGGCGGGTTCACCATCCGCAACGAGAACCTGCCCGCCTTCCGTGAGCAGCTTCTGGCCATCGCCCAGCGGGAGCTGGAGGATGTGGAGCTGGTGCCCTCGCTGGACATTGACGTGGAGGTGGAGCTGAGGGAGGTAGACTGGGCTACCCGGGCGCTGGTGGAGCAGATGGAGCCCTGCGGGGAGGGCAATCCCCCTCCTCTTTTCCTCAGCCGCAGGGTTCAATTGCGGGAGGCGCGTGCCGTAGGCCGGGAAGGGCGCCACCTGCGGCTGCTGTTGACCGAGGGGCGGGCGGTATGGGGTGGGATCGGCTTTGGGCTGGGGAGCTGGGCCGGCAGGCTGGGCGACCGGGTGGATGTCGTCTACGCCATCGAGGTCAACGAGTGGAATGGAGAGCGGCGATTGCAGCTCAATGTGCAGGACCTGCGGCCCTCGGAGTGAATGGCTCAGGATAGTGGTGGTTTACGCTGTTCAGTGCCCACTCATTTGAGACCCACCCCCGAAAGGACAACGAGGATGGATCGAGATGGAGAGCGAGGCTGGCGAAGATGGTGGACTCGGGCAGGCCCGCCGCTCAGGGTAGGATTTCTGTTTGGGCTTCTTGGTGCGATGCTGGCCGCCATCGGACTGGTGCGAGGCGCTTTCGAGCCCTTCTCCTGGCGGGGACTGGCCATGGCCATAGTTCTGGCAGGCGGCTCCTGGGGGTTGGTGAGCTGGGCATTGACCACAGCTATGATGGAAGCCGGTCGGGATGAGGAAACCACAGGAGAGGAGTGAGGGTAACCAATGGCCAAGATGAAGGTCATCGTCAATCCAGCGGCCGACCGGGGGCAGGCGCGCCAGAAGGCGGGCGCGCTCCTGGCCCTGCTGGCTGAGAAGGGTCTGGACTTTGATGTGGAGCACACCAACTGGCCAGGGGAGGCTATTGAGCTGGCACGGGCGGCGGTGGAGGCTGGCTATGAGACGGTGGTTGCTCTGGGAGGGGATGGCACCAGCCAGGAGGTGATCAACGGGCTGATGCAGGCCCCACACACGGGCCTGGCTGGGACGCTGGGCGTCCTGCCGGTGGGGTCAGGGAATGACTTCGCCTACGGGGTGGGCATTCCACTGAATGTAGAGACCGCCGTAGAGCATCTGGCAGCGGGCCAGGCCCGGGTGATTGACGTGGGCTTCGTACACGTGGATGGTGTCCCGGACCGCTATTTCGGCAATGGGGTGGGGATCGGCTTCGACGCGCAGGTGGCCATTGAAAGCACCAGGGTCAAGAGGCTGCGTGGCTTCACCATGTACTTCTGGGCTCTGCTCAAGACCCTGCTCTTCCACTATCAGATTCCCACCCTGACCGTTGATGACGGCCAGAGGGTGCATACTCAGCCGGCGCTGCTCATCGCCGTATCCAATGGCCGGCGCTACGCCGGCGGCTTCCTGCTCACTCCCCAGGCCAGGATGGACGACGGGCTTTTCGATGTCTGCCTGGCCGATGAGATGAGCCGCCTTAAGATCCTCAGTTTCGTGCCCAAGGCCATGCAAGGCACGCACATCTACGAGCCGGAGGTCACGATGGCTCACGCGACGCGAGTGGTCGTCACCTCAGAGGACGATTTGGTGGCCCACGGGGATGGGGAGATCCTCTGCACGGCCGCCCATCGGCTGGAGATGGAGATCGTCCCTCATAGCCTGCGGGTGATCGTGTAAGGGCGAGGCATTCTCAAGATCCCCTGCATTTGCCCCGAGCGCTTGTCTATGCGAGGGTACGGCGTAGTTGAGCCAGGCCCCATGGAATGCCTCGCCCCTACTATGGTAATAAACTTCCCAACCGAGGTAGGTCTCGAAGGCCTCGGCCAGGATTGCTGCCGAGTGTGAGGCGTTCATCGCCACGTGATGTTCAAAGCCGTTCTTGCAGATGTATTGTAATGACTTCTGCAACCCCGGTACTTCCACCACGGCCCGGCTGCCGAAGGTATCCAACAGATCGTCCGTGAACATATCATCGGCCGCGTAGGTTCGGATTTTGCCATTTCGATCGTCCGTTGTGATGCGGGCGAAACTCACCGGTCCGGCTGGCACCCGGCCGGCCACCGTCCCGTAGGTATTCTCCACGCCGAGTGTGGTGGCCAATATTTCGGCATATGCCATCTTGACCTCGGGGAAGAAACTCTTGGCCCAATTGCCGCAGTGGAAGAGAACGCATTTGTTGGGATCGTCGGCGTAGTTGTTGTTCCAGTCCACCAATGCGCTGGGCTGGCCCGAAGCCAGTTGCAAGGCGTACATTGATAGCGCACCGGTGATGTCCACCTCACAGGCGCTGGGCATCAACTTGTCGCTCATCATGCTCATCAGTGCACAGGCATTGATCCCATAATTCTGCTGGATCGAGGTCCAACACTGGATGGCCGTCGCATTCAGATCGTTGGCCGCCATCCAGTCGTCCAGGACGACGCCCATCTTGGCCATTTTGACCAGCGCCGGGGAGGGAACGCCCTCGGTCGTGACGTAGGCTTTGATCGCTTCCAGGTGTTCCTGAACTTTGGGATCGTCGTCGGCCAGCTTGTTTGCTGCACCAAAGACCTCGGACAGGTCGATGGTGCTGACACTGATGCCGTAAGCCTGCAATAGTTTCTCACTAAAGCGAACCGTGTTGAAGGCGTTGGGACGAGCACCGACGGCCCCCAGCCGCGCGTTCTTCAGCCCCTTCACCACCCGGCAGACGCTGACGAACCTCTTTAGATCGGCCTTGAAGCTGTCGCTGGTGGGGTACACCGTGTGCAACTCGGTCAAGGAGAAGGGATAGCCGTACTGACGCAGGTTGTTGCAGACGGAGATCTTGCCGCAGAAGGCGTCCCGGCGCCACTCCAGAGTGAACTGCTCCAGGTCATCGGGATAAGCCTGGAGCAGTATTGGCACCTGGAGGCCGGATAGCTTGATCGTATCGGCGATACCCTTCTCGTCACCGAAGTTAGGCAGCACCACCAGAATGCCATCAATCCTATCCCCATTGGCTTTGAACAGAGCAGTGCACCTTTTGGCGTCCTGCCAGGTCTCGACCGCGCCCAGTTTGGTCGCGGCCTCATCGAGTATAACAGCCTCGACGCCTATCTCACCCAGCACCGCCAGAATGTCCCGTCGTCCTTCGGCAACCAGCTTGTCGGGGTAAAAGTCGCGGTTACCGATAATCACTGCCAGCGTCATTTTGTCCATTTTGCTTTATTCCTTCACGCGTGCCTAATCGGGTACAGGCTACAATGTACTCCATCTTTCTGGCAAGCACAACAACGCCGCCCGCATCAACCGCTCTGTGTTCTCGAAATCCACCAGGCTCAACAGGCTCGCCGGGGAGTGGATGTAGCGACTGGGGACCGACACCACCGCCGAGGGCACTCCCTCTTTTGCCAGGTGGATCGCCCCCGCATCGGTCCCTCCCACCCCCGGCTGCTTGATCTGATAGGGAATCCCCTCCGCCTCGGCCACCTCTACTAGATGCTTGATCAGCCGGGGATCGCACACCACCGAGCGGTCACGGATGGTGATGGCCGGGCCCTCGCCTAGTTCCGTGGTGGGGCTCTCGTCCCTCTCCTTGGGCAGATCGTCGCAGACAGTGCCCTCCAGGGCGAAGGCCACGTCAGGCTCCACACGAAAGGCGGCCACTCGTGCTCCTCGCAGCCCCAGCTCCTCCTGCACGGTGAAAGCGGCCCACAGGTCGAAGGGATAGTCTGCCTTGAGCAATTCGACCAGTACTGCGCACCCCGCCCGGTCGTCGAAGGCCTTGCCCTTCACGGTGCGGAGTTCGCCACCCAGCTCGGCGAAGGAGGTGGCGAAGGTGCCATAGGTGCCCTTGGGCACTGCCTTCTCCGCCTCCTCCTGCCCTGTAGCCCCGATGTCAATAGTCAGATCTGACACCTTGGGAAGCTTTCCCCTTTCACTTCTCTCCTGGAGGTGAATGGGCTTGAGGCCGATCACGCCTGGCAGCCGGTCGTCGCCCAGCACGACCGGCTGTGCAAGCAGCACCCTCGCGCCTAGCCCGCCCACAACGTCGAAGTGTAACAGCCCATCCTTGTCGGCGTGGGTGACCATGACTCCTACCTCATCCATGTGGGCCGAGACCATCACCTTGAGCGGCTGATGGCCGCTGGCCACCGGCTGGCAGCTTGTTTTCAGGGCAATGAGATTGCCCAGGGCATCCACCTGGTAGCTGTCCACATGTCCCTGGATGGCTTCGAGGATGAGTTCATGGACCGCGCTTTCGTGCCCGGAGGGGCCGAAAGCCTCAGAAAGTTCTTTCAAGATCACTTCGTCTCCCCTATTCTGGGTTGCTCGTACAGAGCCTCACGAAAAGATTCGTCCAGGCGGCTGATGAATCCGGCCAGCAGCCTTCCCGTGCGCTCAATGTCCCTTATCACCAGCGTCTCCACCGAGGTGTGCATGTAGCGCAACGGAATGGAGATCAGCCCGGTGGGGATCCCCTCTCGGGTGACCTGCATGGCCCAGGCGTCGGTGCCGGTACGCCCGGGGATGGGCTCGATCTGATGGGGGATCTCCAGCGCCTGGGCCGCTTCCACCAGCCCCTTGTGCACCTGGGGGTGGATGTTGGGGCCGAAGGCGATGGCCGGCCCCTTGTCCATCTTAATGCTCTTCCCCTCCGGTTGGCCCGGTGTGGCACCGAAGCCAACGTCTATGGCGATGCCCACCTGGGGCATGATGTCGTAGGTACTGGTGATCGCTCCCCGCAGCCCCACCTCCTCCTGCACTGTGGCCACCCCATACACATCCCACTGATGGCGCATCCGGGCCAGTTGGGCCAGACAGAAGCCGATAGTCGCCACCGCTGCCCGATCGTCGAAGGCTTTGCCCGTCACCCAGCCATTCTTCAGCTCGATGAAGCACCTATGCATAGTGACCAGGTCACCAACCCGGACCAATTGGGCAACCTCCTTCTGGGGCAAGCCGAGGTCAATAAAAAGCTCTTCCATCGGGCGAGGCTTTTCTCGCTCTTCGCGGGGCAACACATGGGGCGGACGGCTGCCGATGATGCCCGGCAGAGCGCGCCGCCCGTGGACGATCACCTCCTGGCCCAGCAGCACCCGAGGGTCAATGCCTCCCACGGTGGTGAAGTGCAGGAAGCCTTCTTTGAGTTGAGTGACCATGAGTCCGATCTCATCCATGTGGCCAGCCAGCATGACGCGGGGATGTGGCCCTTGGCCTTCCCCCCGCTTGAGGGCAATGACGTTGCCCAGCTTGTCGGTGCGCACCTCGTCGGCGAACTGGCCAAACTGCGTGATGACCAGTTCCCGGATACTTTCCTCGTAGCCGGAAACGCCTGCTGCCTCCGACAGATGGCGTAGAAACGAGATCACCTCCATAAATTGACAACCTCCTGGTTTGGTATTGGTGGAAAACACGATGCGGGGCATGTACAGAACTTGGGGGAGCGTCGCGATTCAAGACCTCGGAGGTTTGAGTATGGCCATTTTCGGGCTCAACAACCGCTCCAGCCAACGCACCTGGTCAGTCAAAACACCGTGGAAACCTCCGAGGTCTGCCCCTCCCCCAACTTGTAAATACACGCCATAATGCGCATTATACGCCTGTCAGGTATCGGTGTCAAACGGGTTGATCCTCCGCTGAGAGGGACGATGTGAATGCCCCGGTGACAGTCACTGAGGGAGTCACAGTGAGCGTTGGTGAAGAGGTAGCTGTCGGTGTGTGGGTAGCAGTGAAGGTTATGATCGCCGTGGCCGTCGGCGTGGAGGTGAAGGTCGGCGTAGCTGTCGGCGTATTGTTTGGCGTAGCCGTTGGTGTGTTGGTGGGCGTGGCTGTCGGCGTGTTGGTGGGCGTGGCCGTGGGAGTTGTGGTCGGCGTCTCCGTGGGCGTAGGTGTCTCGGTAGACATGGCGGTCGGGGTCTCCGAGGGCGTCGCCGTAGGCGTGGATGTAGAGGTCGGCGTGGCTGTGGGGCTCGCCTCGGGGAGTGGTGTGGGTGTGTCAATGGCCGTCGGTGGAATGGGCGTTGAGGTCGGAAGTGCTGTGGGCACCGGCATAGTGGTGGCCGTGGGCCAGGATTGGGTAGGTGTGGGTTCCAAGGTCCCCGTAGGTATAGGTAGGGGAGTTGCCTGGGGTGTGACGGTAGAAGGCAGAGGAGTGGCAGTGGGAGAAGGGGTTGAAGTGAGAGGGTAGATGGGGGTCGGGGCGCTGACCACAGGCGCGAAGGCCAGGGCCACCAACCCCACGCAGTAGCAGGGCAGGGTCAACAAAATGAGGGACAGCAGGATACCGTAGCTGGTGCGTTGGCTCTGGCCCAGGCTGGTGTACCAGGAGCGCAGCCACCTGGTCACAAATGGTCTCTCCTTCCTACTCCACCTGCCCCGCCTCTTCCACCGAGAGCTCCTCCCGACCAGCGTAGAGGTAGCGACGCAAAAGAGTGTCATACTCTGTCCAGGGTTTAGTGCGGTCCGGGCGGCGAATGATGAGCTGCCTAAAGCGGTTGACCTGGGCGTCCAGGTTGTCCAGGTAGTGCAGGGCGCAGGCCTCCAGGGTCTTGGGTCGGCGGGGTGAGCCCCACTCGTAGCGCCCATGATGGCTGAGCACCATGTGCCGCAAGCAAAGGGCCAACTCTTCAGGGAAATCTTGCAGCCGGGCCAGGTGCGCCACCAGCATCTCATCGCTCAGCAACACGTGGCCTAGTAGTCGCCCGGCGTCGCTGTAAGTGATCTCCCGTTCGTAGGTGAACTCCCGCACCTTGCCGATGTCGTGCAGGAGGATGCCAGCCACCAGCAGATCACGGTCTATGTCGGCGAAAAGGCGGCACAGAGGACGGGCCAGCACTAACAGCTCCGTCACATGCTCCAGAAGTCCGCCCAGATAGGCGTGGTGCACGCGCCGGGCCGCGGGTGCTCGCTTGAAGCGGGCTACGAAGTCCTCATCGCCGCCCGTCCCAGCCACGGGGAACAGAGCCTCGCAGAGAGCCTGCAAGTGGGGGTTCTTCAGTTCCTTGATGGCCCTCTCCAGCGTCCGCCACATGGCCTCCACATCCCGTTCGGTTGAGGGCAGGAAGTCCTCCAGCGTGTACTCCTCGGGCCGGGCGAGGCGCAGTCGCTCCACTATAATCTGCCGCTGATCCCGATACTCCTCCACCTCCCCCCGTATCTTAACCACATCTCCCTCATCGAATGCCTCCGCCAACTCGGGCCCCTGTTCCCAGACGCGGGCCAGAATCTCCCCCGTGTGGTCCATCAATACCAGCGTCAGGAACTGCCCTCGCGTACGATCTCGGAACCACTCCAGTTCCTTGTGCTTGACCAGGAAGAAGTCCAATACCTGATCACCGATGGATAGATCGCGGACAAATTGATCCTTCATCACTGCTTCCTCCCGCTACTATTCATTGCCCTTCTGTGACCGTGACCTCCTCTGCCAGGAGCAAATGGTTGCCCAGGAGGGTCTGGTCGGTGGAATCCACGACAGGCAGGCGGAGCCCCGTAGCGGCATCGTAGAGCCCGACCTCAATCTGATAGCAGCCCGGAGGTGCATCGTCGCGCACGGGGATTTGATACTCGTCAACGATCACTTCCCCCGGCAGCCAGCCGGTAGTGGGGTAGGTACCCTGGAGGGGGAGGTTGTCCTGTTGGCCCCAGATACGATTATGTTCATCCAGAAGATGGGTAAACACAGTGTAGCTGGTGTCCATGCGCCGCACGGCCTGCCAATAGAGGGTGAGGGGCAGGGCATCGCCAGGTGACATCTCCCTCTGCGGCAAGTCGTACCCCAGGAAACGGACCAGCCCTCCCAATTCGGCCTGCATTGGATGCTGAACCGCGGCCGGGAGCTCGAAGAGCCGCTGGCGGCCCGTAACAGTGATCGTGCCCAACTTGAGGTCGGAAATCCGCAGAGGCTGTTCCGACTCATCGAATAGGTTCAGCATCAGGGAGTAGGTCCCAGCCGGGGTAGCCGCGTCCACTGTGAGGTCATACTGCCCTCGAAGGATCTCTCCGGCGCGCCATTGGCTGGTGGGATATTGGGCACCCGCCGGCGTAGCGTACACCTCCCCGCCAAACTGTCCGAGCTCATCAATGAGCCACAGCCGGGCCACGTAATCGACCTGCGTGGAGCGCTGAGCTTGCCAGAAAAGGGACAGATGCAGCCTGTCGCCCGGGCGTGCGTCAGTGGTGAAGACATCCCAGCCCAACAGGCGAATGCCCCTCCCAAAATCAGCTCTGTGTGGCCGGGCAATCTCCAGGGCCTCTGTCGAAAGGGGCTGAGAAGCGGGGAGAACCCGCACCCTGCCCAAGGGATAGTCGAAACCAAAAACCGCCGCGCCAGTGCTGCGTATGGGCAGGCCCTCCCACACCGCCATAGGGTGTACTCGCACCAGAACCGTGTACTGGCCAGGGGGGGTAGCCAGATCAACCGGCAGCTCAAAGGCCTCCACCGTCGTCTCCGCCACAGGCCACTGAGAAGTAGGGATGAGCACCGCCTGTTCCAGCCCCCGCTCGTCCCAATAGGTCTGGGCATCAACATCGTTCAGCCGCTTGGAGCCCAACCCCCAGAGGTGTCCTGACCCGTCGCGCAGGGTCAGGGTGACGAGGTAATCGGCCTGCATGGCCTGGGTGGACTGCCAGCGCATCTCCACCTGCAGGTCTTTCCCTGGTGGGGCTTCAGCACGCGTCCACTGGAACCCACTCAGCCGGAGCTTATCGTCAAGATTGACCTCCACAATCTCCCCTGGCCAAAGGTCCTGACGATGGTAGAGCTCCAACAGCCGAGAGTCGCGAATGGTGCGCCCGGCCAAATGGAAGTGGGTCTGTACGTACTGCTTGAAGGCAGGATAGTCGCGCAGGTTGACCAACTGATGCGCGCCCTGGGCCACATTGAGGATCACCATCTGCACCTTGTAGGCCTGAATCTCGCCCATCAGATCGCGCCCCATGATCTGCCCGCTCTTCACCGCACCCCGTGATATCCCGGCGGCCAGGGGGGTGGTCTTTCGTCGGGCGAAGAAGTTGAGCCCCGGATAGTCGGACAGGACGTAGTCATCGGAGCCGGTATGGGCTTGTATATAGGTTGCCAAGCGCTGTGTATCCCGCTCCCACAGGGCGGCCACCCGTCGGTTTTCCCTCCACGAGGGGTAGAGCGCCGCTCCCAGAAGCAGGGTGATCAGCCCTCCCCGCCACGCCAGCGCCCTCCAGCCCAGACGCCGCGAACCCCAAAGCGGATCCAGCCCGATGGCTGTCAGTGCTGCCAGGGAGGGGACCAGATACACCAGATGGCGGGCCTGAAGCTCCCGCGAGAGGAGCAAGAAGGCCAGGGCGGTGGGGAACTGCCAAACGAAGATTGATGCCAGGCGATGCCTACCTCGGAGTGAGCGAATGGCACCGATCAGTGCCAGAAACATCAGGATGGGCTGGGCGCGGCAGTAATCCCAGTAGAGCTTCAGCCCCTTGAGGACCATCTGCCAGGGGGTCAGTTGACGGCCCTGCCGCAGGTGATGGCCCAGCACGGCGCTCAGAAAGTTGGGGGCCAGCAAGAGAAAGAGGCCCACCGCCAGCCCGCCCAGCAGCGCGCAGGGAACCCCCATCCACAGGGCGCTTCGCACCTCCTGGCCCCAGGCCCGCCCTCGCCAGGCCCGGGCGGCCAGGAACAGAAAGCATCCCAGCAGCGGCAGGAGTCCGAAGAGGTTGGCTAAGGTGGCCAGGGCAAAGGCAATCCCCGAGGCCGCCAGCCCCCAACGCTGTCGGCTAGGGTAGGAACACACGAAAAGGTAGAGCCCCAGCGCGTCCCAGAAGAGCATGGGCGCCTCAGGGCGGAAGAAGCGCGCAGCCCAGAAGAAGTCGCGCTGGATCAGGCAGGGGATCATGGCCAGGAGTGCCACACGGTCACTCCACAGCCGCCGCAGGGTGAGGTAGAGTAGCGCCACGGCCCCCAGGGTGAGCAGGGCGCTGAGGGCGCGGAGGGCAAACCCGGAGTTATCGCTCAGCTTGAGCACCAGCGCTCCAGGGTAGAGAAAGGCGGGCAGCTTGGGAGTCAGGAAGTCGCGATAGGGCAGCTCCCCGGTGCTGATGCGCCAGGCGGCATAGAGGTAGCCTCCCTCGTCGTCGTAGGCAAGCCACTGGGCAATGCGGTCCAGGTAGTAGACGGCTCCCAGGATGAGCAGGGCCAGGGCCATGAAGTAACGAGGCAATGAGTAACGAGTTGACGAGTAATGAGTCAATGAGTCATCAGAGAGGATCAACTCGTCGAGCTGTTGCCTTGTTGCCTCGTTGCCTTGCTGCCTCATTGACCTGTTGACTCGTTGACCCATTGGACTCCCTCTACGACTCCGCAGCTTCAATGACGATAGGTGTGGGCAGGAGCACCCGATCCTCTGGAAGCCACTGGCCATCAGCCACGATAACTGGCAGTCGCTCCATGGTCGTCAATTGGTAGAGCCCCACCTCCAGTTGAGCCTCGCCGGGCGGAATATTCAACGGCAGGGGCATGTCAAACCGATCAGCGTAGATGCCACCGGGGAGCCAACGCCCGGTTGGGGCCCGCTCCTGGAGCGGCTGGCGGTCCACCTGGGCCAGCAGTACATTCCCCGGGCCCAGAAGGTGGGTGAAGAGGGTGTAATTTTCGCTGATAGGGACCAACGGTTGCCAGTATAGCGTGAACTGCAGATGTTCCCCCGCCTGCACTGTCCTGTGTGCCACATCGTAGCCCAGAAAGCGAATTTGTCCTCCCATGGTGGCGGAAAGAGGCTGGGAAATTGGCTGCTGATCGAGCAGTTGGAACACGCACCAGCGACAGGGCAGGCCCGGCTGAGCGTAGATCAAGGCCCAATTTGGGGGGATCGCCTTCAGGACGACTTTGCCCTCCTGGATATCAAAGAAAGGACCGAGCAATTCCTCTCGCCGGACGATGGTTTGATCGTCCACAATGGCGTAGCAGGCTCGCGTCGCTTGAACGTGAGCCCTCAGCTCCTCCCAGGTGTAAACGTCAGAGGGGAACTCCCTGAAATCGAAGCGGCCCTCGTAGCGCCAGTTGGGCAGCGACTCACTGGGTCCCCAGAGGATGTCCGTGTCCGGCGCAATCCCCTGCTCAAGCCAGGCGAAGAGCTCCTCGGATGCCGCATTGCGTTGGCGATCCAGTAGGAAAGGATCTTACGCCAGGTGGCGGAGAGCGTCCCTGCCGTCCAACCCCAGCCAGGCGGCCAGTCCGAAAGCGAGAAACAGATAGGCCAATCGCTGGGGGACTTCCCTCTGGGGCCGGTACAACCGGCGACCCAGCCACCGCACACCCTCCAGGCCCAGAAGGTAGGGGAGGGGCACCAACGGCATCAGGAAGCGGGGGGCGACGTACACCTGCGCATACCAGGCGAAAAGCAGAGTGAAAAGGAGTAACAGTGTCCCTGAGTAGGCGGCCCAGGCGAGGTGGGGGTCGCGCCGCGCCCGGTGCAGTCCATAGGCCAGCGCTGCAGCCAGCCCCACCAGAGTGAGCGCTCCCCACCAGGGATAGATCTCCCACGGCCCTGTCCCCCGGCCCCAGGGCAGGGCCGCCTCAGCCCACATGGAAAGCAGCCTGCCCAGGCCAGCCCATTGGCGGTGGAGCATCTCCGCCAGCGAGTGGGCCCGCAGGTAGGAGCCCAGGGTGGGGAGCGGGCCCCGGGCGTATTTGTGCTCCCACCGGTCGAACCACATCACGTGGGTGGTGCTGTAATTATAGAGCGGATTGCCGTAGCGGGCCAGATTATGGGCCCACAGTGGCGCAGCAACCAGGCTATAGGCCGCCACATAGCCAGCCATGCCGTGCCAAACCCGGCGAACCCCCCGGCCGTTGACCAGGAGTACCGTCGGCAGGAAGGCGATCAACAGAAGCTGGCCGGTGGCCTTGGTCAGATAGGCCATCCCCGCCGTCGCACCGGCAGCGATCCAAAGCCGCTGCCGTCCAAAGCCCTGCACGGTCAGGTACCAGGCCAGGAAGAAGAGGCCGACCAGCAGCGGCTCGGCCATGATGTGGGAGGACTCGTGGGCAAAGGCCTGATTGGTGCTCAGCAGAAGGATAACGCCCAGTGCAAGCCCGCTGCCCTGCAGACGCCTGGCCAGCCAGAAGATGAGGAGCAGGGACAGCGTGCCCAGCCCCAGGCTGAGGAGCTTGGCTCCCGTGAAATAGACACCCACTCCCGGCGGGCGAAGATCGCCAGGAGAGCAGGGTATAGGGGGTGGCGGTTGCCGTCGGTCAGCTTCTCCCTGGCACGGATTCTCAATCCCAGGTTCAGGAAGGAGCGCTGATCGTAGGCGCTGGAGTTGGAGTTGGCGCTCACTTCCTCCAGGCCGACGGCCAGGAACCGGCCCACGATGCAGAAGAGGAGCAGTGCCAGGGCCAGGCGTTGGGCGAAGATCCAGCGCTCACTCACGCCACACCTCGATCTCGCCCAGGGGGATGTGCTCCTCTGGCAGCCGCTGTCCCTCCGGTGTAAGGATCGGCAGCCGTTCTCCTGTCCGCACATCGTACATCCCCGTGGTCAGTTGATACGTTCCCAGTGGCAGCCCCTCCGGCACGGGGATCTGGTACTGATCCACGATCACCTCCCCCAGCCACCATCCGGTGGAGGGGTACTTTCCTGCACCGGGGATCTGATCCCGCTGGGCGACCAGTTTCCCATCGCTGTTGAGGAGGTGAGTGAAGACGGTGTAGCTCAACTTCATCTCCGCCCGCGCCTGCCAGTAGAGGGTCAGCGAAATGGCCTGTCCCGGCTGGAGGATGGCGGGATCCAGATCATAGCCCAAGAGCCGCACGCCTTCGCCCAGGTCAATCCGCAAGGGATGCTGGATCTCCTTGGGGATGTCGAATCTCCCCTCCCAGTGAACCACGGGCCGCGGTGTAAGGTATATCTGGTCTCCCGGCACTCTGTTGCCCCCTTCGTCGGTGACAGGCAACCGCTCTCCCGTGTCCGGGTCGTAGAACCCGGTCGCCAGAAGCATCTCGCCAGGAGGGGCATCGGGGCGGACAGGGATGGCGAAGGTGTCGGCCATGACCTGGCCCGGCAGCCACCAGTCTGGGGGATGATTTCCCTCAAAGGACAGCCGATCCACCTGTCCCCATCGCTTTCCCTCTCCATCAAGGAGGTGCACGAATGAGATGTAGCGTTTCTGCATTGGAGCCTCGGCGCGCCAGTAGAGGGTCACGGAGATATGATCCCCGGCCTCGACGGAGAAATGGTCCAACTGGCTGCCGAGAAACGCGATGCCCTCGCCCACCCTGGCTGGCTCGGGATAGGCGATCGCACTGAGGTCGAAGGGGAGGTAGATGTAGCGGCTATCGGGGTAGGCCCGAACCAGGCAGTAACGGTCTATGACCCACCGGAGGTAGTCCGGCACCTTGCTCAGCCTCTCTTGCCAGAAGAGGATAGCTGAGGGATGACGCTTCTCGCTGAGTGCAATCAACTCCCTTGCACTGAGGTTGCCCGACTCCAATCGCCGGGCCGAGGGGACCGCCAACTGGGGTGGGATACGCCGGTCGGATCGGAAGGCCAGCATAGGGTCATCGGTGATGATTGTGGAACCGGGTGGGGTATGAGCTTGCAGAAAGGCCACGGCCTCCTGGCCGGCCTGGATCTCCTCCTCATCGAAGGTGATGTGATTCAGAAGGGAGGAACTCAGTCTGGTAGCAGAGACTAGTTCTACTAGGAGCAGAAAAAGGGCCATCAAGCCCCCGACCAAACCCAGCCACCGCGCTCTCCCGCTCCCACCCCGTCTTGTAGTCGTACCCACTGCCTCCTGCACTCCCACTCCGGCCAAGGCCATCACAGGGAAGGCCAGGAGCAGGAGTTGATGGCGCCGAAGGGGGTTCTGAAACAACAGTACCAGCGAGGTGAAGAGCAACCAGAGCCCTAGGGGCCAAAGCCGATGCCAATCTCTTCGCATCGCTAGCCCCAGCAGACCTCCCATAGCCAGTAACAGCAGTGCCCAGTGAGAAACCTCGTACTTATCGTAAGCAAAGTAGGCCCACATAGCCTGAGCATTCTCAGCCACGTTGAGGGGGGCCACCTGCCGGGCCTGACCATAGGTACCGATGACCTGGGTCAGGAAGGGACGGGGCGCGAAGAGCAGCAGGCTGGCCAGCAAGGGCAAGGCTGTAGCTAAAGAGACGCAACCCCAGGCTTTCATTTGCCGATGCTGGAGCGGATGTTCCCCTTTGGGAGGTAGCAGTGCCAGGACACAGAGTATCGGATAGAAAGGTGCGGTGAGGGGTTTGACCAGCAGGCTCAGCCCCAGCAGCAGGCCAGCGGCCACCAGCCAATCCCGCCGTCCACTCCTCTGATAGCGGAAACCAGCCGCCAGCGCCAGCATGCCCAGGCTGATGGCCGGCAGGCCGATCATAATCAGACGGGAGAGATCTCGGAAGTGGGGGAATAAAACCAGCAGCAGCGTGGCGACGATCATTCCCACAGGACCAGGCACCTCCCGCACAATCGCTGCCAGACCGAGCACACCTAGCAGGGCCAGCAGCATGACCAAAAGCCGACCTGCAAATATGGAACTGCCCGCAACACTGAAGGCCCCAGCCAGTGCGAGGGTGAAAACCGGAGGCTGATCGGACCATATCTCGTTGTACAGCCTGTGACCAGCACGGACCAACTCCGCCTTCATCGCATTGATTCCCTCGTCATATTTCCAGGCCAAGTTCCCGAGTTGGCTCCACTGCCAGACGAGAAAAGCTATAAGTATGCTGCACAAAGCGATCTTGCATGCGACGTCCGTCCGATTCACTCCCCAGCTCCTCACTCCCCACTTCGTGACAAGTTCAATCCCTCGATCTGGACGCGATTCTCCGGTAGCAATCGGCCACTGGCATCTATCGCCGGCAGCCGCTGCATTGTCTGGAAGTCGTAGAGTCCTACGGCCAGGATGTAATCACCAGCAGGCGCTCCGGGTTTCAGAGGAATATTGTAATGGTCAACGATGGTCTCCCCTGGCAGCCAGATGGTCGTGGGGCGGGTCCCACCCTGGGGAATGGAGTCGAGTTGGCCCCAGGTCTGGCTGTCGGGCCCTACAAGGTGGGTGAAGACGGTGTAGCTAATGTCCATGGGTGCTGTGGCCTGCCAGTAGAGCGTCACCGCCAGCGACTGGTCCCTGCTCAGCTCGGGCTTTGGCAGGTCGTACCCCAGAAAGCGGATGTGATCACCCAATCTGACCTCACGCCGTACGGTTGGGGCAGGCACAACGAAATGGGCATCGTCGTGAAGCTCGTAACGGGCTACCCGCATCCCCTCGAAAGCCGCCTCCTCGACCAGATCGGCCTGAGACTCCAGATGGCGGTGGATGAGGCCCCGTGCGTCGCCGGGCATCTCGGGGAAGGTCAGGTACCACACCCGCTCACGCCCCTCTGTGGCCTGGGCGAGCTGTCGGATGATGTCGTCCTCAGGGATGGAACCCTCAACCACCGCCAGAGGGAGTGGGCCATCGTAGTGCCGTGCCAGTGCGGAACGTACATCCAAGAGCAGCACCTCTTGTCGCGGATCAGCCCGGGCCTCGATGTAATCCAGCGCCGGGCGGTACAGAGTGTTGGGGTAGATCCACACGTAGTCAATGCCGCGGACACTGATCACCCTTTCCGGCTCCGCTTTCCCATAGAAGCGATTGAGCACCTCCGGCTCCCGAAACCGCTGGATGGTGTTGATGTAGAAGACGTAGTAATCGGATTCGGCCAGGTCCAGCTCTTTGGCACTGCTGGTGTGGCCCCGGAAGAAGGGCGCGAACTGAGAGATGTGGGCCGTGTTGACGTGGAACTGCTCTGCATTGGGCTTGCGGTTGAGATAGTAAGCCGCCCTCTCCATCCCCTCGCCCCAGCCGACCAGCAGTACCCTTTGGGCAATCCGGGCGCCGCCCAGGAGTGGGTTGTAGTAAGAAAAAGAGTAGGGCTGGTTGGGCCACAGGGCGGCAAACTGGGCCGCGAGCAGAACCAAGGTCAGCAGGATTGCGAGTTGCGTGTTGCGTATTGCGTGTTGCGTGTTGCGGTTGACCAAATGCGCCCAGCCTGTAGCGGCCAGCAGGTCCACAAAGGGAAATACGGGCAGCAGGTAGCGGTCGAACTTCTTAGCGCCCAGGGTCATGAAGGCGGCGTAGAGTACAACGGACAGAAGAATGATAACGGACGAGTGAGGGAGGGGGTACTTCTTCCGGCTTCTCCACCTGAGAAGGGCCAAAAGAAGCCCCAGCATGACCCAGGGGGTGGTGCGGAAGGCCCAGGCCACGGGGTAGAAGGCCGGGCCGGGGTCGGGACGGATCTGACCCCAGAAGAAGTTGGATTGGCCATGGGGCTCCTCGGCGTAGCCCAGCGCCTCGCCGAATACCTGTCCCAGCGCACTCAAAGGGTCAACCCAGAGGACCGGCCACAGCAGCACGGCAACGCCCAGGGCCATGAGGCCCCACGGAAGCGCGATCTTGAGGGCCTCCCACATCCCTTCGCGCCTCCGACCCTCTGTGCCCAACAAGCCAAAGGCCAGGAGCAGTAGCCCGGTCCAGGGGATCAGGAAGAGCCCCGGCGATTTGTTGGCCATGGCCAGCCCGCCAGCCACCGCCGAGAGGGCCAAATAGCGGCGCCGATGGCCGCCCTTCAGATACAGGAGCAGGCTGAGCACCGACAGAGCCATGAAAGTGGTCAGCAGTGCATCCAGGTGGAGTACCCGCGACAGAGCGAGATAGAAGGGGTCGAGTCCGATGAAGATGGCCCCCAGCAGGGCGGTTCGCTCGTCAAAAAGGCGACGGGACAGCCACCACATCCCCACGATGCCCAACCAGGTCACGAGGGCCAGCACCCGCCGGGCCCGAAAGACGAGGGAGGGGAGTCGAGCCAATGCAGCGTGATCCTCGACGCGAGTCAGCTTGCTGCCGCCGGTCTGTCCACAGAGGTCCACCCATTCCCCCGCCTGGGAGAGGGGTACGGCCAGCGTGGAGATCCACATGGTCAGCACGCCGGGGTGTTCGGACTGGTAGGTGGACTTCAGATCGCCCCGAGCGAGGGCGGCGTGGAAGTTGATACCACGGCATATCCACTTGGTCTCGTCGCCAGAAAGGAAGACATCGAGGGCGAAGAGGCGGAGGGCCAGGGAAAACCCCAAGACCACGATCAACAACGGCCATTTCCACTGGGGACGATTCATCTCATCTGTCCTCGCAACAAGTCCAATCTTCTACTCTTCTACAAGGTGGGCCCTCACTCGGCGCTCGACAACAAATTCAAACCTTCTATCACGATGCGATTCTCTGCCAGATACTGGCCCCTTCCATGGAATACTGGCAGTCGTGCTCCCGTCTGAACATCATAGAGCCCAACAGCCAGCGCGTAGTCGCCCTGCGGCGCTCCGGGCCTGAGGGGGATCTCGTAATGATCCACGATGGTCTCTGCTGGCAGCCAAATCGTCGTGGGACGGGTGCCGCTCTGGGGTATGCCGTCAAGCTGGCCCCAGAGATGGCCGTCGGGTCCCAGGAGGTGGGTGAAGACTGTGTAGCTCGTGGTCATGGGGGCTGTAGCCTGCCAGTAGAGCGTCACCGCCAGTGGTTGATATCTGCTCAACTCAGGCTGGGGTAGGTCGTAGCCCAGAAAGCGGATGCGATCGCCTAATCCTACGTCACGACGCATGGAGGGAATGGGCACAGTGAAATGAGCATCGTCGTGGAGCTCGTAACAGGCTACCCGCATTCCCTCGAAAGCTACTTCCTCGACCAGATGAGCCTGAGCCTGTAGGTGGTGACGGATGAGCCCACGCCAGTCGCCGGGAAGATCAGGGAAGGTCAGGTACCACACCCGGCTCCGGCCTCCTGCAACTCGCGAGAGTTTTCGGATGATATCGTCCTCAGTCATAGTACCCTGAACCAGCACGAGGGGCAGTGGGCCATCGTAGTACCGCAGTAGGGCAGAACGGACATCCAAGAGTATCACATCAAGCAGGGGGTTGGCTCGCGCTTCGATATAATCCAGCGCCGGTCGATACAGCGTGTTGGGGTAGATCCAGACATAGGCGATGCCATGAACACGGATGATCTTCTCTGGCTCCACTTGATGGTAGAACCGCCCCAGCACCTCCGGCTCCTGAAAACGCTGGATGCTGTTGATATAGAATACGTAGTAGTCTGATTCAGCCAAGTCCAGATCGCTGATGCCGCTGGTGTGACCTCGGAAGAAAGGCGCGAATGAGGGAACATCAGTGACATTGACGTGGAACTGGTCCGCTTCAGGTTTCTGGTTCAGATAGTGGGCTGCCCTCTCCATCCCCTCGCCCCAGCCCACCTCCAGTATCCGTTGAGCTGTCCGGGCACCGCCCAGGAGCGGGTTGTAGTAGGAGAAGTAGTAGGGCCGGCTGGGCCACAGGACGGCAAACTGGGTCGCGAGCAGGATCAGGGTCAGCAGGGTTGCAAGCTGCGTGTTGCGTGTTGTGTAATGACCAATTGACAAAGCCGCCCAGCCTGAGGCAGCCAGCAGGTCCACAAAGGGAAATATAGGCAGCAGGTAGCGGTCGCCCTTCTTGGCACCCAGGGTCATGAAGGCAGTGTAAAGCAGGGCGAAGCCGCTGAGCACCAGAACAACGGACTGTACAGTGGACTGAGGGAGGGGATGCTTCTTCCGGCTTCTCCACCTTAGGAGGGCCAAAAGAAGCCCCAGCATGACCCAGGGGGTCGTGCGTAAGGCCCAGACCACAGGGTAGAAGGCCGAGCCAGGGTCAGGACGAATCGCACCCCAGAAGAAGTTGGAGCGACTGTGAGGCTCTCGAGCGTACTCCAGGGCCTTGCCCAAGACACGACTCAACGCAGCCAGCGGCTGCACCCACAGGGTCGGCCAGATGAGGGCGACCACGCTCACAGCAACAACGCTCCACAGCACTGTGTCCTTGAGCGCCTTCCATAGCCCTTCGTGTGTGTGCCTCTCTGTCCTCGGCCAAGCGAAAGCCAAAAGCACCAGCCCAGTCCAGGGAGCCAGGAAGAGCCCTGGCGATTTGTTGGCCATAGCCAGCCCGCCAGTCACCGCCGAGAGGACCAAATAGCGCCGCTGATGACCGCCATTAAGATACACCAGCAGGCTAAGCACAGACAAACTCATGAAGGTAGTCAACAGGGCATCCAGGTGGAGTGCTCGCGAGAGAGCGAGGTAAAAGGGATCGAGACCGATGAAGATGGCCCCCAGCAGGGCGGTTCGCTCATCGAAGAGGCGGCGGGATAGCCACCATATCCCGATGATAGCCAACCAGGTCACGACGGCTAGCAGCCGCCGCGCCCGAAAGATGAGGGGGAGTAATCGGGCCAACATCGCATGGTCTTCTACGCGGGTTAGCCCCCTGCCGCCGGTCTGGGCACAGAGGTCCACCCATTCGCCTGCCTGGGAGAGGGGCACGGCCAGGGTGCCGATCCACATGGTCACCACGCCGGGGTGTTCGGACTGGTAGGTCCCCTTCAGATCGCCCCGGGAGAGAGCAGCGTGGAAGTTGATCCCCCGGCAGATCCACTTGGTCTCGTCGCCGGAGAGGAAGACGTCGAGGGCCAAGAGGCGGAGGGCTAGGGACAACCCCAAGACCACGATCAACAACAGCCATTTCCACTGGGGACGATTCATCTCAGGTTCATTCCAGCGACCCTAGCAGGAAAATCTGGTGCCGATCATCGTACATCCGGGCTGGATGGTAGTGTGCTTTCACCCAAGCAATGTATTCCGGCAGGTTGGTCAATTTGTCCTCCCAGAGGACAATGGCCTCTGGCTTGTACACCTGAGTCGTGGTGATGAGCTCTGCAGACGTCAGGCTGCCGGTCTCTATCCGCCGGCCGGAGATCACACTGAGGGAAGGCGGAGTTCTCCTGCCGCTCCGAAAGGTGATCATGCCCTCATCACAGAGGATGTAGGCTTGAGGGGAAGTGTGCTGGACGATGAACTCAACCGCATCCTCCCCGAGCTGATCTCCAGCGCGGACGGGGCCGACGAGATGGTTGATCTCCCAGCCCACACCTGCTAGGGCGAAAGCTACGAGCCCCAGGCTGAGGCCCAGCGAAAGGGACCTCCAAAGCCCCCCGGCTCCAGATTCGCGCAGACGATGAAGGGCATCGTCAACCGCCGCTCCCCCCAGCACGGAGAGGGGGACCGACAACAGCAGCAGGTAACGTCGGCGCAAGGGGACTCGCGTCACCAACACTCCGGCAGTGCAAAGCAACATGGCGAGGATGACCAGCGCTTCATCCCTACGCCGGGTTGTGCGCAGCGTGAACCCACCCCCAATGGCCAGAGCTATCTGCCCCCAGTAGGGCCATCCGGCATCCCGCAGATAGGTTTTGAATCGCTTCAGAGTGTCGGCTTCCCTGAAAGAGTAGAGCTGCTGGCTCCTCAACTCCGTGCCCACGATCTGCTCCATCAGCGCTCGACCGTCAAATAACACAAAGCAGACGGCCAGTCCCACTGCCGCTATCACCGCCAGGAGCCCCAGGTCACAGGCCAGATCGCGCCAGCGATGCGAGGGCGCACGTCGGGCCCGCAGGAGCAGGGCCAGCACGATGAGGATGGCCAGGTAGGCCCCCATGGGTTTGGTCATGAGCCCGCTGAAAAAGGTGACCCCCGTCAGAAGCAGCCAGGTGCGTTTGCCCGTGCGGAGGTAGCACAAGGTGAAGGCCACGGCCAGGGAGGTGAGGCTAATGGCTGGCAGGTCAATGCGAATGGACAGAGCCAGGGACGAAAAGCGATCGCTCGTGGCCAGAAACAGGACAGAGGCCAGGCTTCCGATCCGACCAGCAATGTGTCGGCTGATAAAGGCGCTGCTGAGAAGAGCGAGCAAGGCAAAGGCCAGGACCAACATTCGCCCCGCGGATACCGAGGGGCCGAAGACATTGAACACCATGGCCAGCAGCAGGGTGAAAAGCGGGGGCTGATCCGACCAGATGTCCCGATAGAGCTCATACCCTGCGCGAACCGACTGGGCTTTCATCAGATTTATACCCTCGTCGTCATCCTGCACAAACTTCTGCAGGTGAGCTATGCCCCAGCCTAGAAAGAGGGTCAGCATGAGCGCCAGACAGAGCGCGTAGATGAGGTCCTCTCTCTGGATAATGCGGCAGCCACGAAAAGGAGCTTTCATTAAAGGCCCCTCATCTGGAAAGTTCCAGCAGCACACGATCCTGCTCCAGTCGATTCCCTTGGGCATCGAATGCAACTAGTCGCTTGCCCGTCACGGGGTTGTACATTCCCACAGCCAATTGATGTGGTCCGATCAACTCGCCGACTGGCGGACCAAGCTCGTGCCGATCTACAATGATCTCACCATCCACCCAGCCCAGCGTGGGATGCCCCTCCTCCCCTGGCACACCATCGTGCTGGGCCACGATCTGGCCATCAGGATCTAGGAGATGGGTGAAGACCTTGTAGTTGCCCTTCACCCGCTGGAGAGCCTGCCAGTAAAGGGTGAGCACAAGCCGCACACCACCACCCCCTCTAACCCGCTCCAGATCATAGCCCAGAAGCTGGATCTGCTCGCCCAAATGGGCCTTAAGCTGGTGCTGCGTGGTTGGCACGGTGTACAAGTGTTCCTCAGGCAGGCCGACCAGGATAGGGCGGACAAGTTGCACGGCATCCCCCGGCCAGCGGTTGCTGTCGGGAGCATAAGCTCGCAGGCGTTGCTGGGTGTAGAGAACATCATATAACCCCACCTGCAGCAGATAGTATCCCGGCGGTGCATCCCAGGGAATGGGGATGAGGTACTCATCCTTGATGATCTCACCCGGTTGCCATTGTCTGGTGGGAAGTGAGCCTTGCATGGGGAAGCTATCAATCTGGTTACGACGGATGCCATCAGGACTCATACAATGGACGAAAACCGTGTAATTGATATCCATTTTCTGAAGGGCTTGCCAATACAGCGCCAGATGTACGTTTCGTCCGGGCATTACAGCCAATGGCGCCAAATCGAATCCCACCAGCCTCACCTGTCCTCCCAGGCCAGCTTCTTGTGGGTAGTCAATTAAGGACAAGGAGAGATACAGACGGCGCCTCTTGTCATAAGTCCGGCCGACGTAGTAACGGGCTCGGACCCACTCCACCAAGCCGGGTACATTGCATAAGCGATGCCTGTGCCAGAAAATCACTGCCGAAGGCTGATAGCGTTCGATTAAGCTTGACACTAATTCCGGGCTGAGATTGCCTGCTTGCATGCGCATGGCTGAAGCGTTGGTGAGGGCAGGGATTGTATCACGATTTGCCCGAAACGGGATCATCGGCTCATCGGTCAGGACGAGAGCATCAGCAGATAAGGCTTTAGCCAGGAATGATGCAGCATCCAAGCCATAGGAGGCTGTCTCATCCTCTGGGGGAGCCAAAAGAGCCCGATTTTCTTGAAGATTGCGCGGTAGGACAAGTAAAGTAGCCAATATCACAATCAGCCCCAGAGAGGTACCAACCCCTCTTTTTCTGCTCTCAGGCAAATGCGACAATCCCTGGCCAATCTCGCCCACAGCCGCGCCGCCGAGCACGGACAGGGGGAAGAGGACAAGGACGAGATGACGTTGGTCTAGGAACGTAAGGGCAGCCAATCCACCCACAGTCGCAAGGAGCCAGCTCAGGACAACACTCCTTTGACACGAGGGCTTCCAGATCAAGAGCAATAACCCGCAAAGTATCCAGGCAAGCCAATCATATTGGATCGAGTCACTCCGGCCGATGATAAACCCTGCAAGCTCTCGCAGGCCGCCGGTAAAACTCGGGGGCGCAGCCTGGCTCACACTAAAGAAGGTGCTGGTAACTTGGGCGAAACACAATTGAGCATCGAAGAAAAGAAAGACCGTCACTGTCACCAACAGCGCACCGGCTCCCATCACCCCCCAACCCTCCATGCACGCACGCCAACGGGGAGTCGTTGAGGCGGGGTGGGGAGCCAACAAGACAGCTACAAACAGGGGAAAGGCAATAAAATAAGCAGTCGGCTTAATCAGAACGCTGATGGCCGCAAGTGCTCCTGAGAAAGCCCACCACATCAATCGGCCTTTATAGCCGGAGCGAAGTGCGCAGAACACGGCCAGCGTGGCTACACTAGCCGCTGGTAAATCCGCAGCAACAATCCGGGACCATTTCCAATAGGCAGGAGACACAGCCAGGAGAACCGCTGCAGCCAACGCACCGAGCCTTCCGTTGAGCTGCTGGGTGACCAACGCCACAGCCAACAAGCCCACTGCGGCAAAGAACAGCACCGTTACTCTGGCTACGGTGACCGTTGCACCGAACAAGCGGAACGCAGAAGCCAATGCTACAAAGAACAGCGGCGGATAGTCAAACCATATGTCGCGATAGAGCGCATGTCCTTGCTTAACCAACTTGGCCGACATAAGGAAGATGCCTTCATCGCTGGTCCAAGAGAACCCTTCGGTGTTCAGAGCACCAAATACGAAAAACAGAGTCAGAAATGCCAGTAGGCAGAACCAGTACAAAACCTGATACCGCATAGACCCTCCATGTGAAGTAAGAATGCGGGAGGCCGGAAGAGCGTTACAAGTTCCCAAATCCGAAACTTTCAACCCTTATCGGAGTGTCCAGAAGCACGCGATCGGACACAACCCTTCGGCTGGCCTCGTGGAAAACAGGTAGCCGTTGGCCAGTATTCGCGTCATACATCCCCACTTCGATCCGATAATCCCCTGGCGGTGCTCCCTTCTGTAGGGGTATAGTGTAGCGGTCAACGATCACCTCATCGGTCAGCCACTCCGTTGTAGGCCGGTTGCCCACTGCAGGGATGTTATCCCACTGTCCCCAGATCTCCCCTTTGTCACTTATGAGGTGGGTGAAGACGGTGTAACTTGTGTGCGTGGGTCCCTGCGCCTGCCAATACAGTGTAAGGGACAACATTCCACCACTCGTCACCCGGGTGCGAGATACATCGTAGCCCAGCAGGCGAATGGAAGGCCCTAACTGGGCTTTCTGTGGATGTTGAATGGAGGGGATGGTGAACAGATGATCCAACTCGACCTTCAGTGATGCAGGAAGAGATATCTGCTCCTGGAATAAGGCCCGTCCGTCCGCCGTAGTCGCCGGCAACCGTACCCTGGTCCAGGGGTGGTACATCCCCACGACGATGGAATACTCTCCAGGAGGCGTTTTGGGATCGAGATAAACACGGTACTGGTCAACAATCTCCATCCCCACTTTCCACCAGGAGGTGGGATACATGCCGCCCAGGGGGAAGCGATCCACTTGGGCCCATCTCTGGCCACTCTCGTCGAGCAGATGGACAAAGACGGTGTAATCCTCGCTGGGACGTTCGGTGGCTTTCCAGGCCAACGTCACCTCGATCCACTCCCCAGCATGGACCTCGGTGCGCTCCAAGTCGTAGCCGATCAGTTGGATCGCCTCTCCGAAGCGAAGGGGGGGGATAGGGGTGACGCGAGCAGGCGTGTGGGGATCGGTGAGTTCGACGATGTACCAGTTGACCTCCCCCCACTCTGGATTGATAATACCCCCCTCCTGGGCGAAGGCAAAGGTCCAGCCGGGCGGGATCTGCTGGAAGAGGATAGTGGCCCCATTCTTGTCCAGAGACTGGCTGAGGAGCGACTCGCGGCGCTTGTACATCTTGCGGTCGAGCACGATGTAGTGGAACCCCTCACGGGCAATGAAATCCTCCAACTGCTCCCAGTGCTCCAGATCCGATGGAATGGGCTGACGTTCGACCTGTGGCAGGAACATCCATTTGGGGAGCGTGTGGCTGGGTCCCCACAGGACGTTGATCCCCTGCTGACCCGCCCGGTCATTCAGCCAACTCACTACTGCGCCGGCCGCCTGGTTGGCGGCGCGGTCGGAGGCATAGGGGTCGAGTGGCCGGAAAACCCGCCAGCCATCAACGGCCGTCCAGCCCCCTACCGAGGCCCACAGCAGGGCCCCCAGGACGAGGCCCCCTCGCTCCTTCCAGTGGGCGGGAAGTTGGATGTGGACCTTTGCCCAATCGGTCAACCCCACCAGGCCTCTGCTGGCCATCAGGTACAGGATGGGCACCAGAGGCAAGGAATAGCGCACCACCAGGGAGACGGGAGCAAACCAGGCGTAGATCGGGTAGAACATCCCCACCATAATGGCAGTGGCCAGAGTGCGATGTCTGTGGGCACGCAAGTAGGCGCTGACGTCTCGCCGCGTGAGGGCCAGGGCAACCACTGTGCCTGCCAGTATGGGCCAGAGCCATCCCTCTCGAAGCAGCGCCAGCAGCCTTTCGCGGGGCCCTGGCAGGAGACATTCAGCCATGACGGGGAGGATAGCTATCATACCCCTGCCTTGCCGGGTCACTATCTGCCCCAGCGAGTGGGTGCGCAGATAGTCCAGGACGGTGGGCAGTTCGGTGCTCGCCGCGTAGCGCTCCTCCCAGTCGTCGAGCCAGATGGCATGGGTGGTGTTAAAGTTGTAGAAGGGGTTGCTGTACCGGGCGGTGTTGTAAACCAGCAGAGGAGAGACGATCAGCACATACCCACCGAGAAAAGCCCAGACTCCGGGCTGGCGGACGACTTGGGCTTGATATAGGAAAAGCGCTGTCAGGAGGAAGGCTGCAGTCAGCAATTGCCCCGTCCCCTTGGTCAGATAGGCCAATCCCACCAGCACACCAGCCACAGCACCGGTCTTGACCGATGCGGGTCTCTCCAGCGCCCGCACCATGGCGTACCAAGCGGTGAAGAAGGTCAAGACCAGGAGCGCTTCGCAGAGCACCTGGGGGGTCTGATCCAGCAGCTCCCGGTTGAGGTTCAGCAGGGCCAGGGTCAGCAGGGCTGCCCTTCGGCCATAGAGCCGTCCTCCCAGGAAATAGATAGCGAACAGGGCCAGCCCCCCCGCTCCCAAGCTCAGCAGCTTGGCCGTGGTGAAGTAGGGCCAGTCGCGCACGGCAAAGGGGGCGATCAGCAACGGGAACAGGGGATGGCGATTGCCATCGGTGAGGGCCCGCCCCTCACGGATAGCCATTCCGAGCTTTAGAAAAGCGCCCTGGTCGCCGCTGTCGGAGCTGGTGTTGGCCAGGAGTCCCCCCCATCCCAGAGTCAGAAAATGGCCAATCAATAAACAGGCCAGCAGAAAGCAGGCCAAGGTCGGCAGATATGAGGTTGGCACAGGCTTGGCGGACTGGCCAGACATCCTTTTAGCCTTCACCCCCGGTGGCATGCCGTACCTCGCGGATGGTCTCGACGATGTACTCGATCTCCTTCCGCGTCAGTGAGGAGGCAGAGGGCAGGTACATCCCCTCGCGGCACAGTTGCTCGGCTCTGGGATACCGTTCGCCTTTGTACTGCTGATAGTAGACCGGCTGGACGTGCATCGGGATGAAGAAGGTGCGGGTCTCGATGCCATGCTCGGCCAGGGCGCGGCGCAGCTCATCGCGCGTCAACCCGAACTCCGGCTGGATCAGAATGCCGTACATCCAGTAGACGTTCGTCGCCCACCCCGCCTCCGGCGGGGTGACGATACCGGGGATATCCGAGAGCAACTCGGTGTAGTAGACCGCATTGGCCCGCCGCCGGGCGACGAAGGTGGCCATCTGCTCCGTCTGGGCCAGGCCGATGGCCGCCTGGAGGTTGGTCATGCGGTAGTTGAAGCCGATGAACTTGTGCCAGAAATGGCGCTCCGTGCTGAAGGCGTGGTCGCGCAGCTTCCAGGCCAGGCGCGCGATCTCCTCACTATCCGTCGTGACCATGCCCCCCTCGCCAGTGGTGATGATCTTGTTACCGTAGAAGCTGAAGGAGGCAGCATCGCCCAGGCTGCCAGCCGGGCGGCCCTTGTACAGCGCCCCGTGCGCCTCGGCCGCGTCCTCGATGACCCACAGGTTGTGACGGCGGGCGATCTCATTCAGCGCATCCATGTCCACCGGATGGCCGTAGGTGTGCACCGGAATGATGGCCCGCGTGCGCGGGGCGATCTTGTCCTCCACCTGGTTGATGTCCATGTTCCAGGTTCCCAACTCGGAGTCCACCAGCACCGGCCTGCAGCCCAGATAGGTGACCGCGTTGGCCGTGGCGATCATGGTGAAGGTGGGGATGATCACCTCGTCGTCCGGTTCCAGGCCCAGGGTGGCCAGCGCCAGGTGCAGGGCCACCGTACCATTGGCGCAGGCGACGCCGTACCGTGCTCCGCAGGCCTCCGCAAACGCAGCCTCGAAACGGCGGACGTAATCGCCGATGGAGGAGATCCAATTGGTGCGTATGCAGTGGGCCACGTACTCCATCTCGTTGCCGCTCAGGGTGGGTTCGCAGACGGGGATCGAGGGACGGTGCGGCCGTTCCTCCCACTGGGGGATGGGATGGCGCATCGCCTTCAACACTGGTTCCGGACCGGGGATGATCTCCGCCAGTTCGCCCAGTTCAGAAAGGGGCAGTTCCACAGGGGTGAGCATAAGGAAACCTCCCACGTATGTTCACTGAGAAACCGGGTTTCCCCCTCGTTGAGCACCATAGTTTGTGTATCTGGGCCAAGAAACCCGGTTTCCGCGGTAGTCAACGGTTCAGAAATAGGTGCAGTATGACGACGACGTACTTCCAGCCCCGCCGGAGGTAGCCCAGGGCATGGGCCGCGGTCTTGGACTCGCCACTGCGCCGGCTCTCACAGACGTAGGGCACCTCGCTCACGCGGAAGCCAGCCCGCCGGGCGCGGCAGAGCAGGTCAATGCAGTACTCGCCGTAGTCGCCGCGCAGGTCCACGCGCTGGAACACCTCCCGACGGGCCATGACGAAGCCGCTGGTCCAGTCGGTTATCTCGGAGCCCAAAAGCAGGCTGGCGAAGCGGTTAATCGTCTGGCTGAAGAGCCGCCCGGTGAGCGAATGGCCGGCATCGCGTCCGCCGGGTTGGTAGCGGGTGCCGATGACGATGTCGGCCTGGCCGGCCAGGATGGGAACCAGCAGATCGGGCAGACGCCGGGGTGGCATGGCGAAGTCACAGTCCAACCAGGCCACCACCGGCCGCCGACTCTCGGCGATGCCCCGGGCGATGGCCGAGGTCAGTCCCCGCTCCGCGGTGCGACGGATCAAACGCACCCGGCTATTGGCCTCCGCCTTGCGGGCCACCACCTGCCAGGTGAGGTCAGGCGAATCGTCGTCCACGACGATCACCTCCGCCTGGGGCAGCGCACGCAACACGGCGTCAATCAGCGGGCCGATGTTGTCGCGCTCGTTGTAGGTAGGCAGGATGACGGATGCGGAACTCACATAGCCTCCCTCAGCGGCCCCACACCCGTCCTAGCAGCACCCGATCATCGGGTAGACGGCTCCCCTTCTCATCAAACACTGACAGCCGAGCACCCGTCCCGACGTCGTACATTCCGATGGCAAAGGTATACTCTCCTGGCCCCGCGTCAGATGCCACAGGAACCTCGTAGGAGTCCACCACCACCTCGCCCGGTACCCAGAGGTCAGTGGGCAGTTGGCCGTCATGCGGAAGGGCATCTCTCTGTCCCCGTATCTGCCCCTCCCCATCCAGCAGGTGCACGAAGACGGTGTAGCTGGCCTCCATCTCCTCCAGACATTGCCAGTACAGGGTGAGGCGGATGGGCTCGCCGGGATGGGCCTCTTCGGACGACAGATCGTAACCCAGGAAGCGGACTTTCCCTCCCAGCGTCGCCTCCTGAGGGTGGGGGATGGGAGGCACCCCAAATTGTGGGTCCCCCACCCGCAGACGGGTGAGCAGCAGGCGGGTGCCCAGGGGCTGACTCCGCGCGTCGGCGATGGGCAGTTGCTCCTCACTGTCCATATCGTACATCCCCACCCATACGGGGTAACTGCCAGGCGGCACATCGTCAGCGATGTCCACCAGATAGGGATCCACCACCTCCTCGCCCTGCCGCCACCGATAGGTGGGATACTGTCCGCAGCGGGGGACCCCATCGCGCTGGGCGATGAGCTCCTCCCCACGCACATGAACAAAGACGTGATAATCGGATGGAGTGGGCTCCAGCATGCGCCAGTACAGTCTGAGGAGCACCTCCTCACCAGGTGCCACTACCCGTCGATCCATGTCCCATCCTGCCAGTGAGAAGTACTTTCCCAACCGGGCCTCTGTGGAATGGAAGGGAGTGAAAGCCTGATCCACAGGCACACCCAGACAGCGCTGGGATGGAGCAGGCCCTCTCTCCAAGCTGAGAGGCTCCACCTGATCCAAGCGCACATAGATCCGACAGTCCTTGTCGTAAGCCCGGGCCAATGAATAGCGCACTTTGAGCCATTCCAGGAAGGCGAGCGTCGCCAGGTGTTTCTTGGGCCCCAGAACGACCGCCTTGGGACGATACTGTTCCGCCAGAGCGATCACCATCTCGGAAGTCAGGCCGCCTGTCTCCACCCGCATTCCCGTCGGATTGCCGAGGAAAGGGATGACCTTTCTTCCGGCCCGAAAGGCGATCATCACTCCATCATCATCGGCGATGAGAACGTCCTCCGGCGTGGTGGCCTGCTGCAAGAAGTCAACGGCGTCCTGGGCCTTCGCCGGGTTCCAACCCTCCTTGGGCACTACCCTTCGATCTTGCTGGAGGTTCTGCGGCAGAACTAGCAGCGTCAAGGCCACAGCCACGAGACCCAGAAGCAGGCTGACCCACTCCCACCGGACCTCACTCCTGGTCGAGTGCCGCTCTCGCGCCAGGGAGGTCACCCCCCACACCACACTGTCCACGCTCACACCGCCCAGAACACCCAGGGGAAAGAGAAGCAGCACGAGATGGCGGTGTCCCACAAAGCGGAGGAACAGCAACGTGCCCACGGTGGCCGCCAACCAACCGAAGAGCACAGCCCCCACGCGGCGGTTCCGACGCCACAGGCTCAGCGCGCCGCAGACGATCCAGGCCAGCCAGTCTGGATGCGCCACCCCGTGTTCGTCGCGAAAGTAGCCCAGCAACATCGGCACGCTGCGCCCTGTATTCGGCCCCCCCTCACTGGCGCCCATAAAGGTGCTCACCGTCTCCGACAGAAAAGCCGACACATCGAAGAAGGCCAGGACCACACTCAGCACCAGTAACCCGCTCACGGCTACGAGACCCAGCCCTAGTAGCCTCTGAGCCCATGTCACTGGCGAGGCATCCGAGCCACACGTCAGGATGACCGTCAGGCCCACAGATAGGGCCACAAAACCAATGGTGGGCTTGATGAGCAGCCCAAGGGCCAACAGACCGCCCGAGAGCGCCAGCCACCACCTGCTCCGGCCGTGGCTATGCATGTAACGCAACGCACACCACAGGGACAGGGTGGCCACACCCGCAGCGGCAACTTCACCGTACACCGCCGCCCTGGACCACTGCCAGTAGGCCGGTACCGAAGCCAGGAGCACCACAGATGCCAGCGCCCCCACCCGGCCCGCGACCTGCCGAACGACCAGCGAGACCGCCCCCAGCCCCAACGCCGCAAACACCAGAAAGACGGCTCGCCCCACCACTACCGAGGCGCCGAAAAGGCGAAAGGCGAGGCCCAGGGCGATGAAGATGAGCGGCGGATAGTCAAACCACACCTCCCGGTACAGGGCGTACCCCTGCTCCACCAGCCAGGCCGACATGAGGAACATGCCCTCGTCGCTGTGCCAGGAGCGCCCTTCCAGATTCCTCGCTCCGAGGGCCAGAAACAGCACTAACAGGCCCGCCAGCGCAAGTCCGTACCCAGCCTCCCGCCACCTCTCTTTTCGGCTTTCCTTCACCGGACCAGCACCCCTCTCAGCAGCACCCGATCCTCGGGCAAACTCGCCTCCTGCCCATCGCGTGCCGGCAGCCGAATCCCCGTCACCCCATCGTACATCCCAATCGCCAGGGTGTACTGCCCTGGCTCTGCTTCAGGGGCCATAGGAATCTCGTAGGCGTCCGCCACCACCTCGCCGGCCACCCAGAGGTTCGTGGGCAGCTGGCCATTATGCGGAAGGGCATCCCGCTGCCCCCGTATCTGCCCCTCCCCGTCCAGCAGGTGGACGAAGACGGTGTAATAGGCGGGGGTGCTTCACCTGGGCTCGCCAACACAAGGTCAATATTCCACCGGCTGCCACCTTCGTACGAGGTAGGTTGAATGCTGGAGGGAACAGGCAAAGGATGTTCCAGCTTGCCCCACAGTTTCACGGGAAGCGGAATCTGATCATTGGGCAATGGTTGTCCCTCCATCCGGTAGCAGGCAACCGCACTTTTGTGCCGGGGTGATACATACCCACGACAATCGTGTATTCCCCAGGCGATGTCTGGGGATCAACATAGATTCGATAGCGATCAATCATCTGTGTATCTTCCTTCCACCAGGAGGTGGGATATATCCCAGCCAGTGGGAGGCAATACATCTGAGCCCACTTTTGGCTCCCTTCGGCCAGCATGTATCTGAAGACTGTTGAGTACTCTAGGAATTTGGATTCGGCCTCCCATCCCAGCATCAGAGCAAGGAGATCGCCGGGATAGAGAGTGGTTTGCTCCAGGCGGCGTCAGTTCGAGAATGTACCAGTTGACCTCTGCCAATTCTGGATTGACGAGGCCTCCTTCCTGGACAAAGACAAGGGTCCAGCCCGGTGGCATCTCCCGGAACTGAATTCGAGCGCCATCCCTCTCCAGATACCGACTGAGAAGCGGCTCGCGGTACTTGTACATATCTGGGTCAAGGACAACATACTGGAAGCTCTGGTTGGCGATGTAACATTCTAGCTCTTCCCAGGTGCTAAGGTTCGAAGGGATGGCTTGGTGCGTCACCTGGGGCAGGAATTTCCACTTGGGCAAAGTGTGGCTGGGCCCCCAGAGGATCGCCAAGCCGTTGTCGGCTCGATCGTTAAGCCAACGGACAACTTGATCAGTGTCTTGATTGGCCAAACGATCGTGGGTAAAAGGATTAAACCATTGCCACGCTTGTAAGCTGCCTGTTATCGCCCAGCCTGCTACCAACACTCCCACTAGCATCCCCGTCGCCCATCCGCATCTTGATGAGGAGAGGGAAAAGAGGCGGCAAGTCCGGCGCGCCAGCGATGTTAAACCCTTCGCGACACTCAGGCATAGGATAGGAGCTAGCGGCAAGAAAAAGCGAGGCTCATCGGCGACAGGTGCGTACCAGGCAGAAAGCAGATAGAATAGAAACAATATAGAAACGGTGATCAGGAGGCGAGGGAGGCGCTTCGTCAGGTAGGTTGTGATTGTGATTGAGTGGCGCAGGCTGAGTAACAGCAGAAGCTCAATTGCCATAGCCAGCCATACGGCGCCATCCTGGAGCCAAGACGCCAGCCATCCACGCGGTCCCGGCAGGAAGGCCTGGGCCATAGCTGGCAGAATGGTCACCATGCCACGACTCTGCCGGGTCAGTATTTGGCCTAGCGAGTGAGTACGCAAATAGGTGAATAGAGTTGGAAGATCTCTCCGAGCCGCATAGCGGTCGTCCCAACTATCGAGCCACATAGCGTGAGTGGTGTTGAAGTTGTAAAAGGGATTACGGTATTGAACCAAATTATAAACCAGTAATGGGGAAGTGGCCAACAGATACCCACCCAGAAAGGTCCAAAATCCATGCTTTTGAAGAAGTCTGCGCCGGCAGATGAGGAGAGCAGTAGCAAGGAAACAGGTGACCAGGATCCATCCAGTTCCCTTGGTGAGGTAAGCTAACCCTGCCAGCGCACCAGCCACGAATCCCGTCTTAGCTGAGGAGACGCGCTTTAGTGCCTGGACACTGGCGTACCAGGCAGTGAAGAAAATGAGGACAAGGAGAGATTCACAGAGAACCTGGGAGGTGTGGGCCAGAAACTCCTCATTGATGGTCAGCATTGTCATAGCCAGCAGCGCAGTCCATTCGTCGTGAAGGCGCCATCCGAGTAGAAAAGTGGCTAAGACTGCTAGCCCGCTACAGAATGAACTGGTCAACTTGGCCAGAGTGAAGTAAGACCACTCGCGACGAGCGAAAGGAGCGATAAGCAATGGGAGCAAAGGATTACGATTGCCATCAGTTAAAGCCTTTCCCTCTCGGATCGCTAGTCCCAATTCTAGGTATGCCCCCTGATCCCCACTATTGGAATTGACATTGGCCAGCAGCGCGTTCCAGCCAAAGATCAGGAATCGGGCTAGGACGAGAAGGGCTAGGAGGACAATGCCCACTCTCTTCCAGTTCTCCACATGGCACCTATTCATTGATCATGACCTCGCTCACCACGATCCGATCCCCTGCCAAGCGATTGCCGCTTGGATCCGCCGCCGGCAGGCGTTCACCTGTCTGAGCATCGTACATTCCGATCTCAATAGTGTAAACACCTGGCGATGCCCCAGAGGCTACCGGTATTTGATAGCTATCGACAATCACCTCACCAGCCACCCACTCACTGGTGGGCAAATCACCATGGTGGGGGATGCTATCTCCCTGCCCCCACATCCTTCCTTCATGGTCCAATAGGTGGGTGAAAACAGTGTAACTGGTGGACATCTCCTCTAAACATTGCCAGTACAGGGTAAGGCCGATGGACTCATTTGCATGGGCCTCGGTCGAGGGCAGATCATAGCCCAAGAAGCGTATCTGCTCTCCCAATGTGGCCTCCTGAGGATATGGAATGTCAGGCATCTCGAATTGCGGCTCTCCCACCCGCAGATGGGTGAGCAGCAGGCTGGGGCCCAGGGATCGCCCCTGTGCATCACTCATAGGAAGCCGCTTCTTGTCGGCAATGTCGTACATCCCCACCCAAAGTGGATAATATCCCTCCGGCGCATCAGGCGGGATGGTCAAAACATGAGTATCCACGATCTCCTCTCCTTGCTCCCAGCGATAGGTAGGATGCTCTTCTTCCCATTGGCGGGGTCTGCCGTCCTGCTGCGCAATGACTGTCTTTTCTCCAAGATGGACAAAGATGTGGTAGTCAGCATCGGTGGGACGAAGTGTGTGCCACCGTAGGCTAAGAATAACCGTGTCGTCAGCAGATACCACCTTTGGATTCACATTTTGGGCAGCCAGCCTCCACCCTGCAAGTAAGAAGTGATTACCTATGCGGACATTCAAGTCTTCAGACCGCTTGAAGGCTTCAGTATAGATTTGGTGATGTGTATCCCATGCCCTGACAAGACAATAATTGCGGCCTACCCATTTTGTGTACTTTTGGAGAGCTAGGAGCCGATCCTCCCAGAAAACGATGGCCCGGGGCCCATAGTCCCGCGTGGCTTGGATCAGTTCCCTCGCAGTGAGATTTCCTGTATCAATCCGCTGGCCGGAGATGACACTCAAATTGGGGGGTACAAGAAACTCTCCTCGAAAGGCAAACATTCCCTGATCACTGATTATGTAGTCGCCTGGTTTACACAACGATCGAAGTAGGACGGTTGCCTCTTGTTCTCTTCCGTCTATCTCTTCGGGCTCAGCCGTGAGCACAGAGTATATCTCACCGCCAATGCCTCCCACAAAGGCGGTGAGGATCACTGCTCCAACTGCCAATGAAAACCACCGCCGTTGAAGCATGATCCAACTGAGACTTAACTGGGTAATCAAGTCCTCCAGACCTATCGCCAGCAGCCCCGCTAATGGGAATGCCAAGATAAAAAGATAGCGGGCACGAAATGGGGTTTGGCTTAGAACAGCGACAAGAGCGGTAAGAAACCAGACTGATACGATCATGCCTTCCCTAGTTCTTTCGCGCCAAGCTAGAATGAGGCCGTACAAAGCCAAGGGAACAGCTACCCAATAAACCGGGTTGCCGTCCCATATTACATAGTCTGTTAGCCTCTCAGTCAGTATATTAAAGCGGAAAGGGTGAACTTGTTGGCGTTTGAGATAGGTGCCGGTGATTTGCTTGGCGAATAGTGGGCCGTCAAACAGACAGTAAGCTGTCAGCAGGGGAATGCCAGTAGCAAAAAGCACAGAAAGCATATCTGCACCAAATCGACGCCATTTCTCTCCATCACAGTCCTGGACTCGAAACCAAAGAATCATTCCGAAAGGAAGGACAAGAAAAGCCCCGATTAGTTTGGTCAGTAAACTAACGGCGAAGAGGAGACCTGCTATCAATAGCCAGCCTCGACGGCGTGTCTGCAAGGCCTTCGTTGCGAATGCAAGGGCTAAAACTCCTAGACTCATTGCCGGTAGACCAATCATGACTGCGCGGGCCAGTCCAAGAAAACGAGGGCTAAAGACCAGAAAAACTACCGCTGCTAGGCTAGTCACCTTTGTGCCTAACATTCGAGCTATCCAAGCTGTAGCTATCAAGCCTAGCACGGCGAAAGCAAGCGTTACACTTCGTGCTACGTGAACTGAGGTACCGAATAAATTGAAGGCACCAGCCAGGTATATCGTAAAAAGGGGAGGCTGATCGGACCAAATGTCACGATACAGGTAGCATCCCTCTTGCAGCATCCGAGCTTTCATTAGGTTTATCCCTTCATCAGTATCCCGCACGAATCGGCCAAGATCAGTTTCGCCCCAGATGACAAAACAGACAAGGAGAAAGATCATTGCCAGCGCGTAGAGCCAATCTTCCTTCCATGAATGCTTAAGCCAAGTCATATAGTCTCCCAGCATCTACCATTCGCTTGGGGAAGCGAACAAACCTTTGCTATTCACGAAGATGGACTTCGCCCAACAGAATCCGATCTCCGGGCAGGACATTACCAGCTGCATTCACTATTGGCAGCCGCTCGCCTGTCCGCGCATCGTATATTCCGATCTCGAAAGTGTAGTGTTCCAGCTTCGCTTCAGGAGCAATGGGGATTTGATAGAAGTCCACTACAATCTCGTCTGCCACCCAAAGATCGGTCGGGAGACGACCATCTGCAGGGATAGCATCCCTCTGGCCACGGATCTGCTCATCAGCATCCAACAGGTGGACAAAAACAGTGTAGCTGGTGGACATGCCCTCCAGGCATTGCCAATACAGGGTGAGACCAACAGGTTCACCGGGCCGAACTCTTTCCGAAGCCAAATCGTAGCCCAGGAAGCGGATCTTCCCCCCCAGCGTGGCCTCCTGAGGGTGCGGAATCTGAGGCACCTCAAATCTGGGCTCCCCCACTCGCAGATGGGTGAGCAGCAAGCTGGTGCCCAAGGACTGGCCCTGCGCGTGGGCGATGGAAAGCCGCTCTCCATTGGCCATGTCATACATCCCCACCCGGATGGGGTGACTGCCCTCAGGCGCGTCGAGAGCGATGCTCAGGAGGTAGTGATCCACTACCTCCTCACCCTGCCGCCAGCGGTATGTAGGGTGCTGTCCGCAGCAAGGAATACCGTCCCGCTGAGCGATGCTCGCCTCCAGGCCCACATGGATGAACACGTGATAATCGGCATCCGTGGGTTGCACTGTACGCCAGTAGAGAGAGAGAAGCGTTTCGTCGCCAGGAGGCACTACCCTGCGCTCCAAATCCCATCCCAACAGCGTGAAATGAAGTCCGAGCCGGGCTTGAAGTGGATGTAGAGGGGTCAGTTTCTCATCCAGTGCTCCCGTTCTAAACACCGGTATGGAGAGCTTCTCGTCGAATTCCGTTGCATATTCGGCATATTGATGCTCAGTGACTGGGCCTTCATATCCCCGACGATATATCCATATTTGGGGACGACCGTCGCGCCATATGCGCACCGCTGGCATGTAGTCTCCATTAACAATTCCGGGGGGAATCTTGTGCGGATTATCGCCTAGATCCCGGGGAAGAATGTAATACTCTCCATCCTCGCAACGTAGCTGCCCTCGGGTATACCAGCGAGTGACCAGATCCTCCTCGAAGCTATCGTATGTCCCTCGCAGGACACCAGCAGCGTAGAGCCCTCCAACAGCTTTCCATGCTGTCCGGTAGGGAAAGCCGAAGTGACCACCTCCAAGCAGTTTGTCGCCATAAGGTGTCCAGTAGAGAGGAAGCTTGTTATCGGGGTAAGTGCGGTAGTACTCCGGATCGTGTTGGATGAAGGCCCAGTAAATGTAGTAGCCACAGATCAGGTACAGGACCAGCCCCCCTGTCGCACAAGCGGGCAGGACCCTGCGCCGAGCCCTTACTCTCTGTAAGACGGCGATGGCCCGGTCCAAGACCAACCCTGCGATCAGGAGCCAGGCTGGGAAGGCCACGTAGTAGTGGGTGTGAACTTTAAGCATCATGAAGAAGTAGAGAAGCGCCGGGGCAGCAAACCACAGTATGAGCAACCGTCGCTCATTAGAGATAGGGCGGGCGGAGAGGAGCGCCCCGACGATGAGGATAAAGGCCCCCAGTGAGAGGTTCGCTTTCCCGACCCGCCAGACATTGGGCCAGAAGGTGATGGCTACCAGGCCTACGAGGGCAAGAAGCGGAGGAAGCCAGGAGCGGCGTGGATAAGCCTCGCGTAACTGGACGATCAGGCCCGCGAGCAGGGCGAAGATGAGCAGCAGGATGTAGTAGCTGGCGTTGTAAAAGGTACTGCGCAGGAAGAAGTCGGCCAAATTGTTGTAGGGAAAGCCGCTCCCTACGCGTTTCTCACCCAGGTAAGTGACTGTCCGCTGAAACTGGGGATGCAACAGGAAGGGCAAGTAGAATCCCCCCACGATGATGGCCCCCAGCAGGAGCGGGGGAACTGCCCAGCGAACGAGTTGGCCCCATTCGCACCCCTGGCGACGCACTTTGGCCCATAAGAGGTAGGCCATGCCCGGCAGGGCGAAGAAGCCCTCGTAGTGGGCCAGGAGCCCCACTGCGGCGAACATCGCACCCAGCAGGAGGTAAACCGGCCGGGCATCCTCCCTTTGGTAAAACCGATAGTAACAGAAGAGGGCCAGCCCAGTCATGAGCAGCACCATGCTCTGGTACTGCACGATGCGGGAGAAAGCGACGAAGTACCCGTCAATGGCCGCCAGCATCGCCGCCATCCAGGCCGCTCGATGGCCCAGGAGCCTGCGCCCCAACAGATAAAAGCCCACCACCGCGCTCAGCCCGGCCAGGGCGAAGGGCAATCGAGCTACCAACTCGTTGATCCGGCTGCTGAGGCCGTAGAGAAAGGCGGGGAGTAGGATCTCCACCGGGCCCTTCTTGTGCAGAAAGAGCACTTCATCGTTGCCCTGCAGGACCTCTGCCGCTCGGAGCATGGCCCGGGCCTCATCACCCTGGAACTCCGAGTAACCCAGGTTGGGCAGGCGGAAAAAGGCGGCAACCAAAAGGAGGGTAAACAGCGGGAGCCACCGCGTTTGCCAGTCCAAGTTCGTAGTGGATGCTTCAACACCTTCTGAACGGGCTGAAGCCCGCACTACGAGCAGGGCCAAGAGCGCCAGCACCAGGGCGTCGTAGAAGATGAGCAAGTGCGCACGGGTCAAAGTCCCAGGAAGAAAATGCAGGACCAAAGTGCCTAGCACCAGGCTCACGTAGCCCAGGCCCACCGCTAGTAGGATGCGCTCCGCGATGTCCAGCGCCTGGTCGTCGGCTAGCAGCAGTCGGGCGGCCAGTGCCCCGGGCACCACTCCGGCCCAGATCAGCCCTACCACAGCTTGCAAGGGGAACCAGACCGGGGCCAGGATCAGGCCATGCACCAGCAGGGCCAAGGTCCCTACTGGCAGAGCTATTTGTATCAATGGCTGACGTAGGCACTTCCTCATAAGCATTACGGGCCAGAACTCATCCTTCCACAGCTGTAACCCCTTCATTATGTCACTCACTCGGCTACATAAACTGTTGCGGGCAGGATCAGGTGGTCATCCAGAACCAGACCGGTACCCAGATCCATGATCGGCAGCCGCTCCATCATCTCCCCGTCGTAGAGCCCCACTTCAATGCGATAAGCCCCTGGTGAGGCGTCGTCACCAATGGGAAGGTAATGGTGATCCACAACCGTCTGGCCAGGCTCCCAGGCCCCGGTGGGCCAGAAGCCATAGAGCGGCTGTTCATCGTGCTGGCTGTGTAGCGTGCCCTCGGGGTTGAGCAGGTGGGTGAACACCTTGTAGTTTTCCGCCACCCGTTCCCGAGCCCGCCAGTAGAGGACCAGGTCCACGCCCTTTCCCGAGGGGGTATTCTCAAGGGAGGCATGGTAACCCAAGAGCTCGATCTGTGGACCGATGCCCACCCTATGGACGCCCACCTGCGAGAGAGACTTCATCGGCGGCAATTCCTGCCCTTTAGGATAGACACGAAAGAGGCAATAGTCAAATATGAACTTCCGATCAGCGTGGACCAAATCCCAACGAGGGGAAAGCTGCTTGAAGACGATCTGCTCATAGTGGCGGTCAAAATAGGGTCTCAGAAGCTCCTCCCGCCGCCCGATGGTCGAGAAATCCAGAATCCAGTAGCGAATTCCTTGCTGGTGAACGTAGGCCTCTAGCTCCTGCCACGATACCAGGTCAACAGGAATGGGGACGAACTCCAGGCGAGGGGTGTACTTCCAGCGGGGAAGATAGTGACTGGGGCCCCACAGCACCGGTTCGCCCGGTTCGGCCCGCGCCACAAGCCACTTCAGTACATCCTCACGAGGGAGATTGGCCTCTAGGTCAACTCGGTACGGGTCCCGCAATTGGGGAACCGTGGTGACCAGACTGTAGGCCAGATAGCTTATCATGGCCAGAGCGACACCAGCATATGCCATCCGGCCCAAGGCCAGCACAAGGGGCCGCTTCCGCACAGAGGCAAAAGCCGGCAGGTCGAGGAATATGGATACAAGTCCCAGCAGGCCCGTGTAGATGATGGGATTAAGCGGCATCATGAAGCGGGCTTTGTACATAACCTGCGCATACCAACTGAAGGACAAGTAGACGAGAAAACATAGAATCAGCGTGAATACCGTACCACCTCGGAAGGCTTCTGTCCTATGAGTACTCCGGGCACCCTTACGCCAGGTGATAAGCAGGAGCAGGAGACTGATGATGGAGAAGGCCGCGAATGCGGCTATGCGTCCTTTACTCCGAATAGGGCCAAGAAACAGATTGAAATAATCGGGGAACAAGGTGAAGGACCATACATCAGCAACTCTGTATAATCCGAATACCTCCCGAGCAATCATGGTAGGCATAGAGTGCGTTTTTAGATAGCTCAGCATAGTAGCTGGACGGCGGCCGACAATGTACGCATCCTCCCAATTGTCGAACCATACAGCGTGGGTGGTGTTGTAGTTGTAGAGAGGATTCCCAAAATAGAAGGTGTTGATCATCAGCATGGGAGAGATGACAACAAAGTAGGCTACAACCACGACGTACACCCACTTCTGTTGGAACAAGCGCTTGCCGAGCGTGAGAAGAGCAGTGGCCAGGAAAGCGAAAATCAGGAACTGGCCTGTCCCCTTGGTCAACGCTGCCAGGCCAGCCGTTACGCCAGCCCCAAGCCACCGCCTGCGGTCCTGAAAACCAGTGGCAACCAGATACCATGTCACAAAGAAGAAAATCAGAAGTAATGACTCACCGGCCACCCAAGAGGTATACATCTGATAGTGATCGTTGGTGCTGAGGAGTAGTATGGAAGCCAGGGCCGCGCTAGCCCCAAACAGTTTGCGACTGAGATAGAAAACAAGCAGCAACCCAGCCAAGCCGAAAAGGAGGCTCAACAGCTTGGCTTCAGTGAAGTAGGCCCACTCCCGTCGGGCGAAGAGGGCCAGAATGGCAGGGTAGAGGGGGTTGCGGTTTCCATCGGTGAAAGCCCGCCCTTCTCGCATGAAGAGACCGAGTTGCAGGTAGACCCCCTGGTCAATGGCATCGGAGGCTATGTTCCAGGTCACGCGCACCAGGCCCCGCAGGATGAACCGGGCAAATATGAGGAGCAAGAGGGATCGAGACAACACGGCTTTGATCCTAGGCCATTGTCCTTCTACCAGTTTGGGCACAACCTACTCCTCCCCCAGTGACATCAGCAGAGCGCGGTCGTCGGCCAGCAGCAGTCGGACGGCCAGTGCCCCGGGCACAACTCCAGCCCAGATCAAGCCCATCACAGCCTGCAAGGGAAACCAGACCGGGGTCAGAACAAGGCCATGCACCAGCAGGGCCAGCGCTCCCACGGGCAGGAGTATTCGCACACCGGGTCGCCGGGTCAGGCCCCAGCTCCGCAGGTTATTCATCCCTCCCCTTCACAGAATGAGCATCGCATCGCCGAAGGAGTAGAAACGGTACTCCTCCCTGATCGCCTCCTGATAGGCGCGGTCAATGAAAGCCTTGCCCGCGAAGGCGGCCACCAGCATCAGCAGCGTGGAACAGGGCAGGTGGAAATTGGTGATGAGCGCCTCTGCGACGTGGAACTGGTAACCGGGGTAGATGAAGAGGTCCGTTGCCCCTTCAAAGGACTCCACAAGCCCTGCAGCGGCGCTCCTCTGAGCAGCCGTCTCCAGCACCCGCACCGTCGTGGTGCCTACGGCGATCACCCGCCTCCCTTCCCGCTTCGCTTGGTTGATTTGCTCCGCCACCTTGGGGCTCAAGGAGCACCTCTCACTGTACATCCGATGATCCTCGATGTGCTCCTCCCGCACTGGCCGGAAGGTATCAAGGCTGATGTCCAGGGTGACGAAAGCGAATTCGCCCTCCTTGACCCGAAGCGCATCCATCAATTGGGAGGTGAAGTGCAGTCCCGCCGTGGGCGCAGCCACGGAGCCAGGCACGCGGGCATAGATGGTCTGGTAGCGCTCCGGATCGTGCAGTGGCTCGTGGATGTAGGGGGGAAGGGGGACCTGCCCCACCTCCTCCAGCCAGGGCTCAACCGGCTCCTCGAACTCAATCAGCCGCCCGCCGGAGGGGGTGACGGCCACCGCAGTTCCGTGCAGCTTTCGCTCCCCCTGGCCGATGGCCAGCGCAGTGGCCACTACCACCCGCCGCCCGGTGACCAGCACCTCCCACGTGCGCTCGCCCTGTTTGGTCAGCAACAGGAGTTCCACCTTGCCTCCGGTGGGGACCTTGCGGGCCAGGAGCCGGGCGGGGATGACCCGGCTCTCGTTGGCCACCAGAAGGTCACCCGGGTACAGGTGCTCGCCGATCTCCCGGAATATCCGGTGCTCAATGCGCTCTCCGTCCCGGTGGAGTACCATCAACCGTGAGCTGTCGCGGGGGGTGAGGGGGTGCTGGGCGATGAAACCTGGAGGGAGGTGATAGTCGAACTCCGCTGTCCTCACTTACCCCTCTCTTCCTGGGCTCCCCGCCGGATCGCTCATCGGTTCAAAATCCTTGCGATCAGGTTTAGAAGCAGGGTCAGCAGAATACTCAGTAGAATGGAGATGGCCAGGGGGATGTAGCATCCGAACCTCTCTCGCTGGATGACGATATCCCCCGGCAGCCGGCCCACCCAGGGTATCCGCCCGGCCAGGGTGAGCACCAATCCCAACAGAAAGATCATCCCTCCGACGATCAGCAGAAAGCGTCCCAAGGATTCAAAACCGGGCATTTCACTCTATGTATGCGCTCAGCCTGCACACCTACTGGCACCGGGCAACCGCAGGGCTCGCCCCTGCCACCACCTCATGCTCCTGCAGACGTCTGCCTCAGCAGGTGTGCGCAACTGAGTCCTAATCCATCGTGGCTGTAGCAACTCCCTGCCAGCCGTCAAGTCTTCAAACCAAGGACATGCTTTTGGGGCACCACCCCCGATCGCAAGTGTTCCCGGCATACACGCGGTGCCCGAAGGGACAGGGGAAGGCATTGAGCAAAGCGTCATCTACACCGCACCAGACACCGTTGCCAGATTATGCTTGCTCATAGGCACTTAGAAAATCTTCGCGCGAAATTCCCGATTGGGTGCAAACAGTTCGCAAGGTGGAAGCTTTGATGCGACGATGACTGGGCATTGTAAGAGGCGTTCGTGTTCCATCAGGGTTATCTCGCACCATAGCGATGTGCGCACCTTCACGGACCAATCGGAAACCCAACAACTCAAAAGCTTTGATGACTTTGGCGCGAGGAGCATCTACAGGAAACCTGGGCATCACACAGCTACTCCTGCTTCAGCTACGAATGCCTCAAGCACGAGTGCTTCCGCGTCAAGGACAACTTCTAAGCCAAATGTCTCAATGTGAAACTGGATGGCTGACTTGACATCGGCCAGTGCCTCTTCGTAGGTGTCGCCTTCTGCAACTACGACGCCTTTCATACCAAGCGGATAGGCAACGTACCCATCGGGGTGTTTCTCGACAATGATCTTGAAATGTCTCATCACCTTCTTTTCCTCCCCAAACTTCCTGCCGATGGGCGCCTAGCGTGCCCGGCGTGGGCGAAGCCCGGCGCCCTTTTTTTGTATCAGCCATCTGTGTCGCGTTTCCGCGCGTTGAGCCACACAAAAATCGCTGCAATCAATATGGCTGGGAGTATTCGCCACCAGGGCCACGTAGCTTCAGGACCGATCGTCAAGTAACTTGCCAAATTGACCAAAATCATTATGCCAACCGCTACTACTCCGAGGCTTATCCATCCTCGTCGCGATGCGACCTTGAACTCACGCCCTGTCTTCAAGCGCAAGGGCACAAACAGCACAAAGCCGAAAAAAGCTATCCCTAGGGCTCCGAGCAAGGCAGCACCGCCTTGCACACCAAGCCGATATGCCAGGGGAACCACACCAAATGCGAACACCCCAAACACTGCCATTGCTCGAATGGTCTCTTCCAAAAGTATCCTTGTCGCTTTGTTGCCTTTCATGGTTTCGTATCTCTTCAGCGCATTGCGCTCAACTTCGCCGCTCGGGAAATTCAACAAGGCGTCTCAAATTCGATCGGAAGGTGCGGTGTCAGCTACTCCACCAACCACAGGCTTACGTTTTCATTGAGGACGATGACCATCATGCCACCAGAGCCTTCCCGGTGGTCAGATAGGAGGCATATTGCAGGCAAGCGAGGATATCATCCCGCGTCAGTCGCGGGAAGTTCGCCAGCACGGTGTCATAATCATCACCAGCGGCCAGATGGTCTAGCACCACGTACACTGGAATCCGCGGGCCCTTGATGATAGGCTCACTGCCGCAGACATTCGGATCGGACACAATCCGGTCGTTCATAAGCCGTCGCTCCTTTTCAGACACCATCTGCACCACTCACCCATCCGCTTGGCTTGAAGGGACTCCTCGCTGTGGCTGTAGGCGTGGATCATGTCGGCGATTTGTTTGTCCATCTCATCCCCCTACACCACCAGCCTTTCCACGAAGCCAGGGATCATTCGCCCAGAGCGCCATAATCGTGGCCTGTCCCGGATGGAGATTGGGAGTCCGTAGCTATCCCGCCGGCTGGAAGACGATGACCGGGACAGACACCGTACGTCTCTGCTCTGCAGGCGTCCGGATCAGGCGGTCCATCTCCTGCACCACTGCTGCGGAGAGATACCGCTCCCCACAGCGAGGGCAAACACGGGCTGGGACCTGCTCGAAGATGAAGTGTTGCTCTTTGCGATGTCGGTACACTGTAATGAGTTTTTCCGTCTGCCCCAGTTGGGCATTGCAGTATTCGCGGAAGTCCCCTTCCATGTCAGTTACTCCTCCAGCACATGGGCCGTGATAGTTTGCAATAGACCAGACATTAAGAAGCGGCAAACGACTTCGACTTCTGCAAAGTCTCTCAACATGCCGCGCACGACGAAGCGAGTTCCGCGAGGGTCATGGGTCAACTCAGCCTCTATGGTGCCATTCAAGAGTACCCATCGCACATCTCTATCTGTGAGGTTATCATCATCCATCTCCTCCAGAGCGTGGGCAGTGTATTCGTAGCCTGCTTCGCGGATGGCACGTCGGATCCGCTTGATGCTCATGGCACTCCAAACTCAAGCAGTGCCACCCCACAAAGACCTGGGCAAAAGGTCCTACGCCAATATTGTACTGTGAACAGGCAAAAAGGACAAGGGCATGAGCTGCACATTTGACCAAATGGGTGTACAATAAAGGGGGACGGGACGGGGACTGCCGATGGCTGAGAGGTGATGAAGCATGAGAAAGCGTTTCCTTTTCGCCTTTCTGCTCATGGGGTTCTCTTTCACCATCATTCAGGGGCTGATGATCCGCGAGCTACTGGTGAGCTTCTACGGCAACGAGCTGTCCATCGGGCTCATCCTGGGCAACTGGCTGGTGCTGGAGGCGCTAGGCAGTGGGCTGATCGGGCGGCTGGCAGCCCGGTATCGCGCCGGCCCCACCTCCTACGCGCTGCTGCAGATCGTCCTGGCGGTGATGCTGCCCGTCTCCCTCTACGGGGCCTTCACGGTGCGAAATGTAGTGGGTGTGACCGCCGGACAGGGGGTGGGCTTGCGCGGCATCTTTAGCTCCTCGCTGCTCATCCTCGCCCCCCTGGGACTGGTGGATGGGGCCATGTTCGCCTTCGGCGCCCACGCCTTCGCCCAGCTCATGGGGCGGGAGGTACCCGGTATTGGACAGGTGTACGTCTACGAGGCCATGGGAGGCATCATCGGCGGGCTCATCTTCACCTACCTGCTCATCCCCTACCTATCTTCGCTTCAGATGATCCTCCTTCTAGCTGCCCTCAACCTGCTGTCGGCTCTATCCCTCCTGCCCCCTCGTTCCCGCTCCTTCCCCTTGACGGCCCTTCTCCTGCTCGCCACAGCCGCCATCCTCCTCTCGCCCCTGGCGGGGACACTCCACCGCTGGCTGGTGGGCCAGCAGTGGGGCAGGTACAACCTGGTGGGATACGACAACTCCGTCTACGGCAACGTCGCAGTGATCCAACAGGTGGGGCAATATACCTTCTTCGCCAACGGATTGCCAGTGCTAACGGCTCCCGTGCCCGACGTGCAGGGGGTCGAGGAGCTGGTGCACCTCTCCCTGCTCTTCCATCCCCACCCCAGACGGGTGCTGGTGGTCAGCGGTGGTGTGGGCGGCGTGCTCCATGAGATTCTCAAGTACCCGCTGGAGAGGGTGGACTACGCCGAGCTCGACCCCTTGCTCATCCAGATGGCCCAACGATTCCCCACTACCCTCACCCAAAGCGAGTTATCGGATCCGCGGGTGCACATTCACGCCGTGGATGGACGGCTCCTGGTGAGGCGGATGGTGGGCCCTCACCCCACCCCCTGGCCCCCTCCCTTCTCCCCAACTGAGGAGAAGGGAGGGGGGAGCTACGACGCCATCATCGTGAACCTCCCCTACCCCTCCACCCTGCAGCTCAACCGCTTCTACACGGTGGAGTTCTTCCGCATGGCCCGCCAGATCCTGACCCCCGAGGGGATCCTGGTGCTGACGGCACCCGGCTCGCTGACCCACACGGGGCCGGAGATGCGGGAGCTAAACGCCCTGCTGGATCGCACGCTTCGGGTGGTTTTCCCCGCCATCGTCGTCGTGCCCGGCGACACACACCTGTGGATCGCCTCGCCATCCCCGCGCATCACCGCGCTCACCCTGGAGGAACTGGTGGCCCGCTGGCAGCAGCGCCAGTTGCCCACCCAGATGATGAGCGATTTCCACATCCGCCTCAAGCTGGACGAGCGGCGGATCAGATGGTTCTGGGATTCCTTGGCCGGAAGCTCAGGCCGCGAGATCAACAGCGACCTGCATCCCGCCGGCCTGCTGCGTGGCCTGGCCTATTGGAACGCTCTCTTCTCCCCCTCTCTGACTGGCGCTTTCTCCTTCCTCAACCGGTTGAGCCTGCGCGGGTTCCTTCCTACACTGGCGCTGTTGATAGGGCTCCTGCTGCTCCTCGGCTGGCCAGGCCGGCGGCAGTTCACCGTTCCCCTGGCCATCGTCACCACCGGGGTCAGCGGCATGGCCTTTGACCTCATCGTCGTCTTCACCTTCCAGACACTCTATGGCTATGTCTACCAGCAGATCGGGCTGCTCATCACCGCTTTCATGGCTGGGCTGGGGCTGGGCGGGCTGCTGATGACGAGGGGGATAGAGTGCATGCGACGGGAGTGGCGCTGGCTGATGGCAGTGGAGCTGGCAATCCTCCTCTACTGGGCCGGCCTTCCTTTGTTGCTCACCCTTCTCTACGCCCGCTCGGCCTCCTTCCTCCTGCCGCCCACCTTGCTGGCGCTCGATGCGATGGGCGGCTTCCTGGTAGGGAGCGAGTTTCCCTTGGCCAACCGCATCGTCTCTCAGCTTCGCGGTGGGCTGGAGGGCGCAAGTGGTCTGCTCTACGCCTGCGACCTGGCGGGCGCCTTCGTGGGCTCGGTGCTGGTGTCGGTGGCTCTCATTCCCGCCTTGGGCATCCTTCAGACCTGTGTACTGGTGGCAGCGCTGAAGCTGATCAGCCTAATAGGGGTAGTAGTCGGAGGGGCTGTAGGGAGGAAGGAGGCGAGGGGCTGACGGGGTGGAACTGATACGCCGATCTCCCTCCCACCAGATGCCGGGGATCTCCTCTCCACACTGGGGGCATTTCCCCTCCTCAAGCGCGATGGAGAACACCTGAAAATGCGAGCGATGGATGAGTCGCTTGCCGCAGGAGGGGCAAAAGGTGCTGTTGCGCTCGTGGCCGGGCAGGTTGCCGATGTAGACATATTTGAGACCCTCGTCGTCGGCGGTGTAGGCGGCACTGCTCAGCGTCTCCACAGGCGTGGGCGGGAGATGGTTGAGCTTGTAGGCGGGGAAGAAGCGGGTGAAGTGCAGCGGGACCTCATCCCCCAGATGTTCCCTGATCCAGCGGCACATGGCCCGGATGTGGTGCAGATCGTCGTTGTAGCCGGGGATGATCAGGTTGACGATCTCCAGGTGCACATCGGTCTTTCGGATGTTCTCCAGCGTGCGGAGCACCGGCTTCAGCTCCGAGTCGCTGACCTCCCGGTAGAACTTTGGGGTGGAGGCTTTGAGGTCCACCGTGACGGCGTCCATGTGCTCCAGCAGGGCCAAGAGGGGCTCAGCCTCCATGGAACCATTGGTGTGGAAAATGGTCCCCAGCCCCTGCTCCTTGGCCAGCCGGGCGATGTCGAACATGTAATCGTAGAATACTGTGGGCTCGTTGTAGGTGAAGGAGACCCCCTCGCAGCCCTCGTCACGGATGAGGCGCACGATCTCCGCTGGCGTGTGCTCGTAGGTGGGAAGCTCATCCACGCTGCGCTGGGAGAGGTGCCAATTGTGGCAGTGGCGGCAACGGTTATTACAGCTCGCCGTGCCGATGCCGAAGATACTGGAACCGGGCAGCATGTGGAAGCAGGGCTCCTTCTCGATGGGATCAATCTGCAGGGCGCTGGGACGGCCATAAACCAGGTCGTAGTAAGTGCCGCCGATGTTCTTCTTATTACGGCAGAACCCCGTCTCACCTGGAGCGACGATGCACTTTCGGAAACACAGTTGACACTGGATGCGGTGGTCCTCAAGGCGGCGATAGAAGCGGGCTTCGTGAAGCTGAGAAGAAGAAACAGGCGAAAGGGTGGAGGGGAGGGACAGGGGGATGTCAAGGGTAGGTGACAGGTCGGCCTCCCCCGGCCCATCCCGAGGTCTCAAGCCCCGGCAGGCCGCCAGCCACAGGCCCAACCCGCTCCATAGCATCCTTCGCAACCACTCACGTCGGCTCCACTTCCTCATCCTCCTATCCTCCCTCAGTTTCTCAGAACATGATCACCCCTCGTCCCACCTGGCCCCCGCCCATGGCCGCAAATGCCTCGTTCACCTGCTCCAGTGGGTAGCGACGGGTGATGAGGGTATCGAGGTCAAGCTTGCCCCCCAGGTACAGATCTACCAAACGGGGGATGTCCACCCGGAGGTTCGCTGAGCCGTAGAGCGATCCGGTCAGCAGCCTCTCGCCGTACAGCAGACTGGCGGGGAAGGACATGCGCTCTCCGTGCGGGGGCATGCCGACGATGACCGCCATGCCACCCTTGCGCACCGAGGCGTAGGTCTGCTCCATGGCCTGGAGGTTCCCGATGGCCTCGAAGCCGTAGTCCACCCCGGCACCGTCTGTCGACTCCTTGATGGCCTCCACCGGATCCTGCTGGGAGGCGTTGAGGCAGTCGGTGGCGCCGAAGCGACGGGCGAACTCCAGCTTGTCCTCCGCCAGGTCCACGGCGATGATCCGTCCCGCGCCAGCCAGCGCGGCTCCCTGGATCACGTTGAGCCCCACGCCGCCGCAGCCGAAGACGGCCACGGTGCTGCCGGGCCGTACGCGGGCAGTGTTGATAGCCGCTCCCACGCCGGTCATCACCCCGCAGCCCAGGAGCGAGGCCTGATCCAGGGGCATCTCCTCGGGGATGGGAATAGCGCCCGACTCCGGCACGACGGTGTACTCGGCAAAGGAGGCTACGTGGGCGAAGAGGTTGAGCCTGAGATCGCCTTTCCACATCCCGCTGGCTTGGTCGACTTCTGGTGGGTGATCGCACAGGTTGGGCCGACCCGTGATGCAGTAGTGGCAGCGCCCGCAGTTGGGCATCCAGGAGAGCACCACGTGATCGCTGGGCTCAACCGCGGTCACGCCCTCTCCCACCCGCTCCACGATTCCTGCCCCCTCATGTCCCAGGACGATGGGCAGATCGTGCGTCCATTCCCCCTTGACCACGTGGTAGTCACTGTGGCAAACCCCACTGGCCGCCAACCGTACTAGCACCTCGCCTGGTGCAGGCCCCCGGAACTCAACCTCCTCCACAACCAGAGGCGAGTTGGGTTGGTAGAGAACTGCTGCTTTCATTGTTGAGCCTCCTTCCTGTCCTGTGGGTGACATGCATTCCGCAGAGTCACGAGCGATCGCGGATAAAGGCGTCCACCTCTTCCCGTGTCGGCGCTCCCTCCATGGGCCCCAACCTGGTCGTGGCCAATGCGCCCACCGCGTTGGCGAAGCGGGCCACCTGTGTGAGCGGCCAGCGCTCCAGCAGGCCCATCAGGAAAGCCGCGCCGTAGCAGTCGCCGGCGCCAGTAGGGTCCACCTCCTCGACAGGGAAGGCAGGTACCGCCAGTCGTTCAAAGGATGTGAAAATGATGGAGCCCCTGGCTCCCCGCTTGAGGGCCACCATGCGATCCTCCCCCAGCAGGGCCATAGCCGCCTCCTCCGGATCGCTGATACCGGTCAGCATCGAGGCCTCCTCGCCGGAGGGGAGGACCACATCCGCCGCTTCGAGCACCGGCTGACAGATGCGGCGGATGCGCTCCACGCCGAGGAGCTCGGGCCGCAGGTTGGGGTCCAGGCTGACCTGGCCACCGGCTCCCTTCACCCACTCCACCGCCTGGTAACAGGCTTTCCGCGAGCTCTCGCTCACCGCCAGGGCTGAGCCGCAGATGTGCAGCCACTTGGCCTGGGCCACGTAGTCGTGATCAAGATGGTCTGGACCCAACCGTCCTGCTGCCGCGTCCTGCAAGTGGAAGAGGAAATGACGTCCGCCGTCGGAATGGTATGTCACGAAGGCGATGCCTGTCAGCCGGTCGGGGTCGGTGGCCAGGTAGGCGACGTCCACCCCGTCGGCCACCAGCCGATTCCGAAGGCAGGTGCCGAAATCATCAGCGCCCACTACGCCGATGAAGCCACTGGACACGCCCAGGCGGGCGGCGCAGTCGGCGAAGATGGCCGGCGCGCCGGAGGGAAAGGGCCCGACGAAGGGCCCCGGGCGGTCCAGGGGCAGGTCTGGCTGGGGCCGCATGATCTCGACTAGGGCTTCGCCAAGGGATAGCATAGTGGGCATAAGCTCCTCCTTCACGCATCACAGCGCTCGCAGGTCTTCGGGCGTGAGGAAATCGGCTTCCGAGAGCCCAACTTCTTCGATCCAGCGGGCCACCTCTGGCGTCATCCCCAGCTCGCGGTAGTCATGGGCATCACTGCCGTAGAGGAAACGCACGCCCAGCGGCTTGGCAATGCGGCAGACCTCGGCGTAGATGGCCGGGTAGTGGGGCAACCTTTCAGAGGTAAGCGCCGCGCCATTGACCTCCAGCGCCACACCCTTCTCCCCCGCCAGGCCCAGCGCATCCCGCAAGCGTGCTGGGGGCATGGCCTCGTAGATGGCCCGCAGGTCACCGATTATCTCCTCACCGTCGGCGAAGGGGTGGGCTACGCCGTGGATGCAGTCCAGCCGCACCACCGCCTCCAGCATATCCAGCATGTGGACCGCCACATCGGCAGGAGCCCAACTGGGAGGCCGGGGCACATCTGGCAGATGGTAGTGGGTGGTGGGCAGCAGGACGATGTCCAGAGAGCGGGCGAAGTCGGGGTCAATGCCCACCCAGCCGGTCCGCATGGTTTCCGTCTCGCAGCCGACCAGCAGCTCAACCTGAGGGGGCGGGTCGAGTCGTGCCAACTCAGCCCGCAGGTTGGCGAGCATCGCCGGGCCCGTGCCCTTATAGAAGAGCACCACTCCGGGCGCAGTGGGATCCTGCACGAAGTGATCGGTGAAAGCGATGGCCTTCAGGCCCAGTTCGGCCGCTCGGGCCAGATGGCGCTCAGGAGCCGCCAAGGGCAACCCCTCCTCGTCCAACTCGCGGGCACAGGGGGAGTAGTAGGTGTGCACATGGAAGTCGTAGGGTAAGTTACAAGTGGCAAGTTGCATGTTTCAAGTGAATTGGGTCATATCCGCTTCTCGCGCCGCTTCACCCTTCTTCGGCGACTGTTGGGACCCGGAATGCTTTGGCGTTCGATTCTACCACAAAGGGCTCTGTGGGGCAATTGGTGCCCCAGGCCAGATGGTCTCAGTAACAGCAAAGCGTCGCTGATCCGCGATGGGATCTTACGCTACTTTACCCAGATTCTTGCCGGCCTGCGGCGGTGGTACTTTGAGATGCCCAAGGTTGGCCTGCTGAGTCGGCTAGTCCAGTGGGCTGCGGACAGCCAGAGCGCGTCGATTGAGGACGTGGGTATAAATCATCGTCGTCTTCACGTCCTTATGGGCGAGGAGCTCCTTGCACCGTGCGGATGTCGTAGCCGTTCTCCAGCAGGTGGGTGGCGAAGCTATGGCGGAAGGTGTGGCAAGTGACGCGCTTGTTGATTCCTGCCAAACGGGCCGCTTTTTTGACTGCCTTCTGCAAGGTGCTCTCACTGATGTGATGGCGGCGGACAACGCCTGATCGAGGGTCTTTGGACAGCCGGTCTGAGGGGAAGACATACTGCCAGATCCATTCTCGGTCTGCATTGGGGTACTTGCGTTCGAGAGCGAAGGGGAGGTAGACCGAGCCATATCCTCTGGTCAGGTCCTCGGCATGGAGTCGTCTCACACGCTGCAGATGCTCCTGAAGGGGTGCAACGAGTTTGTCGGGAAGCATTGTCACCCGATCCTTCACGCCCTTGCCGTCCCGGACGACGATCAGGGATTTTGCGAAGTCCACATCCTTGACGCGCAGCCGCACACACTCCATCAACCGATGGGTACCTGACAGCTCTCCAATGACCTTACGCACCTCCTCTTTTGTCAGGACAGGGGGTAATCGTTTAGATCTTTTGGCGCGAACGGCGTCGATAGGGCCTTCCAGCTCCTTGTTGAGCACGTGGCGGTAGAGGAACAGCAGGGCACTGAGGGCTTGGTTCTGGGTTGAGGCAGCGACGTTCTGATCCACAGCCAGATGGGTGAGAAAGGCCTCGATTTCCGGGACATCCATCTCGAGGGGATGCCGTTTGTCGTGGAACAGGATGAAGCGTTTGATCCAGGTGACATAGGCCTCTTCCGTGCGGATGGAGTAGTGTTTCAGTCGGATGGACTGGCGGACTTGGTCCAGGAGTTTCTTGGGGCGTTTTGTCATTTTTCGGATACCTTTCTGAGAACTTACATTTGACTGAAGAGGATACAGGGTATATGATTAGTGGCAGTTTGGTGAGGGGAGTCCTGCGAAGATTTCCACAAAATGCCCCCTATGGGGCAATTATACGGAAAAGTTCCACATAATGCAACTTTCGGGATATTATACGGAACACCTCCGTATAAGGGGACTCCACGGGGGACTAGACGGAAGAATTCCGTCTAGTCATTGTTGGGCGGCCTAAGAGTGATGTAATAACCGGGAATGTGTCGATGCTGAACTCAGATCGCTTTCTCAACGCGTTCAACTCAATCGAGCGCAGCTTGCGGATGCTCGCCAAGAAGGGAAAGGGCGAGAGATTCTATACACTGGTTGATACAGCCAGCGAATCCTACCCGATTGTGCGGCGTTTCAGCAATGACCTCAAAGAGTTCGCTGATTTGAGGAATGCCATTGTCCACGAGCGTACAGATGGGCATGTCCTTGCAGAGCCGAATGATCAGGCTGTTGAAACGATAGAATTTGTGGCTTCGCTCTTGCTCGATCCGCCCAAGGTCATTCCGCTCTTCCAATCCGAGGTAGACACTCTTTCAGTTGGTGACCCTATCGCCAAGGCTGTCAAAACTATGTTTGAGAAGTCATTCTCTCAAATGCCGGTTTACGATGGGGCTACCTTCGTAGGTTTGCTCACAGCCAACACCGTCGCCCGGTGGCTTGGGGCAAGTGTTGCAGAAGATATATTCAGCCTATCGGAGACTCCCGTTTCGGATGTCCTCGGTTACACGGAGGATAAGGACAATTTCAGCTTCTTGAGAAGGGATTCAACGCTTTTCGAGGTATTGGAGAGATTTCAGACCTTTGAGAGACGAGGCAAGAGACTTGAGGCGGTCCTGATCACTCAGAATGGTAAGCTTTCTGAAGCACTTCTGGGCATCGTTACCATCTGGGATTTGCCTAAGATTCACGAGGCTTTGGAAAAGCCCTAAAAAGGCCGCCCAACAAGTCGCTGGAGCCGACCAGGCTATCGAGAGCCTTTTTGAGGTTTGAGTTGCCTATGGTGCGTTCCGGTTCAAGTTGGGCATCACTGCGGCAGCCGCCTGGCGGCTCAGCTCCGGGTCGTTAGGCGCGGCTGTCAGTCCTAACCAAGGTAGCAAGAGATGATGATAAACCACGAACCTCTTTTCACTGGTTAACACGATTATCAGCGTTCCTGTGGGTCCGGTTGGCGAGAAGATGAGAGTAAAGAAGCTATTAGGGCCTTGTGCTAGTTGGGAAAGGCCAGTGCCTTGATCTGTAGGAAATCAGGGTGGCCCAGGAGGCGATTGATGTAGATACATAAAGCATGGGCTGCCAGTTTTGTGTACAATCGGGCACAAAGCCCCCAAAAGCTATGCGCATGGTTGATTTGAATGTGAAACTGCTCCGTCAATTGTCCA
>Ga0209979_1000258_pt1 | contig 80787 bp, 77 predicted proteins | sample AnhtaG_FD_183114 | JGI IMG/M metagenome (GOLD analysis project Ga0209979, IMG submission 183114) | Deep subsurface microbial communities from Anholt, Denmark to uncover new lineages of life (NeLLi) - Anholt_01485 metaG (SPAdes) (version 2) | ecosystem: Environmental > Aquatic > Marine > Oceanic...
TCCATCATCCCTCCTAGTGCTGCTATATGTTGTCTTCCTATCTACCTATTCGTTGGGGCACGAGGCCGAGCCCAGAATCGCTCTCAGGATCACTGCTCCCATCTCTCAGCGACGCACATCGAACTCCAAACTAGCCCTTGGGGCCACTCCGCATGGAACTCAACCAAGTTCCTCCGTCATGAAATGCTTGACCTGGTAATCCCACTCTCGGGTTTCGAGGTCCACGTCGGTCTTCTTCCCCTCGGTGACGGTGATGGTGACATGCCCCCCGCCGCCCACGAAGGACACGCAGCAATCGTCGCGGGAGGTCATATCCAGCCCCAGTCCTCCCTCTCCGAAATACTTCTCTGCCAGGTCCAGGACCTCCTTGGGTCCCAGTTTGGTGTCAGTTCCGTAGCGCATCTCTTTCCTCCTTCGTATCGTGCTTCGGTGGCTTCCTGCGTCCCGCCGAGACAGCTAGAGGAACTCTGACTTAAGGGTTTCGTGGTCGTCATGCGTCCATTGCCAGAACCCTTGCTTGACGAGGGGACCGGCGCGCAACACAGAAACCTGGTCTTCGTAGGTAGGCACTCCCTCGACCTGGTACAGGATTCCGATAGGGATGCGATCGCCCCACTCGTGAGCCCGTTCCCACGCCGCCGCGCGATCGGTTGGATCGTACCCTGGCTCCCCCTCTACTTTATAGACTCGAGGCTGGTAGTACGTGTAGGCGTAAGCTCGATTGAAACTGACGCAGGGCTGGAGCACATCCACCAGGGCATAGCCGTGGTGCTGTATGGCCTTCTTGAGGACCTCGATCAAGTGCCTGAGATCGGCAGGAAACCCACGCGCGATGAAGGTGGCACCTGCGGCCAGGGCCAAGGCCCAAGGGTTGACGGGCCTATCAATGGCGCCCTCAGGTGAGGTTTTGCTGATGAACCCCGGCGGGCTGGTAGGCGAGTATTGACCCTTGGTCAGGCCGTACACGCGATTGTTCTGCACCACATCTGTGATGTCTATGTTGCGCCGTATGGCGTGCATCATGTGTCCCAAGCCCATGCCGTAGCCGTCGCCATCGCCGTGTATACAGATGACCTTCATCTCGTGATTGGCCAGTCTGGCTCCCGTGGCTGGGGGGAGGGAACGACCGTGAAGGGTGTGGAGGCCGTTGACGTGAGTATAGTCGGGCGTCTTGCTGCCGCAGCCGATTCCACTCACCATCAAGACCTCGTGGGGTGCCAGATCCAGTTCCGCGAGGGCGATCTTGAGGGCGTTCCAGATGCCGTAGTCCCCACAGCCCTTGCACCAGGTGGGGCGCACAGAGCTATGGTACTCCTTGACCTCAACCATTCTCCACCTCCCTCAAGCCTGCCAGAATGTACTCCGGCGAGAAGGGGCGCCCGTCGTACCTGCGGATGTGATGGTCGATCTTCAAGCCGGCATGGGCCTTGAGGAGAAACGCCATCTGTCCTGTTGCGTTCCCCTCGACCATCACGATGCGCCTTGCACCTCCCAGGGCGTCTCGCACCTTCTCCCTCGGAAGGGGCCACACCTCCCGGATGTGCAGCATGTTGGCCTTGCCTCTTTCTTGCGAATTCAGGAGGTCCACTGCCTCTCGCAACGGCCCGTAGGTGGAGCCCCATCCCAGCAAGGTGACCTCGGCCTCCGGCGGGCCGTAGTGGAGCGGACCGTCCATCTCCTGACCAGCGGTGTCCAGCTTCCGCAGCCGCTTCTCCACCTGTAGTAGCCGAGGTTCGGGCTCCTCCGTCAGATGTCCATCGGGCGCATGCTCGTTCCCGGTCGCTTGATAGACCGCCTTCGGATGGCCAGGCAATGCTCTCGGTGACACACCGGATTCGGTGTACGCGAACCGCAGGTATTCGCCCGTGAGCTGGTTCAGGTCCTCGTCGGTGAGTAGTTCCCCGCGATCTATCTCCACCCCGGCGAAATCCAGGGCGTCCATCTCTATGGTGCGGACTGAGTTGGCCAGGAAGTTATCGCTGAGGATGATGGCTGGGCACTGGTACCTCTCCGCCAGGTTAAAGGCCCGCCAGCCAGCTTCAAAGCACTCCTCGACGGTGCCAGGCGAGAGGACGATGCGCGGGAACTCGCCTTGCGAGGCGTGCAACACAAACAGCAGATCGCCTTGCTCAGTACGAGTGGCCAAGCCGGTCGCGGGACCGGGACGCTGTGCCTCGACGATGACGATGGGCGTTTCGGTGATCCCTGCCAGCCCCAGGGCCTCCGTCATCAACGAGAATCCTCCACCGGAGGTGGGAGCCATGGCTCGCACTCCCATGTGGGCGGCCCCGATCAGCATCAGAATCGCGGCTATCTCATCCTCGGTGTGTTTGACCACTACCCCGTACCGTTCCCCATGGGCAGCCATCCACTGAAGGATAGAGGTGGCGGGGGTCATGGGATAGGCCGCCACGAACTTGCAGCCGGCGAGGAGAGCTCCCAGAGCTATGGCCTCATTGCCGTCCATCAGCATCCTGGGTGGCGCGTCTTCTATGCGGTCCAGTCGATAGTCGAACCTGGCTGCGTAGTTGTCCTCAGCGAAGCGGTACGCCGCCTCAGCCGCCTTCAGGTTCCCCTCCACGGCTTCGCTGCCCTTTCTGGCGAAGTTGTCCTCGATGACGCCAGCCATGACCTTGAACGGGAAGCCAACCAGACCAGCGGCCACCCCCAGCGCCGCCGTGTTGCGCATCACCTCGGCCCCTCCGTGCTCCGTGGCGATCTGGGTCAAGGGCGCTGGGAAGTAGGCTACATCCTCTCCCTCCAAGGCCTCACAGTCTACTTCGAGGCACTCCTCGCAGATGAAGCCGCCGCCCGGTGCCACCTCGTCGCAGTGGCGATCGACCGCCTCCTGGGTCAAGGCCAATACCAGGTCTACACGCTCGGTGTGGGAGTAGATGGGCTTCTCGCTGACGCGGATTTGATAGAAGTTGTGCCCTCCGCGGATGCGAGAGTAGTAGTCCTGTATGCCAAAGACATGCCAGCCCGCCCGCGCCAGAGCCTTGGCGAATCCTGCTCCGCTGGACTCGACCCCCTGTCCGGCCTCCCCTCCTATCTTGAAGGTCATCTCTCTCTTGGGCATAACGGCTCCCCTCAGTGTCGAGAGAATCGAGGTACATTCACAGGCTAGTCGATTCTCCTGAATGCTTCGCTCTTGGCCCCACAGACGGGACACTCCTCGGGCAGAAGGCCGTCGGAGGTGTACCCGCACACTCCACACACGTAGTAGTCGCTGATCTGATCCTGCAGCATGTCGTCCATGGCCTTCTTGTACAGTCGCGCGTGCCCTTCCTCCACGTCTCGAGCATAGGTGAAAGACAATGTCGCAGCTTGCTCCCCCTCTTCCTCGGCGACCACGATGAACTGGGGATAGGTCACCTCGTTGACGGTCGTCTCCCTCTCGAAGGAGAAAGACAGATTCTTCTCGGTGCTCTTGAGGATAGCCTCTCCCAATACTCGCAAATGGCTTGCGGCGTGGACCTCCTCGGCCGCTGCGATGGCTCGGAAGAGTTTGGCGATCTGCGAGTATCCTTCCACTTCCGCTTTTCTGGCGAAGGCCAGGAGCCTGATGTGGGCTTTGGCCTCGCCGACGAAGGCCTCATATAGATGCTTGCGTGTCTTTTCCCCGATCCCTTCGCCTGTTGCTGCCACTATGCGTAACGCTCCTCCTTCCACGGGTCGGCGTCGTTATGATAACCCCGTACTTCCCAAAACCCCAGACGGTCCTGCGCCATCAGTTCCACGCCTCGCACCCACTTAGCGCTCTTCCAGAAGTATCTCTGGGGCACCACCAGCCGCAGCGGGTACCCGTGCTCAGGAGTCAGAGGTGCATCGTCGTACCCATAAGCGAGGAGGACATCATGATCCATTAGCACTTCCAAGGGCACATTGGTGGTGTAATCATGGTCGCAATGAACCATCACAAACTCGGCTTGGGATTTCATCTCGACCAGTTCTATGATCTCTTGGAACAGCACACCCTCCCACACGGTATCTAGTTTGCTCCATCCCGTAACGCAATGGATGTCGGCCACGATCCTCGTCGCCGGTAGCTTGAGTAGCTCGTCGTAGGAGAGGGTCACAGGCTCCTCCACCAGGCCGAACACCTTGAAGTCCCACGTTTGGCGGTCGAACCTCGGTACATTGCCGTAGTGCAGGACCGGGAATTTCTCGGTCACGCGTTGGCCAGGTGGCACACGCCCGCCTGCTGATCTATCCGACGTCATGTCAGCACCTCACGTCTGTCGCTGTCTTTGCTGCCGCTCTGCCAGCCAGCCCACGAGCGGCGGAACCCAGCACAGGTTTGCGGCTATAGCCTCCAGGGCCGTGGAGGTCTGTGTTGTGGGGCTGAATCCCCATACACGAGCCAGCAGCAATCCCAGGGGCACGAGCAGAATGACTGCCAGACTGGTCAGCATGACGGGGTGACGTATGTATTGTGCTATCGCTGTCGCCCATGAACCCTCTTTCCTCCGGAGGAACACCAACCCCGACATGTTTGCTCCGATCTGATCGCTCATCGAGTAGAAGTAGGGGATGTAGAACCCCTGTACTCCGTAGACATCCACCCCCAAGGCACGACTCCCCCAATCTATGATCCACGGAACGGTCATCCCGAGCAGTTTTCCCCATCCATAAGCTTCCGCCATGGAGCCAGTGGCGCCACGCAATCGTTGGCGAATAGCGAAAATGCCCTCAAAAATGCTCTCGCCTTCCCCCGAGAGCGTACGGACCATCCACTGTCCTGCCGCACTGAGCTGTAGACCAAGGGAATCCAACAGGACGCCTAGGACAAGCCCTCCAGCAAACCCTGCGACAGTGAACTTGATCAGTTCACCGAACTCCTCGCCAGCCTCTTGCTCGTGTATCTCTTCCGTGGCCACGTCTCGCTCTTGGCGTACCCAAACCCGGCCTAGACGAGAGCTGCTCGCCTAGTCGATTCCTCTCGGGATGGGGCGCCATGCTTTCTCTTCCACCTACTGTTGGCGGAGCGCTCGCCGCTGGGCAGGATGTGAGGCCCATCCAGGCGCTTGCTACTCTTGTGCTGTCCCTTCGACGAGCCGGGTGGCAACCCCTGTCCCCAGCGCCCTGCACTTCTCCAGGGCACCTTGGTCAGGCGTTCTCTTGGCCCGAACTCCCGCGCCAGGCACCCGGAGTCCTTGGCGAGTGACAGCCGATCTGATAAGGCCCACCGCCTCTCCGCTCCAGCCATAGGACCCGAAGGCGGCTCCCATCTTCCCACGTAGGGGCACCTCCTCCATCCGTTTCAGGAACTGGCTCATGGCCGCCGGTACCTTGGTGTTTCTGGTAGGAGATCCCAGGATGATGGCCTCTGCGTCGGCCAGCTCCTCGACGTTGGCCTCGCCGACTCGTTTCAGTGTGACCTGGATCCCTTCCACTTCACGGGCGCCCTCAGCAACAGCCTGAGCCATGCGTCGCGTGTTTCCAGTGTGGGACTCGTAGATGACATACAGTTCGTGTGGCATCATCCTTTTCCTTGTGTGGCCAGGTTCTTGCCCAGGACGAAGGCCTCCTCCAGCGCTGTGGGATGGTTCAAGATGGCCCCCTTCTCATCCACCCCGGGGAACGACAGTTCGCCTCCGTACTGGGCATCGAGGGTGTCCAGAAAGGCCTTCACGGCCCTGACGGCACACCGAAAGCTGGTCTTGGGCCCGCCAGCCGTGGAGATGAGAAACCCCTGGCGCTCGAGACCTGTGTCCGTCGGCGGCAGGGGCTTCTTCAGCACGTACTTGCGCGCCCAAAAGCACTGGCAACGGTCGATGAAAGCCTTGGCTTGAGCAGGGACTCCGGTGAAGAATAGGGGAGCAGCAAGGACGATGCGCTCCGCTTTGATCAGTTTCGGATATAGAAGTTGGTAGTCATCCTGCTGGACGCATCTGCCCGTCTCGAAGCAGGTGTCACACGCCTTGCACGGAGCGATCTCCATTCGACTCAGAATCACCTTCTCCGTCTGTGCCCCCTTGCTCGCGGCACCGGCCAAGACCTGATCCAAGAGAAGGTCGGTATTGCCCTGACGCCGAGGGCTGCCTGCCAGTCCCAGCACTTTCAGACGCATGGCGGTCTCCTACTTGCTGAGTTCATCCAAGAGATCCGTGAACACCTGGTCGTGGTAGATCTCGTGGTCGCGGATGCGGGTGATCATCCTCTTGAGACCAGGATCGTCGACCTGCTCTATCTGGCGGGTGTATTCCTCCGTCACTATTCGTTCGACTTCGATATCCGCGCGCAACATATCCGCCGTGTCCTTGGAGCGGTCGATCCCCGTCTCCTCCATGTCCGGCACGCCGCCGGTCTCCCTCAACTCCTCGGCGAGCCAGCCCAGGTGCTGCATCTCATTGATGGCTTGATCCTCCATCTGCTCGCTGACCTCCTCGTGAGGGGTGAGGAAGGAGTGGAGTAGATACTGGAGGATGACGGTGTACTCGTGGCGGATGCCCCAATTGAGCATCTCTGACATCTCTGTCGACTTGCCAGCAGGAGCCTCCAGCGGAGCGATGGGCTCCATGGCCTCCTTCTTGGATTTCTCGACGAAGTGCTCGAAGTCGTGACGATGGGCCACCTCATCCGAGACGATGCGGCGCAAGAGCCGCTTGATCTTGGGATCATCGATGGCCTGGATGTGTGTTTCGTAGAGGTCTATGGCGTCCTGCTCCAGGCCCACATTCCGCTGCATCCACTCGGAGATGCTGACGCCTCCTATCGTCATCTTGCCCCGTTCTAGGGCGGGCTCGCCGCCCAACTCGACTACGGTCTCCGCCAGCCAGTCCAGGTGACGCATCTCTTCCCTGGCGATGGCCTCGATCTCGCAAGCCATCTCGCCCTCTTCCATGGCGTAGGCGTGGCGCAGATACTGAACGATGGCGCCGTGTTCTCCTTTGATGTCCTCGTTCAGCAAGGCGATGACTTCCCTGGGATCTTGTCCACTCATTCTAGCCTCCTTTTCTATTCTACCAGCAGTTCACCCGCCGCACTCGTCCAAGAACCGGCCGATGCCCTGCCGAACTGTAGCTCTCGCGCAAATACTGTGTCTGAATCCGTTGGCACGAGGTAGTCCATGGCGAACGACAGTTCCGTAACGCAAAAGAACCTCACTACTGTAGGATTGGATACTTGCTTGCCACCTTGCTGGCCCACCATCTACCTAGACCGACCCATTGACCCGCCTTCACACGAGCCAAGCCAATCAGGACCACCAAGTAAATGATGTGCTCGTCTATCAGTGGGTTGTGCTCTGGAGGCAGGTGCGCAAGCCAGATCAAAAGCACCAGGAGAGCACCGGAATAGCCGGCGATCTGAACACCGATGCCCAGTATCAATCCCAGACCTAGTAGCAGAAGGCCCAGCATGAATACCCAGTCGGCGACAGGATTCCCTGCCAGGCTCTGGAACAAGCCAGCAAAGGGACCGGCTGTCCCGAAGGCCAAGAACCCAACCGTAGGTGAGCCCCCCCTAATCCACGCCGCATCAGGCGCAGTTGCAAAGCCCAGTCCGAATAGCTTGTCAAGGAAAGGCCAGAGGAAAAGCCATCCCATTGCTATCCTCAATGAGGCCCAGATGTACCGTTCTTTGTTACCTTCCATTGTTGTTCGCTCCTTATCCTTGGATTTGGGGGTCGATTCAGGGCATGCTGTGGTTGGAGCATGCAGACTCCCGCTTTCTCATCTCCCTCACCACGGAGAGCTGAATTGCCTACATAGGTTTCGCAAGTCCACTTGTCGCGGCCAGGGCACCGGATGCAGGTTGGCTGAGTGAGCACCACAACCGATGCGCCCTGCCGTAGAGGTGCCGGGTCGGAGCCGCTCACGGCACGCACAAGCCCTTGTGCTCTGATGATCTACTTGACCGCAACAGCCTTGGTGGATTCCCAGACTCCGTGGAGGTTGCAGTACGCCACGGCACGGAGCGTTGCTGGCTCCTCCAGGGCGATGTGCAACGTAGCCTCGGGTTGGGAGGCCACCGACGCGAACTCGGTGCGGGCCAGTAGACGATCCCCGGCGTACAGGTCCACCCAGTTGATCCAGTGGCCAAGAAGGTTGGGGTGATTCACCCCCTCAATACCTCCCACCTTCAGGGCGACGGTGAAAGGCTCTCCCGTCTTGACCTGATCGGGAGCGTCAATCACCGGGGTGTGCTTGCGCATCATGTCTGTCAAGTTGGTGGGGTCCGCTCGGTTCATCTCTGTTAGTGAGAACTCTTCTGCCATTGTTCACTCCTTTCTACCCATTTGCGCTCTTCACAATCAATCCTCCAAAGCCGCGATGATCGCCTGACAGAAGGCAGGCAGGTCATCGGGTTCGCGAGAGGTGATCAGATTGCCGTCCTGCACCACCTCTCGATCCACGTAGTTGGCCCCGGCGTTGATCACGTCGTCTTTGATGCCGCTGAAGCAGGTCGCCGTGCGGCCGCGGAGAACATCGGCCGAGACGAGCACCCACGCTCCATGACAGATAGAGGCCACGATCTTGCCATCCAGAAACATCTGGCGCGCCAGAGCGTTGACGGCGGCATACCGGCGCATCCGGTCAGGCGCGTAGCCCCCTGGGATGACCAAGGCATCGAAATCGTAGGCCTGCACCTCGCCAGCCTCGGTATCTACCGTCACTGGATACCCATACTTGCCCGTGTAGGTCTGGGCGCTGCCTGTGCCCACCACGACGACCTCGGCCCCGGCCTCTCGCAGACGCAGCACAGGGTACCAGAGCTCCAACTCCTGGTAGTAGTCCTCAGCCAGGACCCCTATCCGTTTGCCATTGAGGCTCATGGTGTTGCTCCGATCACCAACTCATGCAGGAAGCGATATCACGGCACCACAGTGAACGATGAAAGGTCTTCAGAATCAGCGTGATGAAGTGCCGGGATACGAAGACGAACTAGAAGGTAGCGATCTTGCTTGCCTTCGCGCCGCACAGCGGGCATCTTTCCGGCTTTTCACCTGTCCCGGTCCAGCCACAGACCTCACAGATGTAGACCTCGCCGATGTCTACATCCTCGCCGCTGGCGACCGTTCCCTTGGCCTGATCATAGATCTGGAAATGCGTTTTCTCCGCTTCCATGGCCCAGGTGATGGAGCGCACGGCACCCTTCTCCCCTTGCAGCTCGGCCACGGCCTTGTAGGCAGGGTACGTCTCCTCCATCTCGAATCTCTCGCCATCAACGGCCGCCTGAAGGTTCTCGGACGTGCTGCCGATGCCCTTGAGTTCTTTGAGGTGATTGGTAGCGTGGATCAGCTCAGCAAAAGAGAAGGCCCTGAAGAGTCTGGCTACGTTGGAGTAACCTTCCTTCTCCGCTTTGTCGGCGAAGATCAGATACCTCACGTGGGCCTGGCTCTCGCCAGCAAAGGCCGCCCGCAGATTGATTTCCGTCATCTTCCCCATTTGTTCTACATGCCTCCCATCTAATTGATTATGGTCTTGAAGTCAAAATCGTCTTCCAGAAGGTGATCTCGATACCCCGAGACATCGGTGCCCTGCCTGATCAGAGTTGTGACAGCCGGTACACGCTCTTTGTCCCCCAGCAGGATGGCGCCCGCGATGTGGCCATCGTGCAGGACCAGCTTTCGATAGATACCGCCGCGGTGATCCACGTGCCTGATCTCCCCGTATCCTTCCTCCTGCGAAGCGATCACGCCGATAGAGGTCAGGTCTAGGCCCACCACCTTCAGCGTAGTGGAAGGCACGGTGCCGCGATAGATCGCGGAGCCTGCCTCCACCATGTTAGCTGCTGCCACCCTGGCCTGCGCCACAGCGGCCGGGATGATGCAGGGCAGTTGGCCATCATACTCCGCCACGTCCCCCGCCGCATAGACGTCCTCCCCGCTGGTTCGCAGCTCTTCGTCCACCAGAACGCCCCTGTTGACCTCCAGGCCAGCGCCATTTGGCAAGTCCGTGTTGGGCCTCACTCCGGCGGCACAGAGGACCAAGCTGGTGGGCAATTCGAGTCCATCCTGGAGCAAGACGCCAGACACCGCTCCGTTGGTCAAGATTGCCTCCAGTACTGCGTTGGTCACGAAGCGAATGCCCAGTCGCTCGATCTGCTCCTGGAGCACCGTGGACCCTTCTTGGTCTATCTGCTTGTTCAATAGCCAGGGCTCCCGTTGCAGCACCGTTACCTTCAAGCCGAGTGACGTGAGAGCATTGGCGCACTCCAGCCCCAAGAGCCCGCCACCGATCACTACCGCTTCTCTTGAGCCCGCCGACATGCAGTGTGCGGCGTGCCTCTTGATAGCCAGTGTATCCTCGATTGTGCGGAGCGTGAAAACCCCATCCTCTCCCATCCCTGGCAGAGGCGGCTCGAAGGCACTGCTCCCCACCGCCAGCAATAGGCGATCATAGGACGCCCTGCCCCCGTCGTCCAAGAACACCCGGTGCCCCGAGATGTCAAGTGCCGCTACGCTGGTCGCCAGATGGACATCGATACCTTGCCTGGCGTACCACTCTGGAGGGTAGACGAACATCTCCTCCATAGTCAAACGCCCCGCCAGGAGCTGTATGAGCCTGGGACGCAGATAGTATGGATACGGCTCGTCGCTATGGATCTCTATCTGCGCCTCTGGAGCCGCAGCAGACATGCTGCGGGCCGCGGTGATTGCTGCTATGCCGCCCCCGACGATAACCAGCTTCACCAGCTACAGACTTCCCGCTATCCTGGCACCGAATTCTCGACAGCTCTTGAGTTCTTCGGCCGTGGGCACCAGGGTGAACTTCACGCCAGGTTCTGGGATTTTGAACTTCAAGCTCTTGAGCCTGTCCTCTATCATTCCCACCGCCTCGCCGCTCCAACCATACGACCCGAAGGCAGCACCCACTTTGCCCCTGAGCTTGATGGTGGCCAGGCTGGACAGCAGGTCCCACACCGGCTTCACCGCGTCTCCGTTGATGGTCGGCGAACCGATGATCAGGGCCTGACTAGTTGCGATGCCATCCAAGACGTCGCCCGGCGCTACCTCGGTCAAGTCAAAGAGCTCAACCTCGACTCCGTCAATGTTGGCTCCCTTGGCTACCTCATTCGCCATCATCTTCGTATTGCCGTGGGCGCTGGCATAGAAGATCAGTACCTTCTTGGCCTCGGCAGGGGAGGGCGTGCTCCACTCGACGTACTGAGTCACGTACTTCCACGGGTCGGTGCGCAGGATGGGACCGTGGGATGGAGCGATGATCTCGATGTCAAGGTCCTTGATCTTGTCTACCGCCTCCAGCAGCTTCTCCTTGAAGGGCCCCATGATGCCCTGGTAGTAGTACTCGAACTCGCCGCTGAAATCGCCCACCAAGTCATCGAACATCCGTTCATCGCAGTAGTGGCTGCCGAAGACGTCGCAAGAGAAAAGCACCTTGTCCTCCACAGCATGGGTGAACATGGTATCCGGCCAGTGGAGGAAGGGTGCAGAGATGAAGCGCAGCGTCTTACCACCCAGGTCCAGGACATCTCCGTCGCCCATCTTCATGGGGTTCACGTCGGCATTGAGGATGTTGCTCACAAAGTGTTCGCCCGTCCTCGAGACCACCACTCGCGCGTTCTTGGACTCCTTCAGGAAGGCGGCCAGCGAGCCCGAATGGTCGGGCTCCATGTGGTTGCAGATGATGTAGTCCACGTCGCTAGGATCGACAAGAGACCTGACGTTGGACAGGAACTGGTCATAGCATCGGCCTTTGGCCGTGTCTATGACGGCGATTTTCTCGCCCTTGACCAGGTAGGAGTTATAGGTGGTTCCCCCCTCGGTGGGGAACAGGATATCGAATAGACGGAGGTCGGGATCCAAGACCCCAGTCCAGTAGATGCCCTCCCTGATCGCTATGGGTTTCATCCTTATCCTTCTAGCTTCTGGAACATAGCCTTGCCCGTCCCACACTCAGGGCAGACCCAGTCGTCAGGCAGATCCTCGAAAGCTATTCCCGCCGGGAAACCGTTGTCGGGATCTCCCACGGCTGGGTCATAGACGTACGGACAGACTATGCATTTCCACTTTCCCATCTCGTGCGCCTTTTCTTCGTTTGTTGAACGGCCTGAAGCGGCCGAAGGCTATCCCTGAGGGTCAGGGCAATAGTCGTAGAACACTAGATCGCAGCGTACGATTTGATCATGGGAGATCTCTCCCGGTTCTATCCCTATCCTTCCAGCTTCTCAAACATATCCTTGTCAGCGCCGCACTCAGGGCAGACCCAATCATCAGGCAGATCCTCGAAAGCGGTACCGGGCGCGACACCGTTGTCGGGATCTCCCACGGCTGGGTCGTATACCCATCCGCATGCTAAGCACTCCCATTTGTCCATCTCCATGTCCTTTCTCCATCACGAATGACTGTACTCTTTCTGGAACCTTCGAAGGCTACGCCCGGCAGTCCGGACAATAGCCATAGAACACCACCTCGCAGCGCACGATCTCCCAGCCAACGGTCTCTTCTGCCGCCAATTCGATGCCATCCGTGGTAGGCGACAGATCAAGCACACGGCGGCAACCCAGACAGACGAGGTGACAGTGGTCATCGGTGCAAGGATCGTAGCGACTCCTGCCTTCGCCAAGATCCAGTTCCATCACCTCCCCCATCTCGACAAGGTCGTTGAGGGTGTGGTAGATAGTGGCGAGGGAGATGTCGGGCATGACCTCTTGCACGCTGTGGTGGATGTCCTCGGCCGTCGGGTGCTCTGCGCCGTCTCGCAGAGCCTCAAATATCAGGCGCCTCTGAGGCGTGACCTTCAGTCCTCTCTCCCGCAAGGTTTGACAAAGCTCTTCGACTGGTCTCATCGGTAATAACTATTCACTAGTATCGATTCGTAGTTTATATTGAGTATACACCAATCCCCCGTCGTTGTCAAGTAGGGAGAATGACCATGGCGGTGGGCTTCTGCGGAGTAGGGTTGTAATCAGTCGGGGCTCATCCGGTCGGGCCTGGTGTAGACGTTCATCTTCTCGCCGCGCACATAGCCGACGATGGTCATCTCCCAGGCCCGAGCAAGCTTGACCGCCAGATCTGTGGGAGAGTGGAGGGAAGCAACCATGGGTACCTCCATCTTGACCGCCTTGTTGACCATCTCGGAGGATATGCGCCCCGTGGTCAGCAGGAGGCGATCCATGGTAGGGATGCCGTGGAACAGACACTCTCCCCTGATCTTGTCGAGGGTGTTGTGCCGTCCCACGTCCTCAGCGATCACCAGCAAACCCTCTCTATCTGCCAGAGCTGAGGCGTGAATACCTCCGGCGATTAGATGGGGTTCCGCACGGCGACGAAGCTCTCGCATCAGGGCTGCTATCCTGGTGGTGGACATCTTGAAGGTGGAGTTCAGCTTCGGGCGACCATCCGAAAGATCGTCGAAAGTGATACCTCGCCCGCACCCGGATAGAAGGACGGGGTGGCTGGGCAGGGGGATCTCTCCTCTGTTCAGCGTCACATCGATGACGCCCTCTTGCTCCTCGCACACCCGCAGCAGTAGTACATCGTCCAGGCTCTCGATCAGTCCTTCAGCGGCAAGGAAACCCAGTGCCATGAAGTTCATCCTATCGGGAGTACAGAGCAGCGTAACCAGTTCCTGTCCGTTGACGTGGATGGTCCAGGGGGCCTCCCGGACGAGCGGCGTTTCGACTTGCCGCGCCACATTCCCGGCGTAGCGTACGTAGGACACGCTGTCGCTGGTCTTGCCGTTCATGGCTCTGTCTGCCTCACCGGTATCCTTCTTGACGGGCTGAGATGTCCATGCCGATGGTAGTGATACGCTGGAGGGGCAGCATGGGCTTCTGCGTGGTCTCTCTTCCATCAAGGACTTTCAGGTAGCGCTTGCATTTGTCGCACACGTAGAGGCGGTAAACGTCGTCGTCGCTGAGGAAATAGGCGAAGGTCTCTTGATCGGAGTTGCCGCAGAAAGTGCATTCGCCTCTTTTGTACATCCACACAGTGTCGCAGCGGGAGCACAGCAGGCGAAGCCCACCGACTTTCTTCTCCAGGTAGCCAAAATCCGGCTCGCCACCGCACACGGGGCACACCCGCTGATACCACTTCTCGTCCTGGATGAGAGGAGTGAGGATGGCGGCGTGGGCTTGCATGAAGGGGTGCAGGGCGTGGATGAGGACGAAAGAAAGCAGTTCCTCGTCTTCGTCGGATTTGCCCGGCAGCTCGACTTTGCTTTCCCTCAGATAGTCGCTCACGATCCGCTGGGTTTGATCGGGGTCATCGTTCAAGAGATCACGTATCTCTTCGAACTGGGAGGCCAGCTCCCCTCTGTGGTCTGCGCCTACGGCGCAAACGCTGACAGCCAAACGCGCGAAGCTATCTTGGTCCCACTCTAGCGGCCATCGGCGTAGGAACGGTACACGCTGGTCTATTAGCTGTTCCACCTCGTTCTCATCGGGGTAGACCTCGGGCGCCTTGACTTCGATCTCAGAGCGCGCTGAGATCACTTCCAGATGAAGGTCTATCGTCTGCGCCAGTTCAGGCTTCTTCTCCCGCTCCTCGCGCAACGCTGCCAGGAGTTCGTCATCCGTTGTTGTGCCTGTTACGACGGTGCTTTTCTTGTTGGGCATGATTCCTCCAATTCGTAAGTATACAACATATCCGCGGAACTGTCTAAGCGGATTCGATGAGACCAAGTGGGCGTGGAAGCCCCGGGTAAGATGTGGAGACCGTGGCTGTTGAGCGAGGTGACGTTGAGGCTACGGCTGATACGGCACATCCTTGCGAAGGTTCGCAACCTTCGCAAGGGTAAAGTGAGGAGACTACGTTCCCGGCTTGTCCATGTTTGGCAACCTCCGGCCACTAGTGATATAGTGTCCTAAGAGGCTCTGCCAGGCTCGCTCTGGAGAATGGAGGGCATAGACAATGGGGTTTGATTTCGACACGTACGTGGTTCTGGACGTCCCCGCGCTCATTGCGGACCAAGTCATGGCCATCCGAAAACGTCATCGTGATGAGTTCCGTGCCTCGCTCCCAATCGAAATCAGTGTGTCAGGGTCGAGCGACGTAGGCGTCTTCGACGCAACGCAGGACCCAAAGGTAGCCTTCGGTGTGCTTGATACCATCGCATCTGAGACTGCGCCCATTCACGCGTCATTCGGAGAAGTCTTGCGATTTCCGAACACTGACATCTTTGTGCTCACACTCGAAGACGAGACGCCATTTCACGCCTTGCACGAACGCATTTCAGGGTCAGGATTGCGCTTCAAGCCAGGCGCGTTTCCCTACAAGCCTCACTGCACACTGCGTAGCCGCTCACCCATTTCCAAGAAGGATACTGCTGAGCTTCTCTCTCTCAGAATCACCGGAAGCTTCTTACTGGACACAATGTCAGTCTATATGATGGACAAGCTCCCTATGACTCTTCTGCATCGCGTGAAATTGACAGGCGACGCAGACACACGGAATGTGTTATGATTGCTACACGGCAGATCTCACCTGCCCCGCCGCGGTAGCGGGCGCTGCTGAGCCAGCGATGGATGGGTGACCTGACAAGTACGACACTTGCAGTCTGCAAAGGGACGAAGGCGGGACTGAGAGAACGAATCTCAGTCCCGGCCTGTTTCTATGCACATGAACCGGAGTTATCGCTATGAGCACAGTTCTTGAGTTCCCGGGAATGAATGCCGAAAGTCTGGCGGCTAGTGGGTATGTCACATGGCCCCTTTTGGCTTGCCACCTCAGCGATGCGCGAATGTGGAGTCTAGCGCCAGCCGGCGGGGCATCTTTCTTGCCCGCGAAGTTCGTGGCGGTGGCCAAGAACCTGACCTTCCCCTTGTATCACATGAAACCCACTTTCCCCATGCCCAGTGGCGGCATCAGTCCCACGATGGTGCCTCAGGTGATGAAGGACCTCGGGCCCGAGATCGTGATCGGCACCGGTGGGGGCATACACGCCCATCCTAGAGGTCCTGTTGCCGGGGCACGCGCTTTCCGGCAGGCCATTGATGCTACTATGCAGGGCATTCCTCTGGAGCAGGCTGCGGCCGAGCACGAGGCGTTGCGCATAGCGCTGGAGGAATGGGTGGACCCGTTCAAGGGCCTGGAGATGTAGAGGTCCCTTCACGACTAAGTTGGGAAGAGGGGCTCGTCCGCGATATCTATCCTCTGCCCCGGCCATCGGGTGCGGAACCGATACGATACCGACTGTGTCAAGCACTGCGCAGCGGCGAATTTCAAAACGACAGTGAATTCACAGTATCGGTGAACTGCGAGACTGAATAACAGAGCGCTAGTCCTTCCCTCAGTTTGAGAAAGGACTAGCGCATTTCTTCGGGGAAGGGAGGTAAGCAAGTCACCTGCGAGCACGATCTCATATACCACGCACGAGACGCTCACGAGGAGGGGGCAAGCGGTATCTCAAGCTGCCTTCATCCTTGAATCTCTCGGCTGGACGATTGAGCCGCCCCGTCACAGATCAGTGCCGCTGCAAGTGCACTTCGAACTTCAAAGTCAGCCCGTCGATTGCACGAACTAAGTCATCCACCTTCCCATCCAGTGAGCTGAGCCGACTGTACAACACGCCCAGAATAGCCCAGACCACGACTACCTCGACTTGTAGGCCTACCACCGACAGCGCCAAAGTGTCCGTGCGTGGGTTGTGCCCCAGGCCAGCGGCAATAGGAACTGCGAGCAACAGAACTATCGCGCCTGTGACAAGTAGCGCCAAGCTGGCCCCAACAAAGACAACTCTCATGCTCCCTTTCCTCCTCGACTTCCTAGCTTGATCTCGCGTTCGTCCGGGACCGCGTGTCGTGCCAGCCGTGGTGGTTTTTGTGCACAGCCATCGTCTGGGCGATGCGTGCATGACCGGTCCTTTCACACACCTGAGCGACCACCTACAACTCGAAACCTAATTATAGACGCTTGTTGGCCAGAATTCAAGCAAAATCACCCCCTTTTATGGCCAAGTTGACATAAGAAACCTTAAACTTTCCCAAACCCATGCGCTTGAACGTCCCTTGCACTATTATTATAGTACAAGTCTCGCCGTTTTGCAATAGTTCTTTAGTACGTGAGGGTAGCGACGAACCGTTGCTAGGGTGACGTGCCGGTGCCCACGAAGGCTAAGCCGCATGGCTTTCACAAGGTACTCGAGAGATAGCAGCCGACGGTATCTCACCCTGTTTTGGACGAGAGGCTTGCTCACAGAAAGCCCATCTCACTGCTCAACAACTGCCTTGGGAGTCGATTCTGGCCGGCGTAGAGAGCGTTTTCGCCACCAGAGGATCCCTCCAGGCAGGCTGGCCACGATGATGATGGCCTGCATGATGAGGGACATGGCGAGAGATTTCTCCTCAGGCACGCCCACCAGGTTGAAGAAGAACACGTAGGCGCTCTGATTCAGGCCGATACCGCCCATGGAGATAGGTATCAGTAAGATGAAGGTGATCAGTGGTGTGAAGAGGAAGATGTGCAAGAGCGATATGCCGCCTCCCAAGGCCAGCGCGATGAGATAGTTCACCACGCTGCCGATGGAGAGGACGAGGATGGAGATGAAGAAGGCCTGGGCCAGAGCCCCGTAGCTCCGCCTGTAGGCTGAGAGGGCGGAAGACAGCTTGTCGTACAAAGGCGCCAGAGAGGAAAGCAGACTCAGGTTGAAGAGTCGTCGTACCTGGGCACGCAGCCGATCGCTCAGCACGAGGGCGAACCCACCGCACAGGCCCATGAGAGCCACAGCCGCAAGGACCACTACCTGCCACAGGGCTGCTTGCCTGGCCAAATACACCACCAGCAGCGCCACCACCACGGCTGCGAACACAAAAGCGATCAGGCCCACCAGCCGATCTACGAGCACCGAGATGGCTGCCTCTGCGGGGAGCGAGGTATCACGGGCGAGGTCGTAGCCACGTACCAGGTCTCCCCCTACGTTGGTGGGCAGGAAGTTGCCGAAGAAAAGGCCCACGAAAGTGTAGGAGAGAAGGTTGCCCAGTGGGAGCCGTATCCGCTGTGCCTTGAGGAGTATCTGCCACTTGACGGCGCCCACCGTTATGGCCCCGAAGTACAGGGCCAGGGCTAGTAGCAGATACAGATAGTTGGCCGAGGCTGAGCGCATCGCCTCGACCACTAGATCTAGCCTCACACGGCTCAACAAATACGCGATCAGCCCCACGCTGACCACGATCTTGAGCACGGTGATCAACTTGTCTCGCAAGCTACTCCTCCGCTGAGGCGTTCTGTGACTCCTCCGTGGCCTTCACTCTAGCTTCGTCCACCTCCTTGGTCGTCCAGGCCATGTCCCAGACCACGTGTTTCTCTCCCTTGACGTAGTAGTCGTAGCTACCGAGAATACGGGAGTAGATCTCAATGGCCGCCAACGTGGTTAGCACGTACAGCAAACGGAAGGTGCGGCTGATGGCCCCCCAGGCCTCGGTCAAGGCCAGGCGTGCCACCCTGGCGTTGTCCAGACTGGAGACACGATAGCCATACTTGCGCTTGAGATGCAGGTGGCCTGCGTAGTTCCTGCGCCTCTGCCGCACGAAGTCGCTGAACGTCTCGGGTCCCATGTTGTACACCATGGCGTCCGGGGCATATCGTACGTCGAGGCCGCGGTCGATCATCAGGGCCTCGACGAAGGCCTCGTCCATCGCCACATCGGGCGGTATCTGGTCGAAGACCTTGCGAAAGGCGATCATCTCCCCCAGGCGCGGGATCTCCAGACAGAGAGAGTGCTCCATGGTCAGCCGCAGGTGTGAGAGATAGCCAATGACGTGATCCGGGACATTGACCGGCACCTTGTGCGCTCCGGTCATCCCCACCTGGGGGTCCCGGAACATCTTGACCAGGCTCTCCACGCTGTGCTCTCCAGGCAGTGTGTCGCCGCTCTCCAGGACACAGATCTCCTCCTGGGCGTGTTGAAGAAAGAGATTGACTGCTGAGACCTTTCCCTCTCGCTCATCCTGGGTCAGGAGTTTGATGAGCGGCTCCCTGGCCTCGAACTCACGCACTATGCTACAGGTGTTGTCGGTGCAGCCACTGGCGACGACGATGATCTCAGTGATGACCACCTCATCCAGTTGCTGGCTCAACATCGCCTCCAGCAGCCGGCCGATGTTAGCCTCCTCGTTGTGGGCTGTGATACCCACGCTGCACTTCATCCTGTCAGTCTGAGTCATCGGCATCTCTCGAAATGCGGCACCAGATCATTGCTCGCCCGCGAAAGGACTCTCCCCGATGGAGCTCTCGATTCCGTGCACGCTGCGTCGTTTGTCGTCAGGGATGTCATGAACTCACCACCGTCTTCCAGGCCATGCGGATGGTGCGAGGCAGTCCTTGCCAGGTTCTCTTCCGGAGAAGGGTGCTGGCCATGCGGCCTGGTCTGAGGTAGAAGCGACGGTAGGCTTCCCGCCATTTGCGCGCCACGAGCTCAGCGGGCATGTCGTCGGTCTCGAACTGAGCCTTGTTCTCGAAGAAGGCGAAATCATCCCAGTCCTCCACCAGCAACCTGCCCTTCTCCAACACCTGGTTGTACATCTCGGTGCCAGGGAAGGGCGTGGCCATGGAGAAGTTGGCCACTATGGGGTCAAGTTCGCAAGCGAAGCGGATGGTGTCGTCCATGGTCTCCTCCGTCTCGCCTGGCAGACCGATGATGAAGAAACCGATGGTTTCCATCCCCACTGCCTTCGCCGCCTTGAAAGCTGCCCGCACGTGAGCTAGTGTCAAGTGCTTGTCTATCACACTGTCCAGGATGCGTTGGTTGCCGCTTTCCACCCCGAAGGCTGTACGAATGCAGCCCGCCTCACGCATCCTCCCCAGCAACTCCTCATCAACCAGGTTGGCACGGATGCCGTTGATCATGATCCAGGGCACGTGATTCAATCCCTCGGCGGTGATTAGATCGCAGATCTCCAACACGCGTTGCCGATCTATGTTGAAGGAATCGTCGAGGACACCAATCTCCTTGGCCCCCAACTCCTTCACCAGCCAGTGCCACTCCGCGACCACGTTCTGGGCTGATCGGGCGCGCCACCTGCGGGGCAGAATCTGGGAGCAGTAGGTGCAGCGATAGGGGCAGCCTCGTGAACTCAGGAGCGGATAACTGTCCCCCTCAATATGGTCGAGAGTGGGTTGCAGATTGGTGTAGCGCTCCATCTTGAACAGGTGATAGGCCGGAAGGGGCAGCGAATCCACATCGGAGATCACAGCTCGGTCCGGATTGTGGATCACAGTGCCATCGCGCTGATAGGCGATGCCCTCGACTGTCTCCAGCCGTTTCCCTTGGCCCAGATGGGTGCACAGATCCACCCATGTCAGCTCTCCCTCACCCCGCACCACGATGTCAATCTCGGGTCTCTCCACGGACTCGGCGGCCAGGAAAGTCGGATGCGGGCCTCCGAGCACGATGGGAGCTGCTGTGATCTGCTTCAACTCCGTGGCGACCTGCCAGGCACCCTTGATCTGTATAGTGTTGGCCGTGAGACCTATCACCTCGGGGTCATGCTCCCTGACAACCTGCTGTAGTGGCGTATCTTCCACTTCCATGTCCAGGACGCGCACTTCATCGCCCCGTTTCTCCGACATGGCAGCCAGGTAGGCCAGACCCAAAGAGGGACTGCTCCGCACGTCTATGGGCAAGTTGACCTTGGGGTTGATGAGCAGGACTCGCAAGGCGATTTTGCCCGCCTCCATAATAGCACTCGCGCTCTATTGTATCAGAACCGCCAGAGAAGTGGTAGCCCTGTCAGGCCCTGGACGCTGCCGTTGACCGCACCCTGACCCTGATCCACCGTAGCAATCGATCAAACGGGATGGTGACCAGGGGCACCAGGAAGCCCAGGAACCCCGCCACCGCGAGCTGGCCCAACGCCGATACTTGCAGGAAGGCGAGGAGAGGATCGGGCAGATACCAGGTTATCTCCACACCGTTGGCGACGTAGCCCATGATCAGAGGAAGGGAAAGAAAAAAGGCCAAGATCAAGGTGAAGCTGTAGTTGGTGACTGCTATATCCACGGGTCGCGCCTCTTGCTTGCGCCACATGATCCAGGTGATGATGCATACTGCTGGTATGATGGCCACAGTCATTCTTGTGGTCGTCTCTGCGAGGAATACGTCCCATTCCCCCATAGTGCTGAAGGAGTATACGTGTCCTCCCCAGACAAAGAGCAGATTGTAGATCAGGATGCTCGCCAGCGCCGAGACGATGAGGGCGGCTGTCGTGCGGCTCCAGCGGCGCCAAAGCATGTAGGTCCCCAGCCCGATGACCAATAGGCCGATAGGCAACCTCCGCTGTTGCTCCCTGCTGATGCGACTGGCGCGGCCTCGCCTCATCTCCTCGTCGGTTTCTCGCACCGCGAATTCAGCAAGGCTCCGAGCGCTCCCGTAGTTCCTCACCAGCATCGAACTGTGGGCTATTTCGGCGTCGCCTCTTGCCGATGCGCTCAACGGCTTCCCCCTGATGCTCTCCAGATAGAGGTCACCTAGCCCCACCCGTTGTTGAGCCCAGGACACCCACATCGCAGTGAGTTCCGCTTCAGGCAAGGCCAAGGCCTCGAACAGTATCTCGCCCTGTGCGGCGCTGGGCACAGCCAAGCCGAGGAGCGCAGCGATCGTGGGAGCCAGGTCTGCCTGATCTATCTCCTCATAGGATCCCGGCGCCACTGGCCCGCCAGCCACGACGAGAGGCGTCACAACTACTTCCTCATCCCCTCCACCATGCCCGCCGTCAGCAAGATAGCCGTGATCGGCAGCCACGATGAGCACATTCCTCGAGAGGCTCACTCTCTCTGCGATCTCCCGAATGTGGGAATCAGCGCGGCGCACTGCAACTCTGTACTCCCGGCTGCCGGCACCGGAGGCCTGGGCGGCGTGATCCACCTGGCTCAGATGGACGAGCAGGAAGTTGGGTCGCAAGCTATCCATGATCCCCACGGCTGCGTCCACCAACTGCTGGTCGGCCTGCGCATCAGCGGCCGAGACGAAGAAACTCGCATCCAGGAACCGGTCGGGGATCATTCCCTTCCACCATCGAAAACCCGCCAGCGCTGTGGTGAGCTGAGATCGCTTCGCCTCGGCAAAGAGGTCGTCCACGGTGACGAAACGCAGCTCGTCGTCGGGTAGGTTCACCAGCGGAGCGTCATTGATCTCAGGTCCCGCACCGCTGATCAACGTCGTCCAGGCGGTCTGGGAATGGGAGGGGAAGTATCCTCTGGAAGGGGCTTCGAACCCACGGTCCCGTAGGCTGTTGAGATAGGGCATGTCGAGGGAGGCATCGTATGTCAGGCCTCCTACCACGATGAGGACCACCTGCTGAACCAGTGGACTACCGGGTTCATTCAGGCTTGGTTGGCCTCGCAGGATTGAGCGATGATTGCGGATGGAATCTCGGATGCGAACCAGCCATAGGTTAGAACCCCAGACTATCAGCACCAGGAGAGCGAGCCTGACGAGCAGTCCACCGTATCTTCGTATGGTGGTGGGCGTACGTGTCACCTCTCTGGTCGCCTCAAGGATTGGTTAGCCGCGACGCGGCGGTTACTGTATAATTGGCGATGGGAAGGGACGGCGCGGTGAAAGTCAAGTCCTTCGACGTCTTGCTGCTCTTCATCCTGGTGATGGCCCGCGTGAGGATAGACACTCTGGCGGATCGCCTGGTAGCCCCCCGCCGGGTGGAACTGATCCAGAGCATCCCCATACTGGGCTCCCTCCTGCCGCAGAAGGGCCTGGAGCTGCTCCACCACTGGATGACGGATCCCATCAGCCTGCTTCTGATCAGCGTCACGTTTGGCCTTTTGATCCTGTACATCTTCTTCGACATCTGGCCCAGGATCGGCGATGAAGGCCGATACCGGGCCAAGCTGGCCATAGTGATATGCATCGTTTTCACCACCGTGATCGCATTATCCGTGTTCTCCGTTCTGCTGCGCCACGTCGCGGGTCCCGCCTCCTTCAGCCACGATGGGGGGGTCATTCAGACGGAGGAAACAATCAAGTACATCCTTGGTGGCAAGAACCCCTACGTCGAAAACTACGTTGACACACCCATGGCTGAATGGGGCATAGACTACCGGAGTGCTCTGTATCACTACCCTTATCTTCCCTGGACCTTCCTCTTCTCTGCGCCCTTTTATCTCGTGAGCCAGGCCACCCTGGGCTGGTATGATCAACGCTTCGTGTATCTCATCCTCTTCGTCGCCATGTTGTTCTTGGTCCCACGCCTGGTCAGGGAACGCGACCAGCGGCTGTGCCTGGTGATGGTCCTGGGGCTGAACCCCATCATGGGGAGTGATATCATCTTTGGACAGAACGACGTATTCGTCCTGGCCTGGATCTTCTTCTCGATATACTTCCTCAAGAGGGGCCAGCTTACTTGGTCCTTGGTGATGCTCGGGCTGGCGTGCGCCAGCAAGCCCACCGCCTGGTTCCTGGTTCCTTTCTATCTTCTCTACGTGGTAGCCAGGGAAGGGCTTTTCACGAATGGCGATCTCAAGTCCTCTAGCCTATCCCTGCTTCGGAAAACGCTTCCCCTGATCATCGTGGTGACGTTGCTGCTGCTGCCTTTTGTCCTCTGGGATTTCGACGCGCTGTTCGATGATGTCTGGCGCTGGAGCAGCGGCACCGCCGAGACCCCTTATCAGATCACGGGTTGGGGGCTAGGCAACTTGGTGCTGGCGCTGAGTCTCGTGGAATCTCGACTGGACTACTTCCCTTTCTGGATAGTGGAGTTGCTGATTTGCCTACCTCTCTTCGTTTTCCTGCTGTGGAGGCAATGGAAGAGCAATTCCATCAACTCCATGCTCTACCACTATGCTTTCTTAACGCTGGTCTTCTTCTACGTGTCGCGCTTTCTGAACGAGAACTACCTGGGCTTCATCCTGGCGATTCTGGCTCTAGCTTTCTTCACCGACTTCTCCGAGCAGGATCGACAGGTCTCCGTACCCCCTTACTAGACACGCCCCGTCACTCTGCCAGTTCGGCAACGGTGACCCCGTTCCCGCCTTCCTCGGGCAGTCCAGGTCGATGGGACGCCACCAGGGGGTGTTTTTGCAGTTCCTCGCGTACCAGACGACGCAGAGTGCCGGTGCCCTTGCCATGCACGATACGCACCTCAGACACGTGGGCCAGATAGGCATTATCCAGATACTTGATCAGCTCGGGGATCGCGTCTTCCGCTCGCACCCCCCGCAGTTGGAGACTCAACGGGGGGGCGGCGCGCGGCGCAACCGCCATGAAAGACTCCTCGCGCTGCTCTTGAGGCTCCTCCTCCACCAGCTCCAGGTACTCCACTTTCGCCCTCACCCGGAACTTGCCTACGCCTATCTCCACCTCGTCTGCGTCCAGAAAGGCCGTGATCTCCCCCTTTTGCCGGAGCTCATCAACCCAGACGCATTGGCCCACCCTCAGTTTGTCCCTGTCTATGGGATACAGCTTGAGGGGCGGCTCCGGAGGCTGTATCGTTTCCTTTACCTCCTCCACCCTGGCTCTCGCTTCCACGAGTTGCTGGGGCCCGACCTGAGGTCTCAGGGCCTTGGAAATAGTGTGAAGTTGGCTCCTGATCTGGCTCAACTCCATGCGGGCCTGTTGGCGAGCTCGATTCAGTATCTCTCGGCGATCCTCCTCGATGCTCGTCAACTGCTCTTCCAGTTCCGTCTTCGTGCGCTCCGCCTGGGCACGCGCCTCTTCAGCCGCCTGGTTGGCCGCCACCGCCTCGTCACGAGCTCTCTTGATGTCCGTCAGTAAGCTCTCCACCTCCAGGTCTTCGGGCGTGAGCGATCTCGCTGCCTGGCCGACGATCTTCTTGGAGAGACCAAGGCGGGCAGCGATGGCCAGGGCGTTGCTCTGACCGGGCAGGCCGATGCTCAACTTGTAGGTGGGCGACAGGGTCTGCATATCGAATTCCGCCGAGGCGTTCTCTACACCGGGGGTGGCATGGGCGTAGACCTTCAGATCGGAGTAATGGGTCGCCACCATGGTGGTGATCCGGCGCTGGTGAAGATGGGAGAGAATCGCTCTCGCCAGGGCTGAACCCTCCACTGGATCCGTCCCGGCCCCCAGCTCATCCAGAAGGACGAGGGACTTCCAGTATGCTCGTCCCAAGATGTCCACGATTCTGGTCATGTGAGAGGAAAAGGTGGAGAGACTCTGCTCGATGCTCTGTTCCTCACCGATGTCCGCGTGAATCCCCCTGAATACGGAAAGGGCGGAGCCCTCCAGGGCCGGGATCTGCAACCCGGCCTGGGCCATGAGGGCCAGCAAACCCACGGTTTTCAAGCTCACCGTTTTGCCTCCCGTGTTGGGACCGGTGATCACCACGATGAAGAAGTCGTTGGTGATTTGGACGTCAATGGGCACGACCTCGGCGGGTGACAGGAGAGGATGGCGGGCTTGAATCAACCGTATGGTGGACCCGGGATGCTCGAAATCCCTGTCGGATGGCTCGCCCTTCTTCCTTCTTCTGGCGCGAAAAGGGACCAGTTCAGGCTGGACACCGTGGATACTCATGCTGTACTTGGCCTTGGCGAAGGCCAGGTCCAGTGCGGCCAGGGCTCTCAGAGTCCTGGCGATGGATTCCTCCTCTTGGGCGACGCGCGCGGTGAGTTGTTTCAACACGCGCTCCACCTCTCTCTCTTCCTCCAGTTGCAGTTGCCGCCAACGGTTGTTGAGCTCCAGGGTAGCCAGGGGTTCGACGAACAGAGTGGCGCCGCTAGCAGACTGGTCGTGGACGATGCCGGGAATTCGGCCCTTGAAATCCGCCTTGAGAGGGATGACGTAGCGTCCGTGGCGCTCGGTGATCAGCTTTTCCTGGAGGAAGTGGCTGATCGCAGAGGAGGATACGATTCTCTCCAGCCGATCAAACAGCTCTTCATGAGTCTCTTTGACGTCACGGCGTATTCTGGCCAGAGCAGGGCTGGCCGCATCAACGACCTCTGCGCGCTCGTTGATCGCTCTACCTATCTCTTGGGGCAACTCTGAGTACGCCTCGATCTCCTCGGCCTTGTCTGCGAGAAGAGGGAATTGCTGGTCCAAAGGAGCGATGGAACGTCGGAGCGAGCGTGCGCTGACAAGTGTGGCCCGTACGTCAGAGAGCTCACTGGGCGTCAAGGCGGCGCGTAGCCGAGCTTTTTTCAGCAAGGGCCGGAGGTTCGTCACGCCGCCAAGCGACAGGTCCGGCTTGATGTCCAGAAGGCGTCTGGCCTCGGTCGTTTCCTGCTGCCGCTGCCCGACCACGTCCTCTCTGGAGGAGGGGCGTAGCCTGAGGGCCAGCTCGTGCCCCAGTGAGAAGGAGGTGTGCTCGGCTAGTTGAGCGAGGATCTTGGGGTATTCGAGAACGTGCCAGGACTTGGTGCGCATTTTCTTTGACAAACCAACCCCCGCCGGCAGTGCCCAACGGGGGAAGGGTATGCTGTATCGCAGCACTAGACGGTCAGATCGGAGTGAGGAACCTGATCCCGGCTTCGGGCAGCAGTCTGCCGATGGTGGTGACCAGATACACCAGCAGGTTGTAGAAAACCGGCAGCAGAGTGGAGGATTCTATTCCCCTCAGAAGGACCAGTCGCAGAGCGTTGCCGATGGGCCACGACAGCCTGGCAAGGAACCTGACAATCAGTGCGACCACGCTCATCTGAAGGCAGACGGTGGGGAACGCTGCCACGATGCCAGCGATCCGGTCCAGAATCCCCAGGCCAAGGAGCCTGGACTCGGGAAAACCTCGCCTCTGGATCAGCTCCAATGCTGTGGTGATAAGGACGACGGGTACAAGGAAGGCAACAATCTGCCTCGTGAGCGGAGCCGTGTCCGCGAAGGTGAAGGCCAGCCAGGCAGCCAGGGGCATCCGCAGATACGTCGCCAGTATCAACGCAGACACGATCGCCCCTAGACTCATCAGTTGCCGCAGGAAACCCTGGATGTACCCGCCAGTCAGTCCCACGATGAACAGTAGTGCCAGCAACCCGTCCACCCAGTTCATACGCTCCCCTCGAGACACGTGATCGTCACGATCTTGCGATAGTATATCATAGGACTATGGGCGTGTCAAAGGGCGATTGACGGTAAGTGTCGGTGAAATCCAACACCCTGCGCTGTGGCGCGATTTGTCGCTCCGACGCATGCCGCGTCAACTCCCAGAGGGACTTGGTGGTTTGAGCCAGGGAATTCCATTCCGTGGCGGTTTTCTCGGAGTCCGCTGAGTCGCTGGTTTCCCTGGTGGTCCGGATCGTGGGATGGCCCTGTTGGCCCGGGATCGTCGGCGCACCTGGCCTGCGGGGCGTAGGCCACTTGACAAAAAAGAAAAGATGTGGTATACTGTATACGGAAGGCTGGATGCGGTATACAACAATGTGGGAAGAGATGCTGAGTTTCGCAAGTTCGAAATCAGGATATTTGGGATAGTGAGCAGTCGCCGGTCGTGAACGATAGCAGTGGGCAGAGTATGACAATGCATTCGAGGGCTTTGCTGTCAAAGATAGAAAAGCCCCAATCTGTGGACCATAAGGCATATCTTCAAATCAAGAAGGCTATTCTGGATTGTGTGTTACCCCCTGGAACGCCTCTTGTTGAGACCCGCTTGGCAGAAGAGTTGGGTGTCAGCAGGACTCCGATCCGTAGAGCCATCGCCCGGCTGGAACAAGAAGGCTTCGCAACCGCTGCTCCGTCCAAAGGCTACAATGTGGCTGAGGTTTCCCCGGGGGAGATCAGGGAGATATACGAGCTTAGACGGATCCTGGAGTGTCAATTGGTCCGTGAAACGGCGAAGCAATTCACGCAGGCTGAACTGGAAGAGGTGGAATCCGCGCTTCGGGCTGCTGACGAGGCTTTGGAGAAAGGGGATTATCGCGACTTTGTTGCAACCAATAGGGCATTTCATCATGCCTTTGATCGGAAATTTGGCAATCAACGCATATCAGACGTGCTGGCCAATCTCGACGATCACGTATTCCGAAATCTCATGTCCGCATTCCGAGCCCAAAGCAGTGAGGTATTGACTTATACTGCATATCATGAGCATAGGTTGATTCTTGAGGCTATTCGAGCAGGCGATGTTGAGTCTGCGGTATCTCTAATGAGGGACCACCTGAGCGCCGGCCCTGAAATACTCGGAGCTAGTGACTCTTGAGCCAAGGGAGGGTCGAGAGGAAATCAAGAGCGCGGCTCTTCAATGAGCTGATCTTTTGGGTCGCGTCGTGCAGTAACCTAGAAAGGAGAAGGAATCATGAAGCGCGATAGAGTGGTCATCATCGTGGGTCTTGTGATCTTGGCTGTACTACTGGTGGCAGTTTGGGCTCAACAATTCGTCTAGGCGTCTTGGAACCTTGCGACGGGGAAGTGAAGGGAAAGAGCTAGGCCTGTCCTCGAGACTTCTACACGACGCATTCAGAGCTACACATAGGGGTTTGGGCCCCCCAGTGTCGTGGGTGTATGTCGAATAGCCTGCCCGTCGGGAGCGCCCACAGGCGGGCAGAAGACGACACAGCCTGTACGTGGGGGGGGAGGGCAGCTGGCATTGACGCGTTCGAAGAAGTCAGACAGCCCATCTAGTTGGCAAGCCGTGCCTTCACATACAAGACAGTCGGGGCTTCGTAGTCCTATGTGTAGGATTTTGGAGAGACGCTAGGGGCCTATCTGAAGCATGGCGGGCCAGGCCAGTGCTCGTGCTATGGGGAGTGTCATTGCAGGCCGAGGCGGTGAGCACAGCGAAGGGGCGGCGAAGCAATGGCATCCCTTGAGAAGAATTGCGGAGCCTGTTGCGAGCGAAGTGGGGAATCTCACTCCTCGCAATGACAGATCCCGGTGAATCTTGAGACACCCTCTGAGATTTCGCCTGCCGATTGCACCCGACATTCAAGGGAGAAAAGGATGGCCCGGAATGAACACCGGTGATCCAATCATTGCGATCAAGAACCTGTCGTATAAGCCATTGGGGGCAGCCGAAAACGTCCTCAAGAACATCAACCTGGAATTACGGAAAGGGGACTTTGCTCTGCTGCTCGGGCCTTCAGGCTGTGGTAAGAGCGTGTTGACCCGATGCCTCAACGGCCTGATTCCCCATCTTGACCAGGGGGAGATGACGGGTGTGGTCGAAGTGGCAGGGAAAGACACCACAACCCACCAGGTTCACGATTTCGCCCCGATAATCGGTATGGTTTTCCAAAACCCGGATGACCAGATTCTCTCCCTCAGGGTGGTGGATGAGGTGGCCTTTGGTGTAGAGATCCAGGGCCTACCGCACGATGAGATCGTGCAACGCGTCGAGGAATTCATGCAACTTCTGGAGATCTGGCACCTGAAGGATAGGCTGACCTTCGCCATATCCGGTGGGCAGAAGCAGAGACTCTCTATCGCCAGTAACCTCGTTATGCTCCAAGAAGTTCTCGTCTTGGATGACCCAACGACCGATTTGGATCCGGTGGGAAAAGCCGAGATCGTTCGGACTTTGGGCCGTCTCCAGCGCGAGATGGGAAAGACCCTGCTCGTCATTGAACACGACCTCACTGATCTCATCGAATTGGCTAACCGGATCATCGTCATGGAGGGTGGGCAGGTAGTGCATGATGGGTCGCCAAGCGAGATCTTCTCCCAGCACTACGAAGACGTGGTGCGGCTGGGGGTGAACTTGCCGCAGCACGTCGAGATGGCCCACGCCCTTTTGCAGAGTGGCTGCCAGGTGCCAAGATTCCCAGTGCTCAAGGAAGACGCCTTCGCCGTTTTCAAAAAGTTCGTCGAGGACCACCCTGGTTTGTTGACCAAGGCTAGGCGGGCCACGCCGCGAAAGGGCGAACCGGTCATCAGTGTGCGCGAGATGGAGTTCTCCTACGACCCGGGGGTCCCGATTCTGCGCAAGCTCAGCTTCGATATCCAACAGGGGGAATTTTTGGCCGTCATTGGCGCCAACGGTTCGGGCAAGAGCACGCTGGTCAATAACTTGATTGGGCTTCTCCGTCCCGACCGGGGACAAGTTGTCGTTGATGGCCATGACATCAGGGAGACCAAGGTCTCTGACCTGGTTTCGGACATCGGTTATGTCTTCCAGAATCCTGACCACCAACTCTTTGCCAGTACCGTCGAGGACGAGCTCCGCTTCAGTCTTGAGGCCCGCAATCTCTCCGAAGAGGAGGTGGAACGGCGGGTCAGCGGAACCCTTGACATGGTGGGACTTGAGGGCTTGCACCACAGGCATCCTTTCTCGCTCAGCCGTGGGCAAAGGCAGAATCTGGCTGTGGCAACGGCGCTGATCCATGATCCCAAGCTCATACTCCTTGATGAGCCGACAACCGGCCAAGATCGTGGAAATCTATCTCGCCTGTTGGGAATGCTATCTAGACTGAACCAACAAGGCAACACAACGATTATGATAACCCACGACATGGACATTGTGGCTGCTTACGCGACCAGAGTCCTGGTGATGGCAGATGGAGAGATGGTCTTCGACGGGCACCCCGAGGATGTGTTCTACGATCAGTTCGAAGCCCTTGCAAAGCTGAATCTCAGGCCTCCAACGATCGTGGATTACTGCCGTCGCCTGGAGCACAAGGGTTGTCCGCGGTTTCTTATCGTTGAGGAGCTGGTAGAATGCTTGGAAAGGAGGTGAAACCAGGGTAGGTTTTCAGTGACCTCAGATCGCCGTGAGGAGTGGCCGTTTGGGAGGCGATGCCTCCGTAGAAGAGATAAGACACAAGGGAGGACCTACAATGACTTCTCAAGCTTCGCCAAAAGCTTTCCAGCGATTGACCGCCGTCGATCTCGTGACCATTGCCGTGTTTGCGGCGCTGTTTCGCGCCATGTGGTACGTCTGGAATGTGTTCGCCTTCCTCTTCCCGTTCAATCAGGTGCTGAACACCTTTTTCGCCGTCATGTGCACGGTGGCCGCACTGGTCATTGTGAGGAAGGTCGGGACAGCCACGCTCTTCCAGGCAGCCGCCATGCTCATTAACGTGCTTCTCCAGGGCGAGGTGTTCACGGTAGCCCTTGTCGGCATTACCACGGGCATTCTTGCTGATGTCTACTGCTACTTTGTACTGAGAGCAGGCAACGACCCATTCCGTTCCCTCCTCCACATGTTCATCGCCGGGACACTGACAGCGTTCGTACACAATTTCAACCTGTGGATCGTCATGCTGAAGTTTCTGTACAAGATACCCATGGCAAATGCGCTCGTTGCAGCGGTCTTTGCATCGGGTACGGTCTGCGGGATGATTGGCGGGGTGGTTGGCTTCAAGCTGGGCGACAGAATCAAGGGGCTGATTGGCTAGCCCTAGAGGGTGGACGGGTTCCGCCGCCGCGTCTACCTTCTCATGAAGACCTGCGGCTGGAAACCCCACCGAAGGCGGGCACGGCGTGCACCTGACCTGGGCAGCCAGCGACGTGCGGCTCGCGGAGTGGACCATGCGAAAGGGTCGCACGTCTCTGCTGCGTAAGCGCGGCGAGGCGCTCTCCCGGTTGACCGGATAGGTCATCTGGTCAAAGGGCACACCAAGTAGCAGGAAGGCAAGAACAGTGGAAAGCTTACTGTCTTGACTGGGGCCGTTGCGGTGAGGCCCCCCAAAGCGCTGCGGCTTGCGGCAGGGTAGTCTACTGATGGAGGCACCATGGGCAGAATAAATGTTATCAACTTTATGACGAATGTAGCCCGGGAATCGTGGGTGCACCGCCTAGATCCGCGAACCAAAATCATGCTGATCATCTTCTTTACGACCGTCCCCCTTCTTTTTACCGACTTGCGATTCAGCGTATTCTACGTCCTCTTGACCGTGCCGCTCTGGCTTACTGCGAATATTGACTATCGACCTATGGTCGGCCCATTTGCCGGGGCAGGCTTGTTCCTCTTGATCGTCTTCTTCTTCAACGCGGTGAGGGGAACGGCCGAACTGACTAATCCTGACCCGCAAAATGCCTACACCTGGTACCTACAACTAGGGCCGATCGTCTTCACCAGCCACACCGCCGCGCAGGGACTCTGGATGGCTACGCGACTGGTGACCTCGTTTACCATTGGCCTCCTCGTGATCGCGACCACTGACCCCACGTATCTGGCAAAGGGGCTAAAGAAGCTAAAGATGCCCACAGCGGTGGTCTTTATGGTCTTGGCAGGGCTGCGGTTCATCCCCATCGTTCTGGAGCAACTCTTCAACATCCTGGACGCCCAGACCATTCGCGGCGTCAGCAGTTCGCGCATCCAACGCACAAAGCTCCTCATGCTACCGCTCTTCATCACCTCACTACGCCGGGTAAGGGCCCTAGGTCTGGCAACTGAGGCGAAAGGCTTTGGGGCCAGCCGCTGGAATGATTTCTATGAGGAACTCCGTCTGGAGTGGCCAGACAAGGCTATCCTGGTGGGGCTGGTTGTATTGGTGGTGGCTTCGCTGGCCGTGCGGTTTGGCCTCGGTCTCGGAGCCGGGGCGGTCTTTGACATGGGATGATGGCGTGAGGAGGAAGACCTACATTAGATCGACCTCGGTCTTTTTGAACTGGGGAGGTCTTCGACCCCACGTAGCCTTTCAGAGACCTTCGCGAAATGAGATTTCCATTGACATGTGATCGCCAAAGGCAAGCGTTCCGTATTGGGGACAGACAGGTAGGCTGATTTGAGAATCACCCCAGCCAAATGCTGAGCGATTAGGTTCTTGCCAAGACACACCACAAAAGGAGCGTTGTTATGTCAGGAAAAGATCTGAAATTCGCCGTCTTGGGGACGGGTAATTCGGGCCACGCGTTTGCCGCGGATATTGCCCTGAAGGGGTTCTCTGTCAATATGGCGGACCTGCCTCCATTCAAAGCAAACCTGGATGCTATTCAGGAGAAAGGGGGCATTCAAATCTCAGGCGAGGCCAGTGAGGGGTTTGCCAGACTCAATCTGGTAACCACCGACCTGGAAAAGGCGATCAAAGGCGTTGATATTGTCATTGTCGGAGCACCGGCTAACGCCCACGAACCCTACAGCAGGGCTCTGGCTCCTTACTTCGAGGATGATCAGTTCATTGTATTCATTTCCAACTTTGGAGCTCTCCGCTTCAAACACTGGATGAAGCAGTTGGGCGTAAAGGCCAATGTCACTCCTGTGGAGACCCAGTCTCTGATCTATGCAACCAGGTCCCCGCAGCCGGGCAGTGTCGAGGTGTTTGGCCTCAAGAGTGACCTTCCTGCGGCTGCCCTTCCCGCCGGGCGAACCAGTGAGTTCCTGGAGAAGATATCCCCCATATTTCCCCAATGGACTGCGGCAGAAAGTGCTCTTTTCACTAGCCTGAACAACCTTAACCCTATCGTTCATCCGTCGATGACTCTCCTCAACACAGGTAGAATCGAGTCAACCCTGGGGAAAGGTTGGAGTTTGTACGGCGATGGGGCGACCGAATCGGTTGCCAAGGTGATGGAAGCTATGGATGACGAGAGAATGGCCCTGGCGGATCTCTGTCAGGTCACCAGAATTTCCCTCAAGGACTCTTTTGCTCTCATGTACGGGCACCTTGGAGTCAAAGCGGACACTTTGTCTCAACTACTCCGCTCAAGTCCCATTCATGCCAATCCAGCGCTGCCGGGGACACCCGCCTCTATTCATACCCGGTATTTGACTGAAGATGTTCCCTTTGGACTGGTGCCGTGGTCATCCATGAGGCGTATGTGGGGAGTACCTACGCCCACCATTGACGCCTTCATACAGATAGCATCCATCATTGAGGGTGTGAGCTACTTTGAGGAAGGGGTTACGGTCAAAGACATGGGAATTGAGGGTTTGAGCCCTGAACAGGTCCGGGGAATGGTGGTGTAAGGCGGTGAGAACACAGACAGTGATTTCTCTGATACACGGTGGGTTTGCTTCATCTCACAACTCTTCTCCGGCCGGGCTATCTTCGATGTTGGGCGCGCCGGTCACCACTGTTTCGAGCCCGTCGTCTCCATAATCCACCACGGCCAGGGTCAGGCGGTCGGCGTTGCGATGGGGATGCAGTTCCACTATCTCTTCCGCGACGGTTGCCTCTGGGTCCCAGGCTGGCCGGTCCTCGGGCACCTGCTGTCGCAGCGGGGCATGGGGTGACAACGGGGCCGCCGACCGAGGATAGGCACACGGTGCCGTTGCCCGCGCGGGGCGAAGGAGGTGTGCCTGGATGATGGCTCTCGCCAGACGCCTCAACTCATGCCAGGCAGGTGGGGAAAGGGAGTTGATCTGGCAAGGGGGCGTGGACTGATGGTGACGGGAACGGCCCGGCAAGGGTGCGGGCATCTAGGTGTCTTCGGTGGCGATCAGAACTGGACCCACCACTACTCTGTCACTGGGCGTGCCTTGTTGGTCTGAGGCAGCGGGGAGGCGCTCGCCGGTTGATGCGTCATAAAAGCCCACTGCCAGGCGGTACTTGCCTGGGGGGATATCAGGTGTGAGAGCCAGGCCGTGGTTGTCAACGAACTCCTCCCCGGGCTGCCAGGAGGATGTGGGGCGCGAACCGCCCGCGGGCTGGCCATCGTGCTGCGCCCAGACCCGCTCTTCCTCGTCGACGAGGTGCACGAAGACCGTGTAGTCCACATCGGGCGGCTCCAGGGATCGCCAAAGTAGGCTCACCTGGACCACGTCTGTCGGTCGGAGCGGGCCCTCATCGAAGGCACATCCTTCCAACTGGATCTGGCCTCCGAAGTTCGCTTCGACGGTGTGCATCTTCGGCGGCGACGTCGCCGTTGAATACCTCGTCACCCGGGCGTTGTCGAACCACTCGACGCCCACGGGGAAGGCGTGCTGGCTCAACCAGTCCTCAACCGCCGGGTTGGAGTGCTGGTCATCCTCTGAATCCGTGTAGATCACGTAGATCGAATCGTGACGGGCGGCCACATCGGTCATCCTGCTTTCCAACCCTTCGTCGGCCTCCAGCAGGTACAACCCTTTTCCCACGACCAGGAAGCTGTAGAGCTGCTGGTAGAGGGCCTGATCGGTGAGGATCACCCCCGCTGGAGGTTCCTTCTTCAGGAACTGTATGGTCTCGCGATAGGCGTTCTCGGCGTATCTCTCGGCGGAATAGTCTCTCATAGCCAACGCGCCGAGAGGGAGACTTCCGAGTAGCGTCAGTATCACGACCGAGGTGAGGGCCAGGCGCAGAATGCGCTTCACCTTCGGAGATGGGAAAAGAATCAGTCCAAACTCCACTGAGAGGAGGACCAGGAGCAGGGTGCGGAAGAGCACTGCAACCACGAACACCCAGGGGTGGTTGCCTATGAGCATGGTGCCGATGGGGAACTCCAGCACGTTGGCCGCCATCAGCAGAACGGAGTAAGTCACCCCTCGCAGGTTCGGCATCAGGAGGACGATGAATGGCAGCAGGTTGACGATCCACTGGGGACTGTATCCCTTGGAGAAGATGAGAAACAGATCTATGGAGAGGCCACAGAAGGCCACCGCCTTCAGATTGTCCTGCCAGTCTATCCGCCTGGTGTACAGGAGCAGGTAGATGGCGATGAAGGCTATCACTACCAGACCATAGGGAAAGCTGGATTCATGGAAAGAGACCACGATGTCCGTAGGGTCGAAGCGTAGCTCCAGAGCTGTGGTCTCGCCCCCGGAGTAGTATCCATCGAGAAATGCCCAGACCGTTTCCCAAGGGCCGGCGCCTCCCTGGTAGAGGAAAGGGGTCAGGAAGAAGGTCACATTGGTGAGGAGGAAGGGAAGCCCGATCAGCAGGGCCACCGAGACAGCCGCCAGAACGTAGATGGCCTTCTGCGACATCTTGGGGAAGACTCTCAGCGCGACGGGAGCTACGAAAGCAGGTACGAGCTTGATCATGAAGCCGACGCCGGCGGCTATTCCAGCCCAGAGGGGCCTTCCCGTGATGATCATGTAGACGCCCAGCAACAGGAAGAACAGGGGGAAGTTCTCGAACCAGAACAAGAGGGTCATGAGAGGGAAGAAGAGGCATGCATACAGCCAGGCGCACCTGACCGCCACTTCGCGCCCCCTCAGTTTCAGAGCTATGGCGTAAATGAGGACGAAGTTGCCTATCTCGAAGATGAGAAGAGTGCTGCCCAGGAGCAGGTTGTACCAGAGGTTCGGATCTCTCCATGGCGGCACGAGCATGCTCAGGCGGTAGACGATGACCGACAGCCAAGGGAAGAGGGGAGGATACTCCATCCAGTAGTGGACGACAGGGTAGAACCCCCAGTCCGACAACTGAACGAAGTTCGCGCCGGGTACGTAGTAGCCTGACCAGTCGAGGATGTAACCGCCGGGCTCGAAAAGCAGCAGGGTCAAGAGGCGGAAACTGGCGAACAGGATGGCCAGGAGGACGAAATCGCTGTGTTCTTCGTAACCTTCTCTGGCCCTATTCGTGACTCTGCCAAGCATGGGCGCCTCGGTAACCCCAGGCTCTAGGTTGGGCTAGTCGTGCCGCAGGAGGGGACTGGTCTTGGCGTCCTTGCTCTGGATCAGGGCCTTCCATTGCCCTTTCTGGACGGTCTCACCTTTCTGGTTCACGACGGCAATGTCAAAAGTGATCATGCCCATACCCAGGCGGGGCATGGCTTTCTTGTGGGCTACTTTGATTGTGAGATGTATGGTATCGCCGATGAAGATGGCCCCTGTGAACTTCCAGGTCAGCTCCCTCATGGCCACGGCGGTACCCTCGATGAAACCGAGACGGGTGGCCAAACCTTGGGCGATGGATAGCCCGAGCAGGCCATGGGCAACGCGCTGGCCGAAGATGGTGTCTTGGCAGAACTCAACGTCGGTATGCAGTTGGTTGTAGTCTCCGGTCAGTCCGGCAAAGAGCTGAATGTCCGTCTCGGTTATGGTGCGGGCCGGCGTCACCAGCTCCACGCCTTCCTCGAACTCCTCGAAGTAGAAGCCGCGAGGTCGATCCTGCGACATCGCTGATTGCTGACTCATTTCGCCCTCCTGCGTGATACCATCTGTCACGGTATCCTGGAATCTCTAGTCTTCGCGCGAGTTGATGGAGTCACCCTTCGATACGGCCTGCGGCCTACTCAGGGTGAATCCCAACGGGAGCTATCCTAAGTGCGTCACACTGGAAGTACTCGAGCAGTCGTCGAACCCCGACGGGGATCAGATCCCCCGCTGCGCCGCTGCCTATCACGTCCATCCCCACCAGGTAGAGATTGGGAATGGGGCTCCTGGGATCCAGGCGCTGGTCTCCCACCTGTCCGACGGTTTGGCCGCTCTCGCTGCCGGGCCAGGCACCCGTGAAGAACATGGGCACCACCATGTCCAGGATGTCATCCAGGTTGGGGAATAGCGCTCGCAAGTCGCCCATGGCCAGTTCGAGTTCGCGGGCCCTGTCCTCGGAGTAGAGGGGGAGAAAGACGTCAAACATGCGTTTTCCTGGCGGGGCGATAGTAGGATCGAGGAAGGTGGACTCGAAGATGCCCACCACCCGGTCGGTGCCTGGGGTCATGAGGATGGGGGCCTCCGTGAATAGAGGCTCTGTCGTGCCCAGGATGATCGCTGCGCAGTCCACCGGCACCAGCTTCTCTACCCGGGTTAGATAGTCCGGCGGGAGATTCTCTGGGCCCACCAGTTTGACGAATCTACCGATCCCTCCGTTGTGGATCACCGTGTCCGCTTCTACCTGATCGCCGTTTCTGAGCTCGATGCCCGTGGCCGATCCACGCTCCAGCAAGACGCGGCTGACCTCCGTTTGTGTGGAGATCTGCCCTCCGTGGGCGGCGATCACGTCGGCCAGCGATTCGATGAGAGTCCGCACTCCGCCGACGGTGCAGGCGAAGTCCAACCCTGCTTTCGCGCTGTCCCTGGAGACGACGATGTATTCGCTGGCGGGGAAGTTGTCTGCGTTCACTCCCGAGGCGGTGGCGGCGATGGCGTTGACCGCGGCCATCAGGTCGTCGTTCATTACCTGCTCTTCGATGTAGTCGCGCGTACTGGCTTCGTCCAGCTCCATCTTCCTGCCGCGCACGATCGCTCTCACGTAGGCGCGCCAGTCCTCCCTGGGCAGCATGGCCTGGAGCGAGGGGAACTCTCTGCCGTCCTGGAAGCGGATGCTGAACTGCTGGTCGTACCCTTTGTCTCGGAGGCTCACATATTCGACTTCCACACCCAACTCCGCGAGGAACTCGCCGATATGGGACTTGGGTCCCAGGGACGTCCACGCCCCGGTGGTCAGCGCGTATCCAGCGTGGTCTATTTCCGTGTAGCGGCCGCCGATGAAGGAGAGCTTCTCGAAGACGGCCACCCGGCGGTCGTCCTTGGCCAGAGCCGCAGCGGTCATCAATCCGCCGATGCCCGACCCGATGATGACCACGTCGTACTGGGTTTCGTATCGGCGCTCGGGTTCCTTGAGGGGAACGTCAAGGGAGATGGCGTCGTTGGGGCAGACGGGGGCGCACAGGCCGCACAGGGTGCATTTCTCCTCCCGGACACTGGCCCAGCCGTCTGACTCAACGGCTCCCACAGGGCACGTGAGCAAGCAGTATCCGCAGCCGGTGCACTTTTCTTTGTGTACCTTCATCTTTTCCTCGTATCAGGTGCGACGGGAATTATATCCGTGGCCAGGCGGTTGTGTCAATCTTGGATGTGGGGGCGGCAGGTTGCCAACCTGTCCTACGGGCGGCAGAATACTGAGGAGGCGAGCTATGGACAGAGGGATCTCATCCTGGAGGCTTCGCCAGACCGTAAGGGTGTTGCTGTTCTCGATCGTGCTGCTGACCCTGGTCTTCCCCGCGGCTTATGGGGCTACGACGCAGGTCTGGGTCAGGCGCTACAACGGGCCGGTGAATGAGGTTGACGGAGCCAGTTCCATCGCCTTTGACGCAGATGGGAACGTGTATGTCACTGGTAGGAGCACCGGGAGCGGCTCCGGCGAAGATTACGTCACCATCAAGTACGGCGCGGGCGGCCACAGGAAGTGGGTGAGGCGGTACGACGGGCCGGCGGGCCAGTATGACGGGGCCAAAGCCATTGCTGTTGACGCCAGCGGCAATGTCTATGTCACGGGTCGTAGCTTTGGCGCTAGCGGCAATGGTGACTACTGCACCATCAAGTACGACTCAGGTGGAACCCAGAAGTGGGTCAGGCGGTACAACGGGACGGCGAACGCCGACGACTCAGCAATGGCCATCGCCTTTGATTCCAGTGGCAATGTCTATGTCACGGGTTTCAGCACTGGGTCGGGGACGGCCTACGACTTTGTCACCATCAAGTACAGCCCAGGCGGCTCGCAGGAATGGGTCAAGCGCTACAACGGCCCGAACAGCAAAGGTGACCTAGCGAGGGCCATCACGATTGACTCCAATGACAATGTCTATGTTACGGGCCCTAGCAACGGGGACGCCACCTCCTGGGACTACGCCACCGTAAAATACAACCTTGATGGTGTCAGGAAGTGGGTCAGACGGTGGAACGGCTCTTCAGACGGGAATGACGGATCCACCGCGATCACTGTCGATGGCAGCAACAGCGTGTATGTCACGGGCTACAGCTACCGCACCGCAGTAAACGTGGATTACATCACCATCAAGTACGGCGCAGGTGGCCATAAGAAGTGGGTCAGGCGGTACGACGGGCCAGCGGGAGGGCCCGACGTGGCCTGGGATATCGCGGCTGACGACAAGGCTGTCTATGTTACTGGCTCTAGCCTTGGTCGTGGCTCGGATACTGACTATGCCACCGTCAGATACGACTTCGATGGTGTGCAAAAGTGGGTCAGGCGGTACAACGGGCCTGCAAGTGACAGCGACGTGGCCAACGCCATCACTACGGGCAACGGTAGGGTGTACGTTACTGGTTTCAGCGACAGCATCAACAAGGCTGAGGATTACGTCACTATTGCCTACGGGGCAGGCGGCCACCGCAAGTGGGTCGCTCGCTACGTTGGCCCGGGCGGCGGGTTTGACCAGGGCCACGATGTTGGTGTTGCGCCAAGTGGCCATGTGTACGTGACGGGTGGTAGCCGCGGCGTGGTCTCCGGAGTTGACTACGCCACCGTCAAATACACACAGTAGGACTCGACAACCACGTCGGGTGGCTGAGTAGGGTGATCGGTCGGGGGGCAACCGCTTCCTCGACGTAGATCACAGGATAGAGGCATAAAGAAGGCTCCCTCTGCGCATCAGAGGGAGCCTTTTCTACATTCTGTGAGGTGTGCATCGCACGCCCCTCCCCGGTGAAGCGATAGGGGTTGAGCAAGGTCCCGGCCGACGACCGAGCGCCTAGGCGAGCGCTTCGATGGTTGTCTTCATGAGTTGAGGTCCGCTCATGTGCAAGCTCTGGGTGACGGCAAACGGCTGAGCGTTGTCGGGCGCAAACGAAGTGAGCATCGTGGCGAGGGGACTACTACGTCAAGTCGATGAATGGTGTTTCAGAGTAGCTTCCTGAATTCCTCTATGGTCATCCCAGCGTCCTTGATTATGCCCCCCATGGTGAAAGCGTTGATCGGACTTGCGCGAGGGATGATGATAATTCGCTCCCCATTGGGGCATCGAGATATGCTTATCTTCACGGACCACCCAGAAGCCTGTCTTCGCAAATGCCTTGACGGCGCGACGGTGGGACACACCTGTGAGTCTTGGCACAGCTACACCGGGACCTCAACGAGGCGGGTGATCTTATCTTTCGTCAGTTCCTCGACGGTAGCCAGGTATGTCTCTATGGCATCCTTGATGTTCTCGAGTGCTTCTTCTTCAGTCGCGCCCTGGGACCAGCATCCTGGCAGTCCAGGGCACCACACGGCGTAGCCCTCGTCAGTTGTCTCGAGCTTGACCCTGTACTTCACTGCAACCTCCTGAAGCAACAAGCAAGTTGTGCAGTCCTGGGATCTGTAGGCACGTTTCCCCATTCACTTCCAGATTCTAGCTCTGCGGCGGACAGCATGTCAAGCCGCCTTCTCACGGGTCTGCCTTGGTGGGAATTTGCTCTGGCAGACCTCTACATTGCGGGCTGGTAGTACCTGGCCCGCAGGTAGAGAAGCTCCACCTCGGGGTCCCACGCCTCCCCCGTGAAGCGATATGGGTTGGGCACCGTGCCACCGGACAGCGGCACGCCGAAGGGATCGTAGGCGTAGTTGGTGGCTATGTCTCCAGTGGCGTAGTCGAGCTGGTGCGCGATTCGCAGCCCGCCGTGATCGCCGTAGCAACGTTCGAATCCGCACGAGTGTCCCGACGGAGAATTGGACCTTCGGGGATGGCGTGGAATTCAGTCCTCGAGATCAAGGTAGAGGCAGATGGCTGCTTGTACAGCTTGGCGCAGGGTTGTGTCTTCCAGTTGCCCGTAGGTATCCTGCAATCGTCTCTTGGAGATGGTTCGGATCTGGTGCGCCATGACGATCGAGTCCGCCGGCTGTCCGGCAGCCCTGGCGGGTAACAGGACCTCCGTCGAGTAGATGCGCCGCCCTGGCTTGCGAGACGTGAGCGGCAGCACCGTCACCATGGGCAGAGCCTGGTTCATGATCTCGTTGGACACGACAAGCACGGGTCTGTGGCCCGCTTGCTCTGAGCCGACGGCAGGGTCGAGATTCGCACGGAACACCCACCACTGGAATGCCCCCTCGCTCATGGGATCATCCTAGCTGTTTCCTCGTCGGCGGCAGCAAAATCGCGCATGGCTTCGTCGATGTCCTTCAGAAAGTCAGGATCAGCCGCAGCCTGCTGGAATTCCTCTCGTAATTGAGCCATTCGCCACGCGTGGATCTCTTTCTCCAAAGCCTCGGTCACAAAAGCACTCTGCGAGGGCGCCACACCCTGCCGGACCAACTGGCGGACCTTTTCCATCAGGGTGACAGGCAGCGAGAGAGTCACCTTCTTGCTTTGCTGGGTGTGTGTTCTACTAGCCATATCGTTTCCCCTTCCAGATCGTATTGTATCATGAGGTTCCCAGATGTGCAACCTGCCGGATACGCCTTGCTGTACTCTGCTCGAACGGCTGCACCATGGGGCGCCGATTGGCTTCCGCAGAATAGTGCGGGTCGTCGAAGGGGCGGACATTCGTGGGTTCAGGATGGCGAGCAACAACGTCCACGCCTCAAAAGGTACATCGCATCCGTGTCGCTCATCACCGCTGGCAAGGTGGCGCTCAGGTCCAGGACTTGGTCATACGTCCTTCCGTCATTCGTCTTGCTGACCTTCTGGAGAACCTCCGCGCGAGGCCAGGGATGCTACAGGAAGGCTCGAATCGCTCCATCGAGCAGATATGCCGCCGAAAGCAGGAGTCCCGTCAGCAGGTGGATGAAGACCGTCATCGCGTTGGCCGGGACCAACTGGAGGTGGTCGTCGTAGTGGGCCCGGGCCACGCCGATGGCCCGGATGGCGACCGGCAGAGTGGCCAATGCTATCAGAGTGAACGGCGAGGTGATCCTCAGGAGCGCGGCCAGTACGATGGAAAGGTACGTAGCCGCGATGATGACGACGTAGCCTTGCGCGGCCCGTCTCCTGCCTAGCCTGACCACCAGGTGGTCCTTGCCCACAGACCCGTCCGCGGGTGTGTCCTGAAACTGGTTGATATAGAGGACGGCAGCTATCAACAGGGCAACAGGGATGGCGGCCACGACCGGTTCCCATGCCAGGTAGCCCGTCTGTACATAGTAGGAGCCCACGGTCATCAGCAGCCCGAAGTTCAGCCCGATGAAGAATTCACCAATCCCCCAACTCACCAACCTTATGGGTGGGGCCGTGTAGCAGAAGCCGGAGAAGATTCCGATGAGCCCCAGGGCGATGATCATCGGTCCCGCCACGTAGGCCAGGTAGACGCCCAGCAGTGCCGCCAGAGCGTAAGCGGCGAGGGCGCCAGTGATGACCTCCCTGGGCGTGAGGAGGCCCTCCTGGATCATCCGGCTGCCCCCGGTGAAGGGACGCACAAATTCCACGTTGACCTCGTCCGTCCCACTACGGTGGTCGAAGTAGTCGTTGGACACGTTAGCGCCCGTGTGGAGGAGCAGCCCTCCTAGCATCGTGAGCAGAAAATACCCCAGGTGGAAGCTACCCGTCCTGGCCCAGGCGATGACCGCTCCCAGCAGGATGGGCACCACCGTCGCGGTGAAGAAGGGTATCCGTACCTCGGCCAGCCAGATCTTCATCTTGTTGCCCCGCAGGGCGGCTACATTGTCGACCATGTCATCTCCTTCTCTGTTTCCAGTACTTTGCGCGGACGACCGGCGCCCTGCACCGGTCCCACAACGCCTTGCTCTTCCATCAGGTCTATGAGGCGCGCCGCCCTGACGTAGCCGATGCGGAGGTGGCGCTGGAGAAACGATATGGAGGCACGCTTCTCCCGCCTGGCCAGGGCGATGGCTTCATCCAGGAGCTCATCTTCCGGCTCGTCTTCTGCTTCTGGTTCCGGCGTCATGTCGGGCCACATGAGTTGCTGGACTGGCCCTTCCGTCCTCGACTCGCGTGGAACCTCCATCCCCTTCCAGAAGAGGACCAGCCTCTCCAACTCCTTGTCCGACACAAAGCAGCCCTGAAGGCGAACGGGCCTGCCGGAGTCCGACGCCATATACAGCATATCCCCTCGTCCCAACAGCTTCTCCGCCCCGCGCATGTCCAATACCACCCGGGAATCCGTCTGAGAGGTCATGGCGAAGGAGATGCGGGCTGGGAAGTTGGCCTTGATCAGCCCTGTCACCACGTCCACCGAGGGGCGCTGGGTGGCGATGATCAGGTGTATCCCCGTCGCTCTGGACATCTGCGCCAGGCGACACAGCGATCTCTCCACTTCGTCTGGAGCGACCATCATCAGGTCGGCCAACTCGTCCAGCACGACCAAGATGTAAGGCAGGGGCGTCCCTCCTTGTGGCAGCACCTTCTCGTTGTAGTGGTCTATGTTCCGAGCCTGGGCGCCGGAGAAGAGCTTGTAGCGGCGATCCATCTCCCGCAGAACCCACTTCAACGTTCCCACCACGCGCTCGATCTCCACCACCACCGGCGCCAGCAGATGGGGGATGCCGTTGAAGTTCACCAGCTCCACCCTCTTGGGGTCTATCATCAGCAGTCTCAGCTCGTCGGGGGAGTTGTTGAACAGAAGGCAGGTGACGATGGAGTTGATGCACACGCTCTTTCCGGACCCCGTAGCCCCGGCGATGAGCAGATGGGGCATCCGTCCCAGGTCCGCCACCACCGGCGCCCCGGACACATCGCTTCCCAGGGCGATCTTGAGCCTGGAGTCCATCTGGTCGAACTCCTCCGATTCTATCACCCCGCGCAGGGAGACCAGGGAGACGTCAACGTTGGGGACCTCTACGCCGACGATGGGACGACCGGGAACCGGGGCTTCGATGCGTATGGGGGCCGCTGCCAACGCCAGGGACAGGTCCCGCGCCAGCGCGTCGATCTGGCTGACTTTGACCTTGGCCCTGGTTGGCTTGCCGTCTCGGCCCTTGCGTTCCACGTATCCGGGCTCCAGTCCGAACTGGGTGACGGTCGGCCCCTGGTTCACCTCCACCACCTTGGCGGGGACTCCGAAGCTGTGGAGGGCGTCCTCGATGATCCGTACCTTGCGCCTGATCTCACTTTCGCTGAGTTCCTGCTCGATGTTCTGCTCCAGGATGTCCTGAACCGAGGGCAAGTGCCATTCCTTGCCGCCGCCGACGATGTGTGGGAGCGGCAGCGTGTCTCGGCGTGGCCGGGTTTGCTCGCCGGTGGGGGAGGGTCTCAGCAACTCGGATACCTTTTCGGTCACGCGCGCAGAAACTCGCTGGTCGGTTGCCGGCAGGGTATGGATCTGGAGACGGGCCGGACGATCGCGATACGCGGTCTTCAGGGCAAGCCAGGCTCGTCTCAGGTTTGCTCCGAGTTGGACTATGGAGATGCCGAGAAGCAGGATCAAGCCGACTGTGCCCAGCGCGGCCAGTGTGATGTAGGCTCCGATAGTTCCCACGCTGGCGGTGAGAGCCTGGCTCACCAGCCATCCCAGATATCCCCCACCGCCGCCTGCCGCCGCCAGTTGGTGGGCATCCTCGGGGAACGACAGCAGATGGATCGTGCTCAGACAGGTGACGAAAATGAGGATCGCGCCCAGGGTCCTGCCCCATTCCAGGCCAGGCTGCCGACCGAGGCTTTCCAGGAGGAGCCAGAAGCCCCCCACCCCCAGGGCAATGGGCACGAAGTAGACACCCCAGCCAAAGAGCCGCTGGAGCAGCAGTATCCAGCCCTCGGTGAGGGGGTCGCGGGTGATGGAGGCCAGACTGAGCCCAGTGATCGCAGCCACGCCCAAGAAGGCCAAAGCTACTACTTTTAGGGTGGGAGGGCGGGTTCCCTTGCGGCTGGTCTTGCGGCGGGCCATATCTAGAACAGGCTCAATTGCTTCGGGTCTTGCAGAACTTCCATGTCAGCGATTCCATCGCCTTCCGCCAGGACTTGAGGGATCTTGGCCATGTCCTCCTCGATTACCTGGAGCCATTTCCGCTGGTGCAAGGCGGCGGCGGGGTGGTACATGGGGTAGTAGATGATGCCTCCCATCTTACGCGGCCGGCCGTGAAGTTGGGAGATCTTGGCGCCGGGGAAGTAGCGCTCCATGGAGAAACGGCCCAGGGTGACGATCATTCGCGGCCCGATCAGTTCGATCTGCCTGTCCAGGTGGGGCTTGCAGGCCTCAATCTCTTCGGGCTGAGGGTCACGGTTGCGCGGAGGCCGGCATTTGATCACGTTGCAGATGTAGACGTCCTCTCTGGTCAGGCCGATTCCTTCCAGCAACTCCTCAAGTAACCGGCCGGCTTGCCCCACGAAGGGACGCCCTTGCTGGTCCTCGTGGAAGCCGGGGCCCTCTCCGATGAATACGATCTCCGCGCCCTCCGGGCCCTCGCCGGGCACAGTGTTAGTGCGCGCCTGGGAGAGGATACAGCGCTCGCAGTTGGCGATCTCCTCATAGAGTTCAGTCAATGCAGACACGGACATGCCTCCTCGAGATTCGAACGGTACTGTGCGTCGGAAGAGCCCTTGAAAGTCCTGCGGCTACCTGTGCGGATGCTTATGGAAGCTACCAGATTCTACCACAGGTGGTGCCGATTGTCTAAGTGGGACAGGTTGCCAACTTGTCCTACGGAGGGTGTGGAGAAGCCCAGCAGCCCCGAGAAGCCTACGCCGGCACCCTCCTCGACGAAGGACTGACCTAGGCAACCCTCCCGAAGGTTTCAAGCCTTCGGGAGGGTCAAGGGTGGCATCCGTCACGGGGTTCCGGTCTCCTGTCGACAAATGCCAGACCGTGTGTACTGGCAAACACTCCAGATGCTGTGGGGGAGAAGAGCGGCCCCTTGTGGTGCGACGGGACTCGTGATCTCCTCAACGGCAGGAGAAGTTGCCAACCCGTCCTACGGGTGGATGTGTGGGAGTTGGAGGGGGAGACCGTTGAGGAGCAGTCTCCGGTATTGCTGCAGAGTGTAGGCGCGCTCCAGGTGCGACGGGACTCGTGATCTTCTCAACGGCAGGACAGGTTGCCAACCCGTACTACGGGTACAGAGGTGGCCGTCGGCGGATCGCCTTGCTGGGCATTGCAGCAGGTGCGTGTCGAGTCTGAGGAGACAAGAAACTCGCCAGAACGGCCGTTCTGCATTGGCATGAGCTGAGTGCACAGATCTGCTAAGAGAGGGTGCAAAAGCAGTTCCGCACTGCCTTGTCTTGTTGACCATTGCGTGGTATACTTATACACTGAGAGCTACCGCTGGCGTCCTGCAGTAGGGCCGCAGTGCTGCAAGACAGGATTGCGAGACCGCCGAGTTCACTGTCTTGTAGGGTTGACTCCCGGAACGGCTGAAGCTGGTCAGTCAGGCCTCGGCGGTAGACAGTAGCCGGTGGATGTGGTGTGTCTGCGGACCGGCACGAGGGAGTGGGAGAGGTGAGACAGAGCGCCAATCACCAAAAGCAGTTGATCGACAGCCTGGCGCGCCGGTTGGACAACTGGAGGCTCACTACCCCTGCCATCGCTTTCCTTGAGACTCACAAGCCCCTCAGCTTTATCGCCAGTCAGTCATTGTTGGCTTTGCAGCCCCTTCTGACGCTCTTCCTGGGTGATGCGCCACTGGAGGACTACGTGATGCTGCTCGAAGATAGGAGCAACGTAGATCGCATCATCTTCCGCCTGGAGGAGCTGCAGGGCGATCTTAGCGCTGCGGAGCCTGCTGTTCCCGGTGAGGGGGAGAGGTCTTGGAGACGATAGCTTCCATTCTCGGCAACCTGGGGATAGGCGGGCCCCACGCCCTGATGTTCGCGCTGTTGCTGCCCTTTTTCCCTCTTCTCCTCATCCTCAATCGCATGGTACGGGAGAGAGGCAGTCCTCCACTTCGCCCCATCCCTGGCTACGACGCTCTGGACGAGTACGTCGGCCAGGCGACAGAGAGCGGGCGCTCTTTGCACATCTCCATGGGGACCGGAGGTGTGGGCACGGGGGAAACCGCGGAGAGTCTGGCTGGAGTCTATGTCTTGGAGCGAATCGCAGCTCAGGCGGCTGCCTCTGGTCTGAAACCTATCGTTACCATGTCCGACCCCTCACTTCTTCCGGTAGCCCAAGACGTGTTGCGTAATGCCTACGCGGTCCAGGGGTATCAGGAGGAATACGACCCCACTTGTGTACGGTTCATCTCCTCTGACAAAGTGGCCTATTCCGCCGGGGTGACGGATATTCTGGATCACTCCGACGTGGCGGCCAATATCATGGTAGGGAGCTTCGGTGACGAGTTTCTGTTGATGAGTGAGGTCGGAGCTCGGAGGGAGCTGGGCCAGGTGGGTGGAGCGACCTCCCCTCAGATCTTGCCCTTCGTCTACGCATCGGTGGATCATTCCCTCATCGGTGAGGAGATATTCGCCGCTGGTGCCTACCTGCTCAAGAAAACCAGTCACATCGCCAGTCTGGCAACTCAAGACTGGCTGAGAACGGCGATCATAGTCGCCATCGTGATTGGCATCCTGCTAAGGAGCCTGGCTTGAACGGCAATTGGAGCCGGGGTTGAAGCCTGGCAGGTGTGTTCAGAGGGTGTCTAGATGAGAGGACTCATCAACGCTCTTACCATAGGCATGAAACGAACGATCCCTATGGCCATAGCCATCGCCATAGGGTCTCTGATGCTTGTGGACTTCTTCTTCGATGAAACACACATCAATGCTCTGGGCGCGTTCTTCCTGCAGTCGACGGTGATCGTCGTCGCCTTCGCTCTGCTACTGGGCCTGCTGAACGTGTTGGTGGTGCATGTGAGGAAGATCGGCAAGCGCAAGGAGGGCTGGCTGTACAGCATCTGTCTGCTGGGGGCCGCAGTGGCTGTGATACTGGCTGGCATACCTGGCCCCGACAGCTCCGTCCTGAAATGGATCTTCGACAACGTCCAGTACCCCCTTCAGGCGACTACCTTCTCCCTGCTTGCTTTCTATGTGGCCACGGCGGCGTACCGAGGCTTCCGTCTTCGTAGCCTGGAGTCTCTGGCCTTCGTCGCCGCGGTGATCTTGGTGCTGCTGGGCCAGGTACCGATAGGGAGGTATCTGGGCGATCTTGTGCCCACAGCCAAGGACTGGATACTGAATGTACCCAGCACCGCAGGGGTGCGGGGCATCATCATCGGTGTGGCTCTAGGAACCATCGCCACTGGGGTGCGAGTCCTGATGGGATTCGATCGCCCTTACGGTGGTGAAGGGAGCGAGACGCGATGATCGACTGTCCTCACTGCGGGGCTGCCAACAGGGAAGGAAGCAAGTTCTGCGGTGACTGTGGTCAGCCACTGGGCGTGGCAGGCGAGTTGGCTTGTCCGATGTGCGACACTCCCAATAGGCCCGGGAGCACCGTGTGCACGGAGTGCGGAGCCCGCCTGGCGCCTGTTTCCGTCCCCTTGACTGAGGAGTCGCCTGAACCGCTCGAGGTTGGAGAGGAAGGGCTCTCACTTGAGAGTGCCGGGGACGAAGAGACCGCCGCCGAGCCTAGCGAGCCTTCAGAGGTCGAGCAACCCCCTGACATACCCGAGCCGCTGCCTGGGGAACCGATGCCACCGTGGGTGAAGAAGCTAGAGGGCATTTCGCCTGAGGAGCTGCCCGCCGAGGAGGGGGAGGAGGCTAGTCTGGCTCCGGGTGAGCTTCCGGACTGGCTTGAAGTACCTCCGGAGTTTGAGGGCATGTTCACCGAGGCGGCTCCAACGGCGGAGGAGGAGATACAGCGTGGAGAGATCCCGTCTTGGCTCGAGGTGCTGCGGCCTACGGAGGAGGGAGTAGGCGAGCCAGCAGAGCCAGGCGGTCCTGTGGAAACAACGGGTTTGCTCAAGGGCATCAAGGGCGCCCTGGCCGTCGAGCCCATCCTGGCCATTCCTCGACGCGCTGGACCTGTGTCTCCTTTCTTGCCTTCTGAGACGGCAATTGAGCGAGCCGGCCTCTTCGAGACCATCCTGAGAGAGCCAGTGCGGCCAAATGCTGAAATCGCGCGTCCACGGGGCAGGGGAATGCTGCTGGCCTCCACCATCCGCTGGATCATTTACCTCATCGTGGCTATGGCTGTCGCCGTACCCATGCTATTGGGGAGTAACTGGACGGCAGGTTACCTGCGGGCTAGCCCTCCCACCGTGGCGTTCTATGACACCATCGAAAACCTGGCTCCTGAATCGGTGGTGTTGATCTCTCACGACTACAATCCTGGTGTGGCGGCGGAGATGGCACCTCAGGTGGAGGTGGTCCTTGATCATCTCATGGAGCGCCAAGCGCGATTGATCAATGTCAGCCTGACCCCCGAGGGTCCCCGTCTGTCACAGCGGATCTTGGATAGAGTTGCAGAGGCTCATGGGTATGTGCTTGGGGAGGACTACGTCAACCTGGGGTATGTCGTGGGTGTCGAGGCGGGCCCGCGCTCCGTAGTTGAGGGCTTTGTGAGCGGGGGGGGGACGGACTTCGCTGAGGGCATCGAGGACATTGCGTTGATCGTGGAGTTCGCGGGGGCGCCGACGTACCTTCGCCTGTGGCTGGAGCAGGTGCAAGGTCCCTATCAGGTGCCGATGGTGGCCGGCGTGAGTGCGACAGCAGACCCTTTCGCCAGGCCCTACTATCGCAATCTAGCTAGAAGTCAGCTGCTGGGTATGATGACCGGACTGGTGGGGGCAGCCGAATACGAGCGGCATAGCGGGTATCCTGGCGTGGCCTTGGCTAGCATGGACTCCCAATCTGTGGTCCATGTCAGCGTGGTCCTGCTGGTGCTCATTGGAAACGTGGCCTACTTCAGCGGTAGGTCAAAGAGGGGATGAGGGGCGATGAGTGAGGTCTTCGCCGTCTGGATTGCAGCCATCCTGACTTTGATGGTCTATAGCTATCTCTTCGCTGACAACCCCCTGTACCGAATCGCCGAACATCTATTTGTAGGATCTTCGGTAGGCTATGCGGCAGTGATCATCGTTCACACCATCTTGCGACCTCGCCTGTTCGAGCCCCTGCAACGGGATCCAGCGAGCAACTGGCCCTACTTTATCCCCTTGCTTCTGGGGCTGCTATTGCTGACCAAGGCCCACGGCAGCCTTGCTTGGCTGGGGAACACTTCTCTTGGTTTTCTGTTCGGGGTTGGCGCGGCTTTGGCCATCGGCGGTGCGCTATTGGGCTCTTTGCTGCCCCAGATTCAGGCTTCCTGGGTTTCCGTCTCTCCCGTGACGGCTGGAGGGAGCAGGGCCGCTGTGGATAATCTCTTTCTCGCCGTGGGCACTATTGGCACATTGGCCTATTTCTATTTCACGATGGGGGTGAGCAAGGGGCCGAGCAGAGCGTTCATCAGGGTCTGGGCCGCCGTCGGCAAGTGGGTGATGTTGATCACCTTTGGTGCCATATTCGGCAACAGGATAATGGCCTACGTCTCTCTCCTGATCGGGCGGGTACACTTCCTGCTAGGCGACTGGCTGGGGCTCATAGGGTAGGCCATAGATACTTCAGACTGGCGTGAGGGCAGAGCAGAGGGTGCTTGCAGATGACGGCGGACTACGTAATGGAGTCCCTGTTGGTCGCCGAGTGTGGTAGCACGACGACTTGTGTCTCGCTGATCGACTCGGTGGGCGACGAGTTTCGGCTGGTGGCGACGGGACGAACAACCAGCACGGTTGAAGTACCCTGGTCCAGAATACTGATTGGGGTGCGTGAGGCGATTCGCCAGATCGAGAAGTTGACGGGCCGCATGTTGCTCGACGATGAGGAGCGACTGATCGCCCCGGAACGGGATGATGGGAGTGGGGTGGATGGTTTCGTGGCCACTGTGAATGCCGCCGTACCCTTGCGACTGGCCGTAGTGGGTCTGATTCGTAGACTGAGCGTGGAGAGTCTGTTGAGGGCCACTGACTCCTCCTATGTCATAGTTGAGGAGGTGGTTGCCAAAGATGATGCGACCTCTGGCGCGGGAAGGCCGGGCCGCATGGATGGCCTGGTGAAGGGTATTCTGGAGGATCAACCGGATGCCATCCTGATGGGCGGAGGGGTGGACGGAGGCGCTGTTGGGCCCGTCCTGGAGGTGGCGAAGGACATCGCTACAGCCCTCGCCGCGGGGGGGGAGCACGGTCGAGTGCACGTGATCTACGCTGGCAACAGGGATGCGCGTCAGCAGATAGCGCAGGTGCTGGGGGAATGCTCCAGCCTGCACGTGACAGATAATGTCCTTCCGACCTTGGAGAGCGAGGACCTGGGATCCGCAGAAGAGGAAATGGATCGGCTCTACCGGGAAAGCAAGATGGCTCGGGTCCCGGGGTTTGGGGAACTCAAGGCTTGGGCATCGGCGCCCATCTTGCCAACGGCTGAGGGTTTCGGCCTGGTGCTGCGGTATCTGGCGCGACTCTACGAGTTGGATCTGTTGGGCGTGGATGTGGGTTCCGCGACCACACATCTGGCTGGAGTGATAGGCGGCCAGTACGGTTCCACGGTGAACGCCGAGCTCGGGATAGGCTACGGTGTGGGAGATGTCTTGGAGCAGGCGAGCCTGGAGAGGATCGTGCGCTGGCTGCCCTTTGAAATGGAACCGAGGGAAGTTCGCCACGCTATCCTCAACAAGGCGCTCAGACCGATGACTATCCCTGAGACTAGAGAGGAGTTGCTGCTGGAGCAGGCGGTAGCGCGGGAGGCTATCTCGCTGACGTTAGAACGGGCGAGAGAAAGGTGGCTGGACGGAGGGTCATCCCGACGTCCTGGGCGCTTGCCCCCGCTGGATCTCATCGTGGGCCGGGGCGGAGTGCTGTCTAGTGCACCACGGCCCGCAGAGGCGGCCCTGGTCTTGCTGGATGCTCTGCAACCCACAGGCGTTTGTACACTGGCTCTGGATCAGAGCTCACTCCTTCCGCAATTGGGTGCCCTGGCCTATGTGCACCCGTTGGCGGCGGCCCAACTGGTTGCTCGGGACGGATTCCTGAGGCTGGGGACCGCTATTTGCGTGGTGGGCTCAGCCAGAGAGGGGAGTGTGGCTCTGAGGATCAGAGTAGAGTACGGCGATGGGCAGACGATTGAGGTCGAAGTGCCGTACGGCGCTCTAGAGGTGATACCTTTGATGCCAGGCAGACAAGCTTCCATCGAGTTGCGCCCGACTTCGCATTTCGATGTTGGCCTGGGAAGGAGAGGCAAGGGAGCCACGACGCAAGTGGAGGGAGGAGTTGTGGGCATCATCGTCGATGCTCGAGGTCGACCTCTCACCCTCCCCGCCGAGGCCGATCAGTGTAGGACCAAGGTGCAGCAATGGATGTGGGAGGTAGGTCTCTAGAAAGCCGCAAGATGGTATACCATCCGCTTGTGACTCGCGTGGTGCCCAGCATGATTATGAGAAGGGAACGCATGCTGCCTTTCAGGGGGCAAGTGCTGGTTAGTACAGGCTCTGGGGTGGAGCCTTCGGACATTGTCGCCACCTCTATACTCCCTTCGGAAGTGCACCTGTTGAACGTAGCCAGAGTTCTCGGCATCGACAGTGATGATCTCACGGACCACTGTCGGGCCAGCGTTGGAGACCAGGTTGCGGTAGGGGACGTGCTGGCGGCAACGGGTGCGAGGTCGGGTCTGTTTGGGCGGACCTACCGTTCTCCGGTGAGGGGCATCGTGGCTGCGATAGCCAACGGGAGATTCCTCATCCAATCGTCTGGGGACACCCTGGAACTGAAGGCCCTGTATAGAGGTACAGTGATCAATGTGATGTCGGGACTGGGCGCGATCATCGAGGTGACAGGCGCGCTCATCCAGGGGATGTGGGGCTCTGGCAAGGAGGGTTTCGGGGTTCTCAAGCTGATCGCCAGTAATCCTGACGACCAGGCTGACCTGGAGGCGATAGATAGGAGTTGCCGGGGCACAGTAGTAGTGGCAGGGAGTTCCATCGGCGAGGAGGCCCTTCATCGCGCTGAGGAGGTGGGCGTTGAAGGCATAGTTGTAGGTGGCTTCGAGACCGGGCTCGAGGAGTTGAGCCATTCTATGACTTTTCCGATCGTTGTGACCGAGGGGATGGGCGAGTTCGCCATTTCCGGGCCGATCTTCGATCTCCTCAGAGCCCACGAGGGTCGAGAGGTGACCATACGGGGCACAATGGAATCGCGAGGAGGGGCGGTGCGGCCGGAGATCATTATCTACGTACGCCAGGCCAGCGGCGAGCCCATTCTGGAAGCGCGTCCAGAATTCGTCTTGGAGCGAGGCTCACCGGTGAGAATCGTCCGTGGTCTTCATCAGGGCGGGACGGGTATAGTCGCGCGGGTCCCGTCACGTCCGCAGAAACTGGAAAACGGGGCTATCTCAAGAGGGGTTGAGGTGAGACTCGAAAGCGGAGAAGAGGTCTTCGTGCCGCAGGCGAACCTAGAGTTGTTCGGCTGACTCAAGGCTCGTCGCCACGCCTATCTCGTGGGCGAGAGGCTGGGCTGTGGGCGAACGGTGATCGAGTGGAAGTGCGGCTGAGTCTGGGAAGATGGCAATCACAGCACATAGGCAGTTCCTTCAGAAAGGAGGAAGAAGATGGCAAATCCCAGCGGATCACAGAGCAGAGTTTTCGTTATCGTAGCTATTGGGTTGGTGGCGTTATTGATGGTCGGGCTTGTGTCCATCGCAGGCCTGGTCGTGTATACTAGGTTCCTGGCTCCTTCCCCATCACCGACGGTGGTGGCCGGGGTAACGGGGACCCCGCAGCCTGTGACTACGCCCACTCTCGGTGGGTCCTCTACTCCAATCCCCACAGAAACGGTTGGGGGCCCAGCACCTACTGCTACCAGGGTGCTAGTAGAGGGGGGCTCGCCTACAGCGACGCCGGAGGAGGAGGCCACCCCCTCGCCTACGCCCACTGGAGGGGGCGAGATGGCGCCTACTGGCTTCGGACCCCTGGAGGCTGCGGTGACAGGTATTGGACTGCTCGTGGTGATTCTTCTCGTGCGGAGGTTGAGGTTCACACGCCAGGCCTAGAGACTCTAGGCTGAGGATGCCGCCGGGCGGAAGCTTGAGGTTCGCCGTTTGAGTGAACGTCCGTCCAGGAGTTGACATACTTTCTGGGATGGGCTATAATAGCCAGGCCCTTTCGCAAGCTCCCAAAAGCCACGGCAGTACATCTTGGAGGGGCTCAAGAGGCTCGTTGGAGAGATCAGGCACAGATGATGAGAAGGCTGTGCAGGTTTTCCGTTCTCGTGTTGTCCATGGGCCCTGTCCTCTGTCTCATTCGGACGCTGGCTATCCGGCTCGGCAATCATTTGCACACCACCTTCGACTTGGGGGAGCTCAACTATGGTTCCGGCAACCTCGCTGTTCCGATGCCATGTGCCGCCCTTGGCCACTGCCAGGTGGCTTCGCGCCACACTCCAATCGTGAACAATGGCCATCTCCGAGAAACCTCAAGTGTCTGCCTGGGCGCCGGAAGGGTGGGCCTGGTGACTTCCGGCTGTCGCACATGTGTTCGCAAGCCCTGATCGAAGACATCTTGCTTGAACGCAGTCTCAAGCTTTGCGAGGAGAGGTGTCTCAAGAGAAGACTGGCCGAGGAGCACCCAGGTCAGAGGTAACCTGTGTCTCTGTTGGTCACCCGTCTGTGGCGGGAAGCTGCAAGATGACAATGCCAAGATGAAAGGAGCTTAGTGCAAAATGGGTCTACTGGAAGGTAAGAGCGCCATCGTGACGGGAGGGAGCCTGGGGATCGGGACCGCCATCTCCCTCGACTTAGCGCGAGAAGGGGCCAATGTGGCCCTCACCTATCGCAGCCATCCGGATGAGGCCAAGGACGTGGCCCGACGGATAGAGGAGCTGGGCCGCAAGGCCATGGCCTATCAGATCGACGTGTCCGAGTTCGATGCGGCCCAGGAGATGGTCGAGAAGGTCGTGAAGGAGTTCGGGGGCCTGGATATCCTGGTCTGCAACGCTGGCATGAACTGGGATGGCGTGATCTGGAAGATGAGCGAGGAGCAGTGGGATCGGGTCATTGACGTGAACCTGAAGGGCTACTTCAACTTCGCTCGGGCAGTCACCCCCATTCTGAGAGAACAGCAATCGGGAAAGATCGTCAATATCACCTCGATCAATGGCCTGCGCGGCAAGTTTGGGCAGACGAACTACTCGGCCTCCAAGGCGGGCATCATCGGTCTGACCAAAGCCATGGCCAAGGAGCTAGGCAGGGCCAGCATCAACGTCAACGCGGTGGGTCCTGGTCTGATAGAGACAGAGATGCTGCGACAGAACCCTGCCCGCGAGAAGGTGGAAGAGATGGCTTTGGCGGAGATCGTTATCGGCAGGTTGGGGCAACCCGAGGAGGTAGCCTGGGTGGTCAGCTTCCTGTGCAGTGAGAAGGCTCGACATGTCACGGGCGAGGTGATCACCGTTGATGGAGGGCAGTATATCTGACGGGGGTGAGATGACTACCGATTTCCAGAACATCATCTTCGAGCGCGAAGAGGGCCTGGCGAGGATCACCCTGAATCATCCTCCGGTCAACATCATGGACATCTCCACCATGAGGGAGATAAACGCCGCCCTGGAGAGTCTGCAAGGCGATGAGGAGACCAGGGTGCTGGTCTTCGCTGCTGCGGGCAAGGCTTTCTGCGCCGGCGTGGATGTCAAGGACCATACCGCAGATAAGGTGGAGGAGATGGTCGAGGTCTTCCATCGCATCTTCCGCCTCATGTGGTCTCTGGATATCCCGACCGTAGCTGCGGTGAATGGAGCTGCTCTCGGTGGGGGATGCGAGTTGGTCACCTTCTGTGACATGGTGATCGCCTCAGAGAAGGCGACCTTTGGCCAGCCTGAGATCCAGGTGGGTGTGTATCCCCCTGTGGCGGTGGTCACCTTTCCCCGGTTGATGCCCTATATGAAGGCCATGGAACTCCTGCTGACCGGCGACATCATTGACGCGCGAGAGGCGAAGCGACTGGGCATGGTCAATAGAGTGGTTCCCGAGGCGTCTTTCGAGGAGGAGCTCTCCAGCTTCGTGAGCAAGCTGACCACGCTCAGTCCTATTGTGCTGCGCCTGACCAAACGTGCGACGATGCAGGGTCTGACTCTCACGTTCGAGGAGGCCCTGGCGCTTTCTGAGGAGCTTTATTTGAAGGAGCTGATGAAGACGGAGGACGCCTCCGAGGGGCTGCAGGCTTTCATGGAGAAGAGAAAGCCGGTCTGGAAGGGCAAATAGCCTTTGATCACCAGGACGGCGAGGGACATAGTACCGAAGGGCTTCGTGGTCAGCCTCTGCAAAGAGGCAGGGCGCATGATGCTGGACAGCCTGGGAGGCAGCTTGGAGATCACTCGCAAGGGCGAGGTAGACCTCGTCACCCAGGTGGATCTGACTCTGGAGAAGATGATCGCCGAGGCGATCCATGGCAGATTCCCAGATCATAGCGTCTTTGGTGAGGAGGGATGGAAAGAGGGAGAAGCGCGGGAGGCCGACCACGCCTGGCTCTTCGATCCTCTGGATGGTACCACCAACTACGTCCATGGGTATCCGATGTTCTGTGTCTCTATCGCGTTGACGCAGCGAGGGGATGTTCTCCTGGGGGCCATATATGATCCCTTGCGCGATGAACTCTTCTATGCTGCTAAGGGAGAGGGAGCTACTTTGAATGGTAGGAGAGTTGTGGTCTCAGACACGGATCGCCTGATCTCCTCGCTTCTGTCGACGGGGTTTCCATACCAGCGGGCCACACTTCCGGACAACAACATGGCCCTGCTCAGTAAGGTAATTGACAGAATACAAGGGGTAAGACGTAGTGGCTCGGTGGCGCTTGACCTGGCGTATGTGGCGGCGGGACGGCTGGATGGCCATTGGGAGCTGCACGTCAAGCCCTGGGACACCGCTGCGGGCGGCCTGCTGGTCAGGGAAGCTGGCGGTCGGATCACTGGCATGGAGGGCGAGGCTTGGAACCCCTTCGAGGGCAGGATCGTTGCCACCAACGGCAAGATCCACGATCGGTTGGTGACCGCTCTGGGGCAAGCTGAGCAAGCGCCTTGACGCTGATCTCATGGGTACCAAGCATGTACGTCGGTGCGGAACTGGTTGAGGAGGCAGAGAGAAGATTCGGCAAACCTGAGGTTCTACATCTGGAGCACGAGATCGGCGGCGATGAGTTGGCCTTTGTGAGGGTCACTCAGAAGCATGGCCGTGCCCACGACGTCACGTTTTTCATCTTTGACAATGACCATCTGGCTCTGATCAGAAAGCCCATGTTTCAGCGGCCCATTTATCGTGCACCCAGCGGTGGGCTGAACCCCGGTGAGTCTCTCGAGGAGGGGGTCAAGCGAGAAGCCTTGGAGGAAACGGGGCTGGAGATCGAGCTGGAGGGGTATCTGCTGCGCATTCACGTACGCTTCAAGAGCGAAGACGACTACCTCGATTGGACGAGTCACGTCTTCAAGGCTCGGGCTGCTGGTGGGCACTTGGAAGCCCGAGACAAGTCGGAGATTGCAGAGACGATATACGGAACGATAGAGGAATTGCAAGGACCCATCAGGCAGGCTCTGTTGGAGAGCGGACGCGGGTTGTTGGCCTATCGAGTGGCTCTTACCGACGCTGCGGTCGAGATCTTGCAGGGCACGGGTGATCAGTCGCCAGGCTGACAGGACGTGTGAAGAAGCCAGGGTAGGCCTGGTCCGTAAACTGATGGGAGAGGGGGAGAGATGGCGGGCGAGCCTGGTCGGCAATCAGGAAGGTTGCACTACGGTTGGATCATTGCGGTGATGAGCGTGATCACCGTGTTTGGGGCGCTCGGCCTGGCCCGCTTTGGCTACACCATGATCTTGCCCAGCATGAAGGAAGGCCTAAGCCTGACCGATTCCCAGGCTGGGGACCTGGCCACGGTCAACATGGTGGGCTACCTGGTCATGGCCGTCACGTGTGGCTTCTTGGCCTCACGCTTCGGCCCGAGGATCATCATCAGTATCTTCATGCTTGTCATCAGTGGCTCTATGTTGCTCACCGGCATGGCGCCTGGTTTTCAGGTGGCCATGCTAGGCCGCACGCTAACCGGACTGGGCAGCGGAGGCACGAACGTTCCGGTAATGGGTCTCATCCCGGCTTGGTTCTCGGCCAAGAGAAGGGGGCTGGCGACTGGCATGGCCGTGAGCGGTTCCAGCTTCGGCATGGTGGTAACGGGATATCTGGTACCGGTCATCCTGAACCGGTACGGAGTTGAGGGTTGGCGGTACTGCTGGTTCTGTCTGGCGGCGATGACTTGTCTGATCGCCGTCCTTGGCTACTTGTTGCTTAGGAACAGGCCGAGTGAGAAGGGTTTGCAGCCCATCGGGGCCGAGGGGGAGCAAACCAGTCCTGGTCAGCCTGCGTCGTCAGCACTGGAGTGGAGGTTGGTCTACAAATCCGCGCCAGTGTGGCACCTGGGGTTGATATACACCTTGTTCGGCTTCTCCTACATCATCTACGCGACGTTTTTCGCCCGCTACCTGACCTGGGAGGCGGGGTTCACTACACAGGCCGCTGGGGCCCTCTGGTCGGCAGTGGGCATCCTGAGCATCATCAGCGGCTTCATCTGGGGATCGGTCTCAGACGTGGTGGGGAGGAAGTATGGGTTGGCCATAGTCTATTTCCTGCAATTCCTGTGCTTCACCATCTTTGGCTTGTGGAAGGCGCCACCCGGCTACTACCTGTCCGCACTGCTCTTCGCCCTTACGGCTTGGAGCATTCCGGGCATCATGGCAGCGGCTACAGGCGACCTTTTGGGAGCGAGATTGGCTCCTGCTGCTTTGGGTTTCGTCACCCTTTTCTTTGGCGTCGGGCAGGCGAGCGGCACTTTCTTAGGTGGTCGGATCGCTGATTTCACAGGGTCCTATACGCTTGCTTTCGTCATCGCGGGCGCGGCGGCTCTGATAGGAGGAGTAGCTTCGCTCTTCCTGAGATCGCCTCAGAAGGCCCTATAACAAAACTCAGAAGGAGGTTTAGGCAGTGGAGATCAAGACAGTAGGTGTGGTGGGTGCTGGCATCATGGGTGCCGGAATCGTCCAGGTTTGCGCCCAGTCCGGCTACCAGGTCGTGGTGTCGGAGATCAACGATGAACTGCTACAGAAGGGCATGGGAACCGTCGGTCATTTCCTGGACAGAGCTGTGAAGAAGGAGAGGATCACGTCCGCAGAGAAGGGTGAGATCATGGGTCGTATCAAGGCCACAACCGATCCCAAAGACTTCAGAGATTGCGACCTGGTTGTGGAGGCTATCATCGAGAGCTTGGAGCTGAAGAAGGAGGCGTTCAAGCAACTCGACGAGATCTGCCCTCCCCATGCGTTGCTGACCAGCAATACCTCTTCGATGACTATCATCGACATGGCGGCGGCTACCGGACGCATGGATAAGGTGGCTGGTTTGCATTTCTTCAACCCTGTACCAGTTATGCGCTTGGTCGAGATCGTGCGGACCATCGTCACCAGCGATGAGACGGCCGAGACATTGAGGGGGTTCTCAGAATCGCTGGGCAAGACAGTGGTTATTGCCAAGGACACCCCTGGCTTCATCGTCAATCGTTTGCTGATACCCTATCTCCTCAATGCCATCCGGGTTTACGAAGCCGGCCTGGCCAGCGTAGAGGACATAGACACGGCGATCGAGCTGGGGTTGAATCACCCTATGGGACCCTTCCGTCTGCTGGATATTCTGGGCAACGACACAACTCTATTCATTGCCGACAATATGTTCAATGAGTTCAAAGACGACACGTATGCGGCTCCAGTCTTGCTGAGGCGAATGGTCTCAGCGGGCATCCTAGGTCGCAAGTCGGGCAGGGGGTTCTACGGCGAGTACAAATGATGAGGTGTCGGCTTCATCTCGCTGTGCCGGTCGCCCCTGGGGTTTGAGCGGCAGGGGTAGCGTGGGTCTGGGTGCTGCTTCTGAGGTGCTCCCTTGGGCTGGAGGCACCACGGGGGACACGGCATGTGACGCGGGGTCGCTGATACCCAACAGGTACATTAGACACTGGGAGGGGAGGTGTAGTCTGTGGCGTACGAGTTCGTGTTGATAGATCGGGAGGACAACATAGCGATCCTCACCATCAATCGTCCTGAGAAGTACAACGCTTTGAACGATGAAGTTGTGGCCGAGATAGGCAGGGCACTGGATGAGTTGGCGGCCGACGACGAAGTGCATGTCGTCATCATCACAGGGGCAGGAGACAAGGCCTTCGTTTCAGGCGCTGATATCGGCATGCTCCTGGATCTGCAATCGTCGCCGGAAGGCGTGGCCAACTCCCGGCGGGGGCAGGCGGTGACGCTGAAGATCGAGAGACTGCGCAAGCCAGTCATTGCGGCGCTCAACGGCTTCACGTTGGGAGGGGGCTTGGAGTTCGCCATGGCCTGCGACATTCGCATCGCTGCCGATACCGCCAAGCTGGGACAACCAGAGATGAACCTGGGTTTGAGTCCGGGATATGGTGGCACTCAGCGCCTGCCGCGGATAGTCGGTAAGGGTATGGCCAAGCTGCTGATCTTCACCGGAGACATGATAGACGCCGATCAAGCCTTGCGCATTGGGCTGGTGGAGAAGGTCGTTCCCTTGGCTGATTTGATGGATGAGGCCAAGGCCCTGGCGAGGAAGCTGGCCAGGATGTCACCCCTGACCATGGCTGTGGCCAAGGAGACGATCAACCTGGGGATGGAGGTGGACCTGGAGAGGGGCCTCTCCATAGAATCGTTGGAGTTCGGTGTGCTGTGCATGACCGAGGACTGTCAGGAGGGATGTTCTGCATTCCTGGAGAAGCGGAAGCCGGTATTCAAGGGGACATAGTCCGTCTTGCAGGGCCTGGCTTGACAGGTTCTTGTATGCGTGCTATAATGAATATGTGGCGGCCAATGAGCGCCATGTGTTTTCGGTGACATGTGTTTCCTCGACATTGCGGCCGACGCAAAGCGACCAAATCATCATGGGATAATCCTCAAACTGCCTCCGTAGAGTGTGAACACAAGCAACAACAAAGGGAAAGGAGCTGAGTGAAATGGCATTAGAGTGGCTACCAAGGGATCATGAGAAGAAGGATCACTTCCTCTGGGGGGACGAGCATTTCGGTAGCATGGACGAACCCCCGTGCGTAGTGTACGAAAAGAAGCCGATCGTTGATCCGAAAGGCAATCCTGTGGAGGGGCTGTACAGCGTCTGGCTCTGGCTCAACAACCCTCGCCAGTACAACTCCTACACCACGGAGATGGTGAAAGGGGTGATCGCCGGTATGACCAACGCCGCGGCCGATAACAGCGTGGTGGCGGTGGTCTTCACCGGCGCGGGCGACAGGGCTTGGTGCACCGGAGGCAACACCAAGGAGTACGCCGAGTATTACAGCGGGCGGCCCACCGAATATGCCCTGTACATGGATCTCTTCAACGGGATGGTGGACAGCATCCTTGACTGCAAGAAGCCGGTCATCTGCCGGGTCAATGGGATGAGGATCGCTGGCGGTCAAGAGATCGGCGCCGCCTGCGACCTGGCCGTCGCTTCTGATACGGCTATCTTTGGTCAGGCCGGTCCCAGGCATGGCTCTGCCCCCGTGGGCGGCTCGTCCGACTTTCTGCCCTGGTACCTGGGAATAGAGGATGCCATGTGGAGCTGCATCTCCTGTGAGATGTGGAGCGCCTACAAGATGTTCCGCAAGAGTTATCTCAGCAAGGTCGTCCCGGTGCTGAAGGACGAGGACGGCAACTGGGTCAGGAACCCCCAGGTCATCACCGCCGACTATGTGCAGGACGGCGCTATCGTCTACGGCGAGTTCAAGACAGGCGCGGAGTTCAAGGAAGCCAGGGACTTCGTCTACAATACGCCTGCTGATTTCGAGCTCCTGGACAAGGAAGTCGACAAGATGCTCTGGACCTTCACCAACTTGTTCACCAACTGCCTGCAGATGTCCGTAGACTCCATCAGGGCCAAGAAGAAGTTCTTCTGGGATCAGGGGAAGCTGTACTATCGCCACTGGTTGGCGGCGAACATGTCCAGTGAGGCTTTCCTGGGCTTCCACGCCTTCAACACCAAGAAGATCACGGGCAGCGACAGGATAGACTTCATCAAGTACCGCCAGTTGATTGACGAAGCTCGAATGCTGGATGACGAGTTCATGGCCGAAGTGCTGGCCGAGCCTCAAGAACAGTAGAATCTGGAGGCAAGAACCCTGCTTCGTCGCGAGCTTGACTCAGCGCCGGAGCAGTCCCGCTGTTGGGTAGTGCCTTGCGCAAGTTTGGGTGGTTCACACCCCGGCGACTGGGTGTGAACTACCCGCCTACAGGTCTATCGTCAACAGAGTACCATAGCCTTTCGCCATCCAGCATCGAGCGGCCGCGGAACCGCCTGGAGGCGGGGCGTGGGCAGATTCCGGCCCAGGCGTGTCGAATCGCAGCGTGCTTGTGTTGGTCCATAGTGAAATGGGGACGACCGCACCACTGGTGCGCCTGGTTTTGGCGACCGTAATGCTTGAAAGGGCGCATGCGCCGTGCTAGAATAGGCATGTGTTGAAGAGGAAGCGAAAGGCTCTAGTCAAAAGGAAGGAGGGGTGTGATGGCGGTCTGGTTGAATGTTGCTGACATCATGAGGGTCAACGCCGTGAAGTTCGCCGACAAGATGGCCGTGAAGGGGCTGGCGGTGAAGGATGGCTTCAACGAGCTGTCTTTCAAGGAGTACAATGAGAAGAGCTGTCGCCTGGCCAACGCATGGCTGGACATGGGCCTCAAGAAGGGCGACAGGATCTCCGTACTGCTGTACAATGTGATGGAGTACATGGACATCTACCTGGCGGCTGCCAAGGCTGGCATGGTAGTCGTTCCCATCAACTTCAGGTGGGTGGGGCCGGAGATCGAGTACGTGGTCAATAACTCCGAGTCCAAAGCCTTCATCTGCAGCGAAGAGTTTCTGAAAGACGTCGACACTGTCAAAGGCAAGTTCGAACTGGTCGGTTCCGACAAGTTCATCTTCATCGGCGAAGAGGGCAAGACCCCCGACGGCTACCTGAACTACGAGAAGATCATCGCCGACGCCTCGCCTGCCGAGCCTGACGTAAAGGTTGACCCCCAAGACACCTGGATCCATCTTTATACTTCGGGCACGACCGGGCGTCCCAAGGGCGTCATCAGGTGCCACGAATCCTACACCGCTTTCTACCTCATCAATGAGGTGGATTTTGGCTACCGTCCCGATGACATCGGGATGATCGTGATGCCCCTGTGCCACGTGAACTCGACCTTCTACTCCTTCGTCTTCAGCTATATCGGCGGAGGCGTGTATATTCACCGGGCCAGGCAGTACGATCCCGAGGAGCTGCTCCAGGTCATCGAGCGGGAGAAGATAACCTTCACTTCCTTGGTGCCAACTCATTACATCATGATGTTGAACCTCCCCGAGGATGTCAGGAAGAAGTATGACTTGAGTTCCATGCGTCAGTTGCTGATCTCCTCCGCACCAGCCCGGAAGGAGACCAAGCTGGGTATCGTGGAGATGTTCCCCAATGCCGAGCTCTTCGAGGCCTACGGGTCGACGGAGGCTGGTTTGGTGACACTGCTCAAGCCGCACGAGCAGTTGACCAAGCTGGGGTCCATCGGCACGGAGTGCGCGGGGACCGATCTGCTCAAGATACTGGACGATGATGGCAACCCCGTTCCCCAGGGCGAGGTAGGAGAGCTATTCTCCCGTGGTCCAATGATGTTCGACGAGTACTGGAAGATGCCGGAGAAGACGGCAAGTTCCTTCCGTGGAGAGTACTTCAGCGCCGGAGACCTGGCCAGGCAGGATGAGGATGGCTACTACTACATCGTGGACCGCAAGGATAACATGATCATCACCGGCGGAGAGAAGGTCTACCCCACTAATGTGGAAGCGGTGATAGCCTCTCACCCAGGTGTGCTCGATGTGGCGGTCATCGGCCTTCCTGATGCGAAGTGGGGTGAGTCCGTGAAGGCTGTGGTCATCCCCAAAGACGAGGACAACCCTCCTACGGAGGAGGAGATCATCGACTTCACGAGGGACAAACTCGCCGGCTACCGCAGGCCCAAGAGCGTGGACTTCATCAAGCCCGAGGAGATGCCCCGGACGGCGACGGGAAAAATCGTGCATCGCTTTCTGAGAGAGCGATACGTGCAAGAGGAGTAGGACTAGCAACGGGACTGATGTGGTGAAGTCAGTCCCGGGCCTACTTCGGTCATCCATCGCGACGGCCGTATCTTCGTGAAGGCGGCGGTGCGCCTCTATGGAGCATACCTTCCGGAGGAGCATGCGTACGGGCGCACAGTACGATCTAACACGCAAGGCCGCCATCGTTACTGGTGGGGGCAACGGCATTGGAAAGGCCGTCGCCTTGGGCCTGGCCCGGGCGGGGTCTAGCCTGGTGGTGGCCAGTCGCACTGAGACCGAGATAGAAGCCGTGGCTGAAGAGATTCGTGGTGCAGATGGCAGGGCCCTGGCGGTGGTTATGGACCTCACCTCTAGCGAGCGGATCGAGGATCTTGTCGAGGCAGCTATGGCGGAGTTTGCCAGGGTAGACATCCTCGTCAACAACGCGGCGACAAGCTACATGGCACCTCTGTTGGACTTCAAGGAGAGCAGTTGGGACCGGATATTCGACACTAACTGTAAGGGGGCGTTCCTGTTGAGCCGTGCTGTGGCAAGAAGGATGATCGATCAAGGGGGAGGCAAGATCATCAACATCACCACGGTGGGGGCGGAACGAGGAGGTGTCGGCATGGGTGTCTACCATGCCAGCAAAGCTGCCTTGAAGATGTTGAACATGTGCATGGCCGCGGAATGGGCTCCCCACAACATCAACGTGAACGCGGTGGGGCCTGGCCTGACCCGAACGGAGTTTAGCAGGCCGATATGGGATCATCGTGCGCGTGTTGAGAAGTACTTGAGCGCCGTCCCCAAAGCCCGGGTGGCTGAACCCGAGGAGATCGTGGGGGCGGTCCTTTTTTTGGCTTCCGAGGCCTCGGATTTCATCACCGGCCAGTCCATCTATGTGGACGGTGGTTATCTGGCCACGTGACCTTTTCCTGAAGCGAAGGAGGAAAGTCCATGGACTACGTTACGAAATTGCAGGAGATCGTCGGCGAGGAGAACGTCAGGACCGACGAGGTGGAGTTGATGTGCTACTCACGAGATATGTCGGTTCACGTCGGCGTTCCCGACGCCATCGTCTTCGCTTATTCGACAGACCAGGTATCGAAGATCATGGCCCTGGCCAATGAGCAGAAGATACCGGTGATTCCCAGGGGATCTGGGACGAGTGTGACAGGAGCCGTACTCGCTCCTACGGGAGGCATCGTCCTGGATCTCTCCAAGATGAACGAGATCAAGGAGATTAACAAAGAGGACGGGTACGTGGTGATGGAGCCAGGGGTCATCCTGGCCGGCTTGAACGCGGCTCTGGCCCCCACTCACTTCTATCCCCCGGATCCCAGCAGCGGGGTTCTGGCCTCCATCGGCGGGACGGTGGCCACCAACGCCAGCGGGGAGCGTGCGGTCAAGTATGGCGGCACCAAGGACTGGATCCTGGGGCTGGAGGTGGTACTGGCCGACGGCCGGGTGCTCAACACGGGAACTACGGTCCCCAAGAGCTCCTCAGGGTTCGATCTGACTCATGTGTTCATCGGCTCTGAGGGAACGTTGGGGGTGGTCACGGAGGTCACGGCCAAGATCCTGCCCTTGCCCGAGTACGTGGCTTTCACCACGATAAGCTTCGAGAACCTGGAGGATTCAGGAAACACAGTAACGGAAATCCTGACTCAAGGCATCCCACTTTCGAAATGCGAAGTTCTGGACAAGGTGTCTCTGGATGTGGTCAAGCAGGTCATGGGTTTGCAGATCCCCGACGAGGTGGGCTGCATGCTGTTCATCCAGGTGGATGGCCAGAAAGCCTTGGTCAAGACGCAAACGGAGCAGATCAGCGAGATCGCTGATAAGCACAATCAGATAGGCATGGAATGGACCGACGATGCCGAGGAGATGGCCAAGATATGGGCGGCGCGGTCGGGTTTGGTGGCCGCTCTCTCAAAGGTGGTCAGGGGCGAACGGTTGATACCCCTTGTGGAGGATTTTGGGGTACCGGTCAGCAAAATCCCAGATGTGATCAGAGGAATTCAAGAGGTTGGCGAGAAGCATGGCTTCCGCATCGCCAGCTTCGGCCACGTAGGGGATGGCAACATCCATGCCGTGCTACTCCTGGACGCCCGGAAGAAGGAACACTGGGAGAAGGGCAGGGAGATAGCCAAGGACTTCATTGAGCTGACCCTGAAACTCAATGGCACTCTCACCGCTGAGCACGGTACAGGGATGGCCAAATCGCCGTACATGGTGGAGGAGTTGGGCGTTGGCCAAGACGTTATGAGGGACATCAAGCAGGCCCTGGACCCCAACGGCATCTTGAACCCTGGCAAGATGGGTCTGGACGATGTCGTCAAGGATATCTACGACTATTTCGCTTTTACGGATCTGCTGGAGAGGCCGGAGGAGATGCAGGGCTTCGGCAAGCCTACTGATGACGAGATATACGCCTGTATCCAATGCGGGTTCTGTCGTCTGGGTTGCCCCATCTTCGCTGAGACTGCTCTGGAGTCACGGAACGCCCGAGGCCACGTCATCCTGGCCTACAACCTTATGACCGGGCTCATCGAGCCCTCGGAGGAGCTGGCGGCGAGCTTCTACCAGTGCACGACCTGCCTGAACTGCAAGGCCACCTGCCCGGCCGGCGTCGAAGTCGCTGAGATCGTGGGCGCGTCCCGACAGCGCCTAGTCGAGGCTGGCTATCTCCCGCAAGTCTTCGTGCCCATGGTGCAGAGCCTGAAGGAGGAGGGCAACCCCTTCGGCGAGCCTGCGGCGAAGAGAACGGAGACCTATCCGTCGGGCTATGAGGAAAAGATGGCAGCGCCAGAAGAGGTGGACGTCCTTCTCTATCTGGGTTGTACCGGTTCCTACCAGGACCTGTACATCGTACCCAGCATGATGGAGTTGATGGACAGCCTGGGGGTGAGGTACGCCGTCCTGGGGGAGGAGGAGAACTGCTGTGGATACGTGGCTCACCTCATCGGCGACGAGGACCTCTTCCAGGAATCTATGGAGAAGAATGTCGAGACCTTCACCAAGTTGAACCCCAAAATGATAGTCACCACCTGTGCGGGCTGCCACAGGACTCTGAGGGATCTCTATCGCGAGTATTCTGACTTCGATCTCGAAGTCATGCACGCCGTGGAATACATGGATCGTCTGATCTCCGAGGGTACGCTGGAGTTCAAGAGAGAGTTCCCGATGAAGGTTGTCTATCACGATCCGTGCGACATCGGCAGGCACATGAACATCTACGAGCCGCCCAGGAACGTGCTCCAAGCCGTTCCCGGGTTGGAGTTGATGGAATTCAAGATGAACCGCGCCCTGGCCAAGTGCTGTGGCGGCGGGGGGGGACTGAAGGGGTATGACGGCGATTTGAGCTCAGTCCTGGCGGAGAAGCGAGTAGCGGAGGCCATGGACATGGGGGCCGAAGTGATCGTCTCCGCGTGCCCCACCTGCAAGAGCAACCTGAAGCTGGCTGCTGCCAAACTCCAGAGAGAGCGCCGCCAGAGGATGAAGGTGATGGATATCACCGAGGTCGTTGCCGAGGCTCTCTGAACGGATGTCCCCGACCGTGTTGACATAAGAGGAGAATCGTGGCGAAAGAAAAGCTTCTGCGCAGGAAGATCGCGGCTGCTGCCGAGCTAGGTGAGGCAATGCGGGACTACTTCTATAGGATGGACCGCATCTCCAAGGGTGAGGAGGAGGGAAAGATCGCCTGGTGTACCAGCGTGGGTCCAGCCGAACTGTTGTGCGCTTTTGACTTCGAGGTGCACTACCCTGAGAACCACGGTGCCATGCTTGGCACGACGAGGTTGGCCATGGATTACATACCGGTGGCCAACGCCATCGGCTACTCGCCTGAAATCTGCTCCTACCTCACGAGTGACGTAGGTTCTTACCTGAAGGGTGAAACTCCCCTTTCCCGGGCCTACCCAGGGATCGAGAGCGTACCCAAGCCCGACGTACTGGCCTACAATACCAACCAGTGCCGGGATGTGAGGGAGTGGTTTGAGTACTACGGGCGAGAGTTCAACGTCCCCGTGGTGGGGATCAATCCTCCTCACGGAATGGCGGACATCGTGCCTGCGCAGATCGCTGATGTGGTGCAGCAACTGAAGGACCTGATACCCACCCTGGAAGAGGTAAGCGGTCAGGAGTTCGACATAGATAAATTCAGGGAGAGCATGCGTCTCTCTCGGGAGTGCAGCGAGCTTTGGGGGCACGTTCTTGGCCTGGCGGCGCACGTGCCTTCTCCGTGGACCTTCTTCGACGGTACCATCCATATGGGGCCAGCGGTCTGCCTGCGGGGTAGTCAGAGAGCCAACGATTACTACGAAATCCTCAAGGCCGAACTGGAGGAGCGCGTCGCAGACGGCGTGGGGGGTGTGGAGAATGAGCGCTTCCGCATCTACTGGGAGGGCATGCCCATCTGGGGCAAGTTGCGAGCCCTTTCGGAACAGTTCTCCGAGTTGGACACCTGTGTTGTGGTATCAACCTACTGCAATAGCTGGATCTTCAGCGCCTTCGACGAGAAGAAGCCTTTCGAGAGCATGGCTCAGGCCTATACCGAGATCTTCATCAACCGCAGTGAACCTATGAAAGAGGACTACATCGAGGGGCTGGTGGAGGAGTTCAAGGTGGATGGGATCCTCTTCCATGATGCCAAGACCTGTCCTAACAACTCCAACTCTCGATATGGGATGCCCCAACGTCTGGAGAAGAAGCTCGGCATCCCTACTCTGACCATTGATGCCGACTTGAACGATCTGAGGATGTACTCAGAGGAGACCACCAGGACCAACATCGAGGCCTTCATCGAGCAGCTTGAGGAAAGGGAGTAGGCCCTTTCACAGAAGGGAGTGAAGCTGGACGATAGGTACTTCGCAGGGCTGGATTCGGGCACCTCGACGACCAAGGCGGTAGTCATAGATGAGAGGAAGGGGATACTGGGTAGCTTCGTGCGGAGGTCTGGTGCGAACCTGCTAGAATCTGCGGAGATCGCCTTCGAGGAAGCCCTGGAGAGGGCTGGACTCAACAGGGATGACGTAGACCACACCGTGGCTACCGGCTTTGGCAGAAGAAGCATATCCTTTGCCGACCAAGTCAAGACTGAGATAAGCTGTCATGCGAGAGGGTGTCATCACTATTTTCCAGAGGAGATCACCGTGATAGACATCGGTGGTCAGGACAACAAGGTGGTCAAGCTGGATGCTGGGGGGAGGAAGACCAGTTTCAGGATGAACCGCAAGTGTGCTGCCGGCACTGGTGCTTTCCTGGAAGAGATGGCCTATAAGCTGGATGTCCCTTTGGGCGAGCTCGAGAATCTGGCCAGGAAATCCAGGAATGGCACGGAGTTGGGGAGCTTCTGCACCGTCTTCACCGCCACTGAAGTCCTGGACAGGATCAGAGGCGGTGAGAGGCTCGATGATATCGTCAGAGGCCTTTTCAACTCCGTCGCGAAGCGTATCCTGGAGATGGATACCTTGACCGGTCGGGTGATCATGAGTGGCGGGGTCGTGGCGAAGAACCCCATAGTAGCCGAGATCATCAGTGAGAGGGCCAAGAAGGAAGTGGAGATAGCGCCGCACCCTCAGGAAATGGGGGCTTTTGGAGCGGCGCTCTATGCCGCGGAATCGTGGGCGGCGAAACCCAAACAGGAGAACTCATTATCAATAGCGAGGAGGTAGAGAATGTCAACCGTGCCTGATGAGATTCAGACTTGGCAGATGGTACAGCCGACCAAGAAGGATAGGGAGACGGGGGAGGTAACGCCTGGTAAACTGGAGAGGACCAGCATCGCCGTGCCGGAGCTCCAGCCCGGCGAAGTGTTGGTGGAGATCGCTGGCTGCGGGGTCTGCCACACCGACCTGGGATATTTCTACTATGGCGTACCCACGGTGACCAAGGCGCCTCTGACTCTCGGTCATGAGATCAGCGGTGTCGTCGTGGCTGGTGAGAAGGACTGGATCGGCAAGGAAGTGATCATCCCCGCGGTGATGCCCTGCCGTAACTGTCCAATTTGCGAGATGGACAGGGGCAACCGGTGTCTGGCTCAGAAGATGCCCGGCAATAGCCTGGGCATCTACGGCGGTTTCTCGAGCCACATCGTGGTCCCAGCTATGGATCTGTGCCCCGTGGAAGACCGCAAGGGTATGCCGCTGGAGTGGTTGGCAGTGATAGCCGACGCGGTGACCAGCCCGTATCAGGCGGCGGTGAGAGCGGACGTGCAGAAGGGTGATCGGTGCATCATCACCGGCGTCACAGGTGGGCTGGGCGTGTTCATGTCGCAGGTGTTGAAGACCATGGGCGCCGATGTGGTGGTGGGTATCGCACGCCACGAGGATAAGCTGAAGAGGGCCTTGAACTATGGCGCGGATTATGTCATCAACTCGACGGACAAGAGCCCGAAGGACGTGCGCAACGAGTTCCGAGAATTGTGCAAGGCCAACGGTCTGCCATCCAACTGGGGTTGGAAGATCTTCGAGATGACTGGGGCAAAGCCCGCTCAGGACATCGCCCTGGCCCTGCTGGGCTTCGTGGGCAAGCTCGTATGGATAGGCTTCTCCACCAATGTCAACGAGTATTCACTATCGAGGCTGATGGCCTTCGACGCCGAGATCATGGGCACCTGGGGCTGCCTGCCGGAGTACTACCCCACAGTGCTCCAGATGGTTCTGGATGGCAAGGTGGAGCTGGAGCCGTTCGTCGAGACTCGGCCCATGAGCCAGATCGAAGACGTGTTCGAGGAGGCTCACACCACTACTCTGTTGAGGAGGATCGTCCTGACCCCCGATTTTTAGAGCGTCACGCTTGGTTGAGATCCTTGAAACTGGACAACCACAGGGGGGTGGTGTACAATACGCCAAAGACCCTCCCGGACAGTGCCGTAGCTGGTAGGAATGCAGAGGGTGTTGCAGACGCTTGCCACACCGAGCCTACTACGGGAGACATGGATACTACAGAAAGGAGGTGGTCAAGAAAGAACCTTTCAATTCTGGCTAAAGGTGAGTAAGTCCAATATCACGATTGAACAGGAGGAAAAGAAGTGAAAAAGCTAGCTTTTGCTACAGTGACGATGATTGTCTTGCTGGGGCTGTTGGTCTCGGCATGCGGGGCACCGGCCCCGACTGAGCCAACGCCTGCTCCGGCGGACACGCCCACAACGGCGCCGGAGGCTACTCCCATTCCTGAGCCGGTAATCGGGATGACCTACAAGATCGGGTTTGCCCCGTCGGTGACCGGTGGCGGGTCCTTCTTGGGCGAGCCTGAGCGGAACGTGGCCGAGATAATCCTGGAGGCGCTCGAGGAGGCCGGTGGCGTCGTTGGCCCTGACGGTGTGATACACCCCGTCGAGATCATCATGGGCGACACCGAGAGCAACCCCGATGTGGCAGCCAGCTTGGCCCGCCGGTACATTGACGAGGACGAGGTGGTGGCCCTGGTCATGGGCAGCTTGACGCCCATCAGCATGGCGATCTCCGCGGTGGCTATGGAGGCTGAGGTACCGTACGTCTCCATGGCTTCTTCGAGCGTGATCGTCAAGAGCCCCGACACCGGGGAGGTTTACTATTGGGTCTTCAAGAGCCCGCAGGGGAACTTCGAGGTGGGCCAGTGGCAGGTGGAGCGTCTCAACGCGATGGAGGATGTAACGTCAGTTTGCTACCTGTATGAGAATACTGGCTATGGTGGAGACTGCTACAACAACTCCTCAGGGCAACTGACCGAGGCCGGTTACGAGAACGTCTTTGAAGGCGCCTTCGAGCGCACCGATACCGAGTTTCCGCAGGTTCCTGCTATCGAGGCTGCTGGCTGTGACGTGGTGGTCATCGGTGCCATCCCGCCTGGCGCGTCCAACGCCCATGCTGCGGTTCGTGCGGCGTTGCCGGACATCCCCATCATCCACGGTCACGGTGTCTGCGTGCAGGACTTCATCGACGTCGGTGGCGAGCCCATCGAGGGGGCGGAACTGCCTTGCAGTGCCGTGATCATCGCTGAGGACGTGCCGGCCGATGACCCGCAGAAGGAAGTCTTCACGGACTTCAAGACGGCGTACGAGGAGTACACCGGCCAGCCGGTCAGCACCTTCGGCGGCCATGCCTGGGATGCCCTATCCTGGGTGCTCGAGGCGCTGGAGAGCCTGGACGACGGCATGACCCTGGACGAGCAGAGGGTCGCGGTTCGTGACTACATCGAGACTAATATCACGAATTGGCCAGGCACCGCTGGCGTATTCAACATCAACACTGAGGATCACTGTGGGATTGACTACACCTCCTTCACCTGGTTCAAGGTAGAGGACCAAGGGTTTGTCCCCTTCCCGGCAGAGGAGTGGTAGGCGTACGTAGAGTTCAGGGACTGGGGCAAGCGCCCCAGTCCCTGCTTTGCTCTGATAGATCGGAGTCGATATGCAGGGATTCCTTGGCAATAGGTCAGTGAAGAGAGGGCTAACGGTGGCTGCCGTGGTCATACTGGTGGCCTTTATTTTGCTTCTTGCACGTCAGAACAACTACGGGCCCAAGGCCTTCGCCCAGTGGACGATAGATGGCATTCGAGGAGGGAGCATCTATGGCCTAGTCGGCTTGGGGTTCGTGGTGATTTTCAGCGTGACGGGGGTGATCAACTTCGCGCAGGGCGAGTTCGTCATGCTGGGCGCCATGTTCTGCGCCACCTTCTACGCGCTCGATGTTCCCTTGCCTCCGCCCTTGAAGCTCGTGGTAGCCATCATTCTAACGGTGATCATAGTCACCCTGGTGGGAGTGATAATGGAGAGGGCAACCATTGCTCCCGCTCGAGCTCGAGGCGCGCACATCGTCACACTGATCATCATCACCATTGGGTTCACCATCGCCGTCAGGGCGACAGCATTGCTAATCTGGGGCAGCCGGGCCAAGATCGTGCCGGCTTTTACCAACCTGCAGCAGACAGATGTCATCTTTCGTCCTTTTGGGCTGACCCTGTCTGCTCAAAGCTTATGGATTTGGGGAACCGTAGCCCTGGTACTTGCTGCGTTGTACTACTTCTTCGAGCGCACCATGATGGGCAAGGCGTTCCGGGCCTGCGCTATCAACCCCAGGGCCGCCGAGTTGATGGGCATCAATCCCGGTCGCATGTCTCTCCTCTCCTTTTCGCTGGCTGCTGCGGTGGGGGCCGTCGGGGGCATCGTCTTCGGCGCTGCTACCCGGCCTCAATACGACATGGGGCTCGTGTTCGGCCTCAAGGGGTTCGTGGCCGCCATCATGGCCGGTATGGTCAATCCTCTGGGAGCCGTTCTCGGCGGTCTCATCCTGGGGGTGGCGGAGAATGTCGGTACTGGTGTCACGGGGTTGTACGGTTACAAAGATCTCATAGCCATTGTGATCCTGATCTTGATCTTGCTTTTCAGGCCCCAAGGTATCATCGGCGGAGGGGAGCGAGGCGTAGAGCAGACATAGGAGATGAACCGGTGGTCGGAGAAAAGGGTTGGTCCAGGTACGCGAACGTCATGGGCCTCGGCGTCTTCATCGCCATCATTGTCGTCTTTGGCCTGATTGAGACTATAGAGCCTTTTGGCTTGCGCTTCAGAGACCTGACCGGTGGGATGATCACGTTTGACACGCTGATCCGGATCGGGATCTTGACTATCGTGGTGGTGGGGCTGAACTTGCTAATGGGGTATGCGGGGCAGATCTCCCTGGGGCAGGCTGGCTTCTACGGGATTGGCGCTTATGTCTCAGCGATCTTGTGCACCGTGGCCCCTCGGCATCACCTGTTGCCTGGGATATCCGATACCTGGTGGTGGCCCTGGTTGGCCATAGTGGTGGCGATGCTCGTGACCGGGGGATTCGCTTACCTCATCGGCAAACCCATCCTCAGGCTGCGAGGCATGTATCTGGCCATGGCCACCCTGGGCTTAGGGGTTGTGATCTACACCCTGTTCCGTGAAGGTGGGGGGCTCACCGGCGGACATGACGGCATAAGTGGCATACCTCGCCTGAGCATCGGCAGCTTCACCTTCTGGCCGATAGAGAGATACTATTGGCTGGTTTGGGCGGCTGCTGTAGCGATCATCATCATCGGCCTCAACATCATCAACTCCCGAGTGGGCCGAGGGTTGCGCGCTATCGAGAGCAGCGAGGTTGCGGCCAACACTATGGGGGTGGATACCGACAAATACAGGGTACAGATCTTCGTGCTGAGCGCGATGATGGCTAGCTTGGCAGGGAGCCTCTACGCCCACTTCCAGGCTCTGGTTGCTCCGGGACCCTTCGGTTTCGTGCCCTCGGTGGAGTTGGTGTGTATGTCTGCCGTGGGAGGAATGGCCAGTGTGTGGGGCGCGGCCCTAGGCGTAACGTTTTTCTTTTTGGTCAAGGAGGTCTTGCGGGCCAGAATGCACCAGCTTCTTGGAGTAGGGGGCGAGTATGAGCTTATCGCGTACGGCATCATACTCATACTGGTCATGATCTTCATGCCCCAAGGGTTGAGCTTCGGTGGGGTGAAAGCCCTTGATTGGCTGCGAAACCTGAAGGTCTTCCATCGAGGTGGCGGCAGGGAGACAGAGCCCCGGGCGGAGCAAGCAGTCTGAGGCGGACCACTCTGTGAAGAGGGTTCCAGTCCTTTGTTCCGCGGAATCGAGGACGCTTGCACACCTGGCAGGAGGGCAATTTCCTGGCGAGTCAGTTCACTGTTTGCTGGAGGGTTCTTTCATGGGAGGAGAGGTGGCTGGGAACGGGATTCTGGAAATTGGCGATTTGAAGAAGGAGTTCGGCGGCTTGATAGCCGTGGATGATGTCTCCTTCGATGTCCAACGGGGAGAGATATTCTCCATCATCGGCCCCAACGGGGCGGGAAAGACCACCATCTTCAATCTCATCTCTGGTGTGCTGCCCCTGACCGATGGCGAGATGAGATTCGAGGGTAAGCTCCTCAACGGTCTCAAACCGCACGTCGTGGCTCATCTGGGTTTATCGCGAACTTTCCAGAACTTGCAGATCTTCAACAACATGACCGTGCTGGAGAACGTGATGGTCGGGCGTCACCTTCAAAGCAGCTACGGGATGATAAGCGCGGGCCTGCGGTTGCCTGGAGGGAGGCGAGAGGAGAAAGAGATCATCGACCGGTCTATGGAGCAGTTAGCCTATGTGGGTCTGGACTCCGTTGCCGACGTGGGTGCCTCTAGCTTGCCCTTCGGTCAGCAGCGGCTGCTGGAGATCGCCCGCGCCATGGCCACGGAACCCAAACTACTGATGCTCGATGAGCCGGGCGCAGGCCTGAACAGGCCCGAAAAGGAGGACCTGGACGCCCTGGTGCGTCGGATTCGGGACAGCGGTGTCACGGTTCTTCTGGTGGAGCATGACATGGCCTTCGTGATGGCCATCGCTGAGCGCATCATTGTGCTGGATTATGGCGAGAAGATAGCCGAGGGCACTCCTGACGAGGTGCAGGCCGATCCCAAGGTGATCGCCGCCTATCTAGGGGATGAGGAGCTAGGCTTGCTCTAGGACGCTTGCAGATGTTGGACTCTATGCCTCGCGGTGACCGGTTCGGGGCATCTTCGAGAGGTGGGGAATGCTGCTGGAGATAGAGAACATCAACACCTACTATGGGAATATCCATGCTTTGAAGGATGTTTCTTTGCATGTTGACAGCGGTGAGATCGTAGCTGTCATCGGGGCAAACGGCGCAGGGAAGACCACTTTGCTGAACACCCTTTCAGGTGTTCTTCACCCCAGAACGGGGAAGGTCCTCTTCGAAGATCAACCGATTGGCAAGTTGTCACCCGACAAAGTGGTGCGTGTGGGGATCAGCCAGGTTCCTGAGCGGCGGCAGGTGTTCTCCACGCTGAATGTGTTGGACAACTTGCTGCTGGGGGCATATCTCCGCCACGGTAAGGATACCAAGGAGGAGATCGGGAACGATCTGGATTGGGTTTTTGGGATCTTCCCCATCCTCAAGGATAGGCAGAAGCAGATGGGTGGCACCCTCTCCGGAGGCGAGCAACAGATGCTGGCCGTGGGTCGAGGATTGATGGCCAAGCCCGGGCTTCTATTGATGGATGAGCCTTCTCTGGGGCTGGCCCCCTTATTGGTCCGCGAGATATTCAGGGTATTGGGAGAGCTTCGCGAGCATGGAACCACTATCCTGTTGGTGGAACAGAACGCCAGGGCTGCGCTACACCTGGCCGACCGGGGCTACGTAATGGAAACGGGCAGCGTTGTCCTGGAAGGCGTGTCCGAGGACCTACTGGGTGACGAGCGAGTCCAAGAGGCGTATCTGGGAGGGTCAGGGTCCTGAGGAGCGCGGAGAACGGTCTTCGGCGATGCTGTGACGACCGTCATCGGGAACGTGCCGCCACTGGACTGGCGGCTGGTGTGCGAATCGCATTGAAGAACGGAGGTCTCTGATGAAAGTCTTGTTATCGGGAAATGAGGCCGTGGCTCGTGGTGCCTACGAGAGCGGCGTCGTGTTCGCCAGCGCTTATCCAGGCACTCCCAGCACCGAGATCCTGGAGAACATCGTGCAGTACGACGAGATATACGCTGAGTGGTCGCCCAACGAGAAAGTCGCCCTGGACGCGGCGATCGGCGCCGCCTACGCCGGGAAGCGGGCTCTGGCAGCGATGAAACATGTGGGCTTGAATGTCGCCGCTGAAGCCCTCTTCTATTCCTCTCATACAGGTTTCGACGGAGCGTTGGTCATTGTCAACGCCGACGATCCTGGTATGCATAGTTCGCAGAATGAGCAGGACAACCGACATTATGCCAAGTTCGCCAAGGTGCCGATGCTGGAGCCCACCGATAGCCAGGAAGCCAAGGATTTCGTGGGCTCGGCTTTGGACGTCAGCGAGGAGTTCGATACCCCAGTGCTGCTCCGGCTGAGCACCCGCATCTGCCATTCCAGCGCTCTGGTCGAGTTGGGGGAGCGGAAGGCTGCCAAGGATGAGCGGAAACCCTTCGTGCACAACCCCATGAAGTACAGCATGATCCCCGGCTTCGCCCGCCGGCGGCATCCGGTGATGGAGCAGCGCCTGAAGGATCTGGCCGAGTACGCGGAGACTTTCCCCTACAACAAGGTGGAATGGGGAGATCGTTCCCTGGGGGTCGTGGCCAACGGCGTGGCGTATCAATACGCCCGGGAGGTCTTCCCTGAGGCCTCGTTCCTCAGGTTGGGCATGAGTTGGCCCCTGCCGGAGAAGCTGATCCGTGACTTCGCCTCGCAGGTGGACAAGGTGGTGGTCGTAGAGGAGCTGGATCCTTTCCTGGAGGAACACCTGAAGATCATGGGCATAGAGGTCGCGGCTGGGAAGGAGTTCTTCCCCATCCTCGATGAGTTCAATCCGGGGATTGTACGTGATGCGGCGTACGAAGCTGGTTTGGTCGAAGAGACCGTTGAGGTACAGAAGGTGGATACGGGCGAGTTGCCGCCCCGTCCACCGGTGCTGTGCGCAGGATGTCCCCACAGACCGGTCTACTACATGCTGAAGAAGTATGGCCTGGTCGTTAATAGCGACATCGGGTGCTATGCGCTGGCGGTTCTGCCACCCATAGCCACAACGGATACTCTGGGCTGCATGGGGGCCAGTATCGGCGTGGCCCACGGGATCAACAAGGCAGGGGTGGAGGAGAGGGCGGTTGCCACGATTGGCGATTCCACCCTCTGGCACGCCGGGATGCCGGGACTGCTCAATGTGGTCTACAACAAGAGCAACACGGTGACCATCATCCTGGACAACTTGACCACGGCGATGACGGGGCATCAACCTCATCCCAGCACCGGTCGCACGCTGAAGGGCGAGGAGACCGTGAAGGCGGATTTCGAAGCCCTGGCTCGTGCGATGGGCTACGAGGAGGTTCGCACCGTTGATCCCCTCAACCTGAAGGAACTGGAGGAGGGCCTGAAGGCCTCCCTGGATTCCAACAAGCCTGCGGTGCTCGTCACACGTTCCCCGTGCATCTTCCTGTACGATGAGAGGCCGCCGATCTATGAGGTGGATCTGGAGCGGTGCAACGCTTGTGGTCTCTGCTTTGAAATCGGCTGTCCCGCCATCATCAGGAGCGATGAGATCCACGAGAAGTCGGGAGAGGCGAAGGCGGAGATCAACAGTATTCTTTGCTTCGGGTGCGACGTGTGTGAGCAAGTGTGCGCCCGCAATGCCATTCACAAGGTGGAGGAGTAGGAACCGTGAAAGTGACTAACTTCGCACTGGTTGGCGTCGGTGGTCAGGGTGTACTGCTGGCCTCTGACATCTTGGCTGAGGTGGGTGTACAGGCGGGCTTGGATGTCAAGAAATCAGAGGTCCACGGTATGGCCCAGAGAGGTGGCAGCGTGCTCAGTCAAGTACGGTGGGGGGACAAGGTGTATGCGCCCCTGGTGGGCAAGGGCGAGGTAGACTACCTCGTATCCTTCGAGTTGCTGGAGGGGCTGCGCTGGCTCCAATTCCTGAACAAGGAGGGGATGGCCATCGTAAATGACCAGCGGCTGCCACCATTGGCTGTCAGCTCCGGTGGAATGGAGTACCCCGCTCAGGAGCAGATAGAGAAAGCCCTGTCGGAAGCGAGCAGGGAGTATCACATCGTTCCCGCCTTGGCCAGGGCGCAGGAGCTGGGCACCGAACGGGCGACCAACGTCGTCCTCATGGGAGCCCTGTCGAAGTACCTGGATGTGTCCGAGGAGCATTGGCTGAAGGTTATCGAAGAGCGTGTGCCGAAGAAGTACGTAGAACTAAACCGCAAGGCGTTTGCGGCCGGGCGGGGGTTGTGAGTCTTTTGGGGGGCGGGTGCTGAGCGTTCTGTTCGCCAGCGCGTCAGCCTTGATGGCTCAGCAACGCGCAGTGCATACCACTTGAGTACCTTTGCAGAGGAGGACCAATGGCAAAGAAGAAGTATCTGATTTGGAATGAAGAGATGGAGACCATGCCCCGCCCGGAGCTGGAGAAGGTGCAGTTGAAGCGCTTTCAAGAGACGCTGGAAAGGGTCTACAACAAAGTGCCCCTCTACAAGAAGCTCTTTGATGAGGCAGGGGTGAGACCGTCGGACCTCAAGTCTCTGGAGGATGTCCGCAAATTCCCCTTCACTGTGAAACAGGACCTGCGAGACAACTACCCCTTTGGGCCCTTCGCTGAGCCTTTGGAGGATGTAACACAGATCCATGCCACCAGCGGCACCACGGGCAAGATGACCGTCACTGGCTATACCGACCATGACATGAAGGTGTGGGCCGAGGTGATGGCGCGGGTGTATGCCGCGGGCGGAACGAAGAAGGGGGATATCATCCACAACGCCTACGGCTATGGTCTCTTCACGGGGGGGCTGGGGTTCCATCTGGGCGCGCATGAGGTCGGGGCCACAGTGGTTCCTGTCTCCGCTGGGCTCACCAAGCGACAGGTGACGATCATGCAGGACTTCGGCTGCACGGTGCTGGTCTGTACCCCTTCATACGCGCTGGTGTTGGTTGAAGCCATAGAGGAGGCTGGGCTAGATGCCAAGAAAGACCTGAAACTGCGCATCGGCTTCCTGGGGGCCGAGCCGTGGACAGACAAGATGCGCATGGAGATCGAAGAGAGGCTAGGCCTGGAGGCTTTCGACATCTTTGGCTTGGCGGAGATCATCGGGCCGGGCGTCTCGGTGGAGTGCCCAGTTCACGACGGGATGCACATCGCGGAGGACCATTTCTATCCTGAGATCATCGATCCCACAACGGGAGAGCCTTTGCCCTATGGCACGCCGGGGGAACTGGTATTCTCGACGCTGACCAAGGAGGCCTTTCCGCTGGTACGGTATCGAACCAGAGACCGCTGTGTGCTGCATGTTGAGAAGTGTGCCTGCGGCCGCACCATGGTGCGCATGGGCAAGATCACGGGGCGCACCGACGACATGCTCATCATCCGCGGCGTGAACGTCTTCCCCTCCCAGATAGAGGATGTCCTCCTGAGCTTTGCCGAACTCTCACCTCACTACATCATCTATGTCGACCGTCCCAAAGACATGGACCTGTTGACGGTCGAGGTCGAGGCGACCGAGAAGCTCTTCAATGAGGGCTGGGACTCCTTGAAGGGGATGGAAGGGAAGGTGAAGAAGGCTCTGGCGGAGGCCCTGTATGTGTCCTCCAACGTGAACATCAAGGAGCCACTTGGAATCCAGCGCAGCCAAGGCAAGGCCGTGCGCGTAGTTGACCGTAGGGAACTCTAGTCTGAGCCCGGTGGTTGGTGTGCACGATACGGGGTGCAAGGCACAGGCGCCCGGAAAGGGTGTGCTTTGCGCCCTATCTGTTGCTGGACGTTTTGTGGAAGGCCCTACCTAACAGGGTTGCGAGGGGAATCTCTAGAGCATAGCTGTTGAAAGGAGCAAAAGCGCGATGAATTTCTATGGCAAGGACATCGTCATCCTGGACGGGGCCCGGACGCCGTTGTCCCACTACGCTGGATCCTTGAAGGACGTCCATCCCACCGACATGTCAGTACACGTGGCCAAGGAGGCTATGAGACGCTCCGGTGTGGAACCGGATTGGATAGACCATGTCGTTTGGGGCAATGCCTCCCAGTCCAGCGGCGACGCTCAATACTTGGCTCGCCACA
>Ga0209979_1000260_pt1 | contig 80563 bp, 65 predicted proteins | sample AnhtaG_FD_183114 | JGI IMG/M metagenome (GOLD analysis project Ga0209979, IMG submission 183114) | Deep subsurface microbial communities from Anholt, Denmark to uncover new lineages of life (NeLLi) - Anholt_01485 metaG (SPAdes) (version 2) | ecosystem: Environmental > Aquatic > Marine > Oceanic...
TCATCATATCACCTCACCCTTTGGGTTAAGCGCGGCGTCCACTGCCGCTCCGTGCATCTTGTTCTATACCAGAAGCTTAACCCAAGGGGTACCCTTTTGGCCACAAAAAAATCGCTCAGGTTAGGAGGAAATTAGAAGTGATCAGGAGGATTCGTAAGTCAGCGACAGGAATTCTTGACGACGGGGAACTGCGAGGACTATGCTGAGGCTCGCCCCGGCTACGTTGAAAAGATCATTCTGGATTGGACAAAGGAGGAAACCAGATATGGTGCTGAAGCGAGATATCAACCGACGAATGTTTCTGGGACATTGTTTGAGAGGGGCTGCTACTGTGGGGTTTGCGGGCAGTCTTAACGATGGAAAGGCTTCTGCTGCCGAGGACAGGTCGAGGGCGGAGAAACGGTCAAAGCAAAGGAACGTGCTGCTGCTGATCTCGGATGATCAGGGATTGGATCAATGCGGCTGCTACGGTAGCCATAAGATCCAGACTCCAAACCTCGACAACCTTGCCGCGGGTGGTGTGAGGTTTACGAACGCTTTCGCCACTTCGGCTTCGTGCAGCGCCAGCCGCTCGGTGATTTTATCGGGCTTGTTCAATCACTGCAACGCGCAGTACGGACACGAGCACAGTTATCATCATTTCCGAATGTTCGATTGGGTCAAGCCGCTGCCTGCTCTGCTCAAGAGCAACGGATACGCGACGGGGGTGATCGGCAAGCTGCACGTTGGGCCGCGGAGCTCGTTTCCCCTTGATTTTTTTCCTCGAGTCAATAGTAGAAACGTTTATCAGATGGCGAAGCGGGCCGGGGAATTCTTCAACCAGAGCCGCGAGAAGCCGTTGTTTCTGCTTGTTGGTTATAGCGACCCGCACCGTGCGGGAAAGGGGTTCGCGAATGAGCGAGATTACCCGGGAATAAAGAAGATAACGTATTCGCCGTCGGATGTAACCGTGCCGTACTTTCTACCGGATTGCCCGGAAGTCCGGGGAGAGCTTGCGGAGCAGTACCAGGCGGTCAGCCGAATGGATCAGGGCGTGGGGTTGGTCATCGAAGAGCTGAAGAAGTCCGGGCGGTACGACGACACTCTCATCATTTACATCAGCGACAACGGCATTCCATTTCCCGGCGCCAAGACCACGCTTTACGATCCGGGAGTGCATCTGCCGATGATCGTTCAGTCGCCAACTTTGGGGAAGGGCGGTGTGGTCAATGACGCGATGGTGAGTTTCGTTGACGTCACACAGACTATTCTCGACTGGACGCGGACGCCCCCGCCGGATTCTCCTTTGCACGGAAGGTCCTTCCTCGGAATCCTCGGTGAGGAACATCCCAAAGGGTGGGATAGGATTTTCGTCTCCCACACCTTCCACGAGATCACCATGTACTACCCCACAAGGGGAATCAGGACGCGGCGGTTCAAGTACCTGAACAACCTCTTCCCGGAGCTGGAGTTTCCGCCGGCTTCGGACCTCTACGCTTCTGCGTCGTGGCAGGCGATTCTCCGACGGAAAGACGGCATGATGGGGAAGCGGAGCGTGAAAGCCTACTTGCACAGGGACCGAGAGGAGCTGTACGATCTGTCCAATGACCCGGAGGAGTTGAAGAACGTTGCGGGCGATCCCTCGTACGGAACTGTCCTGGAGGAGATGCGCCGCGAGCTGCTCGCCTTCCGACGAGGAACAAAAGACCCGTGGCTGATCCTTCTAAACTACGAAAGGCGATAGAGGCGACTTGTCGTCGAGTTGCCGAGGCTGATCCTGAACGTACTCTTCGTCAGAGCTCTTCGTACAGGGGGGAGTTCAGGTCAGTGCTCCGCGCGCGAGCCAGCTCAGATGTCTGACCTACTGGGAGAAAAGGTTCGGGATCGCCAGGGTTTCTCCTTCAGCATTCCTCGCATGGTGTAGAGCTGGATCAATCCCTGGTTGAGGAGTCGCTCGCCGGCGCCCACTTCGGGGGTAGTCGTGTCGCTCGCCCCGTAGCCCCCGTAAGCCGCGGAACGGATGTCGGGGAGGTAATAGCCGGGCCAGCCATGATACCCGCTGTCGGCATAGCCGAAGACATAGGCGTGGGGAAGGTCGGCGGTTTCGCGTAGGTATTTCTGGAATATGTGAAACGGCTCGCCGGGCAGCGTAACGATTCCGATCTCCGAGTTGATGAGGAGTGATGCGACGCCGAGTTTCAGGGTTTTCTCCGGATCCCAACGATGCTTGAAAGTCAGAACATCCGAAAGGATTTGCAGTTCAGAGGATTTGCCTGGCTTCCCTTTCATCTCCTCGAGCACTTCTTCAACTTCTTTGGCCAGCAGGTTTCCCTCCTGTCTGACAAGTTTGAAGTCCTCCTCGCTTCCGGATTCGAATCCCATGAGAAGAGGATTGATGTCACCGCCGCACCCCTGAATGAAGAGGCACATGGCGTCGCCTCCGATGTACTTTTCAATTCTTTTCATCGTTACGCCGGGGTAATCCGCGGAGATGGTCGTGTTTCTTGAACCAAGGACGACCGGATGGCATGCGTAGCACACGATGACAGCTTTTGTGGCACCTTTCTCATTGTCAATCCGAATCACCCCCACCGTTGGATCAACCGGACCGAGAGGGATCCGCCAGGGATTCCGGAAGTAGGTGGTCGCTGTTCCGTCTCTTTCTCGCTTGAGACGGTTGTAGCCGATGGTGATGTTTCCCTCGCCGGCAGAGATGAAAGCTGGGAAAGTGTTCTCCTTTGCTTCTTTGACTGCCTTGAGAATTCGCTCCTCGACGGTTCGGCGCCAGGGCTTCTCTTTCGAGGGGAAGTCCTCTTCATTGAGATCGGGCCCGGCGTGTGTGTGCGTGCTGCACAGCAGAAGGTTGGGTATGCCGATGTCTTCCAGCTCTTCTCTCAACCAGGGCGATTGAAATTCACACACATCCCAGCTCACAAGAGCAAGCTTTGTGTCTGCGGTCTGAAAGTAAGCGATCTTAGCGAAGAGATGATCGTGCACGTCGGTGGACCGACCTCGGCCCGCATATCCCCACATCTTCCCTCCAATGGGCGGCGTAATCTCGACTTTCGACAAGCCAACGCGGATAGCCGGTTCCTCCGTCGCCGGTGAATTCGAGGAGGCTTGGAGGAAGAGCGGAAGCGCAGCCAATAGAATGGTGAAGCGAATAGCTTTCATGTGATTCTCCTCCGATCGCTTTTTCGCAGATTGCTTTTTGATTGCCAAGGTAAGCTTGACTCTTTCCGCACGGCCACGGCCCTGCGGTAGGAAAATCCGGTTCGCTGACTCGACTGAACATTCATCTTACCGGCCGAGCGTCTCAATGCCAAGAGGAAATGATTCCTGATCCACCCGTGACTGACGGATTGTGAAAAATTCCGGCCCGAAACTGAGGCGCCCCGTAGCTGGCGGAGAATTCCGTCCTTCCAGCCGAAACGGAGGCATTGCGAAGCGAGCGGCTTTTCACTTGATTTCAGACGATGGAAATGGGAAATTGCCTTCATACGTCTCTCGCTGGAGTGCAAGCCCCGGGGAGGGCCAGGTGAGCGTTCTTCCGACGGTTACGTCCGGGAGATGGAAGCTTCATTGCCAAGAAAACGTGATCACGATTCAGAAACCGCATCAGGAGACTTGTAGGAAATAGGTTTGCTGAGCCGGGAAAGATGTCCGGGCAATAGACAGAAGGAGGTGTGGATGGAAGAACGGTCGAAATGGTCGTCACAAACAGGATTCCTGTTGGCGGCGATCGGGTCCGCTATCGGCTTGGGTAACATTTGGCGGTTTAGTTACGTGGCCTATCAGAACGGTGGTGGGGCGTTCCTGATCCCGTATTTCTTCGCGCTACTCACCGCTGGGATTCCACTGATGATCCTGGAGTTTGGTCTCGGTCACAGCATGCTGGGGTCTTCGGTTCTTTCCTTCTGGCGGGTCAATAAAAGGCTGGAGTGGTTTGGGTGGTGGATGCCGCTTCTGGTGATGTACGGGATCATGCTGTATTACACGGTGGTCATCGGGTGGTCTCTGAATTATGCCCTGTATAGCCTGAACCTTACCTGGGGAAAGGACCCCGAATCGTTCTTCGTAAACACGTTTCTGAGAAAGTCGGATAGTCCGTGGGCCTTGCAGGACATCGTTGGCTCAATCTTCATCAGCACCGCTCTGGTTTGGTTGATTATCTGGTTTATTTGCTACAAGGAAGTGAATCGCGGGATCGAGAAGGCGTGCAAGGTATTCATGCCAGCGCTTTTCGTCCTTACGCTGATTCTGGTGTTTTGGGGATGCAGCCTCGAGGGGGCCGGGGAGGGCCTGAAGTTCTACCTCAAGCCAGATTGGAGCAAATTGAAAGATGTAAGTGTCTGGACGAGCGCTTACGGGCAGATTTTCTTCACGCTTTCCATCGGTTTCGGGATCATGATCGCTTACGCGAGCTACTTGCCGAGGAAAAGTAATCTGGTCAAGAATGCGGTGGTCACCAGCACGGTCAATTGTCTGTACTCCTTCATAGCGGGATTTGCGGTTTTCAGCGTCCTGGGCTATCTTTCCCACGTCAAGAACCTCCCCGTGAAAGACGTGGTTGCGGAAGGGGCGACTCTGGCGTTTGTGACGTATCCACAGGCGATTTCGGAGCTGCCGGCCTTTAACCGCCTTTTCGGAGTACTCTTTTTCCTGTGCCTGGCGATTGCGGGCATCTCCTCTGGAATCTCGATCATTGAGGCGCTGACGTGCGCGATAACGGACAAGTTCGCGGTGACCCGCCGCAAGGTGGTGGGCATTTTGTGCGCGACGGGATTTCTGGGAAGCATTGTATTCCTGTGCCACAGTGGACTGATCTGGCTGGACATCGTAGACCGGTTCATCAACCACTACGGGCTGGTTCTGGCGGGCCTCCTGGAATGTGTGTTTATCGGGTGGATACTCAAAGCTCGGAGCCTGAGGAAGCACATTGACGCCGTGTCGGGCCGAAAGCTGTCGCAGGTATGGGATTACATTATCAAGTTTGTCTCACCGGCGATCCTGGGCGTGATCTATGTGATGGATGTTGTGGACATTATCAAGAACGGCTATGGGGAATATCCGACGAAAGCGCTCATTCTGATTGGGCTGAACGCGCTCATTCTCTCATTCATTTTGGCGACAGTTTTTACGATCTACCCCTGGAAGAGGAAACCGGAACTCATCATCCATAGGCCCGAGGAAGATAAGCTTTTGGCATGAGAGGGCGGCGGGCTGCAACTCTCACGGAGTGCTGAGATGTCCTTTATTGGGCGGTTGTGTGTGAGGCGAGTGGGCTGTTCAAAACAGGTGGCGCGCAGTCCCGGCACCGCCTTCGAAGCCTGTGGTCGTCCTCCGCCGAGCTATCCTCGAGGCCATGCGCTACTGGATGACCAGGACTTCTCCGGTGACCATGTCAATGTCGGCAAGGATCAGGCCATCGAAATCTCGGATGGCTACGACGCGGACGATGTCGGGGCCAATGTCGGCGTCTACGCTGTCACCCGGGGCGAGGAGGAAGCCGAAAGGCTCGACGAACACGTCCCAGGGGGTATCGTTAATGATGGTGATGTAGTAGCCATCGCGGTAAACGTACACGTCGTCACCGCCACACCCCGTGAGCAGAACCCCGGTCGTGGCCAGAAGCAGCAAAAGAGGGAGGATTTTGAGCAGGCTCTTCATGGTTTTTCATCTCCTTTCCATGTGGGGAGATATGCCAATGCTGGCTCCCTTGTTTCTTTGCGATAAGAACTCGACTTGGGGGAGCGATGAGCGCCCCCAGCTCATGTTTGCTTCCGAGAACGTTTCCGTGAATGTTTGACGGGAAAATCGGCTAAGTTATTCTATCAAAAGACTGTGAAAAACCTCTGCACTTTTCCACAGCATTGAGGGCATCGTTTAAGGAGGAGTAAGGAATGGCTGATAAGGTTGGTTTTGGAATGATCGGTTGTGGTGTTATCGCCCCTTTTCATGCGAAGGGAATTGCAGGGACGCCGGATGCGGAGCTTGTGGCGGCGTGTGATCCCGTTGAGGAGGCGGCGAAGAAGTTCTCTGAGGAGCACAACAACGTGCCCTATTACACAGACCTGGAAGCGATGCTGAAACGGGACGACGTTCATGCAGTATGCATTTGTACGCCCTCCGGGATGCATTCCGATCAGGCGGTGATGGCGGCGCAGGCGAAGAAGCACGTCCTGTGTGAGAAGCCTCTGGATATTACTCTGCCCAAGATTGATCGGATGATAGCCGTGTGTAAGGAGGAAGGGGTGAAGCTGGGCGGCATCTTCCAGAGAAGGACGTACGAGGCGAGCCGAAAAGTGAGGGATGCTGTGCAGGGAGGGCTTCTGGGGAGGATGGTGCTTGGCGACATTTACCAGAAGTTCTATCGCTCCCCGGAGTACTACCTCAGCGGGGCATGGAGAGGCACGTGGGAGATGGACGGCGGCGGCGCGCTGATGAATCAGGGCGTACATGGCATTGATCTGCTTCTTTGGATCATGGGAGATGTGAAGTCCGTACTAGCAAAAGCGGACCACCTGGTTCGGGATATTGAAGTGGAGGATACGGCAGCCGCCATCGTAACTTTTGAGAACGGGGCGTTCGGGGTGATCGAGGGAACCACATCCTGCAATCCCGGCGAAGCGGCGAGGCTGGAGCTTCACGGGGAAAAGGGAACAATAATCCTCACTGATTCGGGTATTGTGAGGTGGGCAGTATCGAAAGGAGACAAGCATTTGGCGGAGGATGAAGAGATCGCTCCTCAGGAGGAGAGGGCGCACGGGGTGTCGGACCCGAAGGCCATTTCAGCCGAAGGGCATATCGCTCTGATCCGCGATTTCGTTGAAGCCATCAAGAGCGACCGAGAGCCGATGGTCACTCCGGAGAGCGCAAGAAAGCCGGTGGAGCTGATTCTTGCCATTTATGGATCAGCGAAGACAGGCCGGGAGGTGGCGCTTCCTCTGAGTTCGTGAAATCGTTTATCGTGGCCAGCGTTCTTGCACTGGCAGCATTTCTTGGAACGGGGCGTGAGGCTCGGTCTGGTACCAGTACGCGACCGAGGCAATGTCATCAGTTAGAGGTTGATATTTGCGGTTTGGCCACCAGCCGAGGGCCTGGATGGTCACGCCGAGGTCCTTCGCGAAACGGATCGGGTCCATGATATGCCATCGGTACATGCCGTGCTTGGGGACTTGCCCTGGCTCTTTCTGCCTGAGGGGATAACCGAGGAAGGGTGTTGAGTAGGTCTCACCAAAGCACCACGCTCCGCCGAAGTAATCCTCCGTTCCGGTGCCGCAGATCGTGGGGTGCTCTTTATCACCGTCAATGAAGAACTTGACCTCGCCTTCTCCCCACCAGCCGTCGGAAAGCTGCGTCCAGGCCAGATAGGTTCCAATGTAGTGGCCCCGTCCTTTGACGTTGTTGAGGATGGTGTGCTCGGGCTTGCCTCGAGAGGTCATGGAGCGCCGCCACTGCGCATGGAGGCGGGCGGCATTGTCGGGAATCTCAGTGAGCGAGTAGTTGATCTGGTAGAAATAGCCCTCGATGTGTTCCCAGCGCTGGTTTTCGATGGTGATGAGGGCGCGGGAGCGGAAAGGCATGGGGAGGTAGCAGTTGAAGCCGCCGGAGGGATTCACGGCCACTGGTAATGAATTGATGTTGCAGCGAAGAGCATGGCCGTTGCAGAAGAAGTCGCCGAGTGGAACCTCGATTGACGGCGACTCTTCAGAATCCCAGAAGAACCGGAGGATGCAATCCCGGTAAGCTTTCTCGCTGACGGTGATCCAGATGTGCTGGATGATGCCCGGGCCTTTGATGTCGGCGAGGGTGGCGGTTGATCCTTTTTCCAGCGTGACGCAGGGGCGGATCTTCCAGCCTTTCCCCAGGTCCGACCCGGGGCTGTCGGGGCCGGGAATCTCACGAGCGCCGCCTCCCTTCTCTCCTTTGGGATTCTCGGCGGAAACGGAGTGCGACTCTGCATTTGACAGCAACGGAATTCCTGAGAAACATGGGAGGATGCCGGTTGTAAGCATGAGAGTTCTCCTTCTGAATTGTATGATAACATGCGAGTCCGGCTGATTATCCTGAGCGGCCTTGCATCTGTATGCCTGCTGTGAGAAGGGAAAGTCATCTTCCCTTGCGAGCTATGACTTCTCGGGGTGGATCTTGTTATAGGCCCGACAAAAGGGACAAGGCTTCTCCACGATGCGCACGATTTTGGCATAGAGCGAGTCTGGCCAGCGGCGCCTGGCAATGCAGAGCGGGCATATCGCGCACACCAAGGCAAGTATTCTCCGAATTTCCATTTCCTTTCTCCGCGAAGGCTTGAAGACCCGCAGGTGCCGGAGGAGCGATCTTGCGAGCGATCCGGTTCTTCCCAGCCGGGAAGCTCGTCCTGGGCTACGTTCCATCTTACACTGGCTCTTTTAGCAGGGGAACGGCGTCCAACGCAAATAGAAAACGACGAGTCGTTGGTCAGGCGATTCTTCGCGGGTCCGGGTTTGCGTCAAAAGCGGGAGTGTGGAAAGAAAATGGCCGCGAAGGATGCCATACGACGGGGCTTGAGGCCGAGTCCTTAAGCTTCGTAATACCGGTGTGTGGTAGCCCCCTGTGCAGCGCAAGGGGACGGAGAGGGCGTGGCACGGAGCCTCAGTACCACGCCCCCAGAAAGACTGCTGGGCGGTATGTCTGCCGTCCAAGCGTCAATCGCTCCAACTACGGTAGGTAGGCGTCACTCCGAGAGGATCCTCTCGAAAAACCAGCCATACTTCTCCTGCCATTCGAGCAATTGCTGTTCGCTGTAGATCAGCGTAGCTTGCTTTCCGAGCTCCACAGTGATGGGCCGCATCTTTTCACGCATTCCCTCCCAGGCGCCGGATTCGCGGGCCTCTTTGATGACCTTGTTGACGCCCTTCTGGTATTCGAGTACAGCCGCGATAGCTTTCCTTTGAGCAGCCAGAATGTCGGCCATCATGTGATCTACGAAGAAACTGAATCCCCCAAGAGCTGCGGAAGCCTTTTTTCCTTTCTCCTCGCCGAGAGCCTCCACGAGAGATTTCTCAAGCGAAGACCTTGCTTCTCCTGTGATTTGCCAAAGCTGCCTCATGGATTCCTGTGTCTTGGGCAGGGCTTCCACCTTCTCGCGGTGCTCCTGTCTTGCCGTGAAGTAAGTCCGCATGAGTTGGCCTGCGGCTTCGCGGTCAAGCTCGAGCTCCGATGCGACGTGTCTGGTCTGGAGATACCAAATTGGCCGCACATTCTCCGGAGGGGTCGTAAGCAGTTTCCACCGTTGTTCTTCTTCCTGTGCCTTAGCGGAGGGGACCACGACGGAAAGAACCAGAGCCGCCGCAATCGCAATGCATGAAGCCCTTAGGACCGCCGTTAGCTTGAACGATGAGGACATGACAACCTCCTTTCCGGTTTGGGTTTACTTTGTTTTTGAGACCGGTTCTCCTACAGCGGACGTTCTCTGCTCGTGTTCTATTACACGGGGTACGAAGACGTTAGCGACATCTCTTAGATGACAACGTGAAGTTAAATAGCCGCCGCACAGTTCCACAAAAAAGATCATAACAGATGCTCACCTGGAAGAAAAGGTTTAGCAGGCAATTCGTTTGCGCGGGTTTGCCTTTGCCCTTTCATATACCAAGGTCGCCCCGCAAGGAAAACGGTAAAGCATGTACGGCAAATTCGCCACGAGGAATGGATCATCAGGAGACAGGAACCTCAGAGGACTGAGCAGGGAGGGGCGTGGCAACGCACCGAGGCGCCACGCCCCTGGAAAGATTGCTGAGCAGTTTATCTGCCAGCGCAAAGTCAATCGCTGCAACTACGGCACTGCGGGTTTCAAAGCGAGAGAATCCTCTCGATAATCGGGCCATACTTCTTTTCCCATTCGCCCATCTGCTTTTCGCTGAAGATGGCCCCGATTTTCTCCGCAAGGTCCATAATAAGCTCCTCGAACTTCTCTCGCACTCCCTCCCACGTGCCGGATTCGCGGGCCTCGTTCACAACCTTGTTGATGTTTTCGTCGTATTTGAAGACGGCCCCGAGAGCTTTGTTCTGAGCGGCCAGCATGTCCGCCGCCATGTTATCCGTGAAGAAACTGAATCCGCCGAGAGCGACAGCGGCCTTTTGCCCCTTTTCCTTACCGAGCGCCTCCACGAGCGATTTCTCAAGTGCGGACCTTGCTTCCTCTCCGATTTGCCAGAACTCCCGGAACCCCTCGCCCGTTTTGGGCAGGGCCTCTACCTTCTCGCGGTGCTCTTGCCTTGCGGAGCCATAAGTGCGCATGAGCTGGCGCGAAGCCTCGCGGTCGAGCTCAAGCTCCGATGCGACGTGTCTGGCCCGGAGAAACCAGACCGTCCGCACGTTTTCCGGAGGGGTCACGAACAGTTTCCACTCTTCCATTTCCTGCGCGTGGGAGGAGGAGATTACCACGGGAAGAACGACAGCCGCCGCAATCACAATGCATGAGGTTCTTACAACTGCGGTTAGCTTGGATGAGAAACACATAGCAGCCTCCTTTCGGGTTTTGGGGTTCGTTCTGTTCTTGAGACTGTTTCTTTTGAAGAAAAAGCAAGCCTCTTGCTTTCGTGTGCCAATATACGCGAGATGATGAGGTTAGCGACACATCTTAAAGGACAGCATGAAGGCAGATGGCCGCCGCGCACTTCCACCAAGGACATCATAACAAACGCTTGCCAGGAAAAAAACGTTTAGCAGGAAAAACTCTTCCGGGCGGTTTCAGTTCACCGTTTCATGCCCCGGCGAGGCTGGTCAAAAACCGTCGAGAGCGTGTGCGACGAATTCAGGCTCAGGAATGGATTGTTCGGAACAAAATAGGGAAAGAAGATCGAGCAGGAGGGGGCGAGAAGCAGATCGCCCCCTCCTGCTCTGTCTGTCAAAGGCCTATTTGCTGGAACGATGCGGAATGTCAGACCCTTTGCCGCAGACGGCTCACTCCGGGCGACGGCGTCCGCCTGCGCCCGGTCCGCGGCGTCCGCCGAAGGGCCGCGCATATTTTTCTTTCCAGGTGGCCATCTGCTCTTCGCTCAGGATCGCGGAGAGCTTCTTGTTGAGCGCCTCAGTGAGTGGCTGCATTTTCTCACGGACGCCCTCGAAGGAACCGCTTTCCCTGGCCTCGGCGAACAACTTGGCCTGCTCCTTGTTGTTCTCCATGACAGCTATGACGGCTTTTCCAAGCTTTTCTTTGGGGAGCTTGAACTCAATGAGGCCGCCAATCATGCGGTTAACCCTGGAACCCATCATGCCGAATGGCGAGAGCAGCCCAATGACCTTCCCTGCCTTTTCGGCTCCGACCGCTTTCGTGAGAGCCTCTTTCAGGTCCGCAGCGGCTTTTTCGCCAAGCTCGCGCCTCTGCTGGGAAGATTCCCTCGTGCGGGGCAAGTCGGCGACCTTTTTCGCATAAGCCTCTTGAGCTGCGAGATAAGCTTTGACCACCTTCTCGGCATCCTCACCCTTGATTCCCGCGGCACCGGCAGCGCACGTCGCCTGCACAGCCCAGATTTTCTTTGCCTGCTCGGGGTCAATCGGTGCCCGTCTCGGCCGGCCCTCCTCAGCAGACACGCTGGACGAGATCGCCAGCAGACCCACAGCGGTTAGGCAGAGGACGGCAGTGAGTCCCGCAAACACCTTTCGTGTCCGTAACACTTTCATCTCACCCTCCCTTTCTGTTGTTGATGTTATTCAGCCCGAGCCACCACGACTCGAGCGTACCTTACCAGAGAAATTCATTTCTCGTTATCTTAAGAAACGTCAGTGCGCCACAAAGGGTTTAATCCGGAGGGGAATGCATTTCAGCCGCAAAGAACCACAGCGAGCTGTCACCACCCGGTCCCATCGGACCTGAGCCTCAGAGCAAGCACCCTCACGCATATCGGCGGAGGAAAGAGAGCTCTGTCGGTCCCTTACATCTCCGGTTAGAGCCGACTCGCAAGCGTGGACGAGGATGTTCACAGAGCGGGGCGAACTGGGGCTGAACAACGCATCATTGGAGAAACGAAGTGGCCGGCGAGCGGAGGGGCGAGATGTGGTTGCTCTCCCTACCGCCCGCCTATCGGAGCCGCACTTGTCGGAAGAATGCGGAATGCCAGGCCCTTTGTGGCAAGCCTCTCACTGCGAGCGACGGCGACCGCCAAAGGGCTGTGCATGTTTCTCTTTCCAGGTAGCCATCTGCTCTTCGCTCAGGATCTCGGCAAGCTCCTTGTTGAGGGACTCGGTGAGAGCCTGCATTTTCTCGCGAATGCCCTCGAAGGAACCGGATTCCCTGGCTGCGTTGAAGGCCTTGGCGAGGTCCCTGTTACTTTCCAGGACGGCCAGGATGGCCTTCCTGGCCTTTTCCCTGGGAAGCTTGAAATCAATGAGGTCGCCGACCATGCGATCCAGCCTGAAGCTTGACATGCTGAATGGCATGAGTATCCCCATGATCTTCTCTGTCTTTTCGGCGCCGACGGCTTCTGTAAGAGCTTTCTTCAGGTCTGCACGGGCTTTTTCGGCGAGCTCGCGCATCTGCTGGAAGGATTCCCTCGTGCGGGGCAGGTCACGGACTTTCTTGGCATACTCTTCGCGTGCCGTAACGTACGCTTTGCGCACCTTGGCGTAATCGTCACCGGTGATTTTTAAAGCGATGCTGGCACAATTTGCTTCGATACGCCAGATCTGCTTCAGCTTCTCAGGGTCAATGGGCGCTGGCCTTGGACGAGCACCCTCTTCAGATGAGGCGCTGGGCAAAGTCACCAAAAGTCCCACGGCAGCGAGACAGAGGACTCCAACGAGTCCCGCGAGCACCTTTCGCGTCCGCAATGCTTTCATCTCACCCTCCCTTTCCGTTGTTATTGTTGTTTACGCCGAGCCACCGCGACTCGAGCGTGCCTTCCCATGCAAAGCCCAGTCCCGCTATGTTAAGAAACGCCAGGGGACAACAGGAGGTTTAGCACAAAGACGAATACATCCGAGTTCCAGCCTGCCTTTGCGAAACGGGTGGTCCGAATGAGAAGTCGCTCAGTCCTTTACATCTCCCGTAGCTGCCCACTCGCACGCCCTCCGCAGAAGTTGCACGAGACCCGAAGCTGTGAGACTTTTCACGTCGTGCCCGAGCGGTGTGTGAAAGACCCTGCCCTCGCCATACTTGAGGACGAAACCCATTGGCTCCTCTTTTTTCGTGACCTGAGAGCGGGCGGTGAGGAGGATCTCGATGTCCGGATCGCCGGTGAGGCAGAAGTACAGCTCGTCAGAGATGTCGAAGTCGGCAAGTTTGCGGGTAATGGGATGTTCTCTCTTGACCACGTTCACGCGAAACGTCCGGTAAGGATCGTGTGTCCGCACCTTGTCCCAGACCCGCCCGATGAGTTTTTCGTATTCCGGCCAGTCCGGGAAGGCGCCAGATGAGAAATGGATCGCCACAAGCCCCTTACCGCTCTTGACGAAATCGGCAAGCCCCTCAAGAGCCTGCTTGCTCGGTGACGGCTTCTGCCAGTTGCAGTAGTTGAGAACAACCACATCGTACCGCTCCGCGATCCGAGTTGCGAGAATCTCTGGGTCCTCCGAAACGCGAGCCTCGAAACGCTTCGAGGCCGCCAGTGCATCTCGAATCGCGAGACTGTTCTCGTGCCACCGGTGCGCCGGATGATCAGCCCCTGTCACGATCAACACACGGATTGGCTTCGACTCCAGCGATGCAGCGAGCGAACTTGTGGGCAACGAAATTAACAGGATTAGCAGAGCAATCAGCATGATGCTTCTCCTCCATAACGTTTAACCGGATACGGACAATGGTCTTACCGGAGTTTAATGCCGTTGTTTGAGGCTACAAAGACTCAGTCTAACAGATTCGTCCTTGAGGGGGGATAAGTTTTTGGCTGTCCAACCCGGCAAGAAGGGGTTGCAGGACCATAGCTGAGATTGATAACGTTGGATAACCGACGATGCGAACTGCGGAAGACAACGAAGGCGGAGAAGTAACAAGCTGGAGAGAGAACGATGCGGGCACTGTTGGCGGCGACTGCAATAGGTCTTTTGAGCACAGGGACAGTGACCCAGCCTGCGGATCCTACGGCGAGATTTCGAGGAATCGCTGAGCGGATGATCAAAGCGATCAACAGAGGGCACTACGCGAGCGTGCGGCAGGATTTCAGCCGTACGATGCGCAAGGAGTTTCCAGATGAGAGAGTGAATGCATTTTTCGGCGGCCTGCGAAACGAGCTTGGGAAGGTACGCAAGCTTGGTCGGCCGAGATACAACCCACCGAACCAATGGGCGATTCCAGCACATTTTGAGCGGGGTGTCCTTGACATAAAACTCGTCCTCGATGATGACGATAAGGTTATCGGATTTTGGTTCCTGCCGCACGTCGCCCACATTCCGGTTTCCGAGAAAAACAAGACGGTGCTCTCTCTTCCGTTCAAGGGGCGATGGTTCGTGAGCTGGGGTGGGGACTCGAAGGAGCTGAATTACCACCATGACGTGCCAAGCCAGAGGTTCGCTTTCGATTTCCTTGGAATAGGGGAAGATGGTAAGACTCGAAAAAGGGAAGGAACGAAAAACGAGGACTATTATGCCTTTGGAAGGGAAGTTCTGGCGCCGGCGGACGGGGTGGTGACGGATGTTATCACAGGGGTAAGAGATAACATTCCGGGGTCAATGAATCCCTATTCCGCACTGGGCAATGCGGTGTTTATCCAGCACAGTAAGCACGAGGTCTCTATGATTGCTCACCTGGAGTTCGGAAGCACGAGGGTCAAAAGAGGACAGAAGGTCAAGCGAGGGGAGGTCATCGGTCTTTGCGGGAACTCAGGCAACTCCTCTGAGCCGCACCTTCATTACCACCTTATGAACACGCCCGTCGTTCAGGATGCCACGGGAATCAAGGTTTATTTCGAGAAGGTGGTGGAAAAGGATGGTGAAAAGGAACGGAAACAGCATTATTCGCCAGTCAAAGGGGATATTCTTCCTTCGCGATGAGCTTGGGGCGCGGGTTCAGGTTTCCCTATTTCGGGAAAGCCTCGTATGCCTCCCTCAGAAAACTCAGGAATTCTTCGCTTTCCAAGCCGAATCCTTGCTTTATTCGCAGGCTGACGCGATCCGTAACTCTGTTTCGGCGGTTCGTCACGCGAACTGAACTCGGCAGCCCCAGCTTTTCGGAAAGGGAGTCCTCTTTATCGAACTCCTCAACGCCCAAACGCCTGGCCAACTGCGCCTGATTGAAAACGCCAGCTTTGACCAAGAAGCTCAGCAGTAAATTGCTCGAATAGGTGTGCACAGCCAGCCAGATGTTGCTGGCGACCCGATAGCTCACGTACTGTTTCTGATTCCAGTGGGGTCCGTCAACATCAAGGTTGTCGCGAATGAGATCATCCAAGGTTAGGAGCATTTCCCTGGTCTTAGCGCCGCAGCTTTTATCCAAATGCCAAGCCTTGCCATCGGTGAGCCAGGGTCTGGAGCCGTCTCCGGACGAGCGTCTACCGATCACCTCCAAAGAACTCACTGGGAGAGGAATAATAACATTCGGATGAACCAAGATTGCTTCTCCCTCACGGTACGCCTCGACCTCGATGACCTTAATGTCTATCTCATGATCTCGTAGCCAGAGCGCAACGCTGCCCAGTTTGTCCTTGACCTCGGATCCGACGATAACCATCCTCTGGTCGGAATTTAGATCCGGGACCTCATCCACTCCAGCGTCAGTACAGAACCGTTCAAGGCTGTCGTTGAAGCTGAACTCCGGGTCCCCCACCTTGCCCCAATAGTTGCGCGCTTGATTCTCAAAGTCTTCAAACCCCCACTTTGAGATATAGCTCGCATACCGAAGAGCCTGCATATCAACCGGGTTTTTGAGTTTGCCTCGCTTGAGCTCAATAATGACGGCCTTGCCTTGAGGGTCAAGAGCGAGGAGGTCCAGCCGATCCTTCACTTCGGGGATTGTTACCTGCCGACCAATCACGAGCAGTGGCTCCCCAAGCAGCGACGGGTCTTCGACGACCCAATCCTCGAGATTTTCCTCCAGAAAATCCTCTTGCTTGAGGCTGGTTTTATCGAGCTGGACGGGCTTGTTGTCGCTGATCCTCCATATGGGCATTGCGAGTCCTCCTTTGCGATCAGGATAGGAACAAAGTTAGACCACGGCCTCCTTAGGCACAAGCAAAGAGCGTGCCACAACGTTTCGTAAGCTCGAGTGATCCACCGGCGCCTGCGGAAAGACATTCACACCCTGACCCGGCATATACGGCAGGCAAGCCTCGCTACGCTTGCTGTCACGGGACGGAGAAGACCTTCATCTTTTTGCGCACGAGATCCATTGCGCGGCGGCGGGGTTCGGCGAAAAGTCTGGGGACGTTGTAGGCGAAGTCGGGTTGGGTTTGAACCTCCTGAAATGCTTTCCCGAAAACCGAGACGAATTCCGTACAGATGTTTATCTTGGCAATGCCCCGTCTGATCGCTTCGCGGATGGCATCGTCGGGAATTCCGGTGCCGCCATGGAGGACGAGTGGGACGGGCACTCTCTCGGCAATTTGGGTCAGGCGATCAAAATCGAGCATGGGCTCGCCCTTGTAGAATCCATGAGCATTCCCGATGGCAACCGCCAGGGCGTCAGCGCCTGTCTCAGCGACGAATCTCGCTGCTTCCTCCGGATCGGTCATCGGAAGTTCGTCGCCGCAGCTCTCCATGGAATGAATGCCTCCTCCCACCATGCCGATTTCTCCCTCGGCGGTGACTCCTGCGGCATGAGCACACTTCACGACCTCACGCGTCAGAGCGACGTTCTCTTCGAAAGACAGGTGTGAGGCGTCAATCATCGCGGAGGTGAAACCGCAGTGGATGGCTTTCATAACCCGCTCGAAGCTTTCGCCATGATCGAGATGGAGAGCGACCGGAACCGAGGCACGCAGAGCGACATGCTTGATGATCTCCGCGAGAAGCTCCACTCCCGCAAAATCCGCTTCCCAGGGTCCGACCTGCGCGATGACCGGGAGGTTGAGGGATTCAGCGGCACCAACGACAGCCTGAACCGATTCCATGTTCCAAACGGTGAAGGCGCCGACGGCATAGCCCTCTGATCTTGCCGCGACGAGAAGCGATTTCATGTCGGAAAGGCTCACTTCGTATGCTCCTTGATGAACCGATCTAACTGCTGGCGGTCTTTGAGCCCTGCGCTGGCGCCAAGGGCCGTGACGGTGAGCGCGCCTGCTGCACACCCCATGCGAAGGCATTCCTCAAGTGGTCGCCCTTCGGACACACCGGCGAGGAATCCCCCTACAAAGGCATCGCCCGCCCCGGTGGCATCAACTGAATCAACGCTGAACGCGGGATGCCTCAGCGTCCGGCCGCCAGACGATCTGGCGATGCATCCATCGGATCCCAGCTTCACGACAGTCGTTTTCACGTCGCTTTCAGCGAAGAACTGAAGAATCTCGTCAATATCTGACCGCCCGCTTATGGCGGCGGCTTCTTTCTTTGAAGGGAGGAAATAATCAAGACAGGGGAGCCAGGGTTTGACGAGATCGCCCCATCTACCCTGGGGATCGTAATCCACGTCGAGGGACACGGTCTTTCCGAGCTGTTTTGCCTTTTTGAGGAGAGCCGTTATGTCGAGGGAATTCAGTTCAGAAGTTCCGGCGACATGCACGATGTCGGCCCAAGCAATGTCCTCCTCACTAATGTCCCGCAGAGTCATCTCGGCGGTCACGCCCGGGCAATGGAAAAATGACCTTTCCCCGGATGGGCTGACAAGAACAATGGAGGAAGAGGTCACGCCCTCGGGGCGGACTTTGAGCCTCGACGCATCCAACCCGGCGCGGGCGATTTCAGACAGAAGAAACTCTCCCACCTTGTCGTCGCCGACCAGACCCGCCAGGCGGACGGGCACGCCGAGCTTGTGAAGGACACGCGCAGCATTCAGCGTACACCCGCCGGTGTCGAGACGAATGAAATCCACAATAGCAGCCACGTCTGGGGGAGGATGCCGCTCGACGGGCTTGACCAGCACGTCAACGACGAACTGGCCCACAGCTAATACTGCCTTTTTGTCAGGGCGAACGGGCATGGGAGAAGCCTCGAATAACGCGAATTCTGTTCCACAGCTTGCGAGCCAAGCCTAAGCTGTGCTGGTGAGAAATTCAAGTGCGGCGTTAGCACATGGTTTGTCAATCACGAAAGCGGCAGTTGGACGTCTGCATGGGTATGTGTAGAAGCGGAGTGAAAATTTGGCTTCTAAATCTGGGCTGCGTTCGTACAATGCAGGGTAAAGAACAAGCACTGCCTTAACCATCTTCGGCAGGCAGGAGGGAAGGTGTTATGAATCACGGAACAGAATTCTTCACAACGTTCAGGCAGAGAACGAGCACAGCCTGGACGCACGTGGTGCAGGGGCCGACCAACTTCTCAGGCATTGCTGCCCTGCTCGTGAGCTTGTTCGTTTCCGTGCCTTTGTTCTCGGCGGTTGAGGGGGCCGTGCCTACCGGAGCCTGGGCGAAGTACAAAATGCTCTCAACGTATACGTACCGTGGGGAGAAGCCACCGCTGGATACTGTGACTCTGAAAGTCGGACCCCATGAGGAGGTCAAAGGGAAAACGTACCACTGGTGGCAGATGGAGTGCGAAAAGACTGGCGGCCGTTGTTTTGCGATTAGAGTGCTGAGCGACGGCGTTCCAATGGTGGGTCGGAAGCGGCGAATAGGAGAGGTGGCGAGATACATTCTCAAGGAGGGTGAAGAAAGTCCAGTAGAGTACGTCAACGCAGAAAAAGGTGGCCCCTTGCTGACTTTGCTACATTTCAAGGGCCTATTGGTCCCAGTTCTGTCCTGGTCCTCGACAAAGGAAGGACCTTTCGCGGCCCAGGGCAGCTTGCTGGGGCAGATGCTCGCTCTCCATGAATGGTCTGCCGAAGATGAGTTTGCCCGATGGCCGGATCCACAGGTTTTGAAGCTTGACCCAGGACTGTTGATAGGCACCGGACGAAATTTCCGGGACACCCTCGATCAGCGAATCACGGGCGACGAGGATTATCCCTATCGCCGGTTCACCAAAGGGGAATACGATGAGATGGTCGAGACGGGGATCAACTACTTCATTGTTGACCCTGAGCAGGCGGAGTGGATTCGGCGGCGTCCGGTCTTTTACGAGCAACGGGACCTGAAGGGTGTGCGTTTTCCGGAGGTTCTTTATCGAAGCAACTACATGGGGGCAGTTCAATTTGTGGACGAGCCGGCGTGCTACATTTACGGCGATGATGACGCCAAAAAGGGGGCGAAACGCCCGGCGGACCTGGCGGAGCTGCTGCGACTTCGGGTCTGGCGGACGTTGAACACGCGAGAAGGTCACTACAGCTCGCTTCGCCTGGAACGGTCTCTTCGAGACGGAGGATTCGGTTTGGGCTCGATGGGAGTCTACGAGCGTGATATACCGGTCTGGGAGACGTTGATTCAGACATCGTTTTATCAGCTCCAATCCGCGGCGGCGTGCGGGATCATTCATGAGGGGCGGTACCGGCTCGATCCCTTTCGCGAAAGCCTGAAGAAAATGCGCATGGAGGCAGACTGGATCACGGAAAAGGAAATGCTCCTTTTCTACTATGCGTTTCTTCGGGGAGCAGCGCGTACCTGGGGAAGGGATTGGGGGATGAGCATCTACGGGCAGGCGGATCCCGCAATCTCGCCATTGGCCGTGACGCTGGCATACGACCTCGGCACGAGATATATCTGGTACTGGACATCTGATCATCAACATCATCTGCCTTATCGGGAGCAGCTTGAGCTCACTCGCCATCTCAGAGCACATCAGAAAGCCCATCCCCGAAGGAGCAGGGAGGAATTGCGAAAGGCGGCGAAGGTGGCGATTGCGATTCCTTACGGGTACGTGATAGACTTCGGCCCGCTTTGGGCATCAAACGAATTTAGCCACGACAAGTCAAACGAGGCCGGGGTGCCGTACGGAACGGTGGTGAAGGCGGCTGTCAAAGAAGCGCTGGGGTGCCTCAAGAAAGGAGAGTCGTTCGATTTCATTGTGGATTTGGCATATGCAAGCAAGACAGGATATGAGCGGATTGTTCATGTTCGCCTCGACGGCACCGTGAAAACGGGCCCGGACTGAGCGGATGCAAACCCGGTGTGAAGAACGGACATAGCAGAGCTGGGGAGGATTGGGCTTTGTCGGGCGTGGATTACCAGAAAGCATTCACGCTCGTCTGGCCGCAAGGACCAAGAGACGACGTCGTTGTGTCTTCTATGAATCATCGCTCAGCAACTCGGACGGAAGGTCCATTTCGATGCAAAGCGTCAAAAGTTCGTGGGAGATGACGAAGCGAACCGGATGCTTTCCCGGCCGTACCGCGCTCCCTGGCGACTGCCAGCGTAGCGCGATGTTGTCGGGATTGGCTGAGAGCGCGACTCGTCAAAAATGTCGCATCCCACCCTCGTGGGAGAAATACAAAACAACAAGCAGGACGAAACACCATCGGTGGGGAGGGTACTAAGATGCAGCATCAAAGATGGGAGAAAAACCTTATTTCCAGCGTAGTCCTCGCAGCTCTTATTTGCTGCGTGGCGTGCTTGCTACCGGCGCAAGGCCGCGCATCGCTCACCGGAGTGACAAGGGATGCGGCGGAGGAGCTCTGGAGAAGGGGGACCTGTATACTCAGCTCGGTCGTTGAGCCGGCGAAACGTGCATCCGAAATTCCAGTGGGCCTGGGTGGTATGGATGCCGTCTGGGGCCGGCCGTTGAGCATGACCAACAGCATCACCAGCTTTGCCAAAGGCAGACGGTATATCTGGGTTGCGACTGATTCAGCCCTTTTCGCTGTGGATGCAGCGACGAAAAAGGTGGTCAAGACCTACACCCCGGCCGATGGTCTGCCTGACGAGCCGACGGACGCTCTCTACAACGATGATCACTTTCTATCGATCGTACACAGAAGCGGTCTGGCCGCTCTTGATCTGCGATCGGACAAATTCATGACCGAGGGGATGCCCAGTTTTTCTCACGCCCGCATCGTGAGCAATGGGAGGCGTACCTGGGTTGTAGCCGACACAGGTACTTACACTCACTCCCACGAAACGGGATCGTGGCGCACCGCTCCACCCCTTCCCACGGGAGAGGAGATAAGCAGGTTTCTGGCAAGGGGCGTCTGGACGGGAAGACGGCGGGAGATGCTAAAGGGGCTGCTGGGCGAGCCGGTTCTGCTTGATGGTGACATATACATTCCATCTCGCGGGTCGCTGTATCGGTTTCACAATTCTTCGCAGAAGTGGTCGAGGATCAGCGGCGATGGGTCGAAGGCGGTGCCCGCGAAGGGACGCTTATTTTTTATCGGGGGTTTCGGCGTGGGAGAATACGATCCAGCCACGGGACGAGCTGTGCTGTACAAGGTTGGCGAGGATATTCCAAACGGACGCCCCCAGTTCCTGGTGGTGACCGAGAGAAACGTGTGGGTGGCTCTCGATTCGCAAGGACTGTCCGAATCGTATGCTGAGGGGAAGGGAGGCGTCGCCCGGTTCGACCTGAAGAAACGAGAGTGGACCGCGTACAGGAAAATCAAGGAGCAAAACGCAGACCAGGTCACGGCGCTTCAAAACATTGGCGGACATTTGTGGTGTGCGACCCAGAGCTATACGGAAGTCGCGTCAATCGTGGCCCACCCGGGGATGGCCCACGTCAAGCGGACCAGGCCCAAGGTGGAAGGTCTGTCCATGCACAACTACATCGGGGACCAGGACGAATGGCATACGATCACTCTGTCAATGCCGGAAGGCGAGCCTCGCACGATCCTTGGACAAAAGGGCACTCATAATCAAGGAAAAATGGTTCCGCGCCGGGTCCTTGCCGTGGTCCCCGGATCGCCTGTGATCCTCTGCCAGTTCGACATGTACCCGCGGCAGTATTACAGCGGCTACTACCAAACCATAGGAATCTTTGCCAAGAGGGATCGTGCAGATGGCGACTGGGTGCCCTCCTTCATCAACCACGCCGATCAGCTCGACCTTCAGGGCGAACAGCCATCGGTTCTGTTGGTCTCCGGCTCGCACGGCCGTAGGATCGTGCTGGCGACAGGACATAAGAAGGTGCTTGGACTTTTCCGTCATGAGGCTGGAGACATTTGGGCGGTCACGGAAGGCTGCCTCGCCTGGTTCAACGAGGACCGACAGAGGTGGCACCGGGCTGTTGAGCCTGCGTTCCGCTTCTATTGTCGGGCCAGTGCTGCGACCGCTGACGACAAGCACATCTGGGTCGGCTCCGACTGCGGCATCATATCGAAAATGGACAAAGCCACCTATGAGTCCAGAGTTTCAATCTGGTTGCCCAGGCGGGAGGTCACACAGCTTGCCTGGGACGACGCAGGAACGCTTTGGGCGAAAACCGCGGACTCCAAATGCCGCAGGTTGCCTGTTGAGATGGAAGGCGTCCCGAAGGGGCCTGCGGCAGAGGTGGTGAGGTTCGATGGGAACGAATGGGTGGCTGCGGAAGGATGGCCCGCGGCCGTGCAACCTCCCGCAGACAAATGGGCCTTTGAAAAGAAACGCAACTTTCTTCTGAGGAAAACGAGCTCCGATCCATCGGGTGAACGGAGGTGTTTCGTGGGCGGTGTCTTTCGCCCGAGGTTCCTGCTTGAGGACCCGGTGGACGGATCTCTTTGGATATCCACCTACTGTGGGCTTGTGAAACTCTCTATAAAAAAATGAAGCATTGGCGGGGTAAGCTATGATGCGAGTCAGAACGTTTTTTCTCTTTGTAACAGTATCGGTGACAGGCTGCGTCGTCATGGCCATTGAGCTCCTCGGCGCACGATTGCTCAGTGTCTGCTACGGCGGCAGCATGCACGTTTGGGCGGCGATGATTTCTGTAACGCTTCTGTCCCTTGCAACGGGCTACTTCCTGGGAGGAGTCGCTGCCGACAGGAAACCGGAGGCCTGGCTTCTCTACGCGATCATTCTTGTTTCGGGAGTTTTCGCGTGTGCGGCCCCTTACGCACGTGTTGCGATACGCGCCCTTTACGGGCGTTTCTCTATCCAGACAGGCACACTCGTCAGCTCTTTCACAGTGTTCTTCGTACCTTTGACCCTGCTGGGCATGTGCGGCCCGTTTGTCATCAGGCTCCTTTCGGTAGTAGTGAAGGGCGCGGGAAAAACGGCGGGAAGTGTCTACGCCGTTTCTACGGTCGGAAGCGTTGCCGGAACGCTTCTGGCAGCGCTATGGCTGATTCCCACATTCGGGACGCCTGTGAGTTTCCGAATATCGGGATGTGTTCTGATCGGTCTATCCGCCCTCGGCCTGGCTTTCCATAAAAGCCGGGGTTACCTTCTTCTCCTTCTCCTGATGGTCTTTGCCGCAGCGATGCCCACCTGGGCAGTGAAAACAGGTGTCGGAATGAAGGCCCCAGACGGCACTGAGATGACCCTCGTCCACAGCAGCGAGAGCACCTACGGCCGACTGACGGTGATAGACAAGAAAGGAGAAAGGCTTTTGTTGATGAACGGCATTCTCCAGACGGGCATGCCCATCAATAGGGATGAACTGTCCAAAGGCGTGAAGCTTCTGTATGACAATTACCTCCTGGAGCTGCTGCCCTACTGCTTCGAGGATCCGCGAGAGAAAAGGGCTCTGCTGGTGGGCCTGGCCGGAGGGCTGCTGGCGAAGATTTTGGAGTTGCACGGCGTTGTGGTGACGGCGGTGGAGATTGATCCAGAAGTTGTCAGTGTAGCGCGCGAGTTTTTCAGCTATGACGGCCAGGTGATCATCGGGGATGGCAGGCGGGCTATCGAGCAGATGTCCGAGATGTATGACATGTGCATCATTGACGCCTACTCCGGCGACGCGTTTCCCTTTCACATGGCCAGCGTCGGGATGTTCAAGCAGGTTTCGCGTATCCTCGGCAAGGGCGGCGTCTTGGGCATAAACTACATTGGAGCTCCGGACGACAACGCTACGGCGTCCTTGCTCAGGACAGTGCGCGAGGTCTTCCCTCACCTGAAAGTTTTCCGGACCGAAGAGGGGTCGGCGGTGCAGCCAATCTGCATCCTGGCGTCGAACCGCGATCTTGAACTGAGCGCAAGGCGCTGGCTGCCCGACATGGATTCCTTTGAGGGTGTTGATCCCGTTTCCTCCGCACTGGCAAGGCTTGAACTGCGGACGAGCCCCGAAGCGGGAAAGCTTCTCACCGACGACCACAATCCAATTGATTTCCAACGGGCCCAGGCGGCCATGAATTGGCGAAGGAAAACGGGTGAGATCTTAGGGGCCGAGGCGATATTCAGGTGAGGCATGATCCAGTCGCGGTCATCGGAAGCAACCGCAGTCGCGCGAAGATCGCAGGCAGTGGCGGGAAACAAACAGGCATACGAGCGGTCTCAGTCTCTTGTATTGAAACTCCGCTTTGGGGCGCGCCCCAGGGTGATTGGCAGAAGGCAATCTGGTGTATGCCTGGCGGCTGATCACCCGCCGAAAGGAGGTGCGTTTTGTTCTTGACTCGCGAAGGCTATTGACAAGAATGGAAGCGGACTCGTTCTGAGTTCATATCAACTACGATAGGCCTTCCATCAGACATGGAGGAAAAGAAAATGGCAAAAGCATATGTAATTGCGCTTATTCTGTCTATTGTGTGCGCTTTCTCCTGTGTGCCTTTGACGGCAAAGGAGAAGCCGGGGGAACCTCCGGAAAAAATGAGAGAAATGCCGCTGGTCTTTAAGGAAACCTTTGAGAAGGGGAATGCTGACCGCTGGCAACCAAGCGATGCGTCGGCCTGGAAGGTTATTAAGCAAGGAGACAATCACGTCTACTCGCTCTTCAAAGATTGCAAATACTCGCCGCCGGTTCGTTCACCGGTTAATTTTTCTTTGATCAAGGAGGTCACAGTCTCCGATTTTGTTATCGAGGTGATGCTGAAGTCCACTGAGCCGGAGTACGGGCATAGAGACCTCTGTCTCTTTTTCGGTTACCAGGATCCTTCCCATTTCTATTACGTGCACCTCGGCTCGAAGGCAGACGCGCACGCAAATTCGATTTTCATTGTAAACGGTGAGCCGCGGGTATCCATCGCTGAGAAAAGGACCAGCGGGACGAAGTGGGACGATGAGTATCACATCGTCCGTGTTGTGCGCAAGACCAAGAGCGGCAAAATCAAGGTCTTCTTCGACGACTTGAAAAAGCCTGTGATGACCGCGACCGACAAAACCTTCACATGGGGGAGGCTTGGCGTAGGCTCCTTTGACGACAGGGGGAATTTCGACAACGTCCGCATCCGGGGAATGGCGGTCAAGCATTCGAAAGAATAGGTCACCGTCAAGGTCGGTTGCGCGCTGAGCACGCGGCTCTTCAGAAGTGATCGCAGAAGGCCGCCTCAGACATATGGGCCGGGTCTCAATCTGTCCGGTCACACGTTGGGTTTCCCGGCTCAACTCTGGTTGAGGGAGAAGCACCATGATTATCCATCCTGTCATTGTTATCCCCAAGATGGTCGTGATCATTCTCCTTGTGATCCTCCTGGTCTGGTTACACGGCGTTCTAACGCCCGGGCAGTGGTTGATAGCCTTATTGGGGAGCATCATTTTTCTGGGCCTCTTTTTCATCTTTATGGTGTGGATCCTGGGCCGCCTTGCGACCAAACCCGGGTCTCTGCTGGGAAAGAGCCTCGTTCTTCAGGGGAGGAGCGATGCCTCTGAAGGATACGTTGCTACAGACGTCTCGAAAAAATCTCTTGTGGGGAAAAGGGGCGTTGCTCTGTGCATGATGCGGCCGGCGGGCAAGGTGGAGATCGAGGGAATGAAAATAGACGCGGTCAGCGACGGAGAATTCATCCAAAAGGACTGCAACGTGGAGGTCACGAAGGTCGAAGGAAATAGAGTGGTTGTGAAACCTGTGGAATGAACGTCGTGCGCCAGAGGAGAGGAGTCTCGACGATACGATTCATTTGGCGGGTTGTTAGTGGTGGGGGCACGTTCGAGACGATGGCGGAGCAGCTTGTAACCGTAAAACGCTTCTTGTGGCTGGCTGAGGCCGACCTGGCGACCGCGGCCCTCCGTAGCTACGGTGTTCAGTGTTTCCTTGCTGACCAATATTTTCTTCTGTGGTTTCCGCTTCACGCGCCTGCGCTCGGTGGGGTGAAGCTTCGGGTAAAGAGACCTGATGCCCTTGACGCCGAGGAAATTCTCCAATGGCTTCAAAAAACGGAGGTGGTGCGCTGCCCCAACTGCGCTTCGTTGAATAAAGCCGCGGACAAACCCTTCAAGTGGCTCGTTCTGGGTCTGCTGCTGTGCGCATCCGTCTTCCTTCCCTTTGGGATTCTGGTCTTCCTTGGCTGCTTGGTGGTTGGCTTTCACCTTGCGCGCCAAGGGATGAAATGGCGGTGCAAGGATTGCGGATGGTTATGGCGTTCTCGCGACGGGGGTTCGGCTGCCTCGGAAGAATGAGTGGGAACAAATGGCGAGATGGTAGACAGGTAGAAAGGGAGAGAAAATGGATTTGATTAGTACCATTGAAGGTTCAATGATGGAAGGATTTCTTCCGGCAGGTTGGGATCTGAAAAAGATTGATGAGTGCGCGGGACAGGATCCGGCGACGGTCCTCGATCACCAAGAATGGTGGCACGAGAATTTTTCTCCCATTCCATGCGAGACGCTGGAGGAATTCGACGTCAAGATGGGCCACGAGATCGCCAGCCAGATTGCAAGGGCTCGTGAAGAAGGGAAACAAGTCATCTTCATTCTGCCGGTGGGACCGATGGGGATGTACAAGTGGGCGGTTTATTTTCTGAAGGAGTGGAATGTTGCATGCAATCACGTGCATGGATTCAATATGGATGAGTGGTCGGACAAAGAAGGGAATACGCTGCCCCCGGACAATCCGGGCGCGTTTCAGTACGCAATGGAAGGCGCCCTTTACGGTCCGCTTGGCAAACTGACCGTCCCGCCCGAGCAAAGAAACTTCGCCACGAAGGATAATCTGCCGGCATATCCGGAGAAGATCGCGGCGTTGCGGGAAAAAGGCGCGGAAATGGTCCTCGTTCACGGAATCGGGCGCGTTTGCCACATCGCATTCTGGGAGCCCCACTTCGCGGCTGACTACCAATCAGTCAAGGAATGGAAGGAGGCGACGCATCGGCTCGGGGCGAAGCTCCATCCTCTCACCATCGAGCAGAACGCGATAACGAGTTTCAAGAGCCGGACGACGCTTGTGCCCGCTTTCGCGAACACTATCGGCCCAGGGATATTCCTGAAGGCCGACCACGTCATCGGCGGTTGCGACGGCACCCTTTCGAGAGGAATGCAGTGGCAGGGGACGTCTTTATGGATGACGCTGAGGTATGGCCCCGATCCATGGGTGCCGAGTAGCTTCATGCCGACGCTGCCGGGGAAACTGTTCTTCCTGAATGAGCTGGCGGGACCTCTGACGCCGGAGTGCAACTGATGGTGGACAACGGAAACGTTCTCGCTTTTGGGTGTCATCCCGACGACGTCGAGTTTATGTGCGCCGGGACCCTCTCGCTCTTGAAGAAAAAGGGATACCGAATTCACATGGCGACGGTCTGCGGCGGCGAGATGGGTTCCATGACGCTGAGCAAGGAGGAGATTCGGGCGGTGCGTTTGGAGGAGTGCCGAGCCTCGGCGGAAGTTCTCGGAGCATCGTACCGCTGGGCGGGATGGGAGGACATCGAAGTCGAGTTCTGCCATGAGCTTCGCGTCAAAGTGGCGAAAGTGATCCGCGAAGTGAATCCTTTCCTGGCGTTCACTCTGCCCCCGGTTGATTACATGGTAGATCATGAGGAAACATCGAAGCTCGTTCGCAACGCGTGCTTCTGCGCCTCGATGCCGAATTTTGAGACGGAGGACGTCTCGCCCATAGAGGGAGTTCCATATCTTTATTACTGGGATTCGGTTGAGGGAAAGGATTGCCTCGGTCGAGAGACACCGGTCGGGTTCCATGTGGACGTGACGCACGAGATGCACACGAAGGTGAAAATGCTGTCGTGCCATCGCAGCCAGAGGGAGTGGCTTCTCGCGCAGCACGGCATTGACCAGTACATCGAGCACATGAAAGAATGGGACAGACGCCGCGGCGAGGAAGCTGGCGTCCAATACGCCGAATGCTTCTGCCAGCACCTCGGCCACCCCTTCCCCCAGGACAACATCCTGAAGTCGGTGATCGGAGAGGCAATTAGCGAGAAGAGCTGAGTAGGGAGGTGGCCACCGCGCCTCAATGGAAGACCGAGGGACATAGCCGGGGATTCTTCGGGCCCCGGAAACCAGCCACGGGGGACAGATGACGAAGTTGAACAGGCGGTCATTTTTGCGAAAGAGTGGAAAGTTCATCGGTGCAGCGACGGTGATACCGCGGCTGCTGGGTGTCGCTGGGACGCGTGCCGAAGATAATGAGGAAAGGAGGATGGGAAAAGGTTTGAAGAGCAATTCAGCAGGGGAGGCGATTCTTCCCTGTATTGAGGTTTCAGGGACAAATTACGAGATCGGATATGCGGTCGGGAAGCGCTTTGGCGAGAACATTTTCGAGGGGATACGACGGCGGAAGAAATGGTTTGCCAACCTCCAGGCACTCGCGAAAGGGGAGTTCGCCAGAGCCTTTCAAGGCTGCATAGCCGCGGCGAAAAAGCAGTTCCCACAATACATCGAGGAGATTCAAGGCTGGGCTGATGGCGCCGGCGTGCCATTTGAGGACCTGATGATCCTCAACATGTGGGCAGAGCTGACCGCGATGAAACGCGATAGCGGCGAAGGCGGCTGCTCAACGATTTCTCTCAATGATGGAAAACGAATCATCCTGGCGCACAATGAGGACGGAAGCGCTGCTTACAAGGGACTGATGTTCTGGCTCAAGGCGAAGTCCCGCGGGGCGGGATCGTTCCAGACGCTGTGCTATCCAGGCTTTATTCCCGGCAACAGCCCCGGCTTCAATGATGCGGGGATTATCCAGACGACGAACTACATTCCTTCTGCGGAATGGAGGGTCGGAGTTCCTCGCTATATACTCAACCGGGCGATTTTCGATGCCGAGACGCTCGCTGAAGCGGTCAAGGTTGCCACGCACCCCGGCCGAGGCTACGGCAATCATCACAACCTGGCCTCGACAAAAGAACGGCGAATTCTTTCGGTTGAGGTGACACCCACGAAGTACGAGGCGCATGAGGTGCAAGGGGTCTATTTCCACACGAACCATCTGATCCTGGATTCGATGAAAGACCTGCCTCAATTCCCCGGCAGGTCCTCTCTGACCCGATACGGGGTCCTTGCTAAGGAGACCGCACGCTGGAAAGATGCGTCTAAGGTTCGCGTCGCCGACATCGTCGCGGCGCTATCGAGCCATGAAGGGAAACCAAACTGCGTGTGTCGGCACGTGGCGGGTCACACCGGCGGAGCGACGCTGGCAGCGGCGGTCTTCGAGATTCCAAAAGCCGCCTTTCGGTTATACAAGAACAACCCATGCAGCGGGAAGTTCGCGCGAGGAAAAATTTGACCGAGAAGAACGTGTTAGCTTTTCGGCCTTAGAGCATAGATAATACTGCCGAGGGTGACCTCAGCATGGCCTGACGCCCTGCTTCATCGCGGGATGTCTAAAGCGGAAGCTCCGAGTTTGGAGATGCAAGAAGGCAACCAAACAGAGAAATCAGTAGTTTCTTTAATCTTCGTGAGAATTTTTTAGGAGGGAGGAGCCCACAAAAATGAGCAAAGTGACCAGGAGTCTGCTGCTTGTACTGTCTGTCGTCATGTTCCTTTCGGTTGTCTGCGGGACGGCGGAGTCGGCAAAGCTAAGCGTGATGGTCCCTACGCGGGACGGCGTGAAGCTGGCAACGGATGTTTACCTGCCGGAAGGAGAGGGGCCGTGGCCGGTCCTCCTGACGCGGACGCCCTACAACAAGGACGGCGCCCCTGGCATGTCGCTGGGTATCCGGCGAAGGGGCTATGTGCTGGTGGCACAAGACATGCGGGGACGTTTCGCTTCGGAGGGCGACGATTTCCTTATTTTCAGTCACGGCGGCTGGGGAGAACACCAGGACGGATACGATACGGTCGAGTGGATCGCCAGGCAGAAATGGTGCAACGGGAAAGTCGGCACGTTCGGGAGCAGCGCGGGCGGCATCGTCCAGAACATGATGGCGCCGAGCCGGCCGCCGCATCTCGTTTGCCAGTGGGTGCATGTAGCCTGCTCGAGCATGTACCATCAAGCCATGTACCAGGGCGGCGCCTTTAGGAAAAGCATGACTGGGGGCTGGCTGAGGATGAATCAGCTCAGCCCGGAGAATTTGAACCTAATCCGTGCTCATCCGGGATACGACGAGTTCTGGCAACAGATGGACCCGGAACGGATGGTGTCGCGGGTGAACGTGCCGGCGATGTTCGTGGGAGGCTGGTATGACATCTTCTGCCAGGGAACGATCAATGGCTTCGTCACGATTCAGAATCATGGAGACAGGGGAGCGAGAGGGAAGTGCAAGCTGGTCATGGGGCCGTGGGCGCACGGCCGATTCTCTGATCTCAAGTACCCCAACGAGAAGACGCCAACAAAAGCAGACATCTGGAAATGGTTCGATATATGGCTCAAGAATGACGGCAAGGGTGCCGAGAAGATCGCCGCTGTGCATTATTATGTTATGGGTGATCCGACTGATCCTGACGCGCCGGGCAATGAATGGCGCACCGCCCAGACATGGCCGATTCCGGCAACGCTAACGCCTTTTTATTTTCATGCCGATGGCACGTTGAGCAAGAGCGGTCCGAAAGAAGAGAAAGCTTCTCTGTCCTACAAATACGATCCCAAGAATCCGGTGCCGACGGTGGGGGGAGCGAACCTCTTGATTCCGCTCGGACCGAAAGATCAGCGGAAGGTGGAAAATCGCCCGGATGTGCTCCTGTTTACCACCGGGGTGCTCAAGGAGCCGCTCGAGGTCACCGGCCGGATCAAAGCGATCCTGTGGGCATCTTCTTCCGCTGCGGACACGGACTTCACGGCCAAGCTTACTGACGTCTATCCAGACGGTCGGAGCATGCTGGTGCTTGATGGAATTATCCGCGCCGGATATCGGAATGGATTCGAGAAGAGCGAGTTGATGAAGCCGGGAACGATTCATAAATTCGAGATTGACCTCTGGTCCACGAGCCTCATCTTCAATCGAGGACACCGCATTCGCGTTGCTATATCATCCAGTAACTCTCCCCGTTTCGAGCCGAAGCCAAACATGGGAGAACATTCAGGGCATGGCGAGAAAACTGTCGTGGCCGCAAATACGATATACTTCGACGCCGCTCACCCTTCGCACATTCTGCTGCCGATCCCAACAGGAGAAACGCAATAGCTTATGGTCCCAAGGAAAAACCATTCAGTGCATTTTTGCTGAGGAGGAAGCCGTGAAACACATATATCGGAAAGAAGAGGGCCGAAAAATGAGGGTGGCCGTTTTCTTCTCTGGCGGGGCCAGTTCCATGCAGGCCATGCTCAAAGACCCAAACCATGGGACGCTCTATGAGATAGTTGTCGGGTTTACCAATAAAGAGGAGTGTGCCGGGATACAGACTGGGGAAGCGGCCGGGATTCCGGTCGCGCGAAGAAACTTCAAGAAGTTCTGCCAGGAGAAAGGAATTGACCCGAAGGACTTCGAACAGCGTGCCGTCTATTATGAGGCCGTCATCAAAGACCTCGAGCCTTACACGCCGGACATTGTGTGCCTCTCTGGTTTCACCGGCCCCGGCTCGATCGTTGTGGAGCCCTTCCTGACCGAGTACGCGGACAGGATTTTGAACGTCCATCCGGCGGACCTTGCCATCCTCGCCTCAAAAGAAGGCGCCCAGTTTGAGATACCAAGACTCTACGCGGGCAACATGTCAAGAAAGGAGGTCACTGTCCTCGTTGGCGATAACAACCTGGAAAGAAGATATAAGGGCGAGGATGCCGTTTACGACGCTGTGATTTCAGGCGAGGCGTACACGAGATCAAGCGTCCACATTGCCCGAAAAGATTTCGACGAAGGGCCCCTGCTCGTTCAGTCCAAAAAATTCCCGGTCAAGAAAGAGTGGGTTCAGCGAAGAGTCCAGCAGAAGAACTTTCGTTTAATAAGGAAATATGCCGACGAGCTCCAGGAAACTATGAAATGGGAAGGGGACGGCCCCGCCTACCTCAAGGCACTGGAACTAATATCACAAGGGAAAATGGCGATAGAAGGCGATAGCGTGTTAGTGGACGATCAGGAGTTGCCTTATATGGGTTTCCCGCTTGATTGATTTGAAGCCAGGAAGGTTCAGGGTGCGGAGTGCGCGTTCTCCTTTGCCGTCTCGTAGGAAGGTCCGCTGAAGACAGTCCGCGGTGTCACAGTTCGATGCGTATCTGATGGCTATCGGTGCGACCGACAACGCCTGCTCACCTGTTTTTTCCTATCTTTCGCTTACACTCAACACTCAGACTAACTGCAACTGAGCGCTACTTGCGAAGAACTTCCGCGTTCCACGCTGTGGACGAAAGTGCCCCTTGAGGCCGGTTGTTGGCAGCCCATAAGTCGAGGGCTGATGGAGCTGGAGGAAGTGTGACAATATTTCTCAGTGTGCGCGGCAGCAAGAATGGCAGTGGGTCGTTTTGTCACATACATCAGGTACCAAGTACCGGGAAAGGTGATGCATAGGTATAAAGTTGTCCATCGTGTCTCTTGTGTAACACCAGCTATCGCAATAGGATATACAACAGGTCAAATTCTGGAGCCGACGATCCCCTACTTGGCATGCAGGATGCTCTTTCTCCAACCGAACATTCACTAAACTGGACCGGATAACGAAAGACTTGATGATAACATAGAGAGGAGGGATCAGAAATGACATTGGTGAGATGGAGACCGAGAAGGGAGTGGGACCCCTTTGCGGGTTTGCTGGACTTGCACAGGGAGTTCTCTAACCTCGTTGCTCCCGTGACCCGGGGAGAAGGAGAATTCGGCCAGTGGGCTCCGCCGGTGGATGTGTACAGCGATGACGACAAGGTCGTCGTTAAGGCCGAGTTGCCCGGACTGAAGAAGGACGAAGTCGAAGTGAGCTACGATGCTGGCGTCCTGAACATCAAGGGCGAGAGGAAACACGAGGCCCAGTTCAAGGAGAAAGGATACCATCGGATTGAGCGTGCCTATGGCGGCTTCCACAGGGCGGTCCGTATTCCCGCGGAAGTGGACGGCTCGAAGTGCACGGCGGAGATGAGGGATGGTGTTCTTAGAGTTACACTCCCGAAAGCTGAACAGGCCAAGGCCAGAAAGATAGAGGTTAAGGAGAAGTAAAACCGCTGCTGGCTGCGGCCCAGCAAGGGAGCACACAACGGGCAAGAAGGGTTCATGCCTTCTTGCCCCGGACTGCATATTTATGATATGAGTAGCACAGTTCCCGTTGCATACCGTGCTAAATTGGTCGGGCGAAAAGGGAGATCGCGCCTGGTTATTGCGCGCCGAAGAGTGTTTAGTTGCAAGTTGGCTCTTTACTCGGCGACGCAATAAATGCCAGGTCACCTTTAGCCCGGCGCTTTCTTTTATAGATGCATCGTAACTGAACATTCAAGAAACGTCAAAAGAAAGGAGAGGTCAGAATGAAGGTCAAACCACTTGGCGACAGAATCCTTGTCAAGAGGCTTGAGCCGGAAAAAGCCAAAAAGGGGGGAATTATCATACCCGATTCGGCAAAGGAGAAGCCGCAAGAAGCAAAAGTCATCGCCGTCGGCCAGGGGAAGCTCCTGGAAGACGGAAAAAGGGCGCCCTTTGAGGTGAAGGTGGGAGACAGAGTCTTCATCAACAAGTACGGAGGAACCGAGATCACCATCAACGATGAGGAACACCTTATCGTGATGGGAGAGGACATCCTGGCTATCGTGGGATGAGAAGTCCTGAGCGCGGAACTAATATCTTAGAAAGGAAAGAAAAATGGCAGCTAAACAACTGAAATTCAGTGAGGAAGCGAGAAAAGCCGTGCTGTCAGGGGTGGAACAGCTAACCAGGGCGGTGAAGGTGACCTTAGGCCCGAAGGGAAGAAACGTCGTCCTGGATAAGAAGTTCGGCTCTCCGACGGTCACCAAGGATGGAGTCACCGTCGCGAAAGAAATCGAACTCGAGGAGCCTTACGAGAACATGGGAGCCCAGATGCTAAGAGAGGTGGCTTCCAAGACAAGCGACGTCGCAGGTGACGGCACGACCACCGCTACCATCCTCGCTGAGGCCATCTATCGAGAAGGCTTGAAGAACGTCGCAGCCGGTTCAAACGCCATGGCTATCAAAAGAGGCATTGGCAAGGCCGTGGATGTCGTGATTGGCGAGCTGAACAAGCTCAGCAGCAAAGTCAAAGATAGAACTGAGATTTCGCAGGTCGCTGCCATCTCCGCCAACGCTGACACGACCATTGGTGAGATCATCGCTGATGCCATGGAAAAAGTCGGCAAAGACGGCACCATCACTGTCGAAGAAGCCAAAGGAATCGAGACCACTCTGGAAGTCGTCGAGGGCATGCAGTTCGACCGGGGATACCTGTCTCCCTACTTCGTGACCAACGTGGAGACCATGGAAGCGGTGCTGGAGGAATGTTACGTCCTGATTTTCGAGAAGAAAATCTCGAGTCTGAAGGATCTGCTGCCGCTTCTCCAGAAGGTCGCCGAGGTTGGCAAGCAGCTTCTCGTCATCGCCGAAGATGTGGAAGGCGAAGCCCTGGCGACGCTGGTCGTCAACAAGATTCGCGGAGTCCTGAAGTGCGCTGCCGTCAAGGCCCCAGGTTTCGGCGACAGGCGAAAAGCGATGCTGGAGGACATCGCCATCCTCACCAACGGAAAAATGATCTCCGAGGACCTGGGAATCAAGCTGGAGAACATCAGCATTTCGGACCTCGGTCAGGTTAAAAGGGTGGCCATTGACAAGGACAACACGACCCTCATTGAAGGCGCCGGAAGCAAGAGCGCCATCAAGGCCCGCGTCTCCCAGATCAAGCTGCAAATCGAGGAGACAACTTCCGATTACGATCGGGAGAAGCTTCAGGAGCGGCTCGCTAAGCTGGCGGGTGGCGTCGCCGTAATCAACGTGGGTGCGGCCACTGAGACCGAGATGAAGGAGAAGAAGGCTCGGGTGGAGGACGCGCTGCACGCCACCAGAGCCGCGGTTGAGGAAGGGATCGTTCCAGGTGGTGGCGTAGCCTTCCTGAGATGCCTCGGTGCTTTGGCCAGCGCAAAGTTTGAAAGCGATGAGGACATCGGAAGGATGATCGTGATGAAAGCGCTGGAGTCGCCCATCCGGCAGATCGCAGAAAACGCCGGCCGTGAAGGGTCCATCGTGGTTCAGGATGTGAAGACCAAGAAGGGCGGTTATGGGTACAACGCCCAGACCGATGTTTTCGAGGACCTCGTGAAGGCGGGCGTGATTGACCCCACCAAGGTGACTCGGATCGCTCTTCAGAACGCGGCGAGCATCGCGGGCCTTCTCCTGACCACCGAAGCCCTTGTCACGGAGATCAAGGAGGAAGAAAAGCCGAGAGGAGGTCCTCCCGGTGGCGGCTACGGCGGAGACATGTATTGAGGCTGACGCTTCGCTGTCACGCAAAAAGGGGCGAGCCTTGGAGGCTCGCCTCTTTTGTTTTTTCCATCAATACGTTTTCGGGCGACGGGCGTAAGGGCGCATCGCAAGATATTCGCGGACCTTTTGGATTCTGCTCGGCTTATCGAGAATAGTGACCGTGCCGATACCCCTGTTGAACTGGACTCGCTTGCCGGACCTTCGGTTGTTGGGCGCCCCCGGTTGCAAAATCCTTCTCACGCCTTCATAATTGTGCTCGGCAATCTGAGAGGCTTGTTCTGGGTCCGTTTCAAGGAAAATCGGATCAACAAGGCTCAGGACCACGAGGGTATTTTCAGAGGATTTATCACAGGTGCCGAGAAGAAAGGTCAGTTCGTCCACGATCATGGTTTGCAGGGCAACGATAGGTTCCGGGGGGCCTGCAATCAACACCCTTCTGGAATCCTTCTCGACGTAAAACGAGCTGCCCGCCCCTCTCCTGTTTTCCAGAAGAACCCTGCGAACGATTCCGCTCTGCAATAGCTTTTCGGCGCGCTTGAATTCTACCTCGGAGGGCTGCAACTTTCGTCTGATAAATTCCGGCCGTTTCATCGCTTTGGTGACGTAGCCCCGGTAGTCCTGCCGTCTCCAGACAATCCCACTCGGCCCTCGCGTTTCAGGGCGGTACCGCGAGAGTGGTTTCAGAGGCGGTTCCGCCGAATGCGACGGGCGAAAGAAACCAGACAGAGCGGTGAGAAGAATGATCGAGAGGAGGGGGGATGGTGTCCTCATCTTCCTTTGGGAGAAAAGGCAAGACGTCTTGGTTCTGAGAAATACGATCATAGGGACGCCGAACGCGTCCCGTGAGACGCGTTGGCGAATCCACTCTTCTGAAAAGCGGTGCTCCTTCGCGTGGTTCCTACCGGAAGTATGGAGCGTTCTCCAGCAAGTCGTAAACGCCGTCGAGATTCTCGACGGAATTCTTGACAGTAATGGTGCCGAGCCGATCATTGAACCACCATTCCCTGCCCGATGGAGCAATCTCCGACGACCTCAGGATTTCGTCTGCGCCGGAATAGTTGTCGGCTGCTATGCGAAGGGCGGCGGTGCGATCTTTTTCCAGAAATCGCAGGTCAACCAAAGGAACCGCATCCACCACGAGTCCACCAAGATCCTCCTCAGCGAAGAACTTGTATGTCCGGTCGTCGTCAATAATGGTGCGGATTCTCAGTATGTCGTCAGGGGATGCAGTGATGCTCAACTTCTCCTTGCGTTTGTCATAGACGATGCGGCTGCTCTCGCCTGCCTCACCTCCCGCAAGGACACTCTCGACGATCCCTTTGGAAATCAGGTCTTCGACCCTTTTGGCCTGCCACCAATCGAGATTGTACGTTCTGGTGATGAGAACCAACTCCCGTTCTCCCTTTGTTTGAATGGGGATCTGTTCAAGAATCGGCTCAGGCTCCGGCTCCACGACCACTTCCTCGCCGGGGGGTATGATAATCTCCTCCTCGATGTAAACGGGAGGTTCATCATACCATCCGCCATCGTAGTAATAGTGACCGTAAGCGGGGACTGGTAGGAAAAGAGGGTAAGCCAAAGTTCCGACCGCCGCCCATCTCCCGTAGCAGAAGACATGCCCACAACTTGGGCCGTGGATGTGCCCGGGCGAGAGGGGAAGCCAGCGGCCGTGGGCGAAGTAGTAGCGGGAGTCTCGGCCATAGTAATGGTAATAATGCCTATACCTGCGGCCACGCTGGTAACGGTAGTACCAGCGGGAAGACGTGCTACGGACATAGTGGCCTCGGCTGTAGCGACTGGTCACGCCAAAGCCCGCATGCCCTCGAGAATATCTGGACGTCACGCCTCCTCCTGCATGCCCACGGGAGAATCTGGAGCTTACGGCCCCGGCACTTCCTCGGGAATATCTGGACGTGACGTAAGGTCTTCCTGCGTCTCCACGGACAATTGTCGAGGATGTGCGACGGCGGGCAACTGTTCCCAAGGTTTCACGCCCCACAACGCCAGGCAGGCGGCTGTACCCTTGAAACTCTGGTCTGCTGGGACGAAGTGTATCATTGGACCTACTCGTCCCTCTGGCTGGCCGTGTCTTCACGATTCGACTGGTGGGCAATCTTGTGGACGAAGTAGATGGCCGAATGGAGGGCAGTGTCCGAGTACGTGAGGTCTCACCGATCCTCAACCCGGTTGACCCTGTAGGTGAAGTTCGACCTGTGCGGCTGCTGGTTGTAGCCGTGCGAGAACGGTCTCGTGGTATAAAAGAACGTGGAACAGAAGTTCGAGTCGAAGGAGTCGCCCGGGTCGAACGTGTAGCCGTGGTGAGGGTCCGAGACCGCATGGTCGGCACGGTGGAACGCGTTGTGGAACGCCGGGTCGAAGGGGCAGCGGTAATGGGAGTTGATCGAGTCCGCGACGTTACCCTTGACCGTGTGGTGGAAGGGGCACGGGACGCTGGCCGCGGCGATGGAGCGCGGCGAATGGTGACCGAGGTTCGCGGGCGCGTTCTGGTCGAAGGAGGGCTGGCCGTTCGAGGCCTTGGCGAACTGGCGGGACGCACAGACCTCGTCGTAGAGCGGCTGCGTGAACTGGGCGTAGACCGCGAGCGTGACGGGGCCGGCGAACTCCGGGATGGCGTGGACTTCTTCTGTTCTTCTTTGCTGCTGGACGAGACACTCTTACGACTTCGGGAAGACGCAGCGACAACGCTCAGACGTGGGAACAGAAGTGGCCTCGCGAGGTGCGTGATGAAAACACCTCCTGAACCTTCCTGTCCTTCTCCGCGCGCCATACTCGTGGAAGAAAGAAGGAATGCTGAGAAAACAATAGCTACCGCGAGAATTCTTTTCATTTTTCCGCCCTCCTACAAACTTTCTCAACCAATATAGCATTCTAATCGGCGGTTCCGCAAGCTGTTTTTCATCCTCATTAATGTTGGACGCAGGGGGAATGGATATTGTTCAACCGTGACCTCTTCTGTAAAGGTCGGTCAATAGGACCGGGGAACTGTCCGGGACATTTTTATTGAAAACGAGGCGTGCCAGCGTATAATTGAGTTGCGAATACTAAGAGGGAGGTGGCGCCCTATGTTCACTGACCAGGAAAAAAGGGCGATGCTTCAGATCGCCAGGGACTCCATTGCCCGCCGCCTGGGTTTGCCGACAGCGGAACAACGACCGACGATCACCCCCTCCTTGCAGGAGGAGAAGGGGGTGTTCGTAACCCTCCATAAGAAGGGGAGATTGCGAGGGTGCATCGGCAATATTGAGGGAAGAAAGACGCTCCACGAAGGAATCGCCGATCTGGCGCTGGAATCCGCCTTTGGAGACCCACGCTTTCCTTCGCTTACGGCGGATGAGTTTCCTGAAATTGACATCGAGATTTCGGCGTTGACGAAGCTGACAAAGATAGATGACACGGATCAGATCGAGGTTGGCAAGCATGGGCTTTACATAAAGAAGGGCTTCAATGCCGGGCTTTTGCTTCCGCAGGTGGCCACAGAGTACAATTGGGACAGAAAGACCTTTCTCGAACAAACGTGCTGGAAGGCAGGCTTGCCACAGGACGCTTGGAAAGAGGACGCTGAAATCTACATCTTCGGCGCGGAAGTGTTTGGCGAGAAAGAGCTATCGAGCAACAGTGCCGACTGATCCCCGCCTCCGACCCCCTATCTCAGGTTTGTGCGGCTTCGGTCGGTTTCACTTTATATAGCACGGGCACTCGATATGAGCGACGAATATCATCCGGAAGAATTTGAAGGGAAGTGGCAGGACTTTTGGGAAGAGAGCGGGTTGTTCAAGATGGACGAGAACAGCCCGAAGGAGAAGTTCTACTGTCTGATGATGTTCCCTTATCCTTCAGCGGCTCTGCATGTGGGGCACATGAGGAACTACATCATCGGGGATGTTCTGGCGAGGTATAAAGTGGCGAAGGGGTTCAACGTTCTCAATCCCATGGGATGGGATGCCTTCGGGTTGCCCGCCGAGAACGCCGCGATTAAAGATAACGTGCACCCCCGGATCAGCACTCACCGGAACATCACCAAGATGAAGCAACAACTGCACCAGTGGGGGGCGGTCTACGATTGGGACAGGGAGATCACGACCTGCGAGCCGGATTATTATCGCTGGACGCAATGGTTATTCCTGAAACTTTTTGAGAACGGGCTGGCGTATCGGAAGAAGGCTGCGGTCAACTGGTGTCCCCAGTGCCAGACGGTCTTGGCCAACGAGCAGGTGATTGACGAGAAGTGCGAGCGGTGCTCCACGCCCGTCGTTGAGAAGGAATTGGAGCAGTGGTTCTTCAAGATCACAGACTACGCTCAACGCCTCCTCGAGGATGCGGAATGGCTGGACAACTGGCCGGAGCGGGTGCTCCTTATGCAGAAGAACTGGATCGGGAAGAGCACCGGCTGCGAGATGGATTTCGTTGTGGAGGAAACGGGAGATGCGCTGAAGTGCTTCACGACGAGGGTAGACACTCTCTTTGGGGCGACGTATGTTGTCATGGCCCCCGAGCACCCTTTAGTGGAAAGGCTTGTCAGCGGCACGGATCGCGAAGATGAAGCCAAGCAGTTCGTCGAAACCGTACAGAAGGAGAGCCGGATTTCGAGGTCGGCTGAGGAGACGGAAAAGATCGGTGTGTTCACGGGCCGGCACGCCATCAATCCTGTGAACGGGGAGCGTGTTCCGATCTGGCTGGCCGATTACGTCCTGATGGAATACGGCACTGGCGCCATTATGGCCGTGCCAGCCCACGACCAGAGGGACTTCCATTTCGCCAAGAAATATGACCTTCCAATCCGGGTTGTGATCCAAAATCCCGATGAACCTCTTGACGCGGAAACGATGACGGAGGCTTACGTCGGAGTAGGAGTCCAGGTCAACTCGGGCGACTTCGACGGAATACCGAACACAGAGGGGATGGAAAGAATCGCCGATTATCTTGAGCAGATCGGGAAAGGAAGACGCAGCGTTCACTATCGCATCCACGATTGGCTGGTTTCCCGTCAGAGGTATTGGGGCGCACCAATTCCGATTGTCTATTGCGAGGATTGTGGGACAGTTCCTGTGCGGGAGGAAAGTCTGCCCGTACTTCTTCCGGAGGAGGCCGAATTCCGGCCTACCGGCGTATCTCCTCTCGCCCAATGTGAGGAGTTCGTGAACGCGCCGTGCCCCCGGTGCTCGAAACCGGCAAAGCGCGAAACCGACACCCTGGACACCTTCGTTTGTTCCAGTTGGTATTTCCTGCGCTATCTCTCTCCCAAAGCAGAGGACAGTCCCTTTGTCAAAGAGCTCCTCAACAGGTGGCTGCCGGTGGACCAGTATATCGGAGGGGTGGAGCACGCGATTCTGCATCTGCTCTACTCCCGGTTCACAACAAAGGTTCTCTATGATATCGGAGAGATTTCCTTTAATGAGCCTTTTGGGAGCCTGTTCACGCAAGGAATGATCTGCAAAGTGAGTCCCCTCACGGGCAAGCTGGAGAAGATGTCGAAATCGAAGGGGAACGTGGTCAGCCCCGACGGCCTGATCGAGAAGTATGGCGCGGACACTGTCCGCCTTTACGCCCTTTTCATCGGTCCGCCGGAAAAAGATGCGGAGTGGACTGATGCCGCGGTCGAAGGTGCCTACCGGTTCCTGAAGCGGGCATGGCGGATGAGCATTAAGCACCTGTCCTCTCTCCGGGCACTCAAACACGAAGACCTGTCTCATGCGGAGGAGTTCTCCAGGGAAGCGAAAGAGCTGCGGCGAGCGTGCCACAACACGATTAAAAAGGTAACACAGGAAATTGATGGGGGCTTTCGCCTTAACACGGCCATCGCTGCCGTGATGGAGCTTGTCAATATGATTTATCTGCATGAGGAAAAGCTGGCCAAGGAGAACGGGACAGGAAAGCTTGTCCTGGCAGAAGCAATCAGGGCTGTGATCAGGCTGATCTCGCCTTTCGTCCCGCACATTGCAGAGGAGTTGTGGCATAGGCTCGGCAACCCAGAAAGCGTCTTTGCGGAACCGTGGATCACCTACGATGAGTCCTTATTGCAGGCCGACCAAATCCAAGTGGTGATTCAGATCAACGGCAAGGTCAGAAGCCGCGTTACACTCCCCGCTTCGGCCAGCGAGGAGGAGATCAGGAATGCAGCCTTGAACGATCCCAAGGTGCAACAGCGCACAGAAGGAAAGCAGGTCCTGAAAAGCATTGTCGTGGGGAAAAAGCTGGTCAACCTCGTTGTCAAATGAGACAACCGATTTTCCGACAATATTTGACGCAGTGTTCTGGGGCGGGCAGACGAAGCGAGGAATCCTTCCATTTCCGCTTAGAATATCAAGAGCAGAGGGAGAGATCACAGGATGTTCAAGCTGAGCCGAGGTGAGGAGCTGACGGCTTTGATCGCGGCCGGGCTGGTCGGAGTGGTCGCGGTGGTCGTCTGTTTCTCGAGGGGAGACAGGCCAAAGACGATGGAGATTCCCCTGAACAAGTCGCGTGAAATAACCGTCGAAGGGGAAAAGAGAAAAACTCGGGGCAAAATATTCGTCCACATTTCCGGAGAAGTGCTCAGGAAGGGTGTGCTCGAGCTGAGCGCCGGCTCAAGAATGGAGGACGCCATCAAGCCCGCTGGTGCGACCGAGCATGCGGACCTTGATGCTCTGAACCTGGCAGTTCCTCTTGTTGATGGAGAGCGAATCGTCGTTCCGAGCAAGAAGTCCCCAGGACGCCGACCCGGAGTGTCTCCCTGGGCTACCAGTGGGATCAAAGTCAATGTCAACCTGGCGAGCCAGCAGGAGCTTGAATCTCTCCCTGGCATCGGCCGAACCCTTGCCAGCCGGATCATCGAGTTTCGGAAGACAAGGAAATTCCAGAAGGTTGATGATCTGCTTGAAGTCAGGGGAATCGGTCCGAGCACGCTCGAAAAAATTAGGGCCTTCGTTTGCGTGAAGTGAGTTGCCCAGAGCCGCACCGGCTGAGAATGGAACAGAGAAACTGAGGAGAGTTCTATTCCACCAGCCACTCGGCAATGTTCGACGCATTTTCCATGAAGGCGGGTGCCCCTTTTTGCATATAAGGAGAATAAAGTGCAGAAGCACTGGAGAAAACTGTCTGTGTTCTTGTTGATGTTGAGCTTCCTAACAATAGGCGCGACGACGCCCCAGGCCTGGCGATTGACAGATAGATTCAAGACGGTCTCTCCGGGCGAATGGGTTAGGCTGAGGTACAGCGGCGGCTCGCAACATCTGTTGCTGGTAGCAGCGAAGGGCGAAAAGACAGTGACTCTGGAAGAGAGGGTGCGCGAGCACGGCTATCTGACAAGCTGGACGCAGATCGTGATTGACCTGAAGAAAGGCTTGCCCATTGCCATCAGGGAGAGGATGCTCGGTGGAGAGATCCGTGAGATCAAGCTTGAAGGCGATAAGGTCAAGTTGGATGAGGAGTTCCTGGCGCTGCTGGCGGCGCGATTTCGGGAAGAGCCAGATACAGTGCGGGTCGTCGTTCCAGCGGGGACTTTCACCAGCAAGGTCTATCGCGCGGTGTACAACAAGAAACTGATCCGCATATTCCTGGCTAAGGAGATTCCTCTTTATCCCGTGAAGGTGCTCATACCAAATTATCAATTGACCATCAGTCTGACAGCCTATGGGAAAGGAATGGAATCCCGCTTTTTCCCGAAAGAACCGAACTCACCGGATGAAAACATCCGGAAAACCGGTTTCAAGGAGGACTCATCCGGTTCGCCGAAGTCTTTGGAAACGGAGTGTACATCCAAGACCAAGTAAGGTCGTACACTGACAAAGAATCATTAGCGAAAGCAAAACCCTCGACGTTCAAACCTATGATAGCGATCCGCTCATTAACAAAGACGTTTACCAAGGACGGATCGAAGCTCGTCGTCCTGGACAATATTGATCTGGACATTGCCAGAGGCGAGTTTGTGATGATCCTGGGCGAATCAGGGTCAGGCAAGACGACCCTCTTGAACATTCTTGGAGCGATAGACACCGCGGACTCCGGGGAGATCATGATCGAAGGGTTCGGGGACATTCTCTCCGCAAGCGACAAAAGCCTTGCCGAGTACCGCAACCGCATTGTGGGACACATCTTTCAGACGTTCAATCTGAAGAAAATCTACACCGCTTACGCAAACGTAAAAGTGCCGCTCCTATTTGGCAAGGTGCCGGTCCGCGATGCCCACGAAAGGATCATGCGTGCCTTAGAACGGGTGGGGCTGGCAGAGCGCCCGCACTTCCGCCCGCCGGAGCTCTCGGAGGGTCAGTGCCAGCGGGTGGCTATCGCCAGAGCAATCGTGAACGAGCCGGCGATTCTTCTGGCGGATGAGCCAACCGGCAACCTCGACCCGAAAACCGCCAGGAAGATCATGGACCTGCTGGTGAGCCTCAACAGAGATGACGACGTCACGCTACTGATGGTAACCCACGATGTTTCCATGCTGGAGTATGCCCAGAAAACAGTGAGCCTTGAGGGCGGAAAGATCGTCGTCAAAGCGAAGTGACAGGAAAGGAGCAGTCCAGTCTGGCACGCAGTCTTTCAGGAGGAAGAGCGGTCTGATTCATGATTTGTCTGTTCACCCCGAAAGGTTAATCCAAGAGAAGAACCATGGTTTGGAAGAACTTGCTTTTCATATCGGTTAAGGACTTGCTCGCAAGGAAGGGAAGGCTTCTGCTCACCATGATGGGCATCACCGTGGGCGTGACGTGTCTGCTCTTCCTTCTTTCCCTGACGGCAGCCATCAAGAAGAAGGTTCTCACCGAGGTCCTGGGAACCATCCCGGAGACAGAACTCCATGTCATGCCCATGGAAGTGGAAGCGGGGGCTATCAGGTTTCGCAAAATGGGCGCCCCCACCCTCGACGACAAGCAAATCGAGAAGATCAAGAAATCCGTTCCTGGCATCAGGAAAATCTACGCCATCGAGTCCCTCGATGTGCCCGCGGAGATCGAAGGCACGTTCAGGGTGAAGGTTCTGAAAGCTGACTTACCCATAACGGGATTCAGGACAGATTGCGGGGTTTCCGGAATTCCTCGGGAGCTCCTGCTGGACGGGATGGATCGTCCGGAGGAGTATGTCTTTAGCGTGGACAAAGACCCCGTTCCCATCGTCCTTTCGACACATTTGGTTGAGATGTACAACATGCACTTCGCCAAGGCCATGGGTATGCCCAAGGTGAGCGGCAAGTGGATCAGGGAGCAGGAGTTTGACCTCACCATCGGGGAATCCGGCGTGATAAGAACTGGAAGCACAAGGGGAATCATAGGCCCCTTCAAGTGCAAGGTCGTGGGGGTGTCTCGCCAAGCGCCGATATGGAGCGTGTCGGTCCCGCCTCCCTACATCAGTTATTGGAGGAAGCTTTATTTCGGAGAGGAGAAGGAAACCGGTTATCAAAAGCTGGTGATCTTCGCGGAGTCCGTGAACCAGGTTGACGAAATGGAAGCGAAGCTCAAGAAAATGGGGTTCGACGTGGTCACCAACAGGGAGACCATCTCGAAGATCAACACCGCTTCAACGATCATCAACGCTTTGGTGGTTGTGCTCGGACTAATTGTCCTGTTGATCTCCTCGGCCAGTATCATCAACATTCTGACGATGTCCGTCTACGAGGAAGCGACTGACATTGCCATCCTGCGATCCGTCGGGGCGAGGAAGGCCCATGTGCGCGGGATTTATTTCCTGAAAGCAGGACTCATCGGTTTGATCGGCGCCCTGGACGGATTGATCATCGGCTTTATCGCGGTCGGCATCGCCAATAGTCTCGCACAGAAATATCTGCACAACTTGCCCTATCGCCCCGACACGTTTTTCCTTCCGTCCGTTTCTCTTGCCCTGGGCTGCTTCCTTGTGGGACTGGTTTTCAGTCTCGCCGCCGGGGTTATTCCGGCGAACATCGCCGCTTCTTTGAACCCATCCAAGGTTCTCAGGGAGGGATAGAGGTTAGCCTCCTCGATTCACGGGGGAGCAACAGAACGCCCGTTTATCGGTTCACGCGCGGCCGAGGTACTCGCCGGTCCGGGTGTCCACCTGGACCTGATCGCCTACCTTGATGAAGAGCGGAACTTGCAGCACAAGTTCCGTTTCCAGCGTAGCGGGCTTCGTATTGCTGCTCACTGAATCGCCCTTTACCCCGGGCGCCGTTTCCGTCACCTTCAGGGTGACCTGATTCGGTAGGTCAAGCAACACGATGTTGCCCTCGTAAGACTGCGCTTCGACTTCAAGTCCATCGGTGAGATACTGCCCGCCGTTCTCCACAACTTCCTGGGAGACAGCAAGAGTGTTGTAGTCCTCAAGGTCCATGAAATAGTAGTTGTCTCCGTCTTTATAGAGGTAGTTCAGTTTCCTGGGTTCAAGGGTGACGGTCTCCACAGAGTCTGTGGAGCGGAATCGCTGGCTCATGGTCCGACCGGTTCGCAGGCTCCTCAGATTCGCCTGAATATATCCCCGCCCCTTTCCGGGGGTGATATGCGAGAAATTGAGGACGATGTACATTTCGTCTCCAAGTTTGAGCACCATTCCGGATCTGATCGAAGTCGCCGTAATCAATCTTGCTGCCTCCTGCGTTCTGGTTGGTTCAGTCAATCTTGCGTCCTATTGGTTTCTCCTCCTATCGTTGTGCCGAAGATCGTTAGTCTGTGGACGGATTCCGCTGGCTGAGATCAATATTGTACTCGTTCAGTTTTCGGTGGAGGGTTCGGCGGCTGATGTTCAGGATGCGAGCGCTCTTGGAGATGTTGTTGTCATTGTTCCGGAGCGTCTCCTGAATCAGGAGTTTCTCCGCCTCTTGGAGGGAGGTCCCGGCTGGGACCAGAATTTTCGGACCGGAAGAGTCGGAAGCCTCCTGCGCAGACGCAACGATCTCCTTTTCTCTGGAAGGTTTCTGCATCTGCGCGGGGAGCTGAGCGAGCTCTACGGTATCCCCGGGGCATAGGACAACCAGGCTTTCGATGACGTTCCTCAACTCGCGAACGTTGCCGGGCCAGTCATACCGAACAAGGGCATCGAGTGCCTCAGGCGAGATGGAGCTGACACTCTTCTTGTTCTCCACCGATAGCTCAGCAATGAAAGTTTTCACCAGGAGAGGAATGTCCTCTTTTCTTTCTCTAAGAGGGGGAACCTTTATTGTCACGACGTTGAGCCGGTAATAAAGGTCCTCGCGGAAGCGTCCCGCCTCTACCAGCTCGCCGAGGGCGGCGTTCGTGGCAGTAATCAGCCGTACGTCCACCTTGATGGTTTTGATGCCACCCACTCGCTCGAACTCCCATTCCTCAAGAAACCTCAGAAGCTTGACCTGGACATCGAGATCAATCTGGCTGACCTCATCGAGGAAGAGAGTGCCTCCGTCCGCTCGCTCGAATCTCCCCGGCTTGCTTGCGACGGCACCCGTGAAAGCGCCTCTCTCATGTCCGAAGAGTTCGCTTTCCAGGAGAGACTTGGAGAGAGCAGCACAATGCACTGCGATGAATGGTTTATCCTTCCGCGGACTAACGTTGTGGAGCGCGTTGGCGATGAGTTCCTTTCCCGTGCCGCTCTCTCCCACGATGTGAACAGTCGCCTTTGTCGGTGCAACCTGCCGAATCGTCTCGAAAACACGCTTCATGGCGGCGGAGTTGCCGAGGATGTTTTCAAATCCGTAGTTCTTACGAAGGCGTTCCTTCAGCATGACGTTCTCGGCGCGGAGGCGAGTGTCGGCCAGCGCATGATCCACACGACTCTCCAACTCATCCAGGTTGACCGGCTTGGTCAGGTAGTCGTATGCCCCCTGTTTCATTGCCTCCACCGCCGTCTCCACCGTTCCGTATGCGGTGAGCATGATGATCTGAGTCTCGGGGCTGACTTTCTGGGCCACCTTAATCAGCTCAAGCCCATCCATCCCCGGCATGCGAAGGTCTGTGAGCATGAGGTCTACTTCCCCCGACTTCAGCGTTTCGATGGCCTCCGAGGCGTCCGCGGCAAGGCGCACCTCATACCCCAGAGGTTTGAGGCTCCGCCGCAGCCCTTCTCTCGTATTCTCCTCGTCGTCAACGACGAGGATTCTACCCTTCGTTTCGCTCTTCATGATGTTCGGAGGAGTTCTTGAGCAACCGCGTCTTCTTCCCGTGGATCGGAAGGGAAACAGTCACGGTAGTCCCCTGCCCTTCTCTGCTGTTCAGTTCAACTGTGCCCGAATGGTCTTTGACCATCTTGTAGACCATCATCAATCCCAGACCGGACCCTCCCTCTTTCGTGGTGTAAAAGGGGTCGAACACTCTATTCAGTTTGTCCTCAGGCACCCCCATGCCGGTGTCCGAAAAGGTTACCACCACGTGCGAATCACGCAGGGCGGTGGTCGCGCGGAGAACCCCCCCTCGGGGCATCGCCTGGATGGCGTTTTTGATGATGTTAAAAAACGCCTGTTTGACCTGATCCTCATCCATCAGAGCGAGGGGAATCCTAGAATCGTATTCTTTCTCGATGGCAATATCCTGTTCGGAGATCTCGAAGTACATGAAATCGAGAACGCTTTCCACCAGGTTATTGATGTTGACTTCCTTGTAATGGAGTTGAGTGGGCCGAATGGCTCCCAGAAAGCGCCGCACAATTTCATCGAGACGTTTGATCTCGCTCTTAGCCACCTCCAGAGTGTCGGTCAGCTTCCGGCGGCTTTTTTTGGGGAGGTGCTGAATTTCTCGCTCCATCAGTTGCATGTGGATGGTCAGCGAATTAAGGGGATTTCCGATCTCATGCGCTACTCCCGCCGCAAGCGTAACCAACGCTTCGAGCTTCTCCGACTGGAACGACTCAGCCTGGCGGTGCTTTTCGGCTGTGATGTCGCGAAGGATAACGATTGCCCCGAGGGGCTGCCCCTCGTCAACCCTGTACGGCACCACGTTAACCTTAAGTATCATGTGCTTGGGGTGCCGCGCTTCAACTTCCCGGTCAATGACCATCTTTTGGTCGAGTAAGCTCTCCTCAAAAAGAGCAGAAAGCCGTGAGTCAGCCGTGCAGTCAAGGAGCGGCTTGGAAACCAGGTTCCTCTGGGAAATGCCGAGTGTTTCCCTGGCGGCATCGTTTAGAAACATGGTCCGTCCTTCATGATCCACCACGAGAATCCCGTCAGAGACGGACTGGAGGATAGACCACAGCAAGCTCGTCTCCCGGCACAGGTCCTGGAAATAATTCTGCACCTGCGTCGAGTCAATCTTGTCCAGCCTATCCGCAACCCTGCTCCAGAAGCTTTTCATGTGTCACAACCAAGCAAACACTTGATCACACCCCTGACAGATTTTCTGCCCAACGCTTCGCTTACCCTATCAATAGTATGAGATTCACGCGGGAATTTCAACGATGAAGTGGATGGGGCAGCGATTCCGAACCTTCCGACTGCGAGGGGCATGGTAAAGGAGGTGAGATGGGCCATAAAGAGGATCAGCCAAAGAGCCAGGATGGTGATGGGATGGTGATGGAAGTAAGGGTCGCAGTGCCAAAAGGTGACCGGTTCGTTGAACCCCTCATAGGCCAGAGCGACGGAGAATCCCGGTTACTCCTGTCGGTCGCTGAGCTTGCTCCACGCCTCCTCGCTGATCTGCTCCAGGAGGTCCCCTGCCTTCCGGTAGTTCACCGCCCACCTTTTGATGCGTGTTTCCCATGCCTTAGTAATATACTTCATGCGAGTTTTTCTCCTGCGGGTCTGCCCCAGGTACAACGACACGTGCTTCTCCCCCTTGGTCGCGCACTTACACCTCGGGTTGCCGCAGGTGCGGGCCATGCGGATGATGCTGCCGTGGACAAAGCCGTCTGCGTCAGCGATCAACCTATGGAGTCGGCTCCGCAGATTCCGCTCCTTTTGCGACAAGCCACCTTGATGCTTCATGACAACCGTCCCTCTCTCTTTCAACATATATCATAATATATCAAAATCAAGCTCCCAAAAATGCGAATGCGAATTTGCTCCCGGGACTCAACCGCCAAAAAACATCTCCACCATGCCCCATCTACAGCCCCCTCTTCCTGGCCCGCTCACCATATTCCGGAATCGCTGTCCGCTTGTGGTTCACGTTTGCTGAGGGAATAATTCCCTCTTGTGGCTTACTCTGAAATAGGCGAAAATGAAGGCGAGCGAGACGTATGGATGCGCTCAAGCAAAATGGAATAAGCAACAACCAGAACTCCGTTTGCGCCAGGTATGAAGACCTCGACACCAGCAAAGCGGACGAGTTGACATTTCCACAGGATTTGCCAGGCAAGTCAAGAGCCGCGAAACCCGAGACAAACGACCTGCAATCCATGAAAAAGGGAACCATATTCGACATCAAGCGGTTTGCCATTCATGATGGGCCTGGCATCCGGACAACGGTTTTTCTCAAAGGGTGTCCTCTCAAGTGCCCATGGTGCCAGAATCCCGAGGGTCAGAATCCTGATCCAGAGGCCGCGATCCGCGCAATACCTGTAGAAGAGGGCACTGGCGCCAACACCGATGAGACAATGGGCAGGGTTGTGGACGTCAAGGAAGTCATGGGCGAAATCGAAAAAGACATCTTGTTCTACGACGAATCCGGCGGTGGGGTGACGTTTTCGGGCGGCGAACCTCTGGCCCAACCCGAATTCCTGGAAGCACTCCTTAATAAATGCAAGGAAAGCAACCTGCATACCTGTCTTGATACGTGCGGTTACGCTCCTCCCGAAGTATTTGCTTCTTTTGCCGACAAGATTGATCTGTTTCTCTATGACCTGAAGCTCATGGACGACAGACAACATCAGAAATATACAGGCGTGTCTAATCGTTTAATCCTTGACAACCTGAAAGCTCTTGACGAACCGGGGAGAAGAGTCATCGTCCGTTTCCTTGTCATTCCCGGGATAACTGACACGAAAGAAAACGTTTCCGCTGCGGCGAACTTCGTCGCTTCGCTCAAAACCCTCAAAGATGTCTCTCTTCTTCCGTATCACCGAATAGCGTCAGAGAAGTACAAGAGACTGCGGCGGAAGAATGAAATGGAAGACGTACCCCCGCCTTCAGAAAAGGCAATGAGGTCAGTTCAAGCTCGCTTCGAAAGCCGTGGCATCAAGATCACCATAGGAGCATAAGTATGAATGAGAGGATACACAAGGTGCGAGAGCACAGCGTGAATCAAAAGCCTTCGATTTCTCCAGAACGCGCCATCTTGATCACACAATTCTACAAAAGCGATCTGGCGGAAAAAGTCTCTGTCCCCGTCAAGCGGGCATTGGCATTCAAGCACATTCTGGAGAAGAAGGAGCTCTGGATTGGCGATGGTGAACTTATAGTTGGGGAAAGAGGATCTGCACCCAAGGCGACGCCGACCTACCCGGAAATATGTACTCATACATTGAAGGACCTTGACATTCTGCACTCTCGAGAGCGGATTCCCTACCTGGTGGATGACGAGACCAGAAGAATATATGAGGCCAATATCATTCCTTATTGGGAAGGGAAGTCCATTAGAGATCGTATCTTTCAAGAGATGTCCGAGGAGTGGAAGGCGTCGTACGAAGCGGGAATCTTCACCGAATTCATGGAACAGAGGGCTCCAGGACATACAGCACTGGGAGACAAGATTTACAGAAAGGGTTTTCTTGACCTGAAGGAAGACATCAGGAATAGCATGGCCCGGTTGGATTTCTACGATGACCCAGAAGCCTACGACAAGATGGAACAGCTCAAGGCCATGGACATCGCCGCTGATGCCTTGATCCTCTTTGCGGGACGCCATTCAGAGAAACTCCGAGAGCTGGCCGAAAAGGAAGAAGATGCGAAAAGAAAACGAGAACTGCAAAGGATGGCGGAGATATGCCGGCGGGTTCCTGCCCATGCTCCGAGAACGTTTTGGGAGGCGCTTCAATATTACTGGTTTGTTCATGTGGGCGTAATCGCCGAGGTTAACCCCTGGGATTCATTCAACCCAGGGAGGCTCGACCAGCATTTGTATCCCTTTTACAAACGAGAATTAGAGGACGGCACACTGACCGAGGAACAGGCAAGGGAACTGTTGCAGGCGTTCTGGATCAAATTCAACAATCATCCCGCCCCACCGAAGGTCGGCGTGACCGCTGAGGAAAGCAGCACCTACACGGACTTCTCCCTGATCAACCTGGGCGGTGTCAAGGAAGACGGCTCCGATGCGGTGAACGAGCTTTCTTACGTTCTTTTTGACATCATCGAGGAAATGCGGCTCGTACAGCCCGGTTCGATGATTCAACTGAGTAAGAAAAACCCCGACCGCTTCCTGAAGCGCGCCATCCAGATAATCCGGACCGGCTTTGGACAGCCTTCTGTTTTCAATACTGACGCCATCGTGCAGGAATTGGTGCGACAGGGAAAATCCATAGAAGATGCTCGGTGCGGCGGGGCCAGTGGATGTGTGGAGAGCGGCGCTTTCGGAAAAGAAGCGTATATTTTGACGGGGTACTTCAATTTGCCCAAAGTGTTGGAGATCACGCTACACAACGGTGTGGACCCCCGAACGGGCAAGAGAATCGGTGTTGACACCGGTGATCCCACGACCTTTCAAACATTTGATGACCTGTTTGCGTCTTTCAAAAGGCAGCTGCAGCACTTCATTGACATTAAGATTAAGGGAAACAACATCATTGATCGGTTGTACGCGAGATACATTCCTGTGCCATTTTTGTCGCTCCTCATTGATGACTGCATCAGCAAAGGCAAGGATTACCACGACGGAGGCGCTCGATACAACACCAGCTATATTCAAGGCGTTGGATTGGGGACCGTAACAGATGCTATGACATCCTTGAAATACAACGTCTTTGACAAGAAGCATCTGACAATGAAGGAACTGCTGGAGACGCTGGAAACGGATTTCAGCAAGGACGGCCGCCTGAGGGATCGTTTCCTGAACGAGACGCCGAAATACGGCAACGACGATGATTACGCCGACGTTATCATGAAGCAGATATTCGAGGCGTATTACGATGCGGTTGACGGCCGTCCCATTGCCAGGGGCGGCGTCCACAGAATCAACCTTCTTCCAACCACCGTTCATATTTATTTTGGAAGCGTGGTTGGTGCTCTACCCGACGGAAGGAAAGCGAGAGAGCCGCTGTCGGAAGGAATATCACCTGTTCAGGGAGCTGACCGGAATGGGCCCACGGCTGTTTTCAAATCGGCCGCGAAAATGGACCACATCAGGACGGGAGGGGCGCTCCTGAACCAGAAGTTCACGCCCCAGCTTCTGTCCGATGAGGAGGGGATCGCGAAACTGGCGCACCTTATCAGGACCTACTTCAGGATGGACGGTCATCACGTACAATTCAACGTGGTCACTGCCGAAACGCTGCGCGATGCGCAAAGGACCCCGGAGAAATACCGAAACCTGATTGTTCGAGTTGCAGGGTATAGCGATTATTTTGTCGGTTTGGGCGCGGAGCTCCAAAATGAAATCATAAAAAGAACAGAGCATCAGCGGTTTTGACTAAGAACGGAGAGAATCCGCAGTAGAACAAGTTTGCTTACCTACATGGCTTCCATGCGCACGCATTTCCGTGGCACGGCAGGGGGCGCTTTTCCATTGCCCTCATAGGCAGGGATTGGGCCTCGGAGCAGCCCAGATACTTGCCACTACCGCGCCCCTCCCACAAAGGCTTCAGCGAAGTTCGATGACCCACCTGGAGACACCCCTGTCTGGACCGGAAAAGCGCATCCCATAATGTTATCCGTCAGTTCCTCGGGCCATCATCGTTTCCGGACTGCGCCCGACCTGCCCAGATGATGTGGTCTATCCTGTCATCGCTTCAAAGGAGCTCGTCTCGCACCGCGCTATACGTCGCCGTATTTCCGAACCCGTGTATTCGGGCTATATCTAACCGGTTTGCCGATCTCACCCCCAATAGTCTGACTTCGTTCTGGCAGTCTTCAGGTACGCCTCAATCTTCTCCACCAGGTCCGGATGCTTGTCGGCCACATTCTGCTTTTCGCCTAAATCAGTCTTGAGGTTGTACAGCTCGAATCGTTGCTGTTTGACAAACTGAACTGCCTTCCAATCGCCCATACGGACCGCCTGCGTGAATCCTCGCTCGTGGAACTCCCAGTAGAGAAACTCGTGGCTCCTCTGCTCCTTCCCAATAAGCGCGGGCAGCATCGAAATGCCGTCTATGTTGGACGGTGCTTTCGTTCCTGCAATCTCGGCCGCCGTAGGCAGGAAATCCCAGAACGTCCAGACTTGATCGCTGACTCCTCCAGCTTTGATTTTGCCTGGCCAGCGGACAATCTTCGGCACGCGGATTCCCCCCTCGTAGAGATCGCGCTTGATGCCTCGCAGCGGACCATTGCTGTCGAAAAACTCCGGCTTTGCCCCTCCTTCCCGATGCGGGCCGTTATCACTGCTGAAGAACACGATCGTATCGTCATCAATGCCCAGCTTTTTCAATAACGCCATCAACTTTCCAACGTCGTGATCTAGCCGGGTGATCATCGCGGCATGGCCTTTCTGCGGCGTCGGCCACTTCTCGTCCGCGTAAGGCTCATAGCTGGGGACCTCCATCCCGTCGCCGGTCTCCCTGCCCAACTCGTTGTTTGCGTGGGGAATTGTGTAGGCGAGGTACAGGAAGAAGGGTCTGTCCTTGTGCCGGGTGACGAAGTCCAGCGCTTCCCTGGTGAACAAATCGTGCGAGTATTGCTCCTTCTCACCTGCCTGGTTTCCCTCAAGGAAGTACTTTTCCTCATTCTTCCAAAGGTACTCGGGATAGTAGTTGTGCGCCCTTCCCTGGTTGAGGTAACCGAACCAGTAATCAAAACCCTGCCTGTTGGGGATGCCGGTTGTGCCCGGCTCACCCAGCCCCCACTTGCCTATGATGCCCGTTTTGTAGCCCGCTTCTTTTAGGATTTCCGCTACAGTCACTTCCTCCGGCGGAAGAGGTACGCGCTGGTTTCCGCGCACATAGGCGTGGCCCGTATGCAGGCCTGTCATCAGGCAGCAGCGAGATGGAGCACATACGGTACTGCCAGCGTAACAATCTGTGAACTGCGTGCCCTCCGCCGCGAGGCGGTCAATATGCGGTGTCTTAATGACTTTTTGTCCGTAGCAGCCGAGGTCCCCGTACCCTAAATCATCTGCGAGAATGAAAATGATATTCGGCTTTCTGAATTTGACCTGTTTCTCGCTGCCATAGACAATCCGTGGCAGTGCCGCCATTGCGGTGCCTCCAGCTATGCGAGTAAAGAAATCGCGTCTGCTGATTTTTTCCATTCCTGTTCTCCCTGCATCAATTCAGTCGCTTCACATCAACGTAAGATACACCAACCGTTTTATCCGCCGTTGCTATCCATGCTTCAAGTCGCCCCTCTCCGGCTTCAAGGCGAACTGGCTCGAACGTGCACGAAGTAGCTCCTTTCTCCAACGGCTTTTTCAGATTTGTGCCACCGAGCCTGAAATGTGCCTCTGCCTGCTTCTCAGCGGGTCTAAACCGAAGCCTGATCTCGTAGCTGCCAGTGTTTGCCACCTTGATTTCCCAGTGCCCCAGGGAATTCCGACCCCATCCCGCGCGCGGCCCCCGCCAGTCCTGACGCGTCAGGATAACAGGGTTCTCGAAGCGAGTCCCGAGATAGATCCTTGGAGGATCGTACCCGCGAGTGGCGGATACGTTCCCAAACCATTCCTCGTAGCCTTTTCGCATCCGCTCCACCACATCGGGATGTTCGGCGGCGATGTCGTTCTTTTCACCCGGATCGGCGATAATGTCGTAAAGCTCTTTCCCGTTAACCAATTTGTGTCTCTGTGACCCCGCGGCGCAAGCCCGATATAGCTCAGGCTCGTCGCCTCGGTGCCATTGGAAATAGAGCGTGCGGTCGCGCCACTCGATGCTATCCCTTCGCAGCAAAGGCAGCAGGTTGATACCGTCCGTTGACGGTGTTGCGGGCGCTGCTACGCCGCAGGCGTCAAGCAATGTTGGAAGGACGTCAATATGTGCGGCGATCCGGTCAATTCTCTTGCCCGCTTTCAGTGTTCCCGACCACCGTACGAAAAAGGGAACGCGGATACCACCCTCATATACGCTTCCCTTCCGACCCCGCAAGCCGCAGTTATAGCGATTCTGCTGCGGACCGTTGTCGGTAAGGAAGATGAGGATGGTGTCCTCTTCCAGGTGAAGCTCTCTCAGTTTCTCGAGCAACCGACCCACGTTCTCGTCAATGTTGGTAACCATGCCGTAGATTTTCGCCGTCGTGTCGTCGAGACCCATGGCTCTGTAAGGGGCAACGTAAGCTTCATCAATCTGCAAGGGCGTATGCGGCGCATTCGTGGAGAGGTACACAAAGAACGGTCGGTTGCGATTGTTCTCGATGAAATCAATAGCAGCGTTCGTGAAGATGTCCGTGCAGTAGCCCCGGTACTTCTTTGCTCTGCCGTTGTGCTGCAAGATGGGATCGAAGTAGCGGTTGCCTGGCGGGTCGGATGGCTGCCCGATGCCACCGCCCTTGTGAACCAAAGACTCCTGAAACCCCTGGTCAATGGACCTCAGCGGATAATTGTCTCCGAGATGCCATTTACCGAAAATCCCCGTGCAATAGCCTGCCCCCACGAACAGCTCAGCCATGGTGACTTCATCCGAGTACATCATCGAGCGTCCCAGGTACGTGTCTACCACGCCCGTCCGGTAGTTATATCGTCCCGTCATCAAGCTTGCTCGAGTAGGCGAGCACACGGGACAAACATAGAACCGGGTGAATTCCACGCTTTGTCTCGCCAGCCGGTCCAAGTTCGGACTTTTGATCTTGTCGTTGCCGTGATGGCCAAGGTCGCCGTAACCCTGATCGTCGGTAATGATCAGCACCACGTTGGGGCGCCTTCCTCCCGCTGCCGCTCCCCGTGCCCGGGCGCCAGACGGCAGCGCCACCGCCGCCGCGCCGGCAGCCATCATCCCCATGAACCTTCTTCTGCTTAGTGAGGTTCGGCCATTTGTGCCTTCGGTCCCGCGATCCGTATCTTTCATCTCCCTTCCCTCTCCCTCTCTGAGATTTCTTCAGCCATTGATTTTGCCCGATCCTTCTGTTCCCCCTGAGTCCGACTGAGGCAAACTGGCGTATTACCATCCCCTGAGTTTAAGAGGCCCCCCTCGCTTTCAGTGGAATCATAACCTGAACAAGATTTGCTGTCGAGGCACTTGTTCAGTCGGCGCCCGTTCTTCCCAACGGGCCATTCGAATTGATTCCTCAGAGCCCTTTTGCCACGAACGCTGGCGACACGTCCGCACCGGTTTTGGGGTACCTCAGTCCGAACGTCGCCCCAGAGCTGTCATCATCATGATGGCGCGACGCTGGGTGTTTTCTCTTGCCGGATGCGCCTCGAATTTCCTTGCTTCTTGCTTCGCGGTCAGGTATAAAAAAATACTGCTCAACCAGCAGAGGTGCTCAGGAAGGCAACTACTTCGTTCTCTCTCAAAAAAAGATGCGGGCCAGTAGCTCAGTTGGTTAGAGCGGCGGACTCATAATCCGTTGGTCGCAGGTTCGAGTCCTGCCTGGCCCATTTCGCTTCCCCCTTAGGCTCCGTCACTTATATACTCCCGATCGCCTCCCTCTCCGCCTCTCCGGAGGCGGCTGAGACGGTCCTGACACGCTTTTTCTTGACTCCGCTTGCGGTGGTGCGCTGCGCTTCCAGGATTGAAATTGTAAACCCAATTCCGGAGGTTCCGGCAATGACCGTAAGAAGGCACCCAGGTTCCCCTTACTGGCACTACGACTTTTGGTATCGCGGGCGGCGTTATCGAGGCAGTACGAAAAAGACTTCAAAGGTCAGAGCGCAGGAATACGAGGTGCGGCTCCGGTATCAGATGGAGCATGGAGAAGATCCATTCCTAAGGTCTCCACTCGTAAGCGATCTGTTGCCTCAATATCTTTCTTGGTTGGGAACCAATCGCTCGGAGAGGCACGCGCAAAGATCAAAGCAGGCTATAGGAAGCGTTCTGGAGCGCATGCGAAATGTCAAATGTGTCATGATATTACCCCAGCCAAGATTGAGACCTTCAAGAAACGGCGACTGAAGGAAGTCTCTCCATTCACTGTCAATCTGGAGCTTCGACATTTCAAGGCCTTCCTCAAGCGGTGCGTGAAACAGGGTTGGTTGCGCTCCATGCCAGTTGAGATAGAACAGGTCAAAACTCCGGGGCGCGGACGGATCATCTTCCTTTCTAAAGACGAAATAGGACCATTCTTGGACAACCTGAAACCATGGGCGAGAGAGGCAGCACGGTTGATGTTACTCACCGGGCTTCGGCTGAACGAAGCGAAGTTCTTGGAGTGGCAGGATGTCGACCTATCAACCGGTGAACTGTGGGTAAGGAACAAGCCTGAATTGGGTTTTTGTCCGAAGGGCGGCAAAGAAAGAGTGGTCCCCATGCCCCCGGAACTGATCGACGCCCTTCGCCCGAAAGAGCAAAAAACAGGCTCGGTGTTGAAAGGAGCGAAGGGGGGACAGATTGGCGAAAAAGCCCTTTACCTAACACTCATCGCATCAGGAAAGGAGGCGGGGCTCTCTAAGAGAATAACGCCTCACGTTCTGCGTCATACTTACGGCAGTCACCTTGTGATGAACGGGGTAGATGTCCAAACGATCAAGGATCTCATGGGGCACAGCAGCATCATGACAACGGCGATCTACCTGCACACGGATCCGAAGCATCGGCGAGAAGCGGTCGCGAGGTTGAGCCTTCCTACTCCAGAAAAGAGAGAAGAGAAGATAATCCCCCTTCGGGGATAAGGGCGCAGGTTGCCTTCCAGCGGCCTCTGTAAGCTCGGGAAGTCAGTCGCGTTATCCTTTCGGGGAAGAAAGAGCGGAGAGGCCCTCCCCTCCAGTCCCAAGGGACTCTAAGTCCCGCGTCGCCCAGTTCTCGCATAGTTCTGCCGTGAGGCATGTTACGTCATAGCCCCCGGCATCACAGGCAATTAGGTCGTCAGCGCCACTTTCGTTCTGTTCCCGGCTGTTTCTGTTTTTCTCGCCTGTTTTGACGTGGCTGTGGCACCTATTTGTCTACCGGGCGGTTGCGAAGTCAACTCGGAAGAATTGACTTCTCATCGGAGAAGGGTAGAATGGGGAAATCCCCTTCTTCTCTGTTTTATGTGGTGTAGTTCAGGGGACCTCTTAAGCTTGAGGAGCAAAATTGAACTCATCGCAACTCCTCGGGAGTCTCATTGAGCAGGTTGGCCAGCTTTTCACCCGATACTGCCGCCTTCTTCTGATTGTTGGCCCTTCTGGGAAAGGCAAAACGAAGCTGTTGCACGCGCTCAGAGATCAGAAAAACCTCCCTTACCTGAATATCAATGCTGCTCTCAGCCAGCGACTGCTGGACTATCCCAAGCCACAAAGACCTCTCGAGGTTTTACCCATTCTCCAGGATGTTCTCTCTGAACAAACGTCAGACATATTGCTCCTCGACAACACCGAACTATTGTTTGATCCCGACCTTCGCTTGGACCCGCTGCGATGTCTGCAATCCCTTAGCCGGAATCGCAGCCTGGTTGTTGCATGGAACGGCAAGTATCGGGACGGCATGTTGACATATGCTGAGCCGGATCACAGGGAGTACCGACGATACGAAAAACCCGATGCCGTGATAACTCCGTTGGAGGGCTAACTTAGGAGGGGAGAGATGAAATACAGCGAATTGGTGGAGTTCGAACCCATTGAGACTGTTATTCAGCTCCGTCAGGCAGATGAGAAGAAAGCAGCAGAACAACTCGTAAAGACCTTTGTGATCTCCGACCGGATGGCGGAGCACCTCAAGGATCTGATTATCCCAAACCTTCAGTTTGATAAGCCCGCAGACAACAAGGGATTAATGGTTGTGGGAAACTATGGCACCGGCAAGTCCCATTTGATGGCCGTGATTTCCGCGGTTGCCGAGCATAAAGAAATGGTGAAATCGCTCGGAAGCCGTTCTGTCCGTGAAGAATGCCAGCGGATAGCGGGCCGATTCAAAGTGGTTCGGACCGAGATAGGATCCACCGAGATGCCGCTCCGCGAGATTGTGTGCGGGGAGTTGGAAAAACATCTCTCGAAGATGAAAGTCAAGTATCGTTTTCCACCCGCTCAGAAGGTGGTTAGCAACAAGGATGAAATTGTTGAGATGATGGCAGCCTTCCACAAAGTCTATCCCGACCACGGCCTGTTTCTTGTTGTGAATGAAATGCTTGATTATTTCAGGAGTCGAAAAGAGCGAGAGCTTACCCTGGATTTTTCTTTCCTGCGAGAGGTCGGAGAGGTTTGTAGTCTATGCCGTTTTCGATTCATGGCAGGCATGCAGGAGAGTCTTTTCGATTCGCCCAGATTTCAGTTTGTTGCCAGCAGCGTCCAGAGGGTGAAAGACAGGTTTGAGCAGATACGGATCGTTCGGCAGGACGTGGCTTACGTGGTTTCCCAGCGCCTTCTTCAAAAAACAGAACAACCGAAGGCGACTATTCGTGAACACCTTCAGAAGTTTGCTCCTTTCTACGATTCGCTCGCGGAGAGGATGGACGAGTTCTGCTCTTTGTTTCCCGTGCACCCGGCTTTCTTGTCAACATTCGAGCGAGTCTACGTTGCAGAGAAGCGGGAGATTCTCAAGACGATCAGTGCCGAGATGAAGAGACTGCTTGACAAGGATGTCCCAGAGGATGAGCCGGGTCTGATCGCCTATGACTCGTACTGGACGCACTTGCGAGACAATCCTTCCTTCCGGGCGATCCCGGAGGTGCGCGAGGTAATTGACAAGAGCCAGGTACTTGAGGGGCGCGTACAGCAAGCTTTTACCCGCCCGCAATACAAACCCGGTGGCACTGAGAATCATTCATGCCCTTAGCGTCCACCGTTTGACCACGGCGGATATTCACGCCCCTATTGGACCGACCGCGAAGGAGCTTCGAGATGACCTCTGCATCTTCTTGCCCATGCCCGAACGAGACGCGGAGTTTCTCAAGACCACTGTTGAAACGGTCTTAAGAGAAATCAGCAAGACCGTCGGCGGACAATTCCTATCCTTCAATTCAGAAAATGACCAGTGGTATCTGGACCTGCAGAAAGATGTAGACTTCGACAGCCAGATAGAGCTCAGGGGCGATAGCCTCAGCGGCAGCCAGCTTGACGGACACTACTTCGATGTTCTGAAGCAGGTCATGCTCGAAGATCCTGGGTTGGAGCCATACGTTAGCGGCTATCGCATTTGGGAGTATGAGCTGGAATGGAGTGATCGTAAGGTGACGAGACAGGGCTACCTGTTTTTCGGGGCGCCCAATCAGCGTTCGACGGCCCAGCCGCCTCAGGACTTCTACATCTATTTCCTCCCGGTCTATGATCGGGTGAAATACGAAGACGGAAAGAAGTCTGACGAGGTTTTCTTTGAGCTCGTTGGAAGAGACGATGATTTTGAGCGACATCTCAAGCTCTATGCAGGTGCTCGCGAGAGGGCCGGCGAATCTGCTGGACACCGAAAGGTCTATCAGGACAAAGCCGAGGAACATCTCAGATCGTTGACCAGATGGTTGCTGTCAAATATGACACGAGCTTATAGGATCACTCATAAGGGCGTTACGAAGAAATCTGCCGATCTTGTAAAGGGAGCGCTTTCCGGTCGGGCTACAGTGAGGGATATGGTGAACAGGGTCGCGGCGGCTTGCCTCAGCACGCATTTCGAAGACCAAGCTCCGGATTACCCGAGATTCCCGATCCTGATAACCCAGCAGACCCGCGTTCAGGCAGCGCAGAATGCTATACGGTGGATCGCAGGCTCTCTGCAAACGCAACAGGGCGCCCAGGTCCTCGATGCCCTCGAACTTCTTGAAGGAGAAACGCTCAGACCGGAGAATTCTCGATACGCGAAGCATATCATCGGGTTACTGAAAAAGAAGGGAAAGGGGCAGGTGGTCAACAGGGCCGAGATCGTTAAGAAGGTGCATCGGCAATACGACCTGGAATATGAGACGGAGTTTCGCCTTGAGCCGGAATGGGTGGTTGTCCTCCTCGTGGGTCTCGTGCACGGCGGGGACATCATTTTGGGTCTTCCCGGGAAGACGGTGGATGCTTCCGGACTTGAGGACCTTGCCCGAAGGCCCCTGTCCGATTTGCTCAATTTCAAGCATATCCAACGCCCGAAGGCGTTGCCTCTCGGCGCCCTTCAATCGCTCTTCGACCTTCTTGACATCCCGCGTGGTCTCGTAACGAACGAGGCGACAAGGGAAGAAGCCGTGCGGCATATGCACAAGACAGTTCTTGGCCTTGCGGAGAAGGTCGCATCGGTCGAAGAACAGGTTCGCGGAGGCATTCAATGCTGGGGCGGCCCCTTTCTCGATGCGAAAGAGCAGGAGGATTATGGCAAGCGACTTGACGACCTGAAGAAGTTCCTCGAATCCTTGCAGGCTTACAATACGACGGGCAGGCTGAAACAGTTCAAGCACTCAAAGGAACAGGTCGCCGAACAAAAGGCGGGACTCAAGCTGTTGAAGGAAGTTCAACAGCTTTCCGAGATGGCGAGGGACATCTTGCCGCTGGGTTCCTATCTTTCTAATGCTGAATCTGTTTTGGCAGGAGGGCATGACTGGTTGAGGAAGGTTAGGGAAGAGCGAGAGAGAGTTCTGGCCAACCTAAAGGACCCGAAGAAACGAGCGGATGAGACTTTTCGCCGTGAGGTGAGCAGACAACTATCCGTTTTGAAGAAAGAGTATATTGATGAGTATCTGAATTTGCACGGCAAGGCGAGACTCGGGAAGAATGACGACCAGAAAAAGGGCAACCTTGTAAAGGACCCGCGGCTCAAGCGGCTGAATAAGCTCGCCAACGTGGACATCCTGCCTCGCTCTGATCTGGACAAGCTTCAGAAGGATTGGGGGAACCTCAAGACTTGCTTCTCACTCACCAGAAAAGACTTGGAAAGCTCTCACCTATGCCCACATTGCCGGTTCAGTCCCACGCAGGAGCCCGTCCGCGTACCTGCGAAGGCCATGCTCCGTGACCTCGACAACCGACTTGACCTTATCGAGAACGAGTGGACACAAGTTCTCTTGAAGAATCTGAAAGATCCCACGGTCGAAAAGAATCTTGACCTGCTGAAGCCGAAGCAGAATAAACTGGTCATCGAGTTCCAGAAGGAGAAGGCCCTTCCCGAAGAAATAAGCAACGAATTCGTGAAAGCCCTACAGGAGGCTTTTTCAGGGTTGGAGAAGGTTGTCGTCGCGATGGAGGAACTTAGAGCAGCCCTGATTGAGGGTGGAACCCCGTGCACACCAGGAGAGCTTCGGAAGCGTTTGGACTCTTACATCGAATCGCTCACCAAGGGGAAGGACCCGACAAAGGTTAGGATCGTCATCCAGTAACGATGCGATTAGCGTGACGAGGAATGTGGAATGTCTCGAAGAAGAAGGTCGCCAGGACAGAGAACGTTGTTCATTGAAGATGAGCAGATGGTGATGCTTGACAAGTCGTATGAGCAGGAGATTGTCGAGAGGAAGGTGGAGGAGAAAAGGCGGCAGAAAGAGAGGGAGAAGTACCTTCGGATTCTGAGAGAGAAGCTCAAAGATCATGAATTTCGGAAGATTGAGGGATTTCCTATCGGAAAGGATGAGGATATTCTGGCTCTCTCCGATCCGCCGTATTACACAGCCTGCCCGAATCCATTTATTGATGAGATTGTGAAGAAGTGGCAGTGGGAGAAGCACCTCCAGCACCACAAACCTGGAATGCGGTATACCTCAGGCAAGGAAATCAACGAGAAGAACTTCGATCCGGGGAAATGCCCGAAATGCAAGGAAGCAGACGAGCAGTATCACCGTGAGCCGTTTGCAGCGGACGTTTCAGAGGGAAAGAACGACCCTATCTATAACGCTCATTCGTACCACACGAAGGTCCCCCATAAAGCAATCATGCGATATATCCTCCACTACACGGAGCCTGGAGACATCGTCTTCGATGGGTTCTGCGGGACCGGGATGGCCGGCGTAGCGGCCCAGCTATGTGGAGACCGGCGCGCAATTGCATCCCTTGGTTATACGCTGACCGCGGATGGATGCATCTTGGATGAAGACAAACAGACGATCTCTCGATGCGGAGATCGAGTCTCTCTTCTGAACGACCTCTCGCCCGCTGCAACATTGATAGCCGCGTGCTACAACCTAACAACAGATTCGGAGGGGTTCGCTCGACTTGCCAAGAAGCTTTTGGACAAGTTCAACCGCGAATACGGATGGATGTATGAGACGCGAGACCCCAAGACACGTGCCAAGTGTCCGGTTGACTTCACTATTTGGTCGGAGGTCTTTTCCTGTCCCCATTGCGCCGGTGAATTGGAGTTCTGGGACTTGGCCTATGATGAGACATCAAGAACGTTAGAAGATCGGCCTACCTGTCCTCATTGCTCGGCAGAGGTTTCCAAACGCGATCTCCTCAGACGCACAACCACCTACTACGACAAGGCGGTAAAGGCTACCCGGACGCGACAGGTCTTGCGTCCGGTAGAGATTCGATATCAGCACCAGGGGACGAAGAAGAGCAAGAAACCTGACAAGGACGATCTCGCTTCCCTTGAGAAAGTCGAGAGACTAATCGAGTCTATCGAGTACCCGACGGAGTTGATGATGTTTGTGCCGGAGGGGCAAGAATGGGGCGACCTCTATCGCGGATATCACGAGGGGATCAGCCGCGCGCACGATTTTCATCTGCCGCGCCAGCTCGTCGCCTTTTCTCTGTTGTGGCAAATCACTGATGACCTGCCCAGAGAGGAAATGAAGCGGCTCTGGCGGTTTACGTTGCAGAGCGTTGTTGTGAGCTTCACGCGTAGGAACCGGTTTCGTGAGAAAGCATACTCTCAAGTAAACACGAACCTCAGCGGCACACTCTATATCGGCTCAACAGTCAGCGAACCGAGCCCGACCTATGTATTGACCGGCAAGATCAAGAGTTTTGGCAATGCAATTCCAAAGGGCGGTGCTCCGGTAGCCATAACCACGCAGTCTCTCGCCTCCGTATTGATGCCAGATAGCTCCGTTGATTACGTGTTCATCGATCCGCCCTTCGGCGACAACTTGCCCTACGCCGAGTTGAATTTCTTGTGGGAGGCATGGCTCCGCGTATTCACAAACTCGGGTCAGGATGCCGTTGTCAGCGGAAAGCAACGGAAAGACCTGGCCGTTTACACGAGCATGATGACGGACTGCCTGAGACAGGTCTGTCGCATCCTCAAGCCAGGCCGGTGGGTTACGGTGGAGTTTCACAACTCCAAGAACGCGGTATGGACCGCGATACAAGAGGCTTTGGGGCGTGCCGGCTTCATCATCGCTGATGTCAGCGTTCTCGATAAGGGGATGAGGACCAAGAAGCAGATGCATGCCAAGGCAGTCGACAAGGACCTTGTCATCTCCGCCTACAAACCCAACGGCGGTCTCGAAAAGCGAATTCAACTGCAGGCTGGAACCGAAGAAGGGGTTTGGGATTTCATTCGAACCCACCTTCGGCAGCTTCCCGTGTTCATTGTCAAGGGTGGGTTGGGACAAATGATAGCGGAGAGGCAACAAGTCCTGTTGTTCGACCGAATGGTGGCGTTTCACGTCCAGCGCGGGATTACAATTCCCCTTTCCGCCGGGGAATTCTACGCGGGCCTGGCGAGGCGGCTTGCCGAGCGAGATGAAATGTACTTTCTCCCGGATCATGCGGCGGAATACGACAAGAGGCGGATGCAGGTGGAATCGGTCGAGCAAATGGAGCTTTACGTGACGGACGAGAGGACGGCGGTTCAATGGCTTCGCAGGCAGCTCACGCAGAGGCGTCAGACATACCAGGAAATTCAGCCGAAGTTCTTGAGAGAGCTGCACCAGGCGCAGCATGAAAAGCTGCCGGAGCTTCTGGAAATGCTGAATCAGAACTTTCTCGAGGACGAGGAGGATCGCTGGTATGTGCCCGATCCGAATAAAGAGGCAGACCTGGAGAAGCTGAGGGAAAGAGCGCTGTTGAGGGAGTTTGATGAATACGTGGCGAGTAAAGGGAAGTTGAAGGTATTCCGAACGGAAGCTGTCCGGGCTGGCTTCAAAAGGTGCTGGGCTCAGCGGGATTATGCGACAATCGTCTCAGTCTCCAGCCGGTTGCCGGAGAGAATCCTTCAAGAAGACCCAAACCTTCTCATGTATTACGATAATGCGATGACAAGAACGGAGGGGTAATAGGCCGCCGGTGAACGAATCTAAATGGGCGTGGAGCAAGGAGCATCAACAACCTGTTCGGCTTCTTGAGAAGCTGGACCTCTGGGGGAGGACAACCTACGTTGTCTTCGTCCCGAGCCATAATGCCGTGGCGCGAATAACTGAAGACGGGTTTGCTCCTCTGGACCGGCGCGGGGCGTGGGGGCTGGACGAGATTGTATATGCCGCAGCGGCTGCTCGCATCAAGGACACGCTTGCTCAGGATGTTCTGATAGCTCCCTTAGGATCGAGCCTTCTTTTTCTCCCACACCAGATATATGCACTATCTCGCGCCATATCCGGCGACCGAGTCCGTTACCTTCTTGCAGACGAGGTGGGACTTGGCAAGACCATAGAAGCCGGGATGATTATGAGGGAATTGAAATTGCGGGGTCTTGTTGAACGGACTCTGATTGTAGTTCCCAAGGGGCTTGTCCGACAATGGGCTCAGGAAATGCGAGTGCGATTCGGGGAAGAGTTTGAGGTCGTTGAGCCGAGCGTACTCGCTGTTGTTCGGCACCTCAGCGGGGAAAGCAATTTCTGGCGGCGCTTTCGGCAGGTCATCTGTTCGATGGATTCTGTGAAGCCGATAGAGGGAAGACGTGGCTGGAGCAGGGAGGAGACGGAAAGGCACAACCGGGAGCGGTTCCACGACCTTGTGGCAGCAGGATGGGATCTGGTGATCGTGGATGAGGCTCACAAGCTTGCTGGCAGCGTCGAAACGGTGGCACGCCACCAGCTCGGCAAGGGTTTGGCAAACGCGGCTCCGTACCTGCTTCTCCTTTCGGCGACGCCGCACCAGGGGAAAACGGAAGCTTTTCAGCGATTGATGTCTCTCCTCGATCAGGAGGCATTTCCTGACGCCGGGTCAATCGCTCGGGAACGCGTGGCTCCGTATGTGATCAGGACGCAGAAAAGGCAAGCGGTTGATGAAAAGGGGAAACCGTTGTTCAAGCCCAGGACGACCCAGCTTGTGTCCGTGGAATGGAAAGACGAACACGCTGACCAGAGGCGACTTTACGAGGCTCTAACGGAGTACGTGCGGAAGGGATACAATCAGGCTTTGCGTGAAAAGCGGAATTACCTGGGCTTCCTTATGGTTCTGATGCAACGCCTCGTTACATCGAGTACACGGGCGATCCGGACGGCTCTCGAGCGTCGGCGGGCTGTCATCGAACAGGAAGCCATTTTGGTTGCTGTACGTGAGCCGGAGTTGGGTGCTGAGTGGTGGGAGATGGATGGGCAGGAGTGGTTGGAGGAATTGCTTTCAGGCCGCCTGGCGTCCTTTGGTCAGGAGCGAAAAGAGATAATCGCTTTGCTGGAACTGGCAGCTTTCTGCGAGCAGAAGCGTTCGGACGCGAAAGCAGAGGCGCTCGTGGACAGGATGTATCGCCTTCGGCAAGGAGAACAGGATCCCGAGCTGAAGTTCTTGATCTTCACAGAGTTCATACCGACGCAAGAGATTTTGAGGGACTTCCTGGATACCCGGGGTTTTTCGGTGGTTTGCCTGAACGGCTCGATGGAGACTGACGAGCGTTTGGCGGTTGAGGAAAAGTTCTCGTCTGAGGCAGAGGTTCTGATTTCCACCGAGGCTGGAGGGGAAGGGCTGAACTTGCAGTTTTGCCACGTGGTCATCAACTATGACCTTCCCTGGAATCCAATGCGAATAGAGCAGCGGATAGGCAGAGTTGACCGTATTGGGCAGGAACACCCTGTCAAGGCGCTCAACTTCGTGCTTCAGGATACGGTTGAGCATCGAGTTCAGGAAGTCTTGGAAGAGAAGCTCGCCACTATTCTGGCAGAGTTCGGCGTGGACAAAACCAGCGATGTCCTCGACTCGGCAAGGGCAGAAGCCGATTTCGATAGTCTGTATATGCGGGCCATAACAAATCCTGACACCGTTGACGAAGAAGTCGAGCAACTGATTGAGAGAATCCGGGAAGAAGCCCAGGGGGCTCAGCAAGGAAGGTCTCTTTTCGGTGAGGCATCTTTTGACGCGTCTGTGGCAAATAGGCTTGCCAATCACCCGATAGCCTTCTGGATTGAAAGGATGACGACCAGCTTCTTGACATCTCACGGGGGCAAGGTGAGCAAGGACCTCTTCAACTATGATCTGGCGTGGCCTGACGGGACACAGATGAGACAGGTGACTTTTGGACAGGCGGAAACCTCCAGATCGACGGGCAAGCGGTTGACTCTGGAGAATCCAAGAATCCGTCAGCTGTTAAATGGCGTTTCACAATGGGCGCCTGAGCAAGCGATCCCTGTTGTTTCGATTAAGGGACTGCCCAGTGAGGTCGCAGGATACTGGTCGCTATGGCGGATCGGGCTGATTAGCGGCGAGCAAAGCGAGCATCGAGTTCTGGCTCTCTTCCGCCACGATGATGGAAGAGTGTTGTTACCGACAAGCAAGAGAATCTGGGACCTCATTCTTCAGGAAGGCAACGCTCTGGTCAAGGGCGAGATCGCCTATCTTGAATCGGGAACTATATTTCAAGAATGCGAGGAACTGGCGACGAAGGAAGGCCAAGACCTGTTTGAGCAACTGGAGAAGAAACATCGAGAGCGGATCGAGCGTGAGCGCCGGAAAAAAGAATATGCATTCAAGGTCCGAAGAGAAGCAATCATGCGGATTGGGCTGGCAGCCGTGCGGGAACACCGTTTATCGGAGCTGAGACAGGAAGAAGAGCAGTGGGCAGCAACGCTGGATAGACTACAAGAGGTTCTTCCAGAACTTACCGCGGTCATCTTACTGCGAGTGGAGGGGATGGATGCCTGATTGGAGAGAGAAAATAGTCAATCACTTCCAGCCAAAGGTCGCCCGCCTGACACTCGTAGCCGACCCAGATGGCCTCTTGCTCGAAGAAGGGGTGCTCGCTGCCATCCGTGAACGGGGATTTGACATGATGCCGTTCGAAGATAGCGTGGCATTCCGTTACGCCTATGAAACGCAGTACCGGGGAAAGTGGGATCAGAGTGAAGAAACCGATTTGGTTGTTGTTCTGAGGGCCCCTTTCCAAGACTTGCGAAATTTGCCATACGACCTGCTTCGCGCTGGACGCCAACTGTCATTCAGCTTGCGTGAACTATTCCCGAAACTGAGCTACCCCGTTGTAGATAAGCTCGATCGCTCCCTCTTGGATGCGCTTTATCAGGCTTACCTGGAATATGACGGAGCGGAGCTCGGCGATAAGGCGACCAACGATTTCGTGCTGAAAAGCGTTTTTGGTATTGTCCCCGAAATGATTAATTCGCCAGCGGACCTTCTCAAGGCGCTTCTGTCAATTCACTATCGGGAGCTGGAAATTCCCCCTCTGATTAGGAAGCACCTGGTGGAAAGGCTGAAGAAAAGAGAAGTTTTCGCCGTGTGGCCCCTTGAAAAGATGGTGGGAGACCGGCATTGGCTCTACGCCTTCCTGCAAAAGCAATGGCAAACATACCTCTTGAGGGCAACTGGTGAACAAGGTGTGGTCAGAGAAGAAGGCAAACCGTACGCTGGCGAGGAGTTGGATGTTCCGTTCGAGCACGATGACGTGCGAATCTACGTGGATAACCTCTTCATCGAAGGGCATCTCAAGCCGGTGCCGTTTCGTGAGCATCAAAAGCTCCCAGATTGGGCGAAAGCCGGGGTAGTCATCGACCCGGAAGCTGAGCGGCTCGAGCGATTGCAAGGCCTGTTAGAGGTGGTAGAGAAAGGTCTTCCCAACCACGAGTCGTCACATAGAGAATGGCTCAACCTGGCACTGCACTGGGCTGACGTCTGTCTACTATCGTGTCAACTGCGACAGAGCATTTCCTTGAGTTTATCGGAGAGAATCCTTGATGTTCGCAAGAACCTCGACGCTGTCTTCGAGGATTGGATGCTGAAGCGATATCCTTCTATTCTCAACGTTCCATATCTACCTAAGCCGACGATGGTGCATCATGTAGCTCCTTACCTCGCGCACTGGTGGAGAAACAGAGGGAACAGAGTGGCACTTATCGTGATTGACGGGCTTTCGCTATGCCAGTGGATTCTGGTGCGAAACCAATTGCAGTCGCGCTTACCGAATGTGGCCTTTGCCGACGAAGCAATATTTTGTTCCGTGCCAACATTGACTGCGGTCTCCAGGCAAGCCATTTTTGCAGGAAGGACACCGCTTTACTTCTCCGGCTCCATCACAAGCACACAAAAGGAGGAAGCCCTCTGGTCGGTATTCTGGCAAGAGGCGGGGCTGAATCCGGCGGAGGTTGGGTACAAGCGAGGACTCGGCAACGAAGACGTGGATGACGACTGGGTGCATTTCGTTCTCGAAGATCACACCATCATAGGGCTTGTTGTTGACAAAGTAGATAAGATCCTACACGGAATGCAACTTGGCTCCGTGGGAATGATTGGAAATGTTCGTCTCTGGGCGGAAGACGGATACCTCGAGAAGGTCGTGGAGAAATTGCTGGACCATGGGTTCGAGATCTTCATAACTTCTGACCATGGGAATGTTGAATCGGTCGGACAAGGTTCGCCCCGTGAGGGGTGCCTGGCAGAGTCTCACGGAATGCGTTCACGCCTTTACAACGACCCGCGGATACGTGACAGCGTGCATGAGCAGTTTACAGAAACCATATGCTGGGACGCAGGAGGACTCCCAACCGGCATTCACGCTCTCCTCGCCCAAGGGAGAACGGCATTTACTCAAGAGGGGAACAAGGTTGTAAGCCACGGGGGGATTACACTGGAAGAAGTTATAGTGCCATTCGCGTTTCTGGTCCAGGAGAAATGAAGGTGAGTCACATCGGGTTTGACAGGCGGCTGAATCTCAGATGGCTCGATGCCGCGGCGAGCGGCATCCACAATGGAAAGACTGTGAAAGAGGTTGCCTCAGGTCTCCAGCGTATCCTCACAAGAGAAGTCAGAGGGGCAGAGGCCCGGAGGAAAACCATCACAGTTCTGATGCACATATGGGGCGGTGCGGACGCGAGGGCTTCGGACCTACGGAATCGGGCATCCGGGATATTTCCAAAGCTCAACGAAGGCGAACGCCTTTGGTTGCACTGGGGCATGTCAGTTGTGACGTACCCTTTCTTTCACGACGTAGCCTCAGTCCTGGGGAAACTTCTCCGCTTACAGGGTGACTTCCGTCTCTCGCATTTGACTCGGAGGATCAGCGAAACATGCGGCGAGCGAACCACTATGGTTCGAGCACTACAGCGTGTTGTAAGAACTATGGTCGATTGGCAAGTTCTCTCTGAGACCGAGACTCGTGGCATGTATAGAGGAGTGGAGAAACGCTCAACAGGTCGTAGGGAACTCATGCTTTGGCTCGTCGAAGCTTTGCTGGTCGCGAATTCGAACGGCTGTGTCCCCTTCGAAGAACTTGATAGGCTACCCGCAGCTTTTCCTTTCGACCTCAGCGTATCTCTGCGAAAGATCGAGCGGTCAAAGTGGCTTGAGGTTCAAATAGAGGGCTTGCGCGGTCCGTTGGTCCTTCTCAGACGTAAGCCTGCTTGATGGGGACACGAGATCTGCTATTTCGTCCCCTTCACAGCAAACTTCCCTCTTCCCTTCATCTGAATCTCATCGCTTTTATAGCAGGTCAGTCTCACTAAGGTGACAAGATCCTTGCTGGAGGACTTATATCCAGCTTTGGAAACAGCGTCAGTTATGTCTTTCGCGGTCATCGGCTGAGAACTTGCCTTCAAAACATCAACAACATGCTGCCGCAGACTCTTGCCTTGTCTCTTCCGGACTCGAGCAGCCTTTTTGGGGGCGGCTGTGGCAGTACCGTTGAGTGAGGCAATCTGTGCGTCGACCTTGGCGATCTGAGACGTCAGCCGTTCTCTCTTTTTCTGAAGCTCTTTCAAGCGGTTTTCCTGTTTTGCAAGAAGCTGTTCCAACTGCGCGATTGTCAAAGCTGCTTTGGGCATCAAAATACTCCTTTCTCAGTTTCCTCTCGGATTGAAATTTCCGCGTAGGATAGTTGCATCATTATTCAGTGTCCCGCATTTTCTGCGAGCGACATGAATCCCCCTGATCCTCTAACTGTCGTCGCACAACAGTAAAACTTAAAAACCCTGCCTCATTGTTCCCAATACAATCGCAATCCATTTGAAGTCAAAGAGCAAATCCCCTCTCGAAGAAGGGGCATATGGCTACAGGTCAGAAGGAGAGAGGCGCGTCGCAGGGTTTCTTGAGCAGTTAGGGATACCTTTCGAATATGAAAAGCCCTTGGCGGTTGTGGACCGAGGCAAGACCAAGATCTGGTATCCGGACTTCACCTTGGTTGACTACGGAAACATCCTGGTCGAGTACTTCGGGGTGAACGGATCAGAGGATTACAGGAGAAGAACGCAGCACAAGCTGGACGTCTACGAGGCGAACGGCTTGGATGTGATTCCAGTGTACCCACAAGATTTCAAAAAGGACTGGAAGTCCAACCTGATGTCAAACATATATGGAATTCTGGAAAGAAGGATTCAGGACTTCTTTGCAGCTTGCAGGTGGAGATCTGAAGAAGAAAGCGCGGGGGCCTGAGAGACGGGCGAAAAGGATAGTGAGAATAAAGAAAAAAGATGATTGAAAGTGGAAACAGGCGCGGCAGGAGTCTCTTTGGGCTACAATTCGGGCGTGGGGGGTGGAAGAGGGCCGGCTTGGGTGGCCAGCCCCCTTCTGTTCTTGCTGTGCGTGAGTGACATCACTCGACAGCCACGAAGTTGCCGGTGACCTGAACATCACCTCGGAGCAAAGCTGTGGCGAGATCTTTCAGTTCATAGGTGTCATTCTCGTGGGTAGCATCGAGGATGGCATTCCCTCTCAGATGCTTGATGATGTACATGGCCAGGACGTTTCGGTCCGTGACATTGGCGTCCTTCATGAATGGGAAAAGGGTTGAGTTGCTTGTGCGGGGGATTCTGAGATACTTCTGCTTGCCGAAGTGTTCGTTCAGGAAGGGGCGCATTTCCTCGTAACGCTCGCACAGCACCTGGGCAACCTTTTCCAGTAGATCCTCTTTTCTGCCTGTCATGGATTTCCCGTTTCTGCGGAGAACCGCTTTCAAGAACTGGTTTGGGTCCTGCTGCGTGATTATTTCTCCAATCCGGAACGTGGGAATGTGCTTCGCCAGGAGCTCGCCCTCTGAAGCAACGGGTTGGACCTTCTCCATGTAGTTCGTTGAGGAGAAGCACAATTGGCATCGTTCGTCTTGCAGCATTTCCTCGATGTTCTCGACCGATGTGAAGAAGCAGAACCGGCCCTCGCCGATCTTCCAGGTTCGGGCTTCGCTTCTGCGGTTTCCCTCACACCTTCCCTTGCCGGAAGACTGGGCACGAACCGGATGAGGTTTCCTGCGAGAGTGCAGTTGTACCTGATGTCATTCCTCATCACGGCGGCGCCTCTTTGGAACGGATATTCCCTCCATACGATCTCGAAACGCTTGATGTGGGGGACGAGAGAGAAGAGACCCTCCCCGTCTCTGGTGGTTATGGCAGACAAGAAAGGTGCTGATCTGAAGTTCGTGGTGGGCAGGGCGTGGTGGATCACCGCCTTCTCATGGTTGGCGAAATCCTCTGGAGAAAGGGTCTCGTTGAGGGCGTATCTGTCGAGATCGGAGTAGCCGGACAGTTTGATGTTCTTGTCTTTGCTTTTCAGGAAATCCCGTATGCTGTTGAAGTCCTGGAAGACGCCCTGGACCATTGCCGCTGCCACTTTGTGATCCCATTTTCTGGCAAGGGCTTTCCTGGCAATATCCAGAAGCTCAGCGTAACTGAGTCGCTCGACATAGAACACATGTTCTGATAGGGACTTGAGCGTGTGCTGAAGTCTGACGTCCTCGAAAGTGTATCGCGGGGGATCATGGATATCGGGACAGTAGCCCAACTCTGCCAGCTCTGGGAGGTGGTGTCTGTCCTCGTTGACTTCCTTGAGCAGTCGTTGGGACAGCATGCTTATATCGCTAAAGTGGATGTCCGTCGTCAACTCAAGAGGGTGGATTCCTTTGGTGAGCACGTCCCTTAGGGACACCTCGACCTCCTCATACCTCAGCCTCATGAACTTCGGAAACTCTCTGTCCTTCTGGAACCAGAACCTGTAGGTTTTCATAGTTGTATCCTTTCAAGAAAAAAGCAGGAGCGGCTTCTGCCCTCTCGGGCATGGGCCGCTCCACCGTTCGTGCGTTTGCCTGCTTCCTATTTTCTGTTCATTAGTTCCTCGAAAGTCTGGATGTCCGCCTCGATTTCCTCCTCTGCTTGTCTGATGGACTCGCCGGTGACCCTTTCTTGAACCAGGCGAGCCACCCTGTTGTGGGCGATGAGGCGAGCGAGGTCGGACTCTCTCTCAAGAAGCTTTTCCACTTCTTCAATATGCTCGACCGACTCACCCCTGAGTTTGGGGATGGACTTCGTCGTCAGCTTGAGTGTATCGATCTTCCTGCTCAGCGCCTCGATGATCTCCCTTGGGGATTGTGCCGGGCTTTCTCGCCTCAATTTGCAGCGCCGTGTAGGCCACAAGGGTGATGTCATCCTCTGATTCCATCATGTCGTTCCAGGCCTTCGACTCCGCCAGGTCCCCGAGGTCCTCCTTCAACAGGATTTCCGCCTTTCTCATCAGGTTTTTCGTGGTAAACAGTTCGTAGATGATCTGCACTCTCGTCATCTCCGCATCCTCATCGAAGTAAGCTGAGAGAAGATCGAAACAGATCTCCATCTTGTGGAAAGCTTCCTCGCGATTGACGGACTCGTCGTTCAACCCGACGGGAATGCTGTGCTGGAGAACGTATCGGGCGGATTGAGCGAAACTGCCCATCCCCCTGTCTCCATCGTCTCGCGAGTGAACGTCTGCCTTGGCGAGTTCGACTGCCCGATTGCCAAGGATGTTCCGATGGAGGAAGCCGAGCCTTCGACCGTCAAGGGAGATCTCCCCTTTCGTCTCCTTCAGGAGAAGGTCTGCAAAACGCGACAGAAACTCAGCCAGGGTCGGCATAGCGTCTCGCAACTTGCAGAAGTGTCTGGCAGCTCCCTTGAGGGTGGCTTCAATGAGCCTGCCGGTTTCCTGTGTCTGTTCCTCTGTGACTGTTTTCAGAGAACGGTGTGTTTCTCCTCCTGCGTTGAGCCACTCGGCAATAGCTGGACAGTCATCGCCATTGACCTGACTGGTCACCCTGATCCTGTCTTCTTCCTCCATCTCCAGAACGTCTGGTGGATAGACAAAAGTGGCAAACCGACCGATCAGTGCCTCGTCCAGTTGCTGCGTGCCGGAGTAGCTGACCGGGTTCATGGCAGCGAGAACCCATCTCACTCTTGTGGGGAACCCCATGATCTTGCGGCTTCGGATGAGCTCGAGGTACTTCGCCTGCATTTCCGGAAGAGCGCGATTGAGCTCGTCCACGAGAATCATCTCCTTGTCCCAAACAGTGACTTTGGAGGGCAGATACTCGATTTTTCCCTGCTTCATCTTTTCGATGTTGGGATAACCGAGGACGTCGTCGAAGAGGGTCTTGGAGGCATCGTAGGCCACGAAGTTCTTGCCCAAAGCCTCTGCGAGCTTACAGGCAACATGAGTCTTGGCGCATCCGTGCCTTCCAATCAGGAGCACAGGGTCTCCTGTGACAAGGGATGCCAGTAGAAGGTTCTCGGTTTCAGTTTTCCATCCGTAGATTCCAAGCTTTTCCAGGACTTTCATCTCTTTTCTCCTTTCCTTGATTGGGTGAAAAACAAAAAGGGGAGGCATCCCGCTGTGCGAGGCGGGACACTTCCCCCAGGGCGTGTTTTGCTTGTTGTTTGTTAGGCTGTGGCGTCTTTCAGATGCATGACCTCACCGAATTGGGCGAAGTCGTTGTGTTCACTTGCTCCACCGAACAGGATGGTCAGGATTCTCACTCCTTTCCCTTTCATCTGTTTCTGGAGTTCCGGCTCGATGCTCGAATAGCCATCCGTGATGACCACGGCCTTCTCGTATCCGTTGTCGAGAATCGAGTTTGCCACCGCGTCGAAAGACGTACCGTACGTTGTCGCAATCCTGCCTCTCGTCAGTTCCTGCATCGAGGTCTCCACCACTTCATCCGAAAACTGGTAGATGCTCGTGATCTCGCTCTGAAGTCGCCGGAGGATGCCGAGGATCTCGGGTAGGGAGTCATTGACGCTCCCCGAGACATCGAGGTAGATGGCGATGCCCCGGTTCTTCTCTCTTGGCCTGTTCAGCCTGTTGTGGAAATAGACTGGGAGGAGACCGGAGGCGAGAAGCACGAGGTCTTTTTTCGAGGGATAGAGGGGGATCGGGGAGACGATGCTGTGCTTTTCCCTGAACTCCTCTTTGAACCGGTCAATTCTCCTCTCTGTTGTGTAGCTCAGCAGAAGGGCTCTTCGGATCGAAAGCCTCGATTCCAGTGCCTCCATCAGAAGCTCTGAGATGGTTGGGAAATGGCCAGCTTGCCTGCCCCCCTGGGCGAGGTCTTTCTTGATGTCCTCTGCGATTTTGGCAGCCGTTTCTCTGTCCACAGGCTCCACTTTCCGGGTTGCCTTGTCCTCTTTTCCCCGCAGAAAGTGACCTCCGAGAAGCAGAACCTCGATCTTCTGTTCATGCAGGAGGATCTTGAGGGTCTGGATCATCTCTCCTGTGGTGAGGCTTTCTCGTTGCCAGGATGTGTAGAGGGCTCGATACAGCCTATCGAAGCGGGAGTTGTTCATCCTGCTCCTGGGCCTCAGAAGGCCTTCGACGCCTTCTTTACGATAGACTTTGGTGAAGAGATTTCCTCCCCCTGATTCCCCCGAGTAGAGCTGGCTGATGACCGAATTGATGATCGCGTCAGCCGCCAGGTTCTCGATGCGACCACAGTCGTAGATGAACGACTGAAACACAATGTGAAGTGTCTCGTGGAAGAGCAGACTGAACAGGTCTTCGCGGGAGGCAACGTATTTCTCGACGAACTGAGGGTTGTAGACGAGAGTACCTTCTTTGTTGATGGCAGCGGTTGCACACCATTCAGCTTCTTCAATACTCCTGATGAAGCTGGCAGTGAATGACTCAAATCCCAATGCTTCTCTCAGGACTTGGCGGACTGTTGACAGTGTTATTTTCATGGTTCTCGCTCCTTTCTTTTTCCTGGTTCCAGCGGCGGATTCCTTCTCGGATCATGGACTCAACCACTCTCGTCATTGGCTGCTTGGTTTGTTTTCCGATCTGATAGAGATGTGGAATAAGGTCTGGCTTAATCTTTGGGCTATACATTTGGAATCACCTCCTTTCTGGCTGGTTGAAGTGACAAAAATCCAGAGAGCCGAATGCGCACGACATCTCCGGCACAGATGCATCTGGGGTAGTTGAGTGGCTTCAATGGGAAAAGTGAGAGTTAGGTCTGGGCTCGATCGGCTGAGGGCGGACTCAGGCCTGCGCAGAGATGTGAGAGTTGAAAAGGCGAGCTTTCGGGCATGTGGTTCGCGAGGTGCTGCGGTTTTGGCAGGAGTTGGCTACAAGGTGGGGGGGGACTTGGGATTTGGGGGTGTTCAACGTGTAAAAGTGAGAGTTACGGCACGGCCGGTTAGCTACTGCTTCGGCAGGCGGGGCTTCAACGGGGGCAGGGTTAAGGCTGGTTATTCTTCGTCCATCTGTATGGGCTTTCTGGCTTAGGTCAGCTTTCCACCGCTCCATGGCTTGGGGCTATCCTGGCCTTCTCCGGTTCCCGGAGTTTGGCTGGCTGGACCTTCTTTCTTCTCGCTCAAATACTCAAACGCTTTCTGCAGCGCAAGGACAGCTTTGGGCACTTCATTCAAGCTCAGACTGTTTGTTCCTTTCCACTGGCCAGATTTGTCAAGATATCGCACTTCCAGGATGACTTTTGGCATCATCACTTGCTTACCCTGTCGCTCAATCGCATTGCGGAAGATTGAAGCTCGGACAGCTCCTATTTTGAAGACTTTTTCTGGTTTGGACATTTTTCGGTTTTTCCTCCTATCGATTGGATATACCAATACGTATCGATCGACAAAGTGGTAGGGGTTTATAAACCTTTCGGCTGATTCACCTTGATTGGAGTGAGGAGAAGGCCCGAAAGGCGGAGCCTTTTCGGATCGATTTCGAGAGCCTTCTCCGAACGACTTCAAAAGAGAGAATCAGTCTTGATTGTCGACGCGGGGATATGTCAGGCGGCGACAGATGATGAACTACAACAAAGCAAGGACAAGGGAGGGGACGTGAGAAGAAGGAAAGGGCGAGGATGGGGAGCTTTGGCTGGGATTGAAGCAGGCGTTTTCTGCCAGCGATTCAGGAAAATTCAGCCTTTTCCGCTTGGGAAAAGCTGGAATCTGTGAGGGCAGCTTGATCCATAGTGTCAATTCTATTCGGCTAACAGAGGAACTTAGACGATGGCTTCCTCATGATAGTCGTCAGATTGGCAGCACTGAATTTCAGCCACTCATTCGCGTAAGAAGACTCTGGGGTTTATAAATCTTTCGGTCTGAATGCTGGGCTCGCCAACATACCCCCTACAGCACAGAAATTCTTAATGACTTGCTCCCCGTCGTATTTGCATGAAAAAGACAAAAATCCAGGATCACAGAACTGCTTACTTTCTCAAGGAGGGCGAGCTGTGTGCCAATCCCTTGTTAGCCGACGGCTGCATTGATAGGGGAACAGAGTTCTCGATTGAACCTTCACCTGAACATTTTCGAGAGGGTCATATCACTGCCTTGAAAAAGCTGGGAGAAGGGAACGAGATGTTGCTTGGTATCTCAACAGCATAGTATGCGGCTGACCGCTGTCCCGCACCAGGCAAACCCAACTCTCACTTTTCAGGGCAAAATCAAAAGATTTAAAAACCTGGCTGACTTCACATTTGAGACCAGATGTTAAGAAAATGAAGCAAAAAGAGGCTGTTTCCGGCTTGGAAGAACCTTTCCGGAGGCAGAAAAACTCAAATGTGAAACCTTCACGAAAATACGAGCGATTTGGCGAGACGATTCGTTATCTGACTCTTGAAGAATGGCAGAGACTTCTTGATTCCATTGAGGACTACCGGCATAAGCTGATGCTCCGGATGGTCTATGAGCTCGGCTGCCGTGTGGGTGAGTTTGTGAGGATTCAGCTAAAGCATTTTAACCTCAGCAGAAGCACGGTCTTCTTTCCGGCAGAGAACACAAAGACACGCAAAAAGAGAACAAGTCATCTCCCGAGAGGGCTGATGAACGAGGTCATTAGCATGCTGAAGCGAGAGGGGAGAGTTGGAAAACGAGACGACAGGATCAAGAAGCCAGATGACTATCTGTTCAAGCCCTCAGGAAAGAGGAGCGGTCATTACTCCGAGAATCGCTTGAGGCAGATCTTTCAGCAGTATGTCCAAAAAGCAGGACTGGATCGTGAATATGGGGCAGATTCAAAAGGCAGGAAGCTCCACCAGCTCACGATCCATTCCCTCCGACACAGCCACCTCATGCATTACATCCACGTCTACAAGTTGCCACTGCCGATCGTTCAGAAGCAGGTTGGGCATCGGACGCTGCAAGCGACGAGCGCCTATCTGAACCCCTCAGACGAAGCGGTTGCTAACGCCTATGAGTTCGCCAAAACAGGGAAAGAAATGGCGAGATCCATCAGCGCTCTAAGGGCGAAAATTGGGGAGCAAGCTGAGGGAACAGATCAAGCTGTTCAGTAGTAGACGTAACCAGCTAGCCATCAATGAGATGAAGCAACATCCAGGGGCGGGAAAGCGAAGATTGGCGGCTTACGTCGAGTACTATGGCGAAAACACCTTTTGCGGGTTCGTAAGCCACGATGCGTTCGGGTGTTACGGTGACACCAAGTGTTACGGATCCGGGGATCTGGTTTTTGCCCGTTAGAGGACACGTTTTATCATCCAAGATTCCCTGGTCGTTGTGCGTGAATTTGATCTCATTTTGGTCAACGTTCATCGGCCATCCAACACTGAATTCGCCAACCTCGGGGTCCCATGCCGGTTGTCCAACCGCCGTGCATGATTCCCCGAAGAGATAGCGATCACTTCAGTTCGACCCTATAGTATTTACTGGCGGAAATCATTGGACATTTCCCATTCATCATTACTCTCCAATGATCTTGACCAGCACCCTCTTCGGGCGACGACCGTCGAACTCGCCGTAGAAGATCTGCTCCCAGGGGCCGAAGTCGAGCTTTCCACTGGTGATCGCCACGACCACCTCTCGGCCCATGATCTGCCGCTTGTGGTGGGCGTCCCCATTGTCTTCACCGGTCCGGTTGTGCCGATAGCGTTGGGGCGAGGGATCGAAGGGGGCCAGGTTCTCCAGCCAGTCCTTGTAGTCTTGGTGCAGCCCTGGTTCGTCATCGTTGATGAACACTGAGGCGGTAATGTGCATCGCATTGCAGAGCACGATGCCTTCCTTCACGCCGCTGTTCTTTACTGCTTCCTCCACCCGCGGTGTGATGTTAACAAAGCCCATGCGGCTGGGAACGTTGAACGTCAGGTATTCGGTGAGGGATTTCATCAAACCACTACTCCTTCGGGCCGGAATGTGACGGCGATAGTGAAACACTACGTTTCTGTGGATTGTACAGTCAACCGTCACGGTAGCCAAGAGAAACGGACGTCCTGTGACAAGGATGGCCCCCTGGACGTTCGGGCAAAAACGAGACAGAAGGAAGCATTCTCTGCATTGCTTGATTGGACAGTGCTACGGCGGTATATTCGTAGCAGATGCCCCTGCGGGGACCGTCTGCCCGCAACAGCTGTTCACGGAGGATTGAGTTCTTAAGTGGTACAGTCAGTGAGGGCAGGACAAGGGCTGATCTTTTCCCTCGAATCTGTTCTCCCGATCCGCGATGAAACAATGCAACTCGCCTAAGGTACCTTAGCCTATGTTTGTCAGTTGAGGGGTGTTTTGGGGCGGATTTGAGGGTGTTTCTCGTCGAGGGAGCTTTTTTTGCTCGATTTTGTCGTGCCAAAATAACTGAAATTTCTCATTTTTTTTCTTGACAT
>Ga0209979_1000261_pt1 | contig 80240 bp, 48 predicted proteins | sample AnhtaG_FD_183114 | JGI IMG/M metagenome (GOLD analysis project Ga0209979, IMG submission 183114) | Deep subsurface microbial communities from Anholt, Denmark to uncover new lineages of life (NeLLi) - Anholt_01485 metaG (SPAdes) (version 2) | ecosystem: Environmental > Aquatic > Marine > Oceanic...
TCGCCTTTATGTGTAGTGACAGCATCAAACTCATCGATACGCCAGTAGTAGGTCTTGTCTAACTCAAGGGTGCCGGGAGTATAGCTTGTAGCTGCCTGAGGCAGACCTACAACGGCACTGTTCACATCGTCAAAATTTTCGCCGAAGTACACATGGTGTAATTTCGCACCGAAACCAGCCGTCCAGTTGAGCTCCACATCCGGGGGCACAAATTTGACACCATCAGCCGGGTTGGGATTATAGGCAGTGTAGGGTGGAATCCAAAAGCTCCACACATCGCCTTTCCACGGACTATTCGGCTCGGTGTCATTGACCTCATCGATTCGCCAGTAGTAAGTTGTGCCTGGAACAAGACCATCAGGATAAGCAAATCCGGGAAAGCCAACAATAAGATTAGTTACTGCCTGGTTGCCTTGGAATGTATCGCCGGTACCGTCGTTCACGTCGTCAAAATTCTCACCGATATACACATCGTGCGAGACAGCGGAATCTCCCGGCGACCAGCCAAGGTTCACCCATGTATCCTCATAAAGTGCACCATCAGGGGGGGTTGGACCAAGGGCGTACGGCCATGGTTCACCTACAGCTTCCATATCTGTCCTGATTTCGTCTAATGTTAGAATTCGATTATAAAGGGCAACTTCGTCGATGATACCAGCAAAGAACTCTTGCCCTGGATTTCTCGCACCAATCATTACGGAGCCATCGATTTCATCAACAACGGGAGGTGTTCCGCCTTCACCTGCTTTCTCGCCATTAAAGTATAATTCTACTCCACTGCCTACATCATAAGTCAGTGCAATATGCGTCCAGTCTGTGGTAAGTGGTATGGAAGTAACCAACCGTTGTCCCCACGTTCCACCTGATCGGGACCAAACATAAACATTCTGGTCAGCATTGACAATCACAGCCCACATGAGAGTGCCACCGGCGACCATGTAGTTCCAGGTTGCTGGCTGAGAATCTTCCCTTTTTACCCAGAACTCCACTGTGAAGGACTCTCTCAACTGTAAGGTTTCATTGATAGGAACTCTAACATAATTTGTTCCATCAAACTCCAACGCTTTGCCATATTTCCCATCTACCCAATTGGGATTATTGACGAGTTCTACTCCATGCTTATACACGGAGAAGTCTTTGGGTTCTCCTGTCCCTTCGTGAAATGGGAGATATAACACCAATGATGGATCAGTAGCTTCTGCTGCGCTCGTTAGAACTAGGCCCAGCCACAAAGCAAAAGAAAATAAATAAATCAATTTTTTAGACATAACAAACCTCCTTCAAAAAGAGTTAAAATAATTAGTTGTGCTTTGGCCAACTACTTTGTACCAAATTAGCCACCTTGCCGTCAAGAAAAATTTTACGCTGAAACGCCCTTGCAGCCATTATTTGTTTCATCTGTGTAATTGCTCCATAACCTCGAAAAAGGCTGCTCCGGGATAAACCAGCTAATATTTTTCCAGATTTTTGGTATTGCAGGAAAAAGGGATTTAAGGTACAATATATTATTAACGAAATTGCATTCAGACAGTGAAAAAATACGAAACTATATGGAACAGGAGGTTTACTTCGAGTATCTCGTAAATTTGCAACAAGATGTCGATGGAAAGGAAAGGTGGTTATATGAACAAATCAAAAGGGTTCACACTAATAGAACTATTAGTTGTAATCGCCATTATTGCCTTATTGATGGCGATATTGATGCCCGCACTGGCACGAGTGAAGAGACAGGCCAGAGCCGTTACCTGTCAGGCTCTGCTGAAACAATGGGGCGCTATCTGGTCGATGTATTGCGATGACAACAACGGCTATTTCAGCAACGGTGTTATCCGGGGCGCTGGTTGGCACCGCGGCGAATGGGTAATTGGTCTGCGTCATCTGTACCGGACAAAAACCAACATCCTCCAGTGCCCTTCGGCCAAGAAGCGTCGACCGGATGGATCTGAATGGGGCAGCACATATAACACCTATTGGATGCCGTTAGGTGGAAGCGGCAGCACAGGAGGCGGTGAAGAACCCAGCTTCGGGGCAAGTAACTGGATTTATAATCCAAACCGGGGCGTAAACGCTATTCAGGGCCGTCCGGCTAATTGGAACTGGAGGAAAAAGGATGTGGCAGGTTCGAACGACATCCCGATCTTCGCCGATGCCATGTGGAGAGGAGGCGGGCCCTGCTATCGTACAAGTGAGACTGGTTCATTAGCCCCCAATTTCAACCGCATCGTTCCTCCCCAATACGATGGCCAGTGGATTAACTTCGGCAATGAAATTATGCACTTCGCCATCAACCGTCACGAGACGGGGACGAATGTGCTCTTTATGGATTTTACCGTCAGGAAAGTAGGGCTTAAGGAGTTGTGGAAGCTAAAATGGCATCGCAAATTCCCCGTCAATGGCCCTTGGACCATAGCCGGCGGCATTCAACCGTCCGACTGGCCCGAGTGGATGAGAAATTTCAAGGAATATTAGCGAAAATAAGAAGCTTTGCAGTTATAAAACACATCTTGTACTCTGGCATATAAAGAAAGCCCGGTTACATAATTTTTGTCAGATTGCAGGAGAAATATATGAATTCAAGACAAATCACGCGAAGGGGCCTTCTTAAAACGGCGGGCTTATCAACAGCAGCTATCGTTTTGCCCGGCTGTATGCAATGGAGCAGGAATAAGAGGGCACGGTCTTTTAAGGAGCATGACTTTGAGACACCGCCTCCGTATTTGTGCGGATAAGGATAGAATTGCAGTGCAGGAGGCGGTTTTAGACCGGGACCTTTTTTGGAGTATGATACGATGAAAGAAAAACAAAACAATATCGATAGAAGGGATTTTCTAAAAGCCGTAGGCGCAGCAGGGTTAGCCCCTGCTGTTGGAGGGATGGCAACTGGTTTTGTTTCGACCAAAGCCTCAGCCGATCCAAACGACCCAGGCGCCGCAGAAAACATACAAAAGTCTAATGTCCCACTGATGCCGAAACGAAAGTTAGGCAAAACAGGTGTTAAGGTTTCGCGCCTGTGCCTGGGGGGAGACTTCAGCTTTCTCGATAAGCAAATCATTTTAAGAAAGGCCCTCGATTGGGGGGTTAACTACTGGGATACAGCTTATAACTATGGAGGTGGAAACGCTGAGCTTGGGATAGGTAAATTCCTCTCGAAAAACCCACAGGTCCGAAAGGAATTGTTCATTGTCAGCAAGCCGGCGATTTTTTGGGGGGCAATAACCGCGGAGAAGGTAGAAAATCGTCTTCAGACCTCTCTGAAAAGAATGAATACAGATTACATCGACCTGTACTATGGTGTTCATGGCTTGTCTGACCCTGCACGGTTGACGGATGAATTAAAGCGGTGGGCCAAGAGTGCTAAGAAGCGGAAACTGATACGGTTTTTTGGTTTCAGCACCCACAAGAATATGGCTCAATGCCTTATTGCTGCGGCCAAGCTTGACTGGATTGATGCAATAACGACACTTTACAATTTCCGCGTGATGCAGGATCCTAAAATGCAGGCTGCCATTGAGGCGTGCCATAAAACGGGCATAGGTCTTACTGCTATGAAGGCTTTTTCGCGTTCGGTGAGACGTCTCCAGGAGATTGAAACCGAGGAGGATAAAAAATTGGTTGGGCATTTCCAGAAGCGAGGCTTTACCGAAGGACAAGCAAAGATAAAGGTTGTGCTGGAAGATAAACGGTTCAGCTCGGTTTGCGTTGGGATGGAGAATATCGCTCTTTTAACTTCGAACATCGCTGCCGTGCTCAATAAAACAAAACTCTCGCAGATGGATATGGAGGTTTTCAAAGAATACGCCCGGGCTACCTGCAGCGGTTATTGTGCCGGCTGTGCATATATCTGTAACGCAGCTTTAGCCGATGCGCCTTATGTCAGCGATATTATGCGGTATTTGATGTACTACAACAGCTACGGTGAGCATGATAAAGCAAGGCAGCTTTTCGCTCGAATCCCCGCGAACGTAAGAGACAAATTGCTCCGTCTGGATTATCGCCTTGCTGAAGCTCGCTGCCCACAGCATCTACCGATAGGCGAACTTGTTGCTGAAGCAGTCAGCAAATTGGCATAACTACTTCCATTTGCATTTGCGATTTGTTAGGCGGTGGTCGCCGTGACAATCGGTACAATACATTTCTTTAATGGTGCCGGCGAAGAGAGGCTTGTGTTGTTCGGTGTCGATTTTGTCCTTGGGATGACAGCCCATACAGAACGGATTAATCTTCGATAGAGGATACATAATACCCGGCGGCGTACCGTTTCCACCTGAGGCCCAGGATTCATCGGCGATGTGTTCGTCGCAGTCGCCGTGGCAATCCGCGCAGCCAATGTTCACTCGTGCATGAGTAACGGCGATATCCTCCTCCGTGTAGTTGATGTGGCAGACAAAGCAGCGGTTGTTATCGGCCATCGATTCGGTGGACAAATCTTCGTCAGGGCCATCATCAAGTAACAATAGTGGTTCATCTTCAAGCAGCAGAGGTTCATCATCCGTTACAACTTCCGGAACTGTCACGGGATCCTTGCGTGCTGGGGGTTCCGGGTTTGTCTGCTCTTCCTGTGCAGACTTTACTTGCTCACAACCCATTCCGGCAACGGCCACTGACGCCAGAATGAGCATCAAGAAATAGTATTTCATACCTTCTATTCCTGTATTAATTTAAACGGCGAGGTAGGCACTGTTGCTTTCCCTCATCACAAATTGTTAATTGAACGAACATTACTGATTAGACGTACTCCCAGTTCCTGAGCCACTGGTAGCGCGGCGGCAATTGCATCCAGGCCTGTTTGGAAGCGTTTTGCAGTTCAGCCTTTTCCTTGAGGTCGAGTTGATGGCGTTCCTTTACGGCTTTAGCCAAATTATCAACCTGCTGGACATTGTTTATACCTGGGATTGGTATTACAGTATCGCTGTGCAGAATGTAGCGAATGGCCAAACGTGCGCGCCGGTCCCTTTCTTTCTGGTCGCCCTTGAACAGTGAGCCGGCGGCAAAAGGCTTGATTCCGAAAGCACCGACGTCACACTTCTTGAGGGCATCAAAAAGGCTGTCTTTCGGAGCCGCCTTGCTCATTGTAGTAAAAGGAAAAAGGACCACTTCGAGCTCAGGGAAATACTCGATCATAAACTTGAACCAGCGGCGGTCGTGCGAAGCTATGCCGGTGCATCGTGTCTTGCCCTGTTTCTTGGCCTTATCAAGCGCCTCGACTACCTCACAGGATGTGTTGAAAGTGTGCCTTCCTCCGGGCTCATAGACGGTGATTCGCCACAAATCAGTATATTCCAGTTTCGCCCCTTTGAGAGCGTTGTCCAAGACTTCCAGCAACTTCCTGGCGGTGCGAAAATCGGGATTACGCGGCTCGCGACCGGTCTCGGACAGAGCCAGGTACACCTTGTTACGGTTCTTGCCGAGAGCTCTGACGTCCCTACGCAACTCGCCGCTGCCGGTACTGTCGATGTAATTGATGCCGATATCGATGCAGCGGCTGACGATATCGCGGCGCTGCTTGTCCCTGGCCCCGGAGTGCCCGCCCAGACCCACGGCCGATACCATGAGGTCTGTCTTGCCCAATCGGCGGTACTCCATATTCGAATTGTAATTTAGAATTTTGGATGTCTGGACGGCCTGAGTATTTTGGCCGGCCACGGCGCCGAGGCCCACAGCCACACCTGCTGCAGCCATCGCACTATCGCGCATAAACTGACGCCGGGTTACTTGTTTGTTTTGCATTGCTAATCTCCTTTCAACGACTCGGTGGTCAACCAGGCAAGCGCCATCTTCTTAGACATATTCCCAGTTCCTGAGCCACTGATAGTGCGTCGGCAGTTTCGCCCAAGCCTGTTTGGCGGCATTTTGCAGTTCAGCGGTTTCCCGGACGTCGAGCCGGCGGCGTTCCATCACGGCCTTTGCCACATTGTCAACCTGTTGAACGCTGTTCAGGCCCGGAATTGGGATTACGGTGTTACTATGCAAAATGTACCGGATAGCCAGACGCGCACGCTTGTAGTTCTCTTCTCGGTCATCCCTGAACAGTGAGCCGGCCGCAAAAGGCTTGATGCCGAAAGCGCCAACGTCGCACTTCTTGAGGGCCTCGAAGACACTGTCTTTCGGAGCGGCCTTACTCATCGTAGTAAAGGGAAAGCAAACAACATCAACCTGCGGGAAGTATTCAATCATGAACTTGATCCACTGCCGGTCATGTGTGGAGAATCCGATGAAGCGAGCCTTGCCCTGCTTTTTGGCTTTCTCAAGCGCCTCAACAGTTTCACAGGCAGTATTGAACGTGTGTCTGCCGCCCGGTTCGTAACAGGTGATACGCCACAAATCGGTGAATTCCTGATTTGATTCTTTCAACAGTCCATCGAGCACTTCCAGCAATTTCTTTGATGTGCGGAAATTCTCGTTGCGGATTTCGTTGCCGCAATGGGACAGCGCCAGATACATTTTGTCGCGGCGCCCTTTCAGGGCCTTGGCGTCTCTGATGACCTCGCCCCTGGTGCACGCATCGATGTAATTTACGCCCGCGTCGATGCAGCGGCTAACGATTTCTGTGCGTTCCTGTTGGTTGCTCCTTGAGTGCCCGCCGAGGCATACGGCCGAAACCATAAGATTGGTCTTGCCCAGCCGGCGATATTCCATATTCGGGTTGTAATTAAGAATCCTGGATGCGTTGACGGCCTTGGCACTTTGGCCAACAGCGCCGAGGCCAGCAGCTACACCCGCTGCTGCTATCGCACTATCACGCATAAACTGACGCCGCGTAACTTTAATATTGTCCATTGTTTATCTCCTTTCGTTTTAGAGTTATGCAAAATCGAGGTTAGGCATACTTTGAAAAGGAAAAATTGTTCCCCACTTTCGTGAGGACAAGCTTTTAATTTTTTCTTTTCAAACGATAAATTATTGACCAGCAAGCGGCTATTTGATTATTTAAGAAAATCAAAAACCTGATTTTCTTAAATAATATATGCCTGTCTCGGCTTGGCCGAGCCAAGACGGACCTAACCTCAATTTTGCGGAACTTTTAATCATCTACATTATCATCGGGATTTGGGTAATGGGCGATTACTCTGCAATTTAAACAGGGCGTTTATCTCGTCCTCCGAAAGAGCACGGTCGTAGATACGCACATCGTCGATGAGGCCTTTGAATCGCCTGCCTATCCTGACATCCAAATCGCTGCCGGTCTTGATGGGCCAGAGGTCCAAAAGGCCGATGTCATGGATTTCCGCCGGCTCACCATCCTTATAAAGTTTGACATCATCATGGAGATTCGGCAGTTCGGCCTCCACCACCACCGCTGCAACATGATGCCACGCATCATCGTGGACCGCATCGTTAATATAGAGATACCCGCCGTTGGGTGTTATACCTACACGTCCCCTGATGAATCCGTATATCCACATCTGACCGTAATCATCCGAGCCCCAGGATATGATTTCGCCCCTCGATGTTGTCGTCCTGAGCCAGGCCGCCACGGTTCGAGGTCGTGTGCCGGTAACGCCCTTGTATTTGATTATCTCAATATAACCATCGTCACCGTCGAACTTCAGCGCCTTTCCTACCCGGCCTGGGGCCGAATTTTTCTCGAATGACAAACCACCCTTGAGCGTGCCCTTACGGCGATGCTTGGAAGAGTCTGCAGCAGTTTTGCCCGATACCTCATCGAACTTCCACCAGCCGGCAAGATTTGGGTCCGTATCAAGGGTTATTGGCTTGTCTTTGGCCACCGCAGTAGAATTTATCTCCATCAACCCGGGGCTATTAATGACCAGACCCAAAAACAAAACAACAGAGGACAAATAAAGCAAATTTCTACACATAATACCTCTCCTAAATTTCATATTTTCCATTTTGAACCTGCTCAGCTTTACCGCTGAGATTTAATTGTAACTCATTAATATACCAAATCTGTCTCGAAAATCCAACTACTTTGGCTTTTTTTGCAGCTTTTTTTATGCAGGCGAAGTTACAGGGCAATCCCGAAGAATGCTTGATTTCATTGACGGGGTTGCGAAACAAAACAGGATTTGTTATATTATGTGTCTGTCTATGAATGTAGAATGTAATGATTGTTTGGTTAAGATGAAAGGAAATGAATATGAACAAGACAAAACATACCATTAAGCTCTGGACGTTGGTGTTCGTGGTATTGACCTGTCTGCTTGGCAGAGTGGTGAGCGCTAAATCCGGCGTTGTTCTCAAAGGGCGCAGGGGGCAGGGCAAGGGCAAACACATTGTTTTTGTCATTGGTGACGATGAATACCGTTCGGAGGACTTGATGCCCCAGCTTGCCAAGATATTAGCTGTGCGGCACGGCTTTAAGTGCACATTGCTGTTTGCCATCAATAAAGAGACCGGCGAGATAGATCCGAGCACACTTGATAACATCCCCGGACTCAAAGCTCTCGAAAAAGCGGACCTGATGGTTATGTTTCTGCGTTTCCGTGAGCTGCCTGATGAGCAGATGAAATACATCATTGACTATACGAACTCCGGTAAGCCGATTGTTGGTTTGAGGACATCGACGCATGCGTTCAATTACAGGAAAAACAAAAACAGTCCCTACGCCAAATACAGTTTCCGAGATAAGGAATTTGACGGCGGATATGGAAGACAGGTTTTTGGTGAGACGTGGATTAACCACTATGGACGTCACAACAGGGAAAGTACACGTGGGCTTATCGCCAAAGGTATGGAAAACCAACCGATAGTAAAAGGCATCGAGGATATCTGGGGACCTTCCGATGTTTATGGTTTAACAACACTGACCGGTGACAGCAAGCCTTTGATTATGGGACAGGTTCTTTCAGGTATGGACCCGAAAGATAAACCTAATCCGGACAAGAAACTGGTACCCGTGGCCTGGACCAAGACCTACACAGGCGAAAAAGGCAAGGCCGCCCGCGTTTTCACAACGACCATGGGACACTCGTTTGACTTCAAGAGCGAAGGCTTTCGTCGCCTGCTTGTGAACGCCTGCTTCTGGGCGATGGAAATGGAAGATAAGATTCCAGCCAAGAGTAATGTAGATTTTGTTGGCGAGTATAATCCTAATCAGATTGGTATGGGCGGCCACAAAAAAGGCCTGAAACCGTCAGACCATAAGCTTGAGTAAGTCATAATCCGGCATCGTTTGTTGATGTGTAATTATTGTGCTATTTCCGGCGTTTTCTACTTATTACGATAGGGAAAGCTTACCGGTTCGGTAGGCAACATCGGACGGTTGAACGGAACAACCTGCCCTGCTTGTGTGTCGATAGCACCGATGTCGGATGTCTCAGCGCTTCCAAGATGTTTGTCGAAGAATTGTACGTTTTTATTTCCGCTTAATGTAACGTTCTGAACATTCATCCAGTTGATCGGAGTGAATGTCAGTCTATTCGGGCTTACTTTCAATTTGGCTGATGTTACAGCTAAAAAGACTGGCTCCGTGGGAGGCATCCGCAGTGCAACACGTATGGTAAATGTTCCATCGGCGTGTTTTTGGGGGGCGGAAATCCATAACGCATTGTAGCAGCCGGGAAGCCAGCGTTTGCCGCCAGATTCATAGGCGCCGATATCTGGTGCTCTGCCCTTGTATCCATCAGTAATTCCCGCAATAGGTTTGGCGGTGTCAACCAGCGGCGAGCCGGCCTGCGGACGAAAGTCCCTTCCGGCAGGGTCAACGAGCATCAGGTTACTGCCGCGGTAGTTATTCTCCATACGCCCTAACGGCGGAGCTTCTGTTTTCTGCCAGGAGAATGTCCCTGTGATGAGCGATGCACAATTGTTAGCGATGTGCGTATGGACATTCTGTTTGTCAAGCAGGTGTGGGTGTTGTTTTGGGGCCCAGGGTTTGAACGGCTCGGCACGGCTGGGGGCAATGATGTCTATTTTATCATTATATAAACAAGTGTTATTGAGAACGCGATTGTTGTCACCTTTAACAATGATACCTTTCTCACGGCAGTTCCAGACGACATTGTGGTGAACAAGAAGGTTACGGGTCAGGTCGTCGCCGCGAATGCCGTTGCCGCCCCAGTTGAATGCGTTGTGGTCGTGGACCCAGTTGCAGCGGATGACGGTGCCGGTCAGTTGGATGCCGTGAGACTGTATCAGCGAGCCGTCACTTTGCACAAGCCCGGCGTGGTGGATGTAGTTATATTCAACGAGTGATGGGCCCTTCGAGGGCAGTACGAGTCCCTCGGACGAGCCGATGTTGAACATGGTGCATCGGCGAATAACTGATGTGGCGGACGCTCCCATGTTGACGCCAAGCCCCCTAATCAGGCCATGCCAGTCAATGTCGTGGAACAGGCAGTTTTCGAGTGTGTTGCTTGCCCCACTCATCGTCACCGCAGGCCCGTCACTATAGACCACGCTGCAGGAGCGCATAATGTTATCGCTGCCATTGATCAACGTCAATGGCGCAGGGTCAAGGCCATGTGCCCAGATTGGGAAATAAAGATGGCAGTTGTCGATTATGCAGTGATTACACTGTTCAAACTGAAACGTTGCACCGAAGAAATGGAATCCTCGCAGCTCAATGAATTGGAGCTCTCGCGCATTGAAGGCGTAGTCGCGGACTTTGGCTTCAACGTTGTGACCGGCGGGATTCTTGCCGTCCGGTGCCCACAGGTAGAGCGTGCGATTGTTACGGCCGAGGTGCCACTCAGTGGGGATATCGAGTGCCTCCAGCTTGCCAGCTAAGAAGTAGCGGTCGAAATCCTCCCATTTTCGCTTCGACTCCAGACGGCTGGACAGGTTACGGTTGTAGGTGAACCGGTCACTGCCGGCCTTGTGATTGCGGACGATTCGTCGCCAAGTTTGCCACGACCCAACGTTAAGTGTTGCGGTCGCGCCGGTCCAGTCGATGCCGGTTTCTGCCAGAGCCGGATCCACCATAGTCCCGTACTCGCTGCCTTTTCCTGCGGTGGCCCAAACACTCTTATCGAAACGCTGCTCAAATCGCATGTTTGGCCAACGGGCATCAATCATCATCTGGCCATCGACGAATAGTTGGTCGAACTCTTCGGGCACTCTGGTTTTGTAGATATTGCCCTTATGGATGGACCACTCGCTCCGAATCGGCTTGGTCCCGGACAGGATAACCACCTCGCCCGGCCAGGCTTGAAAACGGATTGGCTTGTTGTTATTACCGGAGCGTTTCGGCCGGACGAGTTCACGATAAACGCCGCCTCGCACGTAGCAGGTATCGCTGGCGACCATTTTATCTGCTGCCTTCTGGATTGTGCGGAACGGTTTTTCTCTGGTGCCCGGATTTTTATCGTTTCCGCCGGTTGACACATAGTAATTTATGGATTCCTGCATTCGCAGGTTCGCCAGACCTGTTGAACACAGGCTCAGCAAACATCCGAATATTAATGCAATTTTTCTCATAATAAAGAATTATTGTTGCCTCTTGCAGTAATGTCAACGGAAACGCAGACACGCTGTAAGATATTTTAACAAAAAGCGTCCAAAATGAATTGTATCTTTAAGGCAAATTTAGTATTCTATTAAGATATAAGCTCAGCAGTGTAGTTGAGCTGAGTATAGATTAGAGATACAGATTTGAGGAGAAAGTTATGGAACAAAACCAAAGCCAACCGAGTAAGACCAATGACTTGACCCGGCGCGAGTTTATGCGCGATGGTGCGATGACCGCAGCGGGTCTGGCTGTGGGGCTCGGCGCCGCGGGCAGCAAAAGCGTATATGCTGAGACTGCCAAGAGAAAAACCCGCAGTTACAATCCTGAGATGGAATATCGGCGGCTTGGGAAAACCGGCCTTTGGGTTTCGGCGGTGTGCTTGGGCGGACACTGGAAGCGCGTCGATAAGATGGTACCGGGCGTTTTCGAGAACAAGAAATGGTTGAGCGCAAAGCTCGACAGCGATGGTTTCAAGAAAAACCGTTACGATGTCGTTACCCGGTGTATGGAAGTGGGCATTAACTATATCGATGCCTGCACATGGCAGGAGGTCGTGACTTATAGCAGGGCGCTTAAAGGCAGGCGTGACAAGATGTACCTGGGATTTTCCTGGTACCAGGAGGAGATGCGAAAGAAAGATTTCCGCACGGTCAAAGCGCTGCTGGGGACCCTTGATAAGGGAATGCGCGAGGCGAAACTCGATTATGTGGACGTTTGGCGCATCACAATGCTTTCGCAGAGCGGAAGACATACCGAGAGCGAAGTTGACGAGATGATGAACGCCCTTGAGAAGGCCAGGAAACAGGGCAAGGTTCGCTTCACGGGTCTGTCCTCGCACGACCGCAAGCACATCAAATGGATGATTGAGACTTATCCAACTATACTTCAGGTTGTCTGCACGCCCTATACGGCCAAGAGCAAGGTGCTGCCCACCGATAGCGTTTTCGATGCGGTCAAAAAGCACGATGTGGGTGTTTTCGGCATCAAGCCGTTCGCCGGCAATTCGCTGTTCAAGGGTGACAGTTCGCCCAACAGCCCGACAGCGGAAGAAGATGACCGACTGGCGCGTATGGCCATTCGTTATATTCTCTGCAATCCGGCCATGACGGCGCCTATCCCGGGCATGATAAACACCCACCAGGTGGATAATATGGCAAAGGCCGTCAAGGACCGGCGCAAACTCGACGTGGCTGAGGCAAAGGAATTAGAAAAGGCTATGGACGAGGCCTGGGCAAAGCTGCCGGCACATTACCACTGGCTGAAGGACTGGGAATACGTGTAGAGAAATGGTGGGGTAAGCCCCACCCTACGTTCCTGAATCCTTGCTTGACGATAACGCTTGAATCGACGATGCAGAATGTGAAGGTTGCGAAAGCATCTGCCGACACGTTGACTGTGTTTAATATGAGCGCTCTTTCACCGATTTCTCGTGTGAATTGATCTTCTGAGTTTCTATGGAAAGGACAAGAAAATGAAGCACAGATGGTTGTTTAAAATGATAAGTTCCAAGAGACTCGTTTGCCTTGTGGTTACAGCGTTGATAGCTGGTTGTGCCTCAACATCTGCTGTGGGTAAAGCGCAGCAGGAAAAATCGAGAATTAACAAGCTGGTCATCTACGCCGACAAAGGAAAGGAAACTATCAACAGGAACATTTACGGTCACTTCTCAGAGCATTTAGGCAGATGTATCTACGGCGGTTTTTGGGTCGGTGAGGATTCGGCGATCCCAAATACACGCGGCATTCGCAAAGATGTAGTCGAGGCGTTGAGACGAATTAAGATACCGGTGCTGCGCTGGCCGGGCGGGTGCTTTGCCGACGAGTATCACTGGAAAGACGGCATTGGTCCGCGTGACCAGCGTCCCTCTATGGTCAATACACATTGGGGCGGTGTAACGGAGAACAATCACTTTGGGACCCACGAATTTCTTGACCTGTGCGAACAGTTAGGCTGCGAGCCGTACATCTGCGGCAACGTAGGCAGCGGCACCGTGCTGGAGATGCAGCAGTGGGTTGAGTATATAACTTTTGACGCCAAAAGCCCAATGGCGGACCTGCGCCGCGAAAACGGTCGGGACAAGCCGTGGAAGGTAAAGTACTGGGGGGTTGGTAATGAAAACTGGGGCTGCGGTGGCCGTATGGAGCCTGAGTACTATGCCAATCTGTATCGCCGCTTTGCCACATATCTCCGCAACTTCGGTGACAACCGGCTCTTCAAAATAGCATGTGGAGCCAGGAAATCGGATTACAACTGGACCGAGGTGCTGATGCGCGAGGCGGGAAGATTTATGAACGGCCTGGCCCCCCATTATTATTGCGGTTCGGGCAAGAAGAGCCGTTCAGCCACTAAATTCGCTGAAGAGGACTGGTTCGCCCAGCTTCAAAGGGCACTGTTAGTTGATGAACTCGTCTCAAAGCACGCAGCTATTATGGATAAGTACGACCCAAAGAAGCGCGTGGCCATAATTTTTGACGAATGGGGTGCCTGGCACCAGGTCGAGCCGGGAACGAATCCCGGATTTCTTTACCAGCAGAATTCGCTGCGGGATGCACTTGTGGCCGGTGTTAGTCTCAATATACTCAACAATCACTGCGACCGCGTGAAGATGGCAAATATCGCCCAGACCGTCAATGTTCTCCAGGCGATGATTCTTACCAGAGACGAAAAGATGATTCTTACGCCGACCTATCACGTATTCGAGATGTATAAGGGCCATCATGATGCTACGCTGCTGCCCATTGAGCTGCGGTGCCGCGATTATCAATTCGGGGATGAACAAATTCCGTCAATCAATGTTTCTGCATCTAAAGATAAGTCAGGCAGAATTCATATAACGCTTTGCAATCTTGACCCCAAAAACTCAGCACAGCTTGTTTGCGAGCTTCAAGGGACCAAGTTTAAGAAAGTCTTTGGCCGTGCATTAACTGCTGATGCTATGACCGCACACAATACCTTTGATAAACCGGAGGTAGTCAGCCCTGTTGCCTTCGATAATTTTCAGTTGAATGGTGATATTTTAACAGTAACGCTGCCGTCCAAGTCGGTAGTGCTTTTGGGGATTGAATAATCTGCACTGTGGACTAAATAGTGGAGGTACTAATGCCACAAAATATGAACCGACGTGATTTCTTAAGAGCCGTAGGCGTAGGAGCAGCGTACCTGTCAACGCCATCCGTGACAATTGGCAGACCGAGACCAACACCACAAAAGAAAAAATATCCCAATCTACTAATTATTCACACCGACCAGTTAAGCTGTTGGGCCCTTAGTATCTATGCAAAGCAACTGACCAGGACGCCGAACTATGGGAAAATCCTCGTTAAAACGCCGCACATAGATTCTCTTGCAGAAGAAGGTGCTATTTTCTATAACTTCTTTACCAACAGCGCAGTGTGCACACCGTCCCGTGGTTGCCTTATCAGCGGGCGCTATCCGCACGCCCACGGCGCGTATAGAAATAACATCGAGATGAATCGCGATGAGGTAACTATCGCTCACATCCTGCAAAGCAACGGCTATGAAACCGGCTATGCAGGAAAGTGGCACCTTGACGGAACACCGAAACCGGGCTGGGTCAAGCCGGAGCGTTCGATGGACTTTGCGGACTGCCGCTTTATGTTCAACCGCGGCCACTGGAAGAAGATAGTCGAACAGCCCGAGGGAAGTCCAAAAGTGTCACCGTATAAGGTGATTGGTGACAAAAAGACGTTCACCACCGATTGGCTTGCTGATAAGACAATTGAATTTATAAAAAAGCCCAGAAGAAAACCTTTCTTCTATATGGTTAGCATCCCTGACCCTCATGGGCCGTTCACTGTCCGTGAGCCGTATATGAGTATGTACCAGCCTGAAGATATGACCGTCCCAAACAACTTTAAAGTATCATCGGCAAAGAAAGGCCGCAAGAAAACCAAAGAGCAAATGAAAAAAAGTAAGGCACATTACTGCGGCCTCGTCAAGTGCATCGATGATAACGTCGGACGCATCCTCGATGCCCTGAAAGACAAGCGCATTCTCGACGATACAATCATCATCTTCACGACCGACCACGGTGAATATATGGGTGAGCATGGTCTTTACGGAAAAAACCAATGGTATCGAACCGCATACCAAATCCCGTTTCTCGTTCGCTGGCCGGAGAAGATACGCCCCGGTACCGTGATTAACAACTTCGTTACCAATGTTGATGTGCAGCAAACCCTTCTCGGCTTGATAAAAATTAAGCCCTGCAGACGAGAGCAGGGACGAGATGCTTCCGGCTTGTTGCGTGGCGAAAAGACCGAATGGGCAAACGAGGCGATGATTCATCATTCCTCGCTTGAGTCTGCGGGCATTTTTACGCCTGAATACGAGCTTGTGCTAAAAGCCAATGGAGACCACATGCTCTTCGACCGGCTCAACGACCCGGAACAAATGAAGAACCTGAACAATAATCCTGATTATAAGCAGGTTATAAAGAATTTAGCCGAGCGCGTCCTCCGGCATAATATCGAGGTTAATGCCCCGGCTGCATCTTGGCTGAAGCCGACAGTAAATGAGTTATGACCAAACATGTGGAGGTTAAGCAGTTGGGCTGATTTTTAGTATGTTGTAAATTCGTAGTAGAATTTTCCAGGGATATCGAACAGGGAGAAAAATGCACAATCCAACAAGAAGAGAATTTCTTAAAAGCGCAGGAATCACTGCCGGTTCATTCATTATGTCAACATTGGTGTTTGGTCGGCAGAGACGCTCAAGCAAGCCGAATATCATCGTTATTATGTCCGATGAGCACAATGCGAATATACTCGGAAGTTATGGTAATGATATTATCCGCACCCCGAATCTGGACGGCATAAGCCGGCGCGGTGCCACCTTCGAGAGTTGCTACTGCAACTCGCCGCTGTGTGTGCCCTCGCGTCTTTCGTTCACTTCGGGCAAATATGTCTCCCGCATTGGCGCCTGGAACAATGGTTGCTGGCTTCCCAGCGCGGATTACCCGTCACTGCCGCGTATAATGAACGCCGCTGGATATGAATCGATTCTTTGCGGCAAGATGCACTACGACCGCACCCGGCGCTACGGTTTTACTGAAATCGGCGGCAATATGAACAACAGTAACAAAACTGGTAAAGGAAAACGCCGCGAGGCGGACAACCTCACTCCCCAGGCTGGCATCAGCAACAGATTTAAAGATTTTCGTACCGGAGACAATTCGAGCATCTTAAGGCACGACCGAAAGGTAACATCTGCGACAATGGAATTTCTTAATAATCGCAGGGCTACCGACAAGCCGTTTTTCATGCTGGTCGGCTACCTTGCGCCTCATTTTCCATTGATTGTGCCACAGAAGTACTGGGAATATTACGAAGGTAAAGTCCCGATGCCCAAAATTCCCCAGGGCCATCTCGAATCCCAGCCGCGAAACTACAAACATCTTCGAATCGGCTTTAACGTCGAGAACGTCCCGGACGATATCATCCGCAAGGGCCGTGAACTTTACTACGGCCTGACAGAATGGTTTGATAACGAAGTCGGCAAAGTTCTCGGGGCGCTGAACAATAGTCAAGTCGCAGATAATACCGTTATAATCTACACCACCGACCATGGCGAGAACATGGGCGAGCACGGCCTGTGGTGGAAAAACTGCCTGTACGAGCACGCCGGCCGGGTGCCGCTGATTGTTAGCTGGCCTGCGCGGTGGAAAGGCGGACAACGGCGGACGCAGGCCTGCTCATTAGTGGATGTAGTGCAGACCATTGCCGAGCTCGGCGGTGCTGATGTGCCCGACGACTGGAACGGTGAGTCAATGGTTCGGTGGCTGGATAATCCGGACAGCGAGTGGAAAGACCTCGCCGTCAGCGAATACTACGGCCACAATATTGCCTCCGGCAATGTGATGATTCGTATGGGTGATTACAAGTATGTTTATCATACTCCGGCCGATGCGGACCACCCGGCCGAACGGGAATTATACGACCTCCGGAGTGACCCTGGTGAATTCAACAATCTCGCGGGCCTGCAAGAGTACAGCGGTCGTATTCGCGCGATGCACACCGCTCTTGTTAATGAAATCGGTGAGCACCCCAACAGAACCGAGCAGCGCTTCCGTGCCGATTGCGCAAGAGGATACCGGCGCACCGACATAAAGAAGAAATAAAGACACCTGCGAGAGAAAAGAAAAAGACTCAAGACGCAAGACTAAAGACACGCGACAAACAACTTTTGTTTATAATCTTGAGTCTGAAGTCTGTGGTCTTGAGTCCTTTTTGAAAGGGTATTCTAACCGTTCAGTACCCATCCTTTCCGGTATGTCTTCCGAATATATCTATCTGCTTCTGGACAATTGGTTGCCTTCATGTTTTTGGCGTCCCACTCGAGTTTCTTGCCGACCGTGATCTTCTCCGTCTTGTCCCTCGTCTTCACGTCGCGCACTTCACCCAGGCGGAAGGAGACGAACGCCAACAGGTTGTGCTCGATGAGCGCACCGGAATAATCGAAGTTGCAGAGTGTCGGCTTGCCCGTCTTGCAGCCGATTATCCACTCATTATGATGGCCGGGTGACGGCGGAATCAGCTCATCCGGCTTGGGCGATTTGTAATGCGTCATATCACCTTTTAACATAAGAATCCGGTAATCGTAATCAGCCAGAAGTGAGCCCATGTCTCCCTTGAACAGTACGCCCTTAAATAGCTTTTCCCGGTCGAAGGCCTCTCCCGGCATTCCGGGCTTCTTACCGCCGTCGTACCAGTAAACCTTGACGGCCGGACGCCAATCGTTGGCTGGATGGTCCCATTCAGCCGTGAGCCACTGCGGACACGTATCAGTGTTAACGGGCGTTCCGGCGGCTTCGCAGGTCGTGGGAAGTTTCAGGTCTAGCGCCCAGTACGGCATGTCCATCATATGGCTGCCCATGTCTCCTATTTGTCCGCTGCCGAAGTCCCAGTAGAGGTTCCATGCAAGGCACCCACCGAAATACCCGGGATTATAGGGATGCATAGGCGATGGGCCGACCCAAAGGTCCCAGTTGATGTTATCCGGAATAGGCGTGCCCCCCGGCAGGTAACTTCCGCCCTTAGGACTCCTGCTGCACCAGACACGGGCTTCCCTCACGGTTCCAATTGCGCCGTTCTTCACCAGCTCGACCATACGCCGGTAATTGTCATAGGCGTGAATTTGCGTGCCCATCTGCGTTGCAAGCCTGCCCTTGTTCTTGAGGTATGTCTCGCGGACCATCCGGGCCTCCTCTACGGAGTTGGCTAACGGCTTCTCGCAATAGACGTGCTTGCCGCGATTCATCGCCCAGATGTTGACAAAGGCATGTGTGTGGTCCGTCGTTGAGCAGACTACCGCATCGATGTCCTTCTGGTCGAGGCACTTGCGCCAGTCGATATATGTTTTCGCCCTGGGGAATTTTTTTGCAGCCGCTGCGAGGTTCTTCTCGTTTACATCACACAGCGCCACGATGTTCTCCCTCCTGACGCTGTTCATATTGCCGCCCCCTCGCCCGCTAACGCCGATAACAGCAATATTGAGCTTTTCGTTCGGCGAATTGCCGGCCCTGAGGATACCCGACTTCAGGACAACGAGTCCCGCTCCGGCCATTGTGCTTTGTTTTAGAAATGTACGGCGTTTCATTCGAAGCTTCATAAGTTACCTCCTTCATATAAGGTCATACTTGAACATTATTAATCGAACAGATTTTACGATGTAGTCGATTTGCTGTTAGTATATACAACTGTTCAAAAAGAATCCACCTTTTTTCCAGAGTCTTCTGTTTTTAATAACATGAGACCTATTCACTTCCTGTTGCGGAAACACTACACCTTTTAGATGAGTATGTATCCATGTTTGTCATTCCCGCGAAAGCGGGAATCCAGTTTTTCCGCTCTGGACCCCTGCTTTCGCAGGGGTGACATCATTAGTTTTTGTTTTTCGCAACAGTTATTATTTAGGTAGATATTGACTTGAGTAGGCCGGCATACAACGTGATTAACTTCTTTATACTAAAATTCCTTCATCAGTTCGGCGTTGTCCACCCACATCACGAAGAACGGATTACTACTCCCCTGCCGTTTCTTGACATATACCAAAAATGGTCTGTTGAAGTATAAGCGGCGTGGTTCCGGGAGCCGTCCTGCCGGAGGGGGAGGAGAAAGACGTGCCTGTGATTTCAAGGTTACGCCGGTCCGGCTCAGCGCGAAATCTATCATCTGCTCGGCCACAAGAAACCAATAGTCCAGAAATTCCTGGTTTTTGATGAGCTTTCCCTTCAGTTCTTCGAAGTGATGCGTCAGTTTGTAGAGGACGTCAGGGACGATCAACCTGTCGGCGGGTTGGAAGACACCTCGCGCGGGCCGGAGCTTGCGCAAAACCTCGTAGTTTGGGTTATGTTTAAATTCGGATATCTTCTGCTCAATTGTAGCTACTGCCTCACCGAGAGTGTCGCACCGTGGCACAAGCGCCAGAATAACCTGATACGGTTGTGTATGTTTACACAAATCAACCACAAACTCCGCGGCATTTAACTTTTCGCCTTGTTTGTAGTAGAGTATTTCAACCTGTTCGCGAAGTGCAGAGTCCCATCCTTCTTTGTCTGTACAAAATGCCGTTACACCTATTCGTTTGCCTTTTGAGTCTTGAAATGTAAACGCGTCATCGGTGTTGTGGAACGGATACTTGAATCCGACATCGACTTCTAAGTAGGAATAGGTAACTATCGTTTCGTATTTGAAAGCCGGTGGCAATGTGTCCAGTTCTTCAAAAACAGGCACGGGCTCAGAGGGAAAACGCTTTTTCATCTCCTTCTGGATTTCCTCAATAATACCCTTCTTTACAATACCTGCTGTTGAATAGAACGATTCCTCCTCGATGTCCCCCGTGGAAACCTCGCCCTGGTTCAGGCGAGCTGCAAGTTCTTCGGCTCCTAAGACCTTGACCGGCTCGCCGATTATATCATTTTTGAGCTTGTCCCAAGCCATCTGGAACGTAGAGCACCAGATTACGTTCTGACGTTCCGGCATAGTGCAATAAAGAGTTGCGACGACCGATGTCTGTTTCAGGTCTTTGGAATTTATGCTCTTTGGCTGTTTCGTCGTTATGGTCTTGTATCCCGGAGGATCGTGTACAAGCAGTGAATCCGATCTACCCATAGGCTCAATTCCTGGGAAAGGAACGCCGCCTACTCGAAAGTCTCCACCATCCCAGAAAGTATAAATGTTATCATTTTCAACTCCGCAGGATGGGCGGTCTTCAAAGCTTACGTGGCCGTCCACAAACAGAACATTCTGTCCTTCCTCCTTGTGGGTGATAGAGTTTCCAATCTTGACTGCTTCTCTACCACCGTCAGGATTGAACTTGTATATCAAGGAACCATCCTTGGCTTCTGCGGCAGGAGAGTCTATCCATGGGTTACGGTCGGCTGCCACTGCCATACCCGGCTCGCTCGATGTGGTCAGGCGATAAAGGCCATAAGGCATATGGTAGGCATAACTGCAATGCTTTGTGGCCTCGGGTCCGAAGTCCCAGAGGTTGATAAGTTCTCTATCGCCTGCGTCGTAATCGACGGGTTTAAATTCGGTCGTTCCTACATCACCCGGACAGACAAAGAACTTAGGCATTACCTCGGTATATTTGACCAGAAAATACAAGCTTGAGCTGATTGTAGCCTGTCCGCCACTGCCGTTGGCGCTTAAGCCGTAAGCAGTGAATCGATTATCCGCCCGCCAATTAGGTATGCGGCTGCCCCATACACTGTTTCTACCGCCGGCGCGCGGAAACTCATCATCGTAGTCATTGGAATAGATCAGCATTGCCTTGCCTATAAGGGACAGATTCTTTAAACACGTCATGCGCATAGCATCGGAGCGTGGTATTTGGAAAGCAGGCACTCCGACGGCCAGAAGAAACAGACACACTAATACGACGATTAGAACCTCAACGAACGTCAAATTTTTCGATTTGTTTTGCCCGGTCATCTTTGTTCTCCCTCAAAAGATTTTCTTTGGCTAAAGCAGAATTATATTATAATCCTGCATTTTTGTAACCAAAAAACTGGAAAATCCAGTTTTAGTATTTGAAGATGCGTAGACCAGCTTTTATTTTCGCTCAGTTTTTATTGATCGGTTCATCTAAAGCATTCAGAGGCTCTTCGATAGTCAGTTTAGCTCCCAAAGTTGCAGCCAGGTTGGGTAAATCATAAACGGTTAATGCTCCGTGCACTGTGTTTACAAGTTGATTCTGAGACCGGCCCAATTCGATTACATTTGACCAGGAGACCAGACCTCGTACCAGCTTTATTGACTCGAACATCTCTGATTCGAGTGCAGCGGCATGCAAAGCTGGAACGCTAACATGACCGACCGCAACCAAATCCACGCGACCATCCTGTTGCTGACGCAGAAACCGGGCGCAAACCAGTATATCTTCGGCACGCATTCCAACGTAGGAGCGCCCTAATAGGTAGGCCTTATAAACATTCTTCCAATCGAACCCAGTCGCCTCTCCAAGTTTCTTCTGTTTGGTCTGCTGGGTTTCACCCGTGCCCCGCAGGTCCACAGCTAACACCGACCGCCCGGCTTTGACCAGCTTTTCGATTGGCCCGCCCGGCCCGGCATCTTTATCTTTGCCATTTTCGTGTACGTACAAAACCGTTCCCTCCGACCGTATTTGCCCGGGCAGAAACTTCAGAGCCGGCAGATATATGTCATTTTCGAGCTTGAGAATGAGTTTTTCAATCTTATAGTCGGACCGCTCTACGACGCCGAGCCTTTCGACTCTAACTTCCGGTATGTTTGTGAGCTTGCGGATACCGGCGATTTTACGCACTTGATTAAGCATTTCTGTACGAGTTGTCGTTTTCCAAAGTTTCCTGCGGCGTTTAGCCAACTCTTTTTCAAAATCTCGATTCAAGTCATAAGTTGACCGCGCCCCTTTTAGCAGCATCACCTGGCCGTTCGGCGTGCATTTAATTTCTTCTTCGCTGAGCAGTTCAATAGCCGGCTCGGTTATCGGTTCATCTTTTTTAAGCAGCCATCGCGCCATCCAACGCACCACGCTTTGGCGCTGTTGCTGATTGTAATTGTGAGACGCATCGTTTTCCAGCAGGTCGATGCGTTCGGCAAAGCCCATGCGGGAGTACAGACGCTTGGCATAGCGGAACGAATCCCAGGTCCCCTTAATGTCAAAAAAGTCTCTCGTGGCGGCACAGATGATAATCGGTGTTGGTGCCCGCATCATCAGGTAGTCTGCGTGGTCCATCCCGAAAGCGAGCTGGCCGAAAATGTTCTGCTCTGCATCCTGTGGTCCAATGGTTGATAGAAGGCGGTCGAAACTCGTAATGTAACAGCTCGGGGCCGCTGCAATGATACGGTCGTCCAATGCCATAAGGTACGAGGTCTGCGTGCCACCGCCGCTGTTACCCGTGCAGCCGATACGCTTAGGGTCCACCTCCGGACGCGATTGCAGATAGTCTATGCCGCGCATACCGTCCCAGATTTCAAACCAGGCCGTGTTGCGACCGAGCAGAATACTGCCGACACCGAGCATAGTGTGCGCTCTCGTACCCCACAAATTAGGCAACTGCGACAGCATTTGGTTGCGCTCACCCTGGTCGATAGGGTCGAAGACCAATGCCGCCATACCATTGAGGGCCAGCAGCGCCCCCATAGTCTGATAGGACTCATACGCCTTTGCGTTACGGCTGTGGCCGCAGGGCACGAGCACACCGGGGTATGGCGTTTTGTGCTCATCAGAATCAGGTAAAAACAACACTGCGCTAACATAGTGCTTCGGTTGGCTCTCGAAGATAACTTTTTCTACTTTATAGCCGTTGCGGTGAACTACGCCCGTGATGCGTGGATTCAGAGGTGTTCGCTGCGGCAAGTCTCCGATAGCTTCGAGAAATTTGCTGCGAAGGCGCTTCTGGTACTCGGCTATCTGTTCCGGAGTTTTACGCTGCTCGTACTGTGCCTTCCAATCCTCGAACTGCTGCTGGGCCTGGCGCCGCAGGTAATGATTCATCATATCACTTGCCTTGACGCCATTTATAGTCCCGGACAAAACTTGAAGATTTTCATCCGCCAATGTTACAGCGTTAATCAAAAGAGACAGACACACAACTGCAATACATATTTTTTGTCGATTCATAACTTATCTCCTCTTAATTTATCCAACAAGACTACTGAGCTTTATTTCACCGGCAGCAGGTACAACGATATACTCAGTGCAGGTACCTCAAGCTCATTCGATACCTGAGTGATTGGCTTTTCAACAATCTTAATATTGAGGTCTTTGCCGGGTTCATTGTAGGCCATAGGGTCTTTGTGTGTAATGAGCCGCAGTGTCCCTGTGCCGGTTAGTTTTGCGCCTTTTATGTCCAGCGGCAGTTTGTGTTTTTGCTCCGTAGGATTGACGATGGCAACTGTCAGGGCCTTGCGGTCATTCGTCCAGGCCGCTGCCACATCGAGCGGATAGGCGTCTCCGGTGACAATGACCGGCACAGTTCCAAAATGGTTACGGTAGAGTTTCAAGGCCAATCCCGTCGTCTCGAATGCAGCAGCGGTCTTGGTGGTCTTAATGCATCCGATGACGTTGACTGTCTGGGCATAATTAGCCAGGAAGATTATATCCGAATGACGAAAGTATTCGTGCAGGCCTTTGGCGATTCCCAGGGCGTCTTTGTGGAAATATCGTGTTCCCAGCTCACCAAACGGATGGGGGCCGTACCAGTAGTTCCATTCGGTCATAGCGATTCGGATATCTTTTCCTTTCAGAGAATCCAATTTTTGACGGAGCTGTTGATGGAATTCAACTTTTCGTTTGATATTGTTAGCGATCTGGGAGGTATGTTCGAGCAGGCTGGATTTTTCCTGACAATAAAAATGCTCCGCAATCATATCAATATGATTCGAGCAGTCCTTTAGTAATCCTTCGCTCCAGGAGCCGGCATTTCCCGAAGCGATGGGGATAATGTCCGGATCCACTTCGCGCATTTTGTCCACAACCCAGTTGTGTTTTTGAACATAATGCCCCAGACTCATATAACCGAGCTGCCAGCGACCGAACATTTCGTTACCGATAGCCCAGTAGCGAACATTGAAGGGTTCCGGCTCGCCGTTTTTGGCCCGTAAAGACCCCATCAGTGTATCGGCTGAGCCGTTGGAGTATTCCAGTTGAGCAGCCGCGGAGTAGGCATCCCCAAAACCGGTGTTGACGGTTACCAGCGGTTCGGTGTCGAGAAGACGGCAAAAGCGAATAAATTCGTTGAAGCCGAAGTCGTTGTGCTCCACCCCTGTCCAGGCGGGATTTTTGCGAGGTGGACGACGGTCCCTGTCTCCGATTCCGTCGCGCCAGTCGTAGCCGCTAACGAAGTTTCCGCCGGGCCAGCGATACATCGGGGCGTTAAGCTCTTTCAGCAGCCCCAGCGTATCGGCGCGCATGCCCTCGATGTTGTCCGCCGGCATCAGCGAGACCGTGCCCACAAAGCATGATCCATTGGCTACCTTGATTTCCAGCTTGCCGCTTATAGTGTCGGCACCGGCAGTAAACCGGAAGGGACACTTACTATACTGGTTCGCATCGGCTGTAAACTGAGCGGAATCTTGCTCTTTCAGGTTGTCACCCCAGAGAAGTGATACCGTCACATTCGTACGTTGCTGTTGGGCTTTGAGGTAGATATAACCGACGTATTGCTTATCTTTTACGAGTCCCAGGTCAAGCTGCCGGATACCGCTGCCGGGCTGAATGAGCGGTGTGTGCTCGCCGACAAAGGAATCTTCTTTGACCATAGCCACCGAATCGGACGCTCCCGTGATTTGCCAGGGTGAGGCGCTTACTATCGCAAACTGATTATCTTGAGGGACACGGCGAGTTCGTCGATAGGGATTGTAATTCGAGGTGATGGGGAAATAGAACTTGCGGTCTTCGAGCATCTCAGCCCAGATGCCGCCGTAAATACATCGGCCGAGGTGCTCGATAAACTGACCGTAGATATACTTCGAGATTGGCTCTCCGGTCTTGCTCGCATCAATCTTAACAGCCGGATTCATCGTTTTAGTAGAAAGCAGCTCAAAACCCAAATCGTCAAACCATGCCTTGCCTGTGGACAATCCCCAGCCGCCAAGCAGACAGTTAATTTGCACGGTGGCATTATCTCCCGAGTCAAACACAAGCTCGACTCGCGTCCAGTCTTTGGTTCCGGTAACCGCCGGTGTTTGTAGGGGCTGAATGTTGTGCAGATTCAAGAGAGCGCCTTTGCCGGACCCGGCAACCAGATTTTCCGTCTTAATCCAGGCGGACAACCTGTATTGCGAGTGCGGCTTAACGGCTACCGTAGTTAGCCAGCCGGCGTCAGCACCGTTTTGGGAAGTTATCATAACGCTCCGCTTTCCTGAGCGTCCGTCTGTGGTATATTTGAATTCGGCTTTTCCACCGTATGTTTGTGTTTTCCATCCGGCGGGTTTATTACCGACTGCTTTTTCGTATGAAGGGTTTCGTATCATTCCCGCCGGCGTCACGGGCTGTGCCGCTGAGGCGTTACGTGCTAACCAGACCGCCATCTCACCGGCGCCGCGGTGTGCCCAGGAATAATAGGGAATCGATACCTTTCGGTTCGTCTCAATCCGGGGTGCCCAGAATTCGTCCGTAAGCTCAACATCAGTAAAAGGTACCGGCCCAATTGGGTAATCCTTTGAGACCTTACTCTTTGCGTCGGCATCACATTCTTGAAGACCTGCTGCCAGACAAATACCAAGTATTACTATTCTACTTATCTGTTTTACCCTCATAATGTGCTCCTTTCTATTTTGCCATTTACTTTTTAGTGCAATGATTATAGACACCTCAGCGATACTCCTCACAGAAACTCTGGAGGAACTTGAATTCTATTCGTGCCGATAGACTTCCCAGCCCATATAGTTATCGAGAGCTTCGGCAATTGCATCGGCTTTTTCTGTCCGGCTCACAGCAACATGATGTTCGAAGCCCATTTTGCATACATATTGCAGAAGTTTCTGAAGGTTCGCAATTTTCATCACGCCGAAACCACCGAATGTGTCGAGCTTATCGTTTGTGAATTGGCCTTCGCCGACATAAACGCTGACGATACCAGCGGCATCGTCAGTCGTGGTTCTGCAGAAAGTTGCCTTGCCTGGAGCTATCCTTCCAATAATAGTACCGTAAGTATTATCTTTTCCCACTGTCCCGGCAATTATCTCCTGGTAGTCCATTTTTGGATTCTCGAAGAATGACTTTGGCAGATTGCTGCAATGGAATAAGACGGTTTTGTCGGGGTCGGAGCCGTAGTTATTGTTCCAGTCCAGAAGGGCGCTGGGTGTACCTCCTGCCAATTGCAGAATGTACATCCCCAACAAGCCCGTAATATCAACCTCGCACGCGCTCGGAACCAACAACTCGCTCATTATGCTCATAAGTGTACAGGGAACTATTCCAAAGAACTCCTCCAGAGATGTCCAGCACTGAATGGCCGTACCGTCAAGCTCGGTTTCTCTGACCCATCGGTCCACGACATAACCGAATTTGGCCATCTTCAAAAGTTTGTCAGCGGGAATTGATTTGGTCGGAATATATTTCTCGATAGCATTTAATTTTCTCTTAACCCCTCTATCGTTATCAGCAAGCCGCGCGGCTCTTCCAAGGATTTCAGACAAATCTATCGTCTCTACCGAGATGCCTGAGAGTTCGAGGATTTTTTCACTGTAACGGACGGTATTGAAAGCGCCGGTGCGTGCGCCGATGGCACCAAACCTGGCGTTCTTAAGGCCCTTAACAATTATGCATACCGAAGCAAAGTCGTCCAAATCTTTTTTGAATTCAGCCGATGTAACCTTAACCGTGTGTGAGTTTGTCAGTGTATATGGAATACCGGCTTGTCTAAGATTATTGCAAACGCTTATCTTGCCGCAAAAAGAATCTCGCCTGTTAGCTATACTCATTTTGTCCTGTGCATCCGGCTCAGCATGAATCAGAATCGGCACATTAAGCCCTGAGCGTTTTATTGTCTCGGCCACTCCCTTTTCATCACCGAAGTTCGGCAGCGTTACAATTACCCCGTCAATCTTTTCACTCTTTTCTGCAAAAAGCGCAGCGCATTTCTTGGCATCCTCAAAAGTCTCAACTGCGCCGTATTTCGTCTGCTGCATTGACAAAGCAACGCAGTTGAAACCATTTTTCTTAAGCACCTCGAGTATATTCTTTCGTCCTTCTCTCGCTAATGCATCCGGAAAAAATCCTCGATTTCCAATAATTACTCCGAACGTGGTTTTCTTCATTTTCGTCTCTCCTGTTTCTAAAATATCCAAAAGGCTTTTACAAAATGGAGATTAGGCCTATATTATTCAAGGAAATCGTTTTTTGATTTCCTTGAATAATCAGCGTAAATAATCCCTTAACATGGACTTACTGTTTGAGAAGGAAAAATCAGACAGAAGTTTTTTTCCTTCCCAAAGCACGCCTAATCTCCATTTTGCAGAACTCATTTAAACACCCAAACGAACTATTTTGTGTTTTGGTTTTTCTGACCGTAGTAGGCATCCTTGCCGTGTTTCCGCAAGTAGTGCTTATCAAGAAGGGCTTTGCTAATCGGCCCTTGTTCAGGATTTATCGTAATAGTGCCAAGGGCCATTGCTGCCGTCTGCTCCAAAACAACCATAGATTCGACGGCTGCTGCGGCATTGTCGCCCCAGGTGAAAGGAGCATGGTTGGCAACAAGCACCGCCGGTATTTTCATTGGGTCCATACCGGCAAATCGCCTGACTATACACTTGCCTGTGTTTAACTCATAATCGTTTCGTATTTCATCTTCGGTCATCACTTCCGTGACGGATATCGAACCGTAGAAATAATCGGCGCCGGTTGTGCCAAAGCAGGGAATTTCCTTGCAGGCCTGCGCCCACATAGTTGCGCTTGTCGGATGGGCATGGCATATACCACCGATAGCTTCTAAATTTCTGTAAAGTTCAAGATGGGTCGGCGTATCTGACGAAGGCTTGAGAGTCCCTTCGATTATGTTTCCATCCAAATCAAGTAATACTATTTTCTCGGGCCTAAGCTCATCGTACTGAACACCGCTGGGTTTAATGGCTATCACACCTCTCGAACGGTCTATTCCGCTGACATTGCCCCAGCTATAAATGACGAGCTTGTGCTTTTGCAATTCAACATTTGCATCATAGACAGCTTTTCTTAATTCTTCGTACACAATAAGTCCTTATAAGAATTTGCTTAAACGGCAAATAAGTAAATTAACTCAAACTGATCACTTTTTACTGTCATGCTGAGCAAAAATAGCCTTTAGCCCTGAGCGAAGTCGAAGGGGAAGCATCTGGCCTATGAATGAGAATAATATACACCTGTGCAAGAAGAGATTCTTCACTTCGTTCAGAATGACAAATAGGTTTATGTTATTGTCAATATAACAGTTATAAGTAATATTCAATCCAAATTCGGTCAGTTTTGAGTAATTAGTTCCTGTCGCGGAAACAATACGCCTGTTAGAAGCGTATGTATCCATATTTGTCATTCCCGCGGAAGCGGGAATCCAGCCTTTTCGCTCTGGACCCCTGCTTTCGCAGGGGTGACATCGTGGTTTTTTGTTTTCTACAACATATACCAATTAACCACTCACCAATTAACTACTCACCAATTAACCACTCACCAATTAACTACTCACCAATCCCACGTTGTCTTTAATATCCAAGAGCTCTTTCATAACGTTGGCCAATTTGCCGGAGCAATCCGGCAAACCAAAGGCATCGTGCAATTGCTTATAAAGGGCATATAATTTTTGATAGACGCTGTTATTTTCCGGTATTGGTTTATAAGTGGCCTCTTTAATCCCACACATAGCGGCCTGAGCATCTGGGAAATTGTCGTAGCCGCCGGCCTTCTTACCTGCCACCACCGCACCGGCTATACAGGCACCCAAAGCGCAGCTCTGCGCCGAGCGTGATATCTTCATCTCCCTTCCGGTAACGTCAGCGTAAATCTGCATAAGCAGAGGATTCTTCTCAGCAATTCCTCCGCAGTTTATAATTTCTGAAACTTTAACGTCGTATTCCTCAAATCTATTGATAATGGTAAGGGCCCCGAAAGCAGTCGCCTCTATTAGCGCCCTGTAAATCTCTTCCGGCCTTGTATGTAACGTTTGTCCCATCAGCAAACCAGTCAGTCTTTGGTCAACGAGTATTGTTCTATTGCCGTTGTTCCAATCCAGGGCCAACAAGCCGGACTGGCCCGGCTTGAGCTTTGACGCCCGTTCGGTAAGAGCTTCGTGCGAGCCCGCCGTTTTGCCGCCGGCCTGAATGTAATTGACGAACCAGTTAAAAATGTCACCCACCGCTGATTGGCCCGCCTCCAGACCAAAGAAACCCGGCAAAATAGAACCATCCACTATACCACATATCCCTGGGATGTCCGCCAGCTCCCGGCCTGACTCAGCCACGAGCATATCACAGCTACTGGTGCCGATTATTTTAATCAATTTGCCGGGAGCAATACCGGAACCAACGGCACCTAAGTGAGCGTCAAAAGCCCCCACTGCTACGGGGATACCGGTGGGCAATCCGAGTTTCTGCGCCCATTCTTTGGTAAGTTTTCCTGCTTGTGTTTCTACAGTATAGGTCTCTCCATAAAGCCGGTCACGGAGTTCACCAAGCTTTGGGTCAAGCTTTGAGAGTAAGTCTTTAGTGGGCAAGCCCCCCCACTTGTCATTAAACAAAGCTTTATGGCCGGCAGCGCATCGGCTTCGTTTAATCATATCCGGCTGTGTAGTGCCCGTTAAAACCGCAGGGACATAGTCGCAGCATTCAACCCAGCTATAAGCCGCATCGAAAACCGCCGGGTCCGTTCGCAGACAGTGAAGTACCTTGCTGAAAAACCATTCCGACGAATATGTCCCGCCGCACTTGGCGAGGTATTCGGGATGTTCTTTTTGAGCTAATTCGGTTATCTCAGCCGCCTCAGCGTGGCCGGTATGGTCTTTCCACAGCCAGGCACAGGCGTTTGGATTATCCTTAAATTCATCCAACATACTCAAAGGCGTGCCGTTTTTATCAACGGGAATAGGCGTCGAGCCGGTTGTGTCGATACCGATGCCAATAATCTGATTGGTATTAAAATCCTTATCGGCTTTCTTGGCTTCGCCGATTGCCGCTTTAATAGTAACCTCAATGCCCTCTAAGTAATCAGCCGGGTTCTGCCTTGCCAGATTATGGTCAGCCGAATCAAGAATAATTCCGGCTTCGCCCGTTTCATATTCATAAACTGCCGTCCCTAATTCATTACCGTTACTAACATCAACTAACAGTGACCTTACAGAATTGGTCCCGAAATCCAGGCCGATTGTATATGCCATAATTTACCCTCTTAATTGATAATTCTACCTGCTGTTGATAGTAAGTGCTTTTACCTTAACTGTCAAGTGTTCAATCTAACTTTGAAAAACTCGGGTGTGAAATAATTCAATCGCCTATTTGCAATAAATGGCCCATAACAAACGTCTATCAGGACAGACAGGGTAGGCTAAATGAAGGACATAAAACAATGAAAGACAATTATTACATAAAACCAGCCTGGACACATAACGGCTCCGTAAAAACAGACCTTCCCTTAACGGTAATCGGAAAGAAACGGAGAAAACTAACAGAAACCGTAGGCCCAGGCCAGCTCTTTTGTGTTGGCAAAGTTTACCTAAAGACCCAAAATGGCTCAGTAAGGATAAGGTGACAGTTTAAGTTCACTAACATTAACCTAAGTTGACATTTCCCATTTAACACTTTCTGAAGTACTTTTCCGTTTTTTGATTCCACCAAGATAACCCTACCCGTTGAAGTACAGATATGCAGCAAGAATCACGGCCAGCACTGCTGCAGAGGCCGCAACGTCGCGCCAGTCCCAACTGCCTCGCGACAGACGGCGATGCTCCTCGTTGACCGTGCCGTATGTCAGGCCACTAATCCGCTCGTAAGAAGGCGCAGACGTCCACCAGCTAACTGCTATCATCACAATCACGCAGACAATGAAGATGAATACGCTGTAGTACTGGAAGTAGATATTGCTAACGATCCAAAGCAATGACCCTTCCTGGTACTGAAACCCTTCAATCAGCTTGACAGGGGTATCGACAGCCAAACGAAAGACACCCAGCAGGAAGCCGATAACCAGTGCGGCCAAGCACCCCTTACTGTTCAGTCGTTTGCTGAATATGCCCAAGAAGAAGACCACAAAGATGGGCGGTGCCAGGTATCCCTGCACAGCCTGTAGATAGTGGTATAGGCCCCGTGCCCCCTGAATCACTGGCACCCAAAACAGACCAATAATCACCATAACAGTGGTAGCGATACGCCCCATCCAAACCAGTTTGTGCTGGGATACGCCGGGCTTGAGCTTCGAATAGAAGTCCATTGTGAACAAGGTCGAGGAGGCATTGAAAACGCTCGATAGCGAGCTCATCAGGGCGGCCAACAACCCAGCCACAACAAGACCTCGCACGCCCGGCGGCAGGATGTGCTTAACCAACAAGGGGAAGGCCGCCTGGGATTTTTCATTGTCAAGGACACCCGCTGTGTACAAACTTTCCTGAAGTTCCGCAATCTTGCCGCTCTTGGCCAATGCGAAGCAAATCATACCGGGAATAATAAATATGAACACCGGCAGCAGCTTCAGAAGGGACGCCCATATACTGCCTCGTCGCGCCTCACGCTCGTTCGGAGCGCCCAGGGCACGCTGAACGATATACTGGTCCGTGCACCAATACCACAGCCCGATGATGGGAGCACAGAAAAGCATCCCAAGCCAGGGATAGTTGCCGTTGAAGTACCACGCGATTTTTGTCTCGCCCATCACCGGCTTCCACGTGCCCTCCATCCCCGCAGGGATTAACGGCTTCCACAGATTGAACATATCCGATCCACAAACTTCTCGCAACTGGCCCCAGCCGCCCAGCGCTTTCAAGCCGAATATAGTCACTAATACCGAGCCGAACACAAGCACAACGGTCTGAACCGCGTCTGTATAGACCACGGCCCTCAACCCACCAAGAACGGTATAAATTCCCGTAAGGATGATGACAAGGAACGAACCAATCCAGAAACTGTCCATCACCACAAATCCCAGATCGAGCCGCAGCTCCGGAAGAAGTGTCCGAAAGACGACACCACCGGCGAAGACACCGACCGCTATCTTCGTGAGCACGTACCCAACCAGTGAAATGATCGAGAGCACCCAGCGGCTGGATGGAGAGAAACGACGCTCGAGGAATTCCGGCATCGTGAACACCTTGCTTCGTGCGTAGAACGGAACGAACACCCACGCCAGAACCAGCAGGCACCAGGCATGCAGCTCGTAATGAGCCATTGCCACTCCGTCGGTACAGCCAGACCCCGCAAGGCCGACTAAGTGCTCGGAACCGATGTTAGACGCAAAGATGGAGGCACCGATGACCCACCATCCAAGATTTCTGCCGGCAAGAAAATAGTCGTCGGCAGTGTCCTTGCTCCTGTGGATAACCCACCAGGCAACAATCAGAAGCAGGGCAAAATACATTCCAATCGCGATCCAGTCCAATGTCTCGAGTCCCATTTTTTCTCCTTGTATATTAAACTTTGCACTTTACAAAAAAATAGATTATTAAGCAACCTTCGAAAGGCTGAGGTTATGGGTTTTGTCGTCAGGACGGTATTGTATGGGAAATCAGGAGAAATGCAATTCGATAATGTTTTTTGACGCAATTTACGAACCAGAATTTCTCTATATAAGCTCAAGTACAGGAAATTTCAAGGTTTTTCCATTTTCTTTCCAATCATCTCAATTCTAACTTCTAACTTCTCCTGAGTTTACCCCCGAGAACCACTCCCTTGGTCTATAACAGGGGGTCTCTGGCTTGGTGACGCTCGAAACCCCCAACTTTTTTACTAATCCCCCAGTTTATCCCCGGGTGTACTTACACGGCTCTTCTGCCGGGGACCTAAATACTCATTATTCTCAATTCTAAATTCTCTATTGCCTTGCCCTACGCCAACTCGACGCCCCGCGTCGAGCGTATTTAGCCCCGGTCTCTGGCCGGGGGTGCAGACGCGAGGAATGCTTACCCTTCAAAACTCGCCTCAATACCTGTTAGCCCCCGGCACTGTCGGGGGTTGCTTGTCACGCACTTATTGAGTGCTAACTCAAGTCTAATTAGTGCGGGATTTGAAGTTTGATTTGTAATTTTGCTATTTACTTTTTGACTTTTAATTTTCTAATCTCTAATTCTCTAATCCACTAAAATTCCTTTGACTTTTACCGTCTATTACGCTATTTTATCTAACCAAATACAGAAACACCAAGGGGCGGAATACTTCTTTGAATTTGCCTGCCCCCTTGTTTAGAGTGCCTTATACTCTAAGGGGGTGTTATTTTACGTCCCTAAAGGCGTGAAACATCCAAAAGCTCCTTATTTCTCTCTCAATGCCTGTATTTTGCCATCCAAGTCATTAATATTGAATCCCTCAGCACGGGCTATGTGCTGCTTGTCCGTCAGAATCAGCCAGGGAAGCGATTGCACACCCCATGTGAAACGTGTTTGCTCCTCATCGCCTTGAACCATTCCGAGCGGGAAGGAGATGTTGTACCTCTTGCGCCATTCATCGAGACTGTTCTCGTCAATTTTCGATGCCTGCACCGCCGCAACCACCACGCCTCTTGCCTTGAGTTCCTGGGCCTTAGCACTCAACTGCATTAGGCAGTTTCGCGAAGGCCGCTGCTCGATATCCAGGAAGCACACAAGCATCATCTTGCCGGACGTGCTTGCCGGCAAAAGGTCAACCGTCAGATCTTTCAGCTTGGGCAGGGGTCTTCTCACCAGTGAAGGCGGCCGCTTCGGCACATAGTTGGCCGACGACGACCTTTTCCGTATCTCGATCTTGACAGCGGTTGCTCCGCCTTCGGTCTCTGCAGAACCGTACAATCGGACTGCACCGAACTTCTTCACACTAAGCCGCACCTTCCCGGCACAAACTCCATCAAGCGTGAATTTGCCGTCCGCACCAGTTTGGGTTCTCCGATCTGGCTGGTCATCGCCGTAGCATAAGACACTTGCGCCGACGACAGGCCTATCATTGTTGTCAACCACCACTCCTGATACCGACATATCTGCCACGGTTAACGTCACATCTCCTATGTCAAGCTTATTGTTAACCGCGTCATCCTCATTGATTTTTTCACTGCGATGTTCGCCGTAGCCTTCGGCTCTCGTAGTGAGAGTGTAACTGTTCTCAGTTGGCAGGGCTCTAATTTCAAATCTTCCATCTTCGTCCACAATTGGCTGATTGCGTCCTATCGAAGAGCGCCACCGAGGCCCGCGCAGCATAGCCGTTGTCTGAGCGTTTGCGATGCCCTTGCCGTCAGGGCCTATCACTCTGCCGGTGACTGTCAAAGCCGGACGAAGCATAATGTCCTGTGTTCGTGTATCTTCGTCGACCTCCACGGCGGCAGCCAGGTTGCCCTGTTCGTATCGACCGACAAGAACCATGGCCGGAGTTTCGTTGCCGTACCAGCGTTCCGGGTCCCAACTGAGTTGGAATTTCCCCTTGGCATCCGAACTGATACTCCGCCCCGTTCCCATGGGGCAGACTTGCAGTTTCACGCCTTGCACAGGCTTGCCCTTTTCATCCCGAACTACGCCTGCAATCCTGGGTAGTTCTGTGTATTGCCGTTCAATACGTGTTGTCTTACCCTCCTCCATCGTGACGATCTCTTCTTGACTCTGACTTGAATAACCGTCTTTGTTAATATTCCTTATCTGATATTCCCCAGGCATCAGGCGGATGCTGGCAATTCCGTTCTTGTCTGAAACGGCAACAAAATTCTTGTTTTTGGCTTGCTGCCGGATGCGTATTCTGGCTTCTTCAACAGGTTCCTTACTAATGGCCTCCGTAACAACAGCCTCGAGCAATCCGCCCTTGGACAGCTCTACTTTGACGCCGCTCTTGGTCTTGCCCGCCTCGGTTGTGACCTCCAGCGGTTGAGCGATCCAATCCGCCGGTCTCTCAGACGGCTGCGCAAGTCCGAGCACATACGTTTCAGAAATAAGGGCCCCCATGCTGAATTTGCCATTGTCGTCTGTGGCAACCGGCTTCTGTCTGGAAAAACCGATATCCTGGCTGCTCCTTACTGCTACTTCCACACCGACCACAGGCTTTCCGGAACTGCCTTCCACAAGCATACCCTCTATTCTCGCCTCGGTCGGCAAGGTCAGTCTGATGTCGGATTGGCTCGGTGAATACTTTAGCTTCTGGTCGGGAGATCTAATGGTTCTGTGTGTGCTGACGGTTGCACTGCCAGCTTTCTTGAGAATGAATTCTGCTGTGGCATCTGCAGGTATACGTGTGAATCTGAACCGGCCTGCAGCGTCTGTTGTTGAAGTGAACATATCCATAACCGGTGGCCCGCTCAGACCACGTTGATTCCCCATTGTGCCGATTATCAGGACAGCTATACTGACCTCGGCGCCGGAGACAGGTCTATCGTTCTCATCAACCACGATTCCGGCCAATTCTTTCGGCTGGCCCAATTCGATCTTAAGCTCTTTGTTGCCCTCACGCATATCCCACTTGACAAAGCCAAAGGCCATCCCCTCTTTCTTGGCAACTATATATCCGTATCGGTATCTGGGGGTGTGGGTGTTGGCGCTCGCGCTGAATGAGAAAGCCCCATCAGCCGTTGTTGTTGATGCTCCTGACTTGCTCACAAGGTATTGATTTGTCCGCGGACCATACTGCATGACATAAAATGTAACTTCCGTGCCGGCGATCGGACGCTCCTGAACATCGACTACTGTGCCGACATACGTTACTTGTTGTGCCTGTTCGCCGCCGCTCTGAGAATGGCTCTTGCCGGCAAGGGTGACGATGATCAAAGCTGTGAACAGTATCGCTATCCAGTTTTTGTGCATAGCAAATCTCCTTATTGTGGCATTCGACGTTTCTCGAATATCGATTGTTTGGCTGAACTGTCCTCACTTTGTAGATGGGCCAATCCGGCCACCGTTATGCCCGTACCCATACTTGCATCACGTTGCGCTTGTCAAGCGTAAATGGGACCATGGTGAATACCTATCTATCCTCTTAAAAAACAAGCATTTACATCTCCAAAACGCTTCTTTCACATTTAAAGCCATAGTAAACTATGTGTAAACTAGGGACAGCCACCTATTAATGGCTTGGGACAGTAAGCAAAAACGGTGACTGTCCCTAAACCCAAGATAAAAATGACGGTTTTAACCGTAATCCCGAGTGAAAAAGCTTGCCCTGAGCGAAGTCGAATGGGAGGGATCTGGCCTCGCAATTACAACGTGCCTTTCGTTTTCTAATTAACCAAACCCATTATGCGCCTGCTTTGTGCTGCCTTCGGTTCGGTTCTGTTTTTATTTACTGCGTCCTTTGCCGGACTGCGTAATACTAAATGTTCCTCATGCCAGCCTCGGCAGCACCCGCAACCAACAATACGCAACAAAAATTCACACAGTTTCCCCGCTCCATCCTGCGGACAAAAGCCGGCTGGCGATTCTTCGAAATATCGAGCTTGGAGATTGTGGTGTTCTCAAGCTCTCAGGTCACGACATCTGGATCTGACAGAAATTCCTTCTAATTTGCAGCCTCATCCTGTGACGATGTCACTGGTGCATTTGGCTCTTCCGTCTGTGAACTTTCTTTCTTACATCCGGAACAAAAAAGCCCGACTGCAATCAGACAGATTAATAGCAATTTGACATGTTTCATTTTTGCACTCCTTTCTTGGGATTAACAGGAAAATATATGCAACGCCAATTTTCCCGTTAAATTTTCTCTCATATTCTTAATATCACTAACTACTCACGATATAGCTTCCGTATAATACTCACGTTTGCTACGGAAAGTGTAATCTCAAAACAAAATCCAGGATGTATCACTTGCTTGCCGATCTAAAGAATATTTACACTATTGATGTGGATTTTTCAAGATAAACAGTTCATTTTTTGGCCGTTTTTTTTTGACTATTGTTTGATAATATGTTATAATACGCCTATGTTAGCCAGCAGGCTAACATAAACCGCCTCGCAGCGCAGCGAAGATCCCCGCGCTTTACTCGCAAAGCGAGTAGCGGGGACCTAAATAACCAATCACAAACCCTTACCTGACCTGTTATTATGAGGAATAGAACAACAATCAAACCACCCATCCCGACAACGTCGGGATTCCACAATTTTGCATTTTACACTTTGCACTTTGATTTCTCCTCTCTCGGCCCTCTACATCTGTCGAGAACCCTCTACAAATCAGCTACTTTTTATGCAAAACAAACCCAATTTCCAGGATGTCCAAATGAACGTAAGTATCTTTTCAACAAAGGATTATGAAAATAAACACAATTGGACACTTGGTCAAAACAAACCCAATTCAAACCCAATCAAACCCAATCTCCGAAAAGCCCAAATGAATGTAAACTCACTTATAACAAGGGATTACAGAAAAAAAGATGATTTCGCAGTCCGAAAAAACAAACCCAATTCAAACCCAATTTCCGAAAGGCCCAAAATGAGCGCAAACTCACTTTTAGCAAAGGATTATGAGAATAAAACCGCCTACCGGCTCCAAAAAAACAAACCCAAACAAACCCAATTGCCTGTCCCCACGTGTAGAGTGTCTTATACTCTGTGGGGATCATTCTTGCCGTTATTGCAGGATTTATATATACTATACCTGCTTGCTGGCACTAAAAAATAACCGCTATGGAAAGTTACGGCTTGAAAACCTGCATTTTAGGAGATTATTGCTGATGAAAAAAATTACGCTTATTTGCTCTGTGTTATTAATCTTTTGTCTCGCATCAAGTAAATACACCCCGACATCGGATTACACCGTCCGGAAAATTAAAGGCTGGAAGGTCCTCGTTAACAACGAGCTTTCCTCCGACTATCCTCAACTTGCCGAATATGTACTGAAGTTGTTGAAGTTCCAGCTATATCAGATTACTCGTGTCGTGCCGGACGAGGCTCTAAAAGAGCTGCGCCGTGTACCGATTTGGGTTGAGTATAAGGCTCCACGGCATCGGTGTATGTGCTACCATCCCAGCAAACAATGGCTGAGTAACAATGACTTCAATCCCCAGAAGGCGCGCAGCGTTGAGATAGCCAATGCCGAGAATTTTCTCAAGTGGACCATCGGTCAGCCCTGGATGGTGCTGCACGAATTAGCACATTCCTACCATCACTGTGTTCTGGGTTACGACAATACCGAAATTAGCGAGGCCTACCAGAAAGCCGTCGAGAGCAAAAAATACGAATCCGTCCTGCACATCGCAGGAAAGTCGAAACGTGCTTATGCTCTCAATAATGACCAGGAATATTTTGCCGAATGCACCGAAGCTTTTTTCGGCACCAATGATTTTTATCCTTTTGTCCGCGCTGAATTACAGCAGCACGACCCAAATATGTATCAATTGCTTAACAAGCTATGGAAGGTTGAATAGTGTGCGGCCTAATGACATATTAGCTCAACTATTGTGGATGAGCATCGTAGAGCTTTTGACCTTTGCGGATTGCCTGACGATTACGCAATTCAGTCTGTTGACGCATTACATATTGTTCCTGACGTTTCTGGTCAACTGTACAAGCCTGGAAACCAGGCATATCTGCCCGCGGACGTTCCTGCAGCATCCGGCTGCCGGCCCGAATGATGGACAGGGCCTCGATGTATTCAGAGTCGCTGGTATCTTTGAAATTTGCCAGGCACGGACTTAGGTGCGGGCGGTCGAAGCTAAGTTGTGGCCCGGAATTATTATTGTGATTAGCTAATTTGGCAAAAGGTACCCCTGTTAGTTTACTAAGACGATCAATCTGTTTATTGTTAAGTGGGCTGCGACCGGTCAGGTTGTCCGGATAAGCACTGTCATAACGAGGGTAATATGGCCCATTCAAATCAATCCAGGTTACGATGGTTTCAAACTCGGCACTGTTGAGTCTGCGTCCGGCCCGAATTACATTGACAAGCTTACTTGCATGCGAGCCCCACGAATAAGGCTGCTGGATTTCAGCCGGGCCGGCGCCGATGCATTTGATGTATTTCTTTCGCCATAGTTCATTGTAGGACGTATTAAATGTGTTCGTCCGGTCGCCGGCAAGATTGAGCTTCTTGCCCTCATCTTTATTATAATCGTGACAACTGACGCAGTGCTTATCAAAAATTGGCTGTACCTCTTTTATATAGCTGAAGAAACGCGGCTGTCCGTGCCAGCCATGAAGTTTACTCGGCGGACGCTGTAGGGCCATCGGAATCTTTCTGTTCAACTGCGCCGGTGCGCCAAGGCGATTGTCGTGACATCCGACACACCCGGTCATCTCACCGGACTGGACAATTGTCCCGCTGCGCATAGACTGAACCATCATTTTATTTTCATCGAGGAGCTGGAAATATACAAACTTATCAGATGGCGCTTCAAAGTAAGCTGAGCCGTCTTCGGCCACCGGCACGGTGCCGAGTATGCGCTTATTCTCGAAACTGTGCCAGTTTATAGCCGGACAATGCACCCCCTGGCCTCCCCAGGCCGGATGGGTCCAAAAACGCTTTTCCGGTGACTCGACCACGCGCAGATACTTGACCGTGCCGGGTTCCACCCCCTTCATATGGGTCCCTTCATAAACATTGACAACGTAGAAATAACCCTGTTCGTTCTCGAAGTCGCGCCGTGATGGAATTCGCAGCGGTCGTGGTCGCGGCCCTAAGGGCATAGGGTCATAACAGCCGGGCTCCTCGACGTGCAGAAGAATCTCGTTACCAAAAACATCAACTAAGTAAATTCCCATCTGTTCACCGCGACCGGTCATCCGTGAGCAGAGGAAATACTTATCATTCAGGGGATACGGGTCCTCGTACTTTGGCTTTACACTTAGGAAGGCATCATAGTTTCCTTTTCCTACACGTTCGATAGCGCTGGCAGGCCAGGTTCTTATTACAGGCTCACGGCCGTCAATACCAAGCCTGCGGTCGATGATAGTCAGGGCGCCCCAGGGTCGGTCGTGACATGAGCCGAATATGCAAAGTACCCGTTGGGTTCCGGGAATAACACACGCATCGATTACACCGCCCGGCGAGTTGGTGTTGTTGCCCCAGTAAACCGCGTGGTTCGTACCGTCCGGGTTCACCGTCCAAAGGCCCTGCGCGTCACCGAAGTTGCGGTCCACGTACTCCCACCGGTCATACAGTATTCGCCCGTCCGGCATCAGTGCGCTGTGGCCTTCGTGCAAAGTGCTTTTGCCTATCTGGTGAATATTGGCTCCATCCGCATCCATTCGGAAAAGATTGCCCATAATATGACGATTGCACATGCAGTACTTCGGCTCACGTGTTGAAGAAAAAACAATGCTCTCATCCGGCAAATAGAGCGGGTCGAAATCCGCTATGCCGGGCGCGGAGGTAAGCTGCCTGATGCCTGTACCATCGGCGTTTATCTCATAGATGTGATAATCGTCTCTGATGTTCCTGCGCATCGAGAAGATAATCTTTTCACCGTCGAAATGAACATCCGGGTCGCGGACAACGCCTTCGGCAGATTCGATGAGCGTCTTTGCATCGCCGACTTTAGCCAAGTCGATAGTTTTCAAAGCTCCGCCGCCGTGAAAGCTGTTTGTATTAATCTCTCCGGTTTTGAACATCGTGGCTGTATTGTGATGGTCTGTCTTATACTGCTGCCGCACTACAAAAAGAATTGGTTGACCGCTAACTAATGGATTGGCAACCAGGGCTTTGCGCTGCAGGTCAATAAGTTCAGCTTCTATCTTGGCTCTATCAGTCTGAATGGTTTCATTCATACGGCGTTCAATATCATCCAGCTCAGTTAGATACCCTTTGCCTCCGGGATAGTGGTCCCCGAATGTGGTCATCAGGTCTTCTATTGCTGCACGCAGGGCAAGAACTTTTTCCTTCAGGGGAGCAGAATTTCTAACGGCACTCACCCTGCCAATCATCCCCCCTACCAGCAAAAGTACTATCAAAGTGAGTGTATGAACCTGTCGAATACTTTTTGACATTTTTTCCTTTCGTATCGGTTTAGCGACACGACCAAAGTTCTCTTATAAAGTTCTTTTATAAGGATACCAAATTTGCCTTAAAAATGTAACTGTCTTTGGCGTATTTTTCATTTCGGTCCGGCAATTTTGAATCCTTACAAGATTAGATAAATCACCGGCATTTAGACAAACTGCGAAAAGGCAAGCTGGTTTTAGCAGCTCTCGTTGCGCAACAAAAAAGGGCTGCAAGTGTTATACTCACAGCCCTTCAGTTCGGTGATACGAATTGTACTTTATGTCCTGTGTTTTCCCGTCGCTGCTGCCGTCTATCACCGCCAGCTTGGTTTGTTACTCCACTGTGCTGGTGGTACATTGCTGTTCCAGCAATCCCAGTAAAGCTTCCAGGAACCATCGGCCTGTCTTTTGTAGAGGGTCAAGGCTTTGCCATCAGTAAAAATTGGCTCGCCCCCTGCCTTTGGAGTCATTGTTGCTGTGAAATTACAACGACCAAATGCCCAATCACCGACTGCCGGATTCGGGGCGGCCCCGGTTATAACATAGTCATCGACACCATCCAATTGAAGTGCACCATCCACCAGTCCACCATCCGGATGCCAAATGGGATCACCCAAGCCGTATCCGTTGTTGTCCCCGGCACTATCAGCGACGACTATACCCTCTGTCTCATCAAGCTTCCAGTACGCTACAGTGCCAAGGTAGGTTAACAAATGTTCAGCAAGGATAATCAGGTCCTGGACATCTACTACGCCTGACGCCGACAGAATCTAGTGCCGTTTCAATTAAATTAGTTTAACTTTTTTATTTCTATTATTCTGGACTTGATCCTGAATTTTGAGTCAAAAAACTGCATTTTCGCCTTCGCGAGAATAACAAAATCTGAAAGTTATTTTTTAGAAACGGCACTAGACATCTTCTTTATCCGGTTGTTGTACGTCAGTTTATTCGAAATATGCCCTCGCCGCCGAGTGGTAGTACGCCAGGAATGACCCACGTAACACTTCCACACTCGTACGTCTGGCGACCAATCCAATCCTCGAATCCAGCACTCGCTTCTGTGACTATGCCATTCCCCCGCCAAATACCGTCCTTTCCAGGAGGCACTGCGGTTGTACCTGCGCTGTCTCCGGCTAGGAGCAAATTATCCGCTAAGTCATAGATTTCCCATCTAGCTACGTAGTGTTTTACCAGTCCGGTGTCCTTACTACCCGTTAAATCGAACCACCATAATATTACTCCCTCGATGTCTCCGTGAATCTCTCCGTCCCATGCAAGTAATCTTCCCTCGTCATCGAATATCCCAAGATGACCAGCGAAGTTATACGTGATTGTACATGTAAGCGATGGAGCCGGTTTTAGCGCGGCATCGTCCGCCAAAACTGTGCCTAAAACCAATAGCAACGCCAGCGTAAGTACAGGTATGCTCTTAATTGTGATTAGTTTGTTCATTATTGTTTTCATCGAAATTTTCTCCTATTTGGTTGGAATCTTTACAAAAGTTACCTTTGAAAAACACATATACACCTATTACACAACTGCCAGATATATTGCTGACAAGCCCTGGCAAACCTTGTCATTTACCTCATTGGCATCACCTCCTTTGGCAAAGAACATTATTTTGTCCGATTTTCGGACATGTTCGCTCTATTCTTATAAGCGGAAAAAACAGGAGCAACCGGACAATCTTGTTGCAACTTTTTTCCAAAATTGGTAAAATTTGTATAAGATACTTGACCTGTGGAGGTTACAGAAAATTGAGGCAAACCGTTGAATATAAGACTCGGCATTTAGTTGTGCTGGCCAAAGATGGCGACGAGTCTGCTCTAAACAAACTATGGGCGGTCTATGGCCCGCGAGTGCTCTGGTTGGTGCGGCTTCGTATGGGCAAGGAGCTTCGTTCCAAGCTGGAATCCATGGATTTGGTCCAGGATGTCCTTGTCTCTGCCTTAAAGGATTTAGGAAATTTCACATACAGAACGAGGGAGATTTGGTGCGGTGGTTATCGAGAATAGCTGATAACAGGCTTCGAGATAATTTAGACAGATTGCACGCGGATAAACGTGATATTCGGAAAGAAGTTGCACTTGGTGGCTATGAGTCAACTACTGGTGGCAGACTTTTCGGAGCCCCCGGGCTCCTTGACACTACAACGCCCAGTGCAATAATGTCCAAAAGGGAAGAGTTTGATAAGCTTGCCAAAGCGATAGACACATTGAAACCTGAATACAGGGAAGTCATAATCTTAGCGAAGATCGAGGGACTTTCCTACAAAGAAATAGCAGACAAACTGGGCAAGAACAGCGATGCAGTACGAAAGCTCGCTTCTCGTGCGATGACTGCGCTGATCGGCGCTTTTGAGGAAATCTGATGGTTGAGCCAGTGGATGACAATCAGAAAAATATCCTTGAAGAAGCTGTGCAGCAATTTGTCGAGAAGCGGATGCAAGGCCAGGATCCTGATATAGATGAATTTGTGAAACAATACCCTGAGCTTGAGCATCGGCTCAGACAGAAAATACGGAGTCTTGAGAAAATCGATACTTTGTTCGATTCTCTTGTGCAGGCCGATGAGAGCGACTTTGAAAGTACAGTAACTGGACACGATCTTGTTGGGCAGAAAGTCGGGAGTTTTGAAATAGTAGAGATGATTGGCCGTGGGGGCATGGGGGTAGTCTACTTAGCTCGTGACACTAAGCTCAAGCGGTCTGTTGCCATCAAGAGCATGCCGGTTGAATTGCAGGCCGATTCAACGGCACGGACGCGTTTCAGACGTGAGGCTGAACTGTTGGCCTCGTTGAATCACCCGAACATCGCCGCTATCCACGACATCATTGAGCAAGACGAGGGTGCCGGTTATTTAATTCTCGAATATGTTCCGGGCGAGACATTGGCGCAACGTATAGCTCGCGAGCCGCTGAAACTCGAGGAGGCGTTTTCAATTGGTCAGCAAATCGCTGAGGCCGTCTCAGCGGCCCACGAAAAGGGTATCGTCCATCGGGACCTCAAGCCGGGCAATATCAAGATCACGCCGGAAGGAAAGGTGAAGGTTCTGGACTTCGGCCTGGCCAAGGCCTCCGTGGACGAAGGCAGGAGCGGTGAAACCGCCGTCACTCAGCCCGGCCGTGTAATAGGCACGCCGGCTTACATGAGTCCGGAACAGGCCTGCGGTAAGCCGACCGATAAACGCAGCGACATCTGGTCATTTGGATGTCTTATGTACGAGATGTTGACCGGTCACCTTCCATTTGAGGGTGAGACCGCCACAGAAATACTGGCACGCATTATCGAACGCGAACCCGATTGGGAGGTGCTGCCGCAAGAAATCCCTGCAAATATCAGGGCCCTTCTTCGCCGCTGCCTGGAGAAGGACCCGCGCCGGCGGCTTCGGGACATCGGAGATGCGGCTATCGAAATAAAAGAGACGCTCACCTTGCCTGCGACTGCAACAGCGGCCAGACTAACGGCGCCAGTCCGAACCCTGTGGCGGTGGGCAATAGCGATAGGGCTTGTCGTGGGAGCAATCGTGGTGTTGCTAACGGTGGTGGTGGGACTGAATATAGGCCGGTGGCGGGAGCAACTGCTGGGCGGCCCCGGCCGGATCAAGTCGCTTGCAGTACTGCCGCTGAAGAACCTGACCGGCGACCCGGAGCAGGAGTACTTCGCCGACGGGATGACCGAGGCGCTGATCGCCAACCTGGGAAAGATCGGGGCGCTGCAGGTGAGGTCGCGGACATCGATCATGCAGTACAAGGGTGTCAAGAAGTCGCTGCCGGAGATTGCGCGAGAATTGAATGTAGATGCGGTGGTGGAAGGTTCGGTGCTGCGTGTCGGGGAGCAGGTGCGGATCACGGCGCAGTTGATACATGCGCCGACAGACACCCACCTCTGGGTTGACAGCTACGAGCGAGACCTGCGCGACATCCTGACCTTGCTAAGCGAGGTGGCACGAACCATTGCCCGCCAAATCGAGATTACAGTAACACCCGACCAGGAAGCGCGACTGGCGGCAAGGCGCCCGGTCAACCCCGAGACGTATGAGGCATATCTCAAGGGGATGTTCCACCTGAACAAATCCACACCGGAAGGAACCAAAAAAGGCCTGGACTATCTCCGCCAGGCAATCGAAAAAGACCCGGCGGACCCCCTGGCGTACGGCGGGCTGGCGCTCGGTTACGTCGCGAGTGCTCATGGCCCTGGGGCTCCACCGGACGCCTTGGCACGAGCTGAGGCGGCAGCACTCAAGGCGTTGGAGCTGGATGAAACGCTGGCCGAAGCCCACGCCGCTCTCGCCCACATCAAGCTATACAGAGATTGGGACTGGGAGGCTGCGGAACAGGCCTTCCAGCGTGCCCTGAAACTTAATCCCAGCCTGACCATGACTCGCACTCACTATTCGTTCTATCTCCTGCTCTTCGGACGCACGGATGAAGCTTCGGCAGAGATGAGACGAGTCCTGGAGTTGGATCCCCTCACGCCCATCTACTATGCGTGGCAAGGATGGCAGTATTGGGAGGCAGGGCAATACGAGGAGGCGATCGACGAAGCCCGGAAGTCACTCGAACTGGATCCCGATTTAGCGATCGGGCTGTATGTCCTGGGAAGCGTCTATGCAGAAAAGGGGATGTATGAGGAGGCTATCAAAGCACACCAGAGGGCGGGTGAGGTCAGCCGTTCTAGGAAACCTGCTCTCGGGCGTACCTATGCGATGGCTGGCCGGCAGGATGAGGCGCGGCAGGTATTGGCTGAATTGGAGGCGGATTCCACGCCTTGGGATACTTGGTTTATAGCCCAGATCTATGCCGTCCTGGGCGAGAAGGATGAGGCATTCCGATGGCTCGAAGCGGCGTACGAGCCCCCCCGCCACCATTACTTGCCTTGGATCAGGTACCCTCCTGCTTTCAAGCCCTTGCACGACGACCCGCGCTTCGGCGACCTGCTGCGCCGGATGAATCTGTTGCGGTGAGGACATACTTCGCGAGATTCCCTTGAGGCGCCATGGCCTCGAATCCGTACAGTCAGGGGATGGCAAGGAGTTATTCTATCACTGTGGGGACAGTTATAAGTAAATCAGCGACTTGCATTTGTCGTCCATTTCGGTTAACATTGGGGTAGGTAGGGTCAGTACATAATTAACACACAAGCTGTGGGTTTAATAAGGTAGGTAAGTTATGAACAAGCAAAACAAGAAAGCATTGGCAGGAAGAACCGGTCGTATCGTGGCTTTCGGTGTGGGGGTATTGGTACTGGTTTGGTGGATGCTGCCTGTACCTGTTTTTGCCCAGGCCCAGGTGTCTCAGACGGTGAGGGCCAACGAAGTACCCCCCAGGGCCAGGAAGCGGGCAGGAGTAACCATTCTGAAACGAGACAAGTGCTATGACGGCTATAGGCTCTATTCAAGCCGAGGTACTGAAGCAGCCCACATCATCGACCTGGACGGACGGGAAGTTCATCAGTGGTCGTATCCCCAGGGCCATACGTGGCACTACGCTGAACTGCTGCCCAACGGCCATCTCGTTGCAATCATCAAGGATGTGATGATTCTGGAATTGGACTGGGACAGCAAGCTCATCTGGAAGGCTAAGCTAAGGGCTCACCACGATTTCGCTCGCTTATCCAACGGCAACACGTTGGTCGTGTCCCGTCGGCCTCTGCCCAATCCATGGACTAAGTCCGGCAGACTTACCTGTGATATCCTTGTAGAGCTGACACCCAAAAATAAAGTGGTCTGGGAATGGAAAGTTGAGGAGCACGCCGAGGATATTGCTCAGCATGTACCGCTAAAGCTCCCACCATCGACGCTGTTCTCAGACTGGCCTCACATCAACACGATTGAGGTCCTGCCTGATGGCCCTGCAGCGAAAAAGGACCAGCGCTTCAAGGCTGGTAATCTGCTGTTCTGCGGACGACATATCGATACAATCGGAGTCATAGACAGGCAGACGGGAAAAGTTCTTTGGGCATGGGGACCGGGAGAGCTCCTCGGACCGCATATGCCAACCATGCTTCCAAACGGGCACTTGTTAATTTACGATAACGGCTGCAACAGGTCGGTTCGCGTCAGGAGATATACTCGAATTGTTGAGCTTGACCCGGCTACCGAGAAAATCACGTGGGAATATAAGGCCGACCCCCCTACCCACTTTTACTCTCAGGCAAGGGGCTCAAGCCAGCGATTACCCAATGGTAATACTTTGATTGCAGAATCCGACCCCGGACGATTCTTTGAGGTAACACAGGATGGTGAAATGGTCTGGGAGTTTTACAATACCGACCTGAACAAAAACGGCAGCCGAATGGCACTCTACCGGACGCTTTGCTATCCGCGGGATTTCATAAACGGACTTATAAATCAAAACAATCGACAATCTTGAATAAGGAATCCTGATATGAAAAGAATATTAAAACCCCGAGTTTTGTCTCTGACAATTATAATTATCGTTCTGGCCTGTTCTTCGAATATCGTCTCGCAGGAATCAACAGACTTTTCCACCATCGGCAAGGTTGTTAAGTTTGACAATCGCGTCAATGACCTGATTGGGCCCGATGCCAAGATTGAGCTTTTGGCATCAGGGTTTGAATGGTCCGAGGGACCGGTGTGGGTTCAGGATGCCGGCGGGTATCTGCTGTTCTCAGATATACCACGCAATTCCGTGATGAAATGGAAGCAAGGACAAGGCATCAGCTTGTTTATGAAGCCATCAGGTTATACGGGTGTTACTGACTACGGCCGTGAACCCGGAAGTAACGGATTAACTTTAGACCTGCAGGGGCGTATCATCTTTTGTGAGCACGGCGACCGGCGTATTTCAAGACTGGAAAAAGACGGGGGCAAAAAAACTCTCGTTGACAATTATATGGGCAGGCGCCTCAACAGCCCAAATGATGCCGCTGTCAAATCTAATGGTGATATTTATTTCACAGACCCGCCTTATGGTTTACCGAAAGGCCAAAGGGACCCCAGACGTGAACTTGATTTTTGTGGCGTTTTCCGACTTTCTACCTCCGGCAAGCTGACTTTGCTTACAAAGGAAATAACAAGACCAAATGGAATTGCTTTTTCTCCGAAAGAAAAGGTCCTTTATGTTGCACAATCAGATTCCAAGAATCCGATCATAAAAGCTTTTCCTCTCAAACCGGACGGCACTCTTGGAAGTGGAAAGGTTTTGTATGACTTTGCGAGTCTGATGAGGAAATATCCGGGTTCTCCTGACGGCTTAAAGGTTGACCAGCACGGGAATCTATTCGCCACCGGTCCCGGAGGGGTGTACATTATCACACCTGAGGGCAAACTTCTCGGCAGAATTCATACCGGCAAACGCACAGCCAACTGCGCCTGGGGCAATGACGGCTCGGTCCTGTATATGACAGTTGACGATTGTCTCTGTCGTATTAGAACAAAAACAATGGGAGCTAATTGGAAGAATACACCATAGCGACCGCTCGCCTTATTACTCTCTCGGACGCTAAAGGGATTTACCGTGCAACTTCTGACACACCGCCGGATGCAAGAATAACCTTGTATTTCTGCTCGGCAGGCTATTTCTTTGAATTAACGGCCGATGTTTTGGGTTATATAGACTGTAAAAAATTTGTTATAATCATCGAATCCAACTTGGTTAATTGGTGAGTGGTTAATTGGTTAATTGGTTAATTTACTACTCACCACTCACTACTCACTACTCACCAGCTTTGGTGCTGGGTGGAAAGTTGAGGCTTAAATTGAAAGTTCAGTGTGAACTATGTCCAAAAATGTGTTTGATTGAGCCCGGCCAAAGCGGCGAATGCCGGGTGAGAATCAATATCGATGGTGTCCTGCGAACGGTAGTTTACGGATACCCGTGCTCAATCAACATTGACCCTATAGAAAAAAAACCTCTTTTTCATTTTTTGCCTGGTACTCCAATTCTCTCGATAGCGACCGTCGGCTGTAACCTCCACTGCGAAAACTGCCAGAACTGGGAAATATCACAAGCCAACCCGGAAGATGAAAACATACCCGCATATTTTTGTCCGCCTGAAAGGCTGGTGGCGCTAACCAGGCGCAATAATTGTCTTTCGTTGGCATATACTTACACCGATCCGATTGTTTATTATGAATATACTTATGATACTGCGAAGTTGGCCCGAAGTGCCGGCATACGCAATGTTCTTGTAACAGCCGGGTATGTAAATGAGCAGCCGTGGAAAAGATTGCTCGATTATGTCGATGCAGCGAACATAGATTTGAAAGGAATTACCGATGATTTTTACCGCCGTGTCTGCTCGGGGACATTGAAACCCGTACAGAATGCTTTAATACTGGCCAAGGCGAGCGGAATCCTGGTTGAAGTTACGAACCTGATTATTCCGACGCTGAACGATAAGCCTGAGCAGATACGCGAGCTTGCCCGTTGGGTCAAAGTGAATCTGGGCGGCGAGACACCGCTGCATTTTTCAGGGTTTACTCCTCGCTACAAAATGCGCCACCTGCCGCCGACTTCGTTGAACACATTGGAAATAGCTCGAAAAATCGCAATCACAGAGGGCCTCGACTATGTATATATAGGAAACCTTCGCAGCAAGCAAGGCCAGAACACGTATTGTCCGGGCTGCAAAGTTCTGCTCATTGAACGCAGCGGTTATACTATCTTGAAGAACCGGCTTAAGTCCGTCGATGCGGCGCCGGATGACGCAGATGGCTGTTGTCCGGATTGTGGAAAAGAGATTTACGGAGTTTGGAAATGACACGAAGAAAATTTATTCGCAAATTAATAAAAGCAGGTTCAGCAATTGTCGTTGGTGCTTCTTGGCTGATAACTAAAGCCACACCACGGAAGTTTATATGGGCTGTGCGTGTTAAAAAGTATCCAGGTCCTTTGAAGCCTCTGAGGGACATTTCTAATCAAGGCAAATGGAGCGGTTGACCCCGTTAGAAATTCCAAAGGAGAAACAATATGCATCAAAAAGTGAAAATTTCTAACGGGGTTGATATGGATAAGAAGTCAAAAAAGTGGTTCGGATGGGGATTTATGCTGCTTTTATTGATTGTGTTGGTAGGTATTGCTGGGGTCTTTATCTTCAAAGCGCATATTTCAGAAACTCCCCCCATCGGAGAAATAATACCCCTTACAAGTGAAGAGCCCGCAGAGTTACCCAAAATTGTTCTCCGTTCATCGCTCGCCGGCACATGGTATTCTGCCGATGCAGAAACATTAGCTGAGCAAATTGAGGGTTTCTTCCAAAAAGCTCAGGTCGAACCGATAAACAATGTAATAGCTCTAATTTTGCCACACGCAGGATACCAGTACTCAGGCCAAACCGCTGTCTGCGGGCTTAAGACGACCAACAAAAAATACAAAAGGATCGTTGTTATTGGCCCAAGCCACCGTATCTCGATGGAAGAGATATTGAGCGTTCCGAGAGTAACGCATCATGAAACACCCCTGGGACAAATACCGCTGGATGTGGAATTAATAAACAAACTTTTGAAATATTCGCTGTTTCAGAACGTACCGCAGGCACACAAGTACGAACACAGTGTTCAAATAGAGCTGCCGCTGCTGCAGTACAGCCAGAAAGACTTTAAGCTTGTGCCGATTGTAGCCGGCAGTTGCTCGTTACAGACAATCGCCAAAGCCGGTAACATTCTGAGAAGTTTAGTGGACAAGGAAACCCTCGTAATTGCAAGTTCGGATTTTGTACATTATGGTCGCGGACATCTTTACGTGCCGTTTACGGAAAACATACCTGAGCAAATCAAAGAGCTTGATATGGGCGCGTATGAGTATATAGCCGGATTGGACGCTAAAGGTTTTCTGGAATATAAGTATAGCACCGGAGCGACGATATGTGGTTATATTCCGATTGCAGTATTACTTTCAATGTTGGACGAGCCGGTTAAGGCAAAGTTGATAAATTATACAACTTCCGGTGAATTAACAAAAGATTTCACAAATTCTGTAAGTTATCTTTCCGCTGCCTTTTCAGGTTCATGGCAAAATAATCCGGAGATTAAACCGCAGGCAAATGACCCAGAATTAGAATTGACAGAACAGGACAAAGAGCAACTTTTATCTTTAGCCCGTAAAACGATAGTTTATGCACTGCGAAATCGGCGGGTACCACAAGCATCGGAGCTGGGTGTTACAATCAGCGATGCAATGAAATGTCCCCGCGCGGCATTTGTTACGCTAAAGAAATACTCCCTGCTAAGGGGCTGCATAGGCGATATCTTTCCACAGAGGCCTTTGTACAAGTCAGTCATTCGAAACGCGATTAACGCCTGTTTTAGCGACAGACGTTTTCCACCTGTAACAGAAACGGAATGTGAGGATATTACAATCGAAATCTCCGCACTGACGGTGCCTGAACCTGTTGCCTCAGCGGATAAAATCCGAATCGGCATAGATGGCGTCGTGCTGAGCAAGGACGGTCATTCCGCTGTGTTTCTGCCTCAGGTTGCGCCGGAACAGGGTTGGGATGTTAATCAGATGCTCACGCAATTGTCTTTGAAAGCGCAGTTGCCTGCTGATGCCTGGAAAGAAGGTGCGAGCTTTCTGGTCTTCCAGGCAGTTGTTTTTTGTGAAAGTGAAGGGACCCCGCTTCGCGGGAATCAAAAATGAAATTTGCTCGCCCCGTTAGAAGTAAGTCGATAGGGGGAACCGCCACTCCTTTGCTCCGAATTTCTAACGGGGCTCGCAGTTTGCTGATATTCAGTTACGGTCTGTTTACTATCGCCGCCCAGGCCTTACTTTTTCGCGAGTTTATAACTACCTTCGAAGGCAACGATATAAGCGTTGGCATTTTCTTTGCTTCATGGTTTCTATGGGTGGGCCTGGGAGCAATAGTTGTTTATAGAGCGCAAATTATCGCCGAAAAATTACTTAAGAACATAGAGTTTTTGTTTTTAAGTTATCTGCCGGCCTTTATTCTTCAATTGATATTAATCATCCAGGCCCGCGAGCTTGTGGGCATCGAATCATACGCGCTGTGGTCCGTTTGGGCCATTCTGATTGTATCAATAATCGTAAATGCGCCTGTCAGTATCATCACGGGAATGTTGTTTCCCACCGCCTGCCGATGGGTCGAGAAAGACCAAAAGCTCCCTGTCTCACGGGTTTACATTATTGAAGCGGCGGGAAGTTTTGTCGGCGGGCTGGGGGTAACCGTTCTTTTGGCTCTTGGCATGAGTTCGGCAAGAATTTTCTTTATACTCGCACTTTTCGTCTCGTTATCAGCAGTTTTAGCACAATTTACAAAGGCAAGGCAGCACAGTATTCCCACATTGAAAAAATCCGCCAAAATTAAAGCACAGCTTATGTTTTTGATTCCGCTTTGTATCCTGCTTTGCCTTTTTATAAGAGCTGATAAAACCTTAATGCGCTATGTAAGAGTTGTGAAATGGACCAAACTTCTTCCTGCCGACTCTTTAGCTGGCTCTTTCCAAACAGCCCAGGCTGAATATCTCTATGGTATTTATCAAAGCCAATGGGTAGTAATGTGCCAAGGCAGTGTTATTGAAACATTACCCGATGAAAGCACAGCCGGTCGAATAGCAGCTATTGGTTTGTGTCAAAAGCCTGATTCCAGGAATGTTCTGGTTATTGGCTCAGGGCTGGGCTTGTGCCAGCAATTCCTGCACCTGCCGCAGATTCAGACGGTAAGCTGGGCGCATTGCGACAGTGAATATGTGCAGAAAGTCGATAGAGTTATACCCTCGAAGTTCAAAATTATTGATGACCGATTACATCGTCTGGCCGGTGACATTCGTTCATTGCTGGCCGAGGAGAAACAAGCATTTGACATAGTAATTTTGAATTTACCTGATGCAATCAGCTCGGCCCTGAATCGATATTATACACTCGAATTTTACCGTCAGGTAAAAGCGGCTCTTAAACCCGATGGCATATTCCAGGTTCGCATAGCAGGCGGTGAAAACATTATGGGCACCGAGCTTGTAAATCTTGGTGCTTCGACTAAATTGACTCTTGAGAAAGTTTTCTCACAGCTTGTTATAACGCCCGGTGAGGACACCTGGTTTATTGCATCTGCCCCTGCCAGCCACGAGCAGGGGATCACCGGCGACCCTGCTATTTTACGGGACCGTTTTGCAGGGATAGAGAATGCAAGCCGTGTTTTCACTCCACAGGCGTTGCTTTCTGTTTATTTGCCGGACCGTGCCGCTGCTGCTGTGGAAAACTACTCAAGTGCGGATTTGCCTGAAAGGCTTTTGATTAATCGCGATTCCAGGCCTCTGACACATCTGTACAGCTTATTGCTTGCAGCAAAGCAATCGGGAGCACCGGTTACGAAACTTATCAAGTACTTAGCTCTGGCCGGCCCATTAGCTTTTGTTGTCCCTGTCTTGGTTTTTGTAGTGCTGCGCATTATTTATATCCTGAGAACAAATCAACAAGGCAATAAATCCAGTTTCGACAGTAGCTTCCTGGTTTTCTCAGCCGGCTGGGTAGCTATCGGAGTGGTAATTGTCCTGATGTACCTGTACCAAACCCGTTTCGGCTCGCTTTACCTGTACATTGGTGTTATTTCATCTATGTTTATGGTGGGCTTAACCATCGGTGCCGCCCTAACCAGACATTTATTGGCAAGCGATAGGAAAGTTCAGCCGGAGATACTGTTATTTGCGGTGATATTTGTGCATTCGTTAATTCTCTGCGCTATTGCTTTTTGGCCGGCCGAACAATTAACACATCTGATATTTGTGGTTGCTTTTGTTTTATGCGGTTTATGCGCCGGCTGCTATTTTCCGATAGCTGCCAGACAATTGGCTGATTCTGCTTTCGAGACCGGCCGGGCCGGCAGCAAACTCGAAACTGCCGACCACATTGGCGCCTCGGTAGGAGGGCTGCTGACGAGTCTCGCACTTGTTCCGGTGCTCGGGGCCCAGATAACGCTGTTTGGATTTATTCTAATCATTCTGGTAAATGTACCATCTGCTTCGCTGAGAATATACAAGGCCGAACGAGTTTGTTCTTTTGATACAATCGCTTTTAGATTGCGCAGGCTCGGCTACATCTTATTCGGCGTTGGGGTATCTATTGTCTTTTGCTCGAACCTGCTCGCTGAGGCTGGTGCACGTCTAAGGCCGTCATTGCCGCAAAATTCAGCACAAGCGCTCGCCGGCGAATTACGCCCTGAGAAGGAATCAACGGTCCTTCGCGATAGTGCCCGCGAAATCAATTATTTCAGGGTTTCGGACGCCAACGATAAATTAGCCGGGTATATCTTCAGCTCCGAGGACCTGGCGCCCGAGGTTCGTGGTTTTGGGGGTAAGATGAATCTCGCCATTTATGTGGACGACCCCGGCGGCAAATTGATTAACTTCCATATAATAAGGTCAAATGAAACACCGACGTATCTGGAGCTTCTTAGCAAGTGGCGCAGCTCCTTAAATGAACGTCAACTCTTCCAACCTGAGCCTTTTGATGATGTTCAAGCCGTAACCGGCGCTACTGTAAGTTCTGAAGCTATTCTCTCAGCACTTCAAACATCGGGCCGCAGATTCGCCACGCAGATTCTTGGCCGCGCTGTTGAAGCAGGGCCCAAAGAAATAACTCACCGAGCGGCATATCTGCCGGACAACCATGCCATATATTTGATTAGTGCTTTTGTTCTGGCCCTGATTGTAATCTACCGGGGCGGATTTTGGAGCAGATTGGTCGTGCTCTTGTTTAATCTTGTGCTTGGCGGTATCATTTTGAACACTCAGTATTCCAGCGAACAAATAGCAACCTTGCTGTCCGTGCATACGCCTGCTTTAAGATTAACGGGTGCTTTTTTATTAGTCATAGGAGTACCGTTTTTAGTAATAATCTTTGGCAATATTTATTGCGGCTACATCTGCCCTTTTGGTGCTGCACAGGAGCTGCTCGGCTACGTTGTGCCCGGCAGATTCAAGCAACCAATACCGACAGAAAAGATGCGAACAGCAAGGTTTGTCAAATACGTTGTCCTTCTTGTTTTGATATTTGTGTTCTTTTTTTCCAGAAACAGAACGACGTTGGCAGCAGACCCACTCATTTCATTTTTCAATTATCAATCTTCAATTTTGGATTTTCGCTCGGCAATGCTGTTGATAGTAGCAACAGCGCTGATAGGCTCGATTTTCTATGGACGCTTTTGGTGCCGGTATTTGTGTCCGGCAGGAGCCTTTCTGTCGTTGCTCAACAATATCGCAATACTAAAGCGGTACCTGCCGGCGAAAAGATTTGGCACCCGCCAACGGCGGGTATCTATACCCAGCGATGCTGGGTGTGAGTTTGGCCTCACTCCGAAAGACCAAATGGACTGCATACATTGTGACAGGTGTCGTTTCGTCAGAAGACAGAAGTCAGACGTCAGAAGCCAGAAGACAGAAGTCAGACGTCAGAAGGCAGACGTCAGATGGCAGGGTTTCTGTCTTCTGTTTTCTGTCCTCTGTCTTCTCTTCTTTGTATCGGCTGTTTCTATAAGAAGGTTCATGCAGGTCGTTCCTATGGGCCGTGATTATTCCGCTGCTTTAACTCCTTCTGGAGGCCAACCCAGGGATGTTGATATGCAGCGTATTCGCACTTTGATTGAGCAGAAAAGGCTTTCCGACCAGGAAGCTGAATTTTATAACAAGGTGGAGTAGCAGCGGTCCTAAAAAGCCACATTATTCAGTTGACCCCAGCAACGCTGGGTTTTATAATACCTGCCGTTGGCAGGCAAGAATTTCTTTAGTAAAAGGATAGTGTAAATTATATTTCCAAACAGAAAGGATTTCTCATAATGACTGCACGAACAAAGATAAAATGGGTTAGCAGGAGCATTGTTCTGTTATTGGTGTTGGCAGTAATTCTTCACCTCGGCTGCGAGGAACAGGATTCTTCCTCGGAACTTGAGCAAGCGGAGCAAATCTTAGACGCAAGCGGTGTGAAAGGTGGTTTCGTTGTCCACCTCGGATGTGGAAACGGAAAGCTCACGGCCGCACTGCGCGCAAATGACAGTTACCTGGTCCACGGCCTGGACGCCGATTCAAAGAACGTCGAGCAGGCCCGTAAGCATATCCGGTCGCTCAAGCTTTATGGCAAGGTATCAGTCGAACAGTTCAAAGGTAACCGCCTGCCGTACACCGACAACCTCGTTAACCTCGTTGTTTCGGAGCAGCAGATAGATGTCCCGATGGACGAGGTTCTGCGAGTTTTGGTCCCCAACGGCGCCGCTTACATCAAGAACAATGGCAAGTGGACAAAGACAGTCAAGCCGCGTCCCAAAGAGATCGATGAATGGACGCATTACATGCACGATGCAAGCGGTAATGCTGTGGCACACGATTCGGTTGTCGGACCGCCCCGCCATCTGCAATGGGTCGGAAGTCCGAGATGGGCACGGCATCACGACCACATGGCCAGTGTGAGCGCGCTCGTATCGGCCGCAGGACGGCTCTTTTACATCTTTGATGAAGGCCCGACTGCCTCCATCCAGTTGCCTGCAAAATGGTCGCTGATTGCGCGGGACGCTTTCAATGGCACGATTTTGTGGAAGCGGCCAATTTCGTCATGGAATACTCATCTGTGGCCTCTCAAGAGCGGACCTGCCCAACTGCCTCGCCGACTGGTCGCCGTAGGAGACCGCGTTTATGTTACGCTCGGACTCGATGCCCCGCTGACCGTCCTTGATGCGGCGACGGGCCGGACTATCCGCACCTACGAAGGTACTAAGGCAACCGAGGAGGTCATTGCTTCAGATGGCGTGCTGTTCCTGCTGGTTACAGGTTCTCCGGTAAAGTGGAAAGAGTTCAGGCCGGAGTCCACGTATATCTGGGACCCGAAGGAGCGTGCGAACAAAGACTGGGCGTGGGATGAAAAAGACCGAAGAATAATGGCTGTTCAGGCCGACACGGGGAAAGTCCTGTGGCAGAAAGACCAGCGTATAACTCCGCTGACTTTGGCCGCTGACCCGGAGTACGTATATTTCCACGATGGCCAGGACGTTGTGTGCTTGGACAGGACAAATGGCGAGCAAAAGTGGAGCTCGGAGCCGGCTTCCAGACGCTCTCCCATTCTGACCGGTTACGCACCGACACTTGTCGTGTATCAGGATGTTGTACTGTTTTCTGGTGGAAACAGGGCCATGACAGCTTTCTCGGCGCAAACCGGCAAGACGCTATGGACGGCCAAACAAGCCCGGTCCGGACACAATTCTCCGGAGGACCTTCTTGTTATCGACGGCCTGGTCTGGTCGGGAGCAATCGCAGGCGGCAGAGATTCAGGTATATTCACAGGAGTGGACCTGCACACAGGTCAAATCAAAAAAGAGTTTCCACCTGATATTGACATTTATTGGTTCCACCATAGATGCCATCGCAGCAAAGCGACTGACCGGTATATACTAACGTCGAGAACCGGTATCGAATTCGTTGACCTGGACTCGGAACACTGGACCACAAATCACTGGGTGCGAGGCGCCTGCCTTTACGGTATTATGCCTTCTAACGGGTTGGTTTACGCGCCACAACATCCCTGTGCCTGCTACATTGAGTCGAAGCTGTTCGGATTCAATGCTTTGGCACCGGAATCTGCTGCTCGGAAGGTCTCTGGCACTGTATCCGATGACGACAGACTTGAGCGCGGCCCCGCATACGAGACAATCGGTAATCGACAATCGACAATCGAAAATCTAAATGACTGGCCCACCTATCGCTACGATTCGGCGCGCAGCGGCTTTACAAAAACATCCGTCCCCGCCGAGTTGAAACGCTCATGGCAGCGGGATTTGGGCGGCAAACTCAGCAGTGTGGTGCTCGCTGATGGCAAGCTTTTCGTAGCGTCCATCGACACCCACACGGTATATGCCCTTGATGAAAGCTCAGGGAAAATACTCTGGAGCTACACGACTGGCGGACGGATTGACTCACCGCCAACAATCTATCAGGGCCGGGTTCTGTTCGGCTCGGCTGACGGCTGGGTTTATTGTCTTGCCGCCTCCGACGGTGCGCTTGTCTGGCGTTTCCGCGCAGCACCCAAGGACCTGCGATTGACGGCGTTTGAACAATTGGAATCAGTCTGGCCCGTCCACGGCAGTGTGCTCGTCCAGGACGATGTCTTGTACTGCGTTGCGGGAAGGTCGATGTTCCTGGACGGAGGCATACGCTTCTTACGCCTCGACCCGAAAACAGGGCAAAAACTGTCCGAGAACATTCTCGACGACCGCGACCCGGAGACAGGCGAGAATCTTCAGGTGTACGTCAAAGGCCTGAATATGCCGGTTGCACTGCCGGACGTTTTGTCAAGTGACGGCCGACATATCTATATGCGGTCTCAGCGATTCGACCTGCAGGGTACCCGTCAGCAAATCGCCCCGGTGGATGCCACCGAGCAGACCGGCGAGGGGGTGCATCTGTTCTGCACAATCGGTTTTCTGGACGACTCCTGGTTCCACCGGTCATACTGGATGTTTGGCAAGAGTGTCTCTTCGGGATGGGGCGGATGGCCCCGTGCAGGACGTTATGTGCCGTCCGGGCGGATTATGGTTTGTGACGAGTCCTCTGTCTATAGCTTCGGACGCAAGCCCGAGTATCTGTGTCAATCATCCGTGTTGGAATATCAGCTTTATGCCGCCGACAAGCAAATCAAGGCCGAATCAATTCAGCGCGTGGTGGCGGCTGAACGCCGAATGAATGCCAGCTCCAAAAAGAGAAACTCTTCTGTTGCTGACAGGGGAGTTCGCAAGAGTTTCCAGCTATCGGCCCGCTCTGCCGTCAGTTTCAATTGGTTGGATGAGGAACCCTCGCTTCATGTTCGGGCTATGGTTCTGGCCCGCTGCCCCGACTTGCGTCAGGAGACGCAGGGGCAGGCGGACAAGGCGCTCTTCATCGCCGGGCCGCCGGATGTCGTTGACGAGGAAGAAGCGTTCTACAATCCCAACGACGAAGGGGTCCTGGCCAGACTCGACAAACAGAGCGCCGCCCTTGAAGGGCAAAGTGGTGCTTTGCTGCTGGTAGTGTCCGCCTCGGACGGGGAGAAACTGGCCGAATATAAGCTCGATTCGCCCCCCGTTTTCGATGGTATGGCCGCAGCCAACGGGCGATTATACTTTTCGACTATCGACGGCAAGGTGATGTGCATGGGTGGTAGTGAGTGAATGAAAGAGGTAATATTATGAAATCGCCAAATAGTGCTTTATGGATATTTACTGTGTCAGTATTGCTACTGGGCAGTAGGATTGTCAGTGCGGCCGAGCCACAGGTGCTTGTCTCGGCGAAGGCTGAAGCCGTAGCCGGGCAGGCACATCAGATTCTAAAGGCTACATCCGTTAAGGGTGGGCTGGTCGTCCACATCGGCTGCGGGGATGGGAGGCTGACTGCCGCGCTGCGCGCAAATGACAGTTATCTCGTCCACGGCCTGGACGCGGATGCACAAAACATCGAAAAGGCCCGCGAGCACATCCGCTCCCTGAATCTGTACGGCAAGGTAACAGTCGAACATTTTACAGAAGCCTACGTTGTCGGGGCAGGTAAACGCCTGCCTTACACCGACAATCTCGTCAATCTTATTGTGGTTGACCGGCCGAAGGCCGGCATGATAAGACCCGCCGTTGGCGGGCTCGGCAAGGTCTCTATGGATGAGGTGATGCGAGTATTGTGTCCCAACGGTGTTGTCGCTTACCTCAGGAAGAACGGCGGGTGGAGAAAGACAGTCAAGCCGCGTCCGAAAAACATTGACGAGTGGACACACTTCCTGCACGATGCGAGCAACAACGCCGTTGCCAATGATTCGGTCGTAGGGCTGCCGCATCACGTCCAGTGGGTTGGCGGGCCGAAATGGGCCAGAAGTCACGACCATCTGGCCAGTATCAGCGCAGTCGTCTCCTCCGGCGGGCGCATATTCTACATCGCTGACGAAGGGCCGGTCGCTTCTGTCGCACTGCCGGCTGAGTGGTTCCTCGTGGCGCGAGACGCGTTCAATGGCGTGGTTTTGTGGAAAAGGCCGGTCGGGTCATGGGAGGGACATCTAAGGGGCTTTCGCAGCGGCCCCGCTGAGCTGCCACGAAGGCTGATTGCCGTCAACGACCGCGTGTACGTTACCCTCGGTTACGGCAAGCCTACGACCGTTCTCGATGCAGCGACAGGCAAGACCATCAAGACCTATGACCAAACCGAAGGTACGCTCGAGATCATATACCACGACGGTGTGCTCTTCCTCGTGGTTGGGAACCCGGCCAAACAGAAAACTCTACCGTATGGGGATGCCGGCAAGCAACTGGGGCAGTGGAGCTGGTGGCCTATATACGCCGGGACAGTACAAAGCAAACGCATCCTGGCGATAAGGAGCAAGACAGGCGACGTTCTATGGAAAAAGTCCGACAGCGACACTGCTGAGCTGATGCCTTTGACTCTTGCAGTTGCTGACGGTCGCGTATTCTTCCAGAACACCGATAACGTAATCTGCCTGGACACGAAATCCGGCAGTGAGCTTTGGCGTGCCCCCCGGCCTATAAGCCCCAACCGCTTAGGGTGGTCAACCCCCACGCTTGTGGTCCACGATGATATTGTGTTGTCCGCCGACCGCGCTGTATCTGCCCAAGACCAGAATGAGCCTGCAGGCCCGAGAAAAATCCAGTGGCTGGTAAACAGCAAGGGTGGTGACGCACCTGTCGGGGAGCTGATTGCATTTTCGGCAAAGACCGGTAAGAGGTTGTGGAGTTGCCCGTGCCGTGAATCCTATAATTCACCGGTGGATGTTTTTGTAACAGGTGGACTGGTCTGGACCGGAGACCTCGTGCATGCACGGGACCCGGGCGTCACTGCGGCGCGTGATTTGAAGACAGGCGAAATCAGCAAGCAACGTCCAGCGGACGCGGAGTTTTTCTCACCTGGAATGAGCCATCATCGCTGCTACAGGAATAAGGCGACCAGCCGGTATTTGTTGCTCGGAAGAGCAGGAGTCGAATTCATCGAGCTTACATCCGGAAATGCTGTTCCAAATCATTGGGTTCGCGGTGGCTGTCAGTACGGGATTATGCCGTGTAACGGTCTTCTCTACGCACCGTCTCATTCCTGTGCCTGCTTTATCACGGCCAAGCTCAACGGGTTCAACGCACTGGCTCCCAAACGAAAGCCCAGCTCTCCCGGACGTAGTAAGCCGAGCGCCAGTCGCCTTGAACGTGGTCCTGCATATAAACAAATCCAAAATCGAAAATCGAAAACCGAAAATCCAAATGATTGGCCGACGTATCGCCACGATGCGGCACGCAGTGGCTGCACAACATCGACTGTTCCGGTGGCTCTGAAACGTGCTTGGCAAGCGCAGCTCGGAGGCAAGCTTACCAGCCCGGTAGTTGCGGATGGGAAGGTTTTCGTAGCATCGCTGGATACGCATACTGTCCACGCCCTCGATGCAAATAATGGTGAAGAGCTTTGGAATTACACGGCTGGGGGCCGAGTGGATTCACCACCCACAATCTATAAAGGGCTGGCACTTTTCGGCTCCGCGGACGGCTGGGTCTATTGTCTTACCGCCTCGGATGGGAAGCTCATCTGGCGTTTTCGAGCTGCACCAGAAGACCGACGCGTGGTGGCATACGGACAATTAGAATCGGTTTGGCCCGTCCACGGCAACGTGCTTGTGCAGAACGATACCGTATATTTTGCCGCAGGAAGGTCGTCCTACCTGGACGGAGGCATCTACCTGTATCGACTCGACCCGAAGACAGGCAAAAAGCTTTCGGAAACGCGCATTGACAGTCGCGACCCGAAGACCGGAGAAGAGTTCAAAGGGATAATCCGGGGCACCAATATGCCGGGGGCGCTTCCGGACGTTCTTTCAGGTGACGGTGTGTCTGTTTATATGCGCCACAAGAGATTCGACCGGAACGGCATTGAGCAGGAACAAAGTGTGCCGCACCTGTATAGCTCTGTAGGCTTCCTCGACGATTTCTGGTGGCATCGGACGTACTGGATCATCGGAACGAGAATGGCCAGCGGTTATGGCGGATGGCCGACTGTCGGCAACGTCGTACCGTCCGGCCGACTTCTGGTGTTCGATGCCTCTAACATTTATGGATTCGGGCGCAACCAGTATGGCACGCACGGCAGCCACATAGGCCTGGGCAAAACGAACTTTCGCCTTTTCGCCGCCAGCCGCAAGCCTTTGAGACAGAAGCCCACGGAGAAGAAAAAGCAAAAGTCCACGGTCAAGTATTACTGGTCCGAGCAGACCCCGCTGCTCGTCCGGGCGATGGTCCTCGCGGGTAGAACGCTGTTCCTGGCCGGCACTGAGGAGACTGACGCTCTCACAGCCCTTGAGGCAAACAAGGGTGCTCTGCTGTGTGCCGTCTCGCCGGAGAACGGTAAAAAACTGGCTGAATATAACCTTGAGTCGCAGCCCGTTTTCGACGGCATGGCCGCGGCAAATAGCCGGTTGTACCTTTCGACCAAAAATGGTATAATATTGTGTTTTGCAGGAAGGGATCCCGCCTTGCGGGAACCCAAATGAGTAGTAGGAGTCTAAAGATATGAAACGACAGCGCACAGCAATAATGCTAATGGTCCTTTTCGTTTTGGTACCGTCATCGGCCTTTGCCTGTTCGGTGCCGGTTTTTCGATACGCGATGGAAAGATGGCCGGCAGATTATTATGAAGCGGTCTTAATCTATCGAGGTCAGCTAACCGAGGACCAGAAGCAGCTTTTAAATGAGCTGCGACAGGAAGACTCCGAGACAGAGGCCTTCCTGAACTTACGAATTTTAGAAGCGGATGTTGCCGCAGCCACAGAAGAGAAAGTCAAGGGCTTGTTGATGAGCGAGGAGCTCCCGGAGACACTGCCGGTTCTTGTTCTCTGGTATCCCTGGCAAAGAGGTCGGACGCCCCCCGTTTGGCAGGGCCCCTTCACGTCCTCAACGGTGGCGGCTTTGCTTCAGTCCCCGACGCGTCAAAAGCTGGCTAAGCGTTTGATTGAAGGCCAAACAGCAGTATGGATTTTCCTTGAATCGGGTAACGCCGACAAGGACAAAGCAGCTCTTCGACTGCTCGAACAGGAGCTGGAGACGGCGGCTCGCGAACTAAAAGAAGAAGCCGAGTCTATTCCTGACGAGTTTGCGGTGCCCGAAGTAACGTATGCATTTTCGATCTTACCTGTTTCACGCTCTGACCCCAACGAGCGTATGCTTCTGACCTTATTATTGAACAGCGAGCCGGACCTCGACGAGTATGCAGATGAGCCTGTGATATTTCCCGTATTTGGGCGAGGTCGGGTCCTTTTTGCACTCATTGGGGAGGGTATTACAGTGGATAACATTCGAGAAACCATCGCTTTCTTGGTCGGACCCTGCGGCTGTGAAATCAAAATGATGAACCCTGGTGTGGATTTACTTATGGCCGCAAACTGGGATGCAGCCGCGATGAAGTTTTACGAGGAGTTTTACAAGGAGTACTATGAGACCCCGATGCCGGAACTGACGGGTGTAATGCCCGAAGCACCGGCTGATGCAAACCTCCAGACAGAAGACTCAAGACTCAAGACACAAGACAAAGGAGTTGAAAATGCTCTGGAGTCCGAGGTAAAGGAGACGGACAACGCCCCCGCTCCTGCCGATGAAGAGCAAACCCAGGCGGTCGAAGTCAAAGAGCGAAAGCTTCTTGGATTAGGTGTTATGGGAGCAACTGGGATTGTGCTGGGGGTCATTCTACTCGTGGTTGTTTTAGGAACTATGGCTATCAGTCCGCGCAGAAAGGGACACCTATGACCATTTGGAAGTTAGTAACAAGCGTGGGTATCGCAGTTGTAGTAATAGCGACTTTGAGATTGGAGGACGGTTTAAGTAAGTAGTAATTATTATGACCATCTCACGTTTGGTAGTTAAAGAGATTCTTCACCGCAAACTCAATTTTGGATTAGGACTATTATCTGTTGCGGCGGCTGTGGGGTGCCTTGCCGGTTCACTGACACTGGTGAGATTACATGATGCGCGGACGCAATCAATCCTCGAACAAAAAAGAGTCGAGACTCAGGAAAAGATGCGGGTTCTGGAAGATGACGTTAGGAAAGCGATGCAAAAACTCGGATTCAACATCGTTATTCTTCCCAAAGATCAGAACCTCAGCGACTGGTATGCTGATGATTATGGAGCTAAGTATATGCCGGAGGAGTACCTTTCTCGGCTGGAGCAGTCCGAGATTTTTACCATTGAACATCTTGTGCCAAGACTGCGTCAGAAGGTGAAGTGGCCCGAAACAAAATGGGCGGTTATCCTTGTAGGGACATCGGATAAAGCTGTGAATCCTGCTCTGTATGCCCATGAATTGGCTCTCGAGGCAGTTCCACGGGGAAAAATTGTATTGGGTTACGAAATTCAACAGGGACTTGGACTGAATGTTGGTGACAGGATTCGATTTATGGGCAGTGAATTTGTCGTACATAAGTGTCATAAAGAGCTGGGCACAGAGGATGATATGACAGTATGGGTAAACTTGCGAGAAGCCCAGGAGCTGCTCGATAAAAGGGGATTGATAAACGAAATTCTCGCTTTTGAATGCCGCAGCGCCTGGGCGGACCTGCCAAAAGTCAGGGGCGAAATCACGCGGATACTCCCGGACACACAGGTGGTTGAAAAAGCATCCAATGTGCTTGCAAAGATACACGCCTATGTTAAAGTGGAGGATGAAGGAAAGGCTGCCATTGAAAGGGAAAGAGAAAATATGGCTCAGCTGAGAGTAACAAGGACGCATTTTGCCAGGATTCTGGTTTCATTGGTGATGGTTATATGCGTCGTGTGGGTTGCATTGCTGGCGGTGGGGAATGTACGAGGACGACGAACGGAGATAGGGATACTCCGCACACTGGGTTTTCGCTCCCGGCAGATACTTTACATCTTTTTGTCGAGGGCCATCGTAATAGGCCTTGTCGGCGGGATTCTGGGATTCTTGGCTGGAGGCTTTTTAGGCAGCAATTGGGCGGGGCCGATTGGTGGAAGCAGATATGAGTGGATGTTTAATTTCAACCTGCTTGGGATTGCGGTATTTGTGGCGGTGGCAATCACGGTGGCCGCAAGCTGGATCCCTGCAATACTTGCCGCCAGGCAGGACCCGGCTGTAGCTTTGCGGGAAGAGTAACCGGGCTAAATTAGCAGGTAGGGGCTGTTCGTGAACAGCCCGTACTATGTTTTTTGAAAGAAGACGACCGTGAAAATTTGGCACATACTGGTAAGGGAAATACTGCACCGCTGGCGGAGTTTTGCATTAGGAATTTTCGCTGTTATTGTTGCCGTCGGTTCGCTGACCGGAGCCTTGACATTGCTGAAGGTACACGACCTTCATACTCAAAAAATACTGACCGAGAAAGAGGAAGAAACCGAGAAAAAGATGGCGATTTTGAAAGATGAAATGCGAAAAGCAACATTGAAACTGAGCTTTAACCTTTTGATTCTTCCAAAACAACAGAGCATTCGAGAATTGCATATCAAAGGTTGCCCTTCGGAATATATGCCGGAAGAGTATGCCGCGCGTTTGGCGAACTCGGGAATTATTACGGTTCGTCATTTTTTACCGAGCCTCCAGCAAAGAATTAAATGGCCGGAGAAAAAACGCACGATTACTCTGGTCGGGACGCGAGGTGAAATTACAAACCTTCATAAAGATCCGAGGAAGCCGCTTGTTCAGCCGGTACCCTTGGGAACTATAGTGCTCGGCTACGGATTGCACCAGAGTCTCGGGCTGGAAGTTGGTGACAAGGTCAAGCTTCTTGGCAAAGAATTCACCGTTCACAAGTGCTACGAAGAACGTGGCAGCAAAGATGATTTTACAGCATGGATTCATTTACGCCAGGCGCAGGAGCTTCTCGACAAAGAAGGTCTTATCAACGCGATTCTGGCTCTCGAATGCCTTTGCCAGGGAGTGGAGGATATGCTGGGAATGGTTCGAGGAGAGATAGAGCAGATCCTTCCGGGCACACAAGTTATCGAAAAGGGAACCAAGGCTCTTGCGAGAGCCGAGGCCAGAGTAAAAGTGGGTCAGGAAGCAAAGGCAGCAGTTGAGAGAGAAAGGCGGCACAGGACGCAGATGCGCTCTGAACGTGAATTTTTCGCGGCGGTGCTGGTCCCCTTAGTTATAGTGGCCTGCGCTGTGTGGGTCGGACTACTGGCATTTAACAATGTCCGCGACCGTAAGACTGAAATTGGAATCCAAAGAGCGATGGGTTTTCGAGCAAGGCAAATTATGTTTTTATTTCTTTCCAAGTTTTTGGTAATGGGATTGCTTGGAGGGGCATTGGGGATTTTTGCCGGTCTTGGTTTTGGCAGATGGCTTGGCCTTACCATGGAGGAGGATATAGGGGGAATTGCTGCTGGGGAACTGTTCAATCCCGGCCTGATTTTGCTGGCTCTGATTATAGCGCCGGTGTTAACTGTCATATCCGGCTGGCTTCCGACCATGGTCGCAATTCGACAGGACCCGGCAGAAGTGTTGAGAGAAGAGTGAAACACTGCTAAAACAGATACCATTTAAAAAGCACGAGTGGTGAATCCGAATATCGAGATTCTAAATTCGAAACAAAATGTTACTAAATCCGAATATCGAATCTCGAAATCCGAAACAATATCTAATGACCAAAATTCAAATGACCAAAACAATGAGTTTTGAAATTTTGAACATTAGAATTTTGAATTTGTTTAGTGCTTCGGATTTCGTATTTCGAACTTTTATATGAAGAGAATGCTTGAGTTCAAAAATATCAGTAAGTGGTTTGACGGCCCCCAAGGCAAGGTAACGGCTCTCGATGGAGTTTCCTTATCTGTCTCGCCGGGCGAATTCTTAGCAGTGCGCGGTCCAAGTGGTTGTGGAAAGACTACACTACTGCTAACCGCCGGTGGTCTTCTAAGACCCAACACCGGCCAGGTGAACTTGGATGGTCATGACCCGTATGCGCTCAGTCCCGAGATGCGAAGCCGGATGCGGGCACGCATGATTGGCTTCGTATTTCAGCAGTTCCACCTGATTCCATACCTGACGGTACGGCAGAACATTTTGGCTCCTTCGCTGGCCCTGCCGGCAAAAGGGGCCGACCAGAGGGCGCAGGAACTCGTCAGTCGTTTCGGGCTGAATGATCGCGCCGGCCATGTGCCGGCCCAGCTTAGCACCGGCGAGAGACAACGTGCGGCACTTGCGCGTGCTCTCTTGAATCAACCGAAAATTATATTAGCTGATGAACCTACCGGAAATCTGGACGAAGATAATGCCAACATTGTGTTCGGCTACCTCAATCAATATATCGCTGAGGGTGGATGTGTGCTGCTTGTTACTCACGATGTCAGGGCAGCCGCACATGCCACCCGAACCTTGCAGATGGTTGACGGGCGGTTAATTCAGTAGGGTCGTTGTACCCCCGTGGAAAACCCCGGTAAGCATCACTTAAAGACGCAAAAAACTCAAGGTCAACCAATTGAGTATCCCCGAGCTTTACCCTCTATCAGCATTTCGATGCCTTTGTCTGTTCCCTCACCAGAAAAGATATTCCCGCATTGCAGAAAACGCATAGTGAGCTCGACATACGTCTTCCTTATTCAGCGATAGCTGTCTCTTGGTCTTTTATAGACTCGGCCGACATGACCGTCCAGGAAGTTTACATTGACACCACCTTCTGTTTGTCCCGGCTTACGGCCATGGGGAAAGATACCCTGCTTACGGAAAAAGTCACATACTACCCAAATCTCCGCCGGACTCGCACTACTGCAATGACGATATCGCTCATCCTGGATTTTGCTCTTGCTTGTTGTACCAAGCCAATCACGATGGGCCTCCATACCATGCAAAGTTAATTGCCGTGGCAGGTAGTAGGTGGGATCGCGCCATGTGCTTCCATCTAACTCCTGTTTGTTGGCGCGGAAACTCCAGTACAGGTATGTAATATTGCCGATATAACGGTTCTGAGGCGTATCAATTACTGAATCTATACCCCCAGGAGGCACGCCCCCATTCGGATCGTTCGCAAACTGCTCTAAGAATTTGGCTTGCGGACAATAGAAAGCTTTTATCAGGCCGTCATCTTTATATGCATTGAGCTTCTCCAGCAACCCGCGGTGAGGATTGTGCTCGATCGGTTCCAGCGGATAACGGTTCTGGCGGTCATCGTTGGCGTACATGATTAAGGCAAGATTTACCTGTCGAAGGTTACTGAGACAGGACGTTTCATTGGCTCTAAATCGAACTTTATGCAAAGCAGGTACCAGTATCCCCATCAGTAAGGCGATAATCGCGATAACCACTAATAGCTCGATAAGGGTAAAACCAGTTTTTAACCGTTTGTTCTTTCTCATTCCGTTTATGTTATCCTCCTACTTTTTTCCATCATTGTTTTTGGGCTTATGAAATTCAACCCAAATTCCATAGTCAACATTTTCACTGCCGGGAGGTTTCGGTATGTCAATGCGGTAGTCTTTGACTCCCAGCTCATTCATAATATTATACAGTTCATTAGCTTTTTTATCCACATCATATTTCATTTTTTTACCCTGTTTTGCGCGTATCTTTTTTGCCGTTTCGACAGGCAGATTTCTCGAGAAGCCTCGTCCAATGTAAGCCACTGTGCCTGGCTTGAGCACGCGATATATCTCGCTGAACGCTCGCACCTTATCTTCCCAGAAGTGGTATGACCCCCTGGAAACGATGATATCTGCATAATTATCGCGAAAAGGAAGATTATGAGCATCCGCGAAGACGGCGCTCACTCGATGTCCAAAACCGAGTTCTCCTGCTTGTTTGTAGAAATGCGGAAAGAAATGCGGATTGATGTCGGCATTCATCCAGTGCATTCGTGTGCGCTTACACAATTCGACAATGAGTGTGCCCGGGCCGCTTCCTAAGTCAATCCCGATGCCATCTTTCTCACCTAAGTCGAAATCTGATACGATCTGCTCAGCCAAAGGGGCATACACAGGCGCCAGTGTCTTACTGCTTGCCCTTATCATACCGAGAGCTTTTCGCTCGTTATATTTTTCTTCCAAAGGTAACGACAGGACTTTACCATTGAAGCACCCTGCTCCGCAAAAGAGCAACGTCAAGATAAGCAAATGAAATCGCTTTATCACTTTCATCGAGCTGATCTCCACTTAAAACTTTGCCATGAACTGCAAAGAAAAAGTTACCCTTTAGCCTAATTTTGACTGGAGGCAAATGCTCTCTGACCAAAGCACAAAATCTGTCCATCTTCAAGAGTTACTACTGTACGGCCATCGCGGTCAACGGCCAGGCCCCAGTTGACCGGAGCCGATGGTACGGCTTCTGACCACAGGACACTGCCGTCATTGAGATTCATGGCGACAATTTCTGACTTATTAGCAACCACCACGGCATTGCTGCACACCGCAAAAGCGACACTGTCTTTACAATCGTAGCTCCATAACGGCTTATCTCTAACACCAAATCTTTTCCAATCAACATTGAAACGATTACCGGGCTCCGCCATCTTTCTTCTTAATAACTCTCTGTCAATGTTGTCAAAGCATAAAACCTTCTTACTGTTCTGACTGCTGACCCAAACAATATCCCGGTCACCACTCGATGTTAGAAAAACCCTGTTGAAAACGGTGTTGTCAAATACATCATACTTCGGGTGTGCGTAGAATGGATTACCGCAGGCTACAACCTCGTCTGCGAGCAGAGAAAGCTCCCAGCCGCGAGGGCTTTGCGACATAAAAACATTGTTTTGTGTAAGCTGTCGGAGAACGGCGGGGTCGTTAAGGCATTGTCCGTCTGAAATGTTATAGACAGCCGGCGAGAGAGATGTGCCGCTGGCTAAGTAGAGCTTGCCGTCGTGAAGTAGTTGATGGCCCTGCACGCTCGCTCCGGTACGGGCCTGCCGGTCCAGATGACCTGACGTGTTGTTCTGCCATTTTATTCGGCCGCTCGCGGCATCGAGCGCATAGACATAAGTGCCGTCATAATTAACGATACCGGCAGCGACATAGGCAATCCCATCTTCGACTAACACTCCGCTTGCAGCTGGCCAGGTGGACAGCAGCAAGCCATATACAGGTATCCTGCGCTCCGCCGGAGCTGCACGAAACCGCCAGAGAAGCCGGCCTGTCTGTGCCCCGAAGGCATAAACCCATCCATCACCGGAACCCACCAAGGCACGACCCTTCCAGATAGTCGGAGGAAAGCGGACCGCACCACCAGTATATGCCTTCCAGCGCAACCGGCCGTTCACTGCATCCAGGGCCCGGACGATGCCGTCGGGACCACTGGCAAATACCAGTCCACCAACCGTAACCGGAGCGGTGGGAACAGAAGCTGTGGGGGCAGGTGCTGTTTTCGGCTTAAAACGCCAGAGTAGTTTGGCTTTCTCAGGGATGGCTGCTTCTGTTGTCGAACTGCAGGTATTGTCTGCGCGGAAGGTAGGCCAGTCAGCCGACGATTCGGGCAAGCTTGCGACCTTCATTATATTCCTGGCGCTCTTCTCAAGACGTTCTGCTTCGGTTGCATGTGGGCTAAAGTCGAAATCCCCTGCAGGCCCAAGGCAGGTGATGCCGTAAAGCGTAAGCTGGCAATCACATACCGAGGGCCACCAGTATAGCAGACCGTTGGCAATGGTTACGCCGTCGTGACATGGGGGACGCATGGGTGAAATCCACTCCGGACGCCTGCTGGCTAAGTCCAAACGCGTCGACCCACCTCTGGCACGGTAGAATATGGCATCGATAGAGCCTGTTGGCCGAGTACATGCCCGGCGAGCCGTCTTCAACTCCGCTAATACTGCACCGGTGAGCGGATCGAACTTCTTGCTGAGGCTGCCTACGTCATTTTGACCGCTGAGACCATATAGCCCATCGTCTCTCAGGACCAATTGAAAGTTACTATAAGAATTCTCCCAGAGAATGCTTCCGTCTTCGGTGGAAACGGCAAGAAGTTTGCCAATCTGGGGACCGGCAAAATACAAAGCCTTATCACTGCACTGCAGATAACTTGTAGTTCGCCAGTTGGTGCGATAATCCTGACGGTTCAGATATGTCCCGAGCGATTTAAATAATTCTGAGGCATTGTCCGGTGTCTTTCGCCAGATGACTTTACCGGTTTTCGCATTCAGACAGGAAAGATACGCTCCAAATCGAAAGATATAGATTCGTCCGTTTTTCATACACATTGCACGGCTGTCCACCGGCTCATCCTCTCGATAGCTCCACAGGACCTTTTTCGTCTTTGGATTAATGGCCAGCACATTTCGACCATATCCCCACGGATGCTCCGGCTGATTGAAACCTTTTGATATGGGATTCCACGGCCAGCCGTGCGCCTCCCGGGCCCATCGCATTGTCGGGTCTCTTTGCTCCTGCTCCCCCATCAGCGTATAAAGCACGCCGTCTTCCAGGGCCATCCACTTCCAGAATGTCCCTCCGGCTTTTTCCACTGGGGGGACAATTTCGCCCTTCAATCGACCGGTAGCTGTATCAATTAGCTTACAGGACTTATCGTCGCCGACATACAAAGTCGTCGGCGTTGCAATCATTGTATTGCGATGAATCATCACACCCTCAGTTAGGTCTCTCTTCCAGAGTATCGTGCCGTTATAGCCGTTGAACGCTACAAGCTTGTTAAGGAAAGGTTCTTCCCGGGTTTTAAAGGCCACGTGTCCGAACGCCTTGAATGCACGACCCGCCGAGGCCACCGCTACCTGAGGCACCGGCGCATAGTGCGGCTCAGCTAAAAACTGTGTCAGATAGGGCGCTATAATAACTGTGTCCTCTGATTGCGGATTATTGTCCGGGCCGTGATAAGGATGGCTCCAGTCATCTACTCCTTTGGGAAACGGCTTGACAAGAACTTTGTTGGGTCCCATTATGGCCTTGCCCTGCGGACGCAGGACACGGAGCACCTCCACCTCAGTTTTTTTGGGCACCTTAAGCAGCACAATAACGGCGTCGGCCAGATTGTTGGCTAAATGTATCCTGGTCAATGGCCCTTTTTCCACGAAGATACGTGTCCCGTAGAAACCAGCTTCATCAACTATTCTGCGTGCCTTTTCGACGTCCTTTGCGTCCCGCAACTGCACATATATCAGCAGTTCACTGTCCCGCGCCAGCTCCAGAGCATGTTCGCAGCTCCTGTCGCCAAGCACTACGCAGATTCCGCGAGTAACACTGATTCTTTCGAGAATCGGATTTTCCTGTTTTGCCAACGAGACAATGGGCTGGCTGAGTAGAATGCCGACCACTGCTATCGACAGGCAGACCTTTATTTCTCTCATTTTGTCTCCCTTTCGTTAACTTCTCCCCCAATGCGCTTGATTTCAGCTTTTTTCATATTTTGGATTCTAAGGTATTTAAGCTCAAAGGGCAATGTTTTGTTTGATAATTCCTTATTTGATAGCCACAAAATAGGTATAATTAAGAAGACAATTGAATAGAGAAATTCACTGGAATTTGGCAAATCGCCTAAAAGCTCTTTCTTAGTTGCTATAGTCTCGATTTTTCTTTTGATTTTCAGATCCTAAAAGGATATGATGAATATAGGTTTGCTCATACGAAAGTAGCGGTGTCCTTATGAACAGACAAAAAGGTTTTACCTTGATAGAGCTTTTGGTAGTGATTGCCATCATTGCGTTATTGATGGCGATATTGATGCCTGCGCTTAGTTATGTGCGCAAGCAAGCACGTTCAAGTGCTTGCCAGAGTAATCTCCGGCAGTTGTGCTTGGCTATGAATCTTTATGCGCTTGACCACGATGATCTCACTATGCCCTTCTCTCATCAGTCCGGCGAGTACTGGTTCCATCAATTGGCGCCATATCTAAGCGCTAAGGATTATAAGGAGAACCCGGAGGAGCACATAGAGGGGGTGATGAAAATTACATTTTGTCCAATGGCAAAACGCCAGGACCGGACGGAGGAATCGTTCTATGGCTCAGCGTATAGCTCATGGCGCTTCATGGGCGGGGAAGGCAGCTATGGGTTGAATTTATGGCTGCTGCCTGACGACCCAATTTACGCTCCAGCATTTCCGGCGGGAAATTTCTACAAAAAATACTCGGACGCTAAATCAAATGTTCCGCTATTAGGTGATTCGATGTGGGTCGGCTCGTGGCCTTTCGATAACGATTTGGTGCCCGAGGATGTGACTGGTGAGATTGGATATCCGGGGTATCCCCATGCCGAAGGGTACTTTATGGGGCGATTCTGCGTTGACCGCCATAAAAAAGCGATTAATATTGGATTTGTGGACAGCCGTGTGGAAAGAGTGTACTTGGAAGAATTGTGGACACTAAAATGGCACCAACACTTTAAGCCCAACTACGATGTGTCTTTGCCATGAATTGAACCACTCCCCTTTCCCCCATAGGGTACAAAAACTCATATCTGGGTAGAATCCGGGCGAGTAGCCAGTGGTTGTGAACGCTTTCAACTCGGATGAGCCGAGAGTAATTTGATCAGATGACAACAAAACTACCCTGTGTCGGTTCTCAGTTCCAAATCATACTATCTCCCAGGCGAGCACAGACCATTCCCACGACCTTGCTTGCGAGTTGGAGACTTGCTTTCTTGGAGCAACGTTACTCAGGCCGCTCTGTGCTTGTCAACCGCCAATAGGACCACCTTGGCATTCTATCTTTCTTCATAGGAAACAAATACTTATATCAGTAAAACTCTTCATTCGCACTTCAGACTACGAAAATACACTTCGCCTATCTGATCAGACACTAAAACCACGAATCCGTTACGGTAATTTCCCAAAAAAAAAACGGGAAAATTTCAATTTGTACGAAAACTGAGCACATGATTGTAATGAGTGTGCTCAGTTGATATTCAAAAGCTCCTTACTCCCTCAATGTCGTTATTTTACCATCCATCTCATCCAAGCTGAATCCTTCAGCCCCTATCTATATATTTTTTATCTGCTTACATTTTGGACGAATGTCAATTTCTTTCTGGTCAAGGTATAAGCCGTAATCTTGTAATATTTGGATTCTTTTGCTGAAAATCTCGAATAGTCTTTGAACTGAAAGCAAAATCGGAGGTTAGTTCCAGCCAGGAAAGCGACGGTAAATCATCAAGATATCCAAGTGCTTTGTCGGTAAAGTGTCCATCTTTGATATAAAGCCGGTACAGGTCGTTCATGTTTACCAGGTATTTAAGACCTTCATCTGTTATTCTTGATTCGCCACGACAGATAATATTTAGATATTCAAGATTAGTCAGCCCGGAAAGATATTTCATTCCTCCATCATTTATTCCCACACCACAAATTTGTAGCGTTTTCAAGCCGGTAAGATTTGCCAGGCAAGCCCAATCTTCATTCCGAAATGAATCACTAACAATTGAATTGCCTTTGCGTTCGACATGAAGCAGGATGGTGAGACGTTCCAGATTGGTTAATCCAGAGATATCCATAACTGAGTTGTCCTGATGAACGTCATTGATCGTCAGGTCTTTCAATTTCTTGAGACTATTGAGAGACTTCAATCCAGAGATTGATACCCTTGTGCCTCTTCCCAGACGAAGACTTGTTAGAGATTCCAACCCTGCCAGCTCGACCAGACCTTGATTTGTCAATTGGTCGGCTTTGGAGAGCGAAAGCCTCCTAAGATTAGTCAGCTTTGCAGCGTGCTTCATTCCATCATCGGTAAAACCCGAACCACCAACACTGAGTACTTCAAGGTTTTTGAGTTCACCGATATAGCGTAAAGACTCGTCAGTCAACGGAGATTTTGAACTGCACCCAACCCAGATATTTCTTAGATTCTGTAATTCAGTGACATGTTTCAGTCCTGCATCTGTCAGACCGTAATTTGGAAGTAGCAGGTATTTGAGCGTATGGATTTGGTTCAGATCCAGCATAGCCTTGTTGGTAAGCTTAGCATGTCCGATGTCTAAAGATTTCAATGACGGCATATTTTTCAGATATGCTATCCCCTTGTCTGTTATGCCCTCAATCCAGTGAGCATCGAAATTTTCCAACTGAGTCAGGCTTGAAATGTTCTGCATCCCCCAGTCATTGAATCGTTGTGTGTCAATCTTAAGTGTTTTCAGGGAAGGAATATCTTTAAGATATAGGACGGCATTGTTGGTAAAATTACCATTCAGAATCAGATGGTTCAGTGAAGGAAGGCCGGAGAGAACCTTGAGCCCTTCGTCTGTCATACGTACAGATTTCAAGACTAAAAGCTCTAACGATCTCAAGTTTAATAATTGTTCCAATCCTTCATTTGTGACGGAATTATTTTCCCAAATATAGAGAACTTTCAGCGGCCTGAGTTTTCCAACCGCAATCATTCCGGAATCTCCCAGACCCGCAGGAGACTTCAATCGCTCAAGGGACTTTAGTTCGATAAGGTACTCCAACCCTCGGATCGTTATATTAGCTCCATCAAGATTCAGAGTGTTTAATTCCGTCAAGTGCGCAATGTAAGGCATACAATTGTTGCTGGGTTTTCTGCCGCCTGAAGACCATTTGGGACTTAGAATGAGCGAGTAAATGTCATCCGGTCTCAGTTGCTTTAGTGCGGCCAAATTGTCCGCATTTTGCCATGTCCAGGAATGCAGAATTAGCCGAATGCGTTTTCCAGTGGGTACTCTTACATCGTCCCGGGCCTGGCCAAAATGCTCCCATTTAATTTGTTCAAAGGGATACCCGAAGGGCGGGAGACCCACGCTGGAATTCTCATCTTCGATCATTAGCCTTCCCAGAGAGCGAGTCTTCGGAAAGTGAATAACACGTTCTTTTCTCACCGCGTCAGCAACTTCCGGTGTTTTTGAACGATGTTTTCTAAGCAACTCCAAGGCGTTGAGACGCTTTTGAGTTTGTGATTTCGGTTTTGCCTCGGAAGAGTCAGTTGGATTCTCTGGACGGGCGCCGGTGATGGCAGAAAGACAAACCGGCATTAAACCTGCGCAAATTAGCATTCCGACTACAATTCTTTTCTTACTGCTTCGCATTGCCGGCCTCCTTAATTTTTTCATTTAGTTCGTTGACTCCGAAGTCTTCCGCACGGACAACATGTTTTCTATCGCTTAGAATCAGCCAGGGCAGCGAACGCACACCCCAGGTAAAACGTGTTTTTTCCTCATCGCCCTGAACCATTCCCACTGCAAAGGGTACGTTGTTCTTTTTCATCCATTCGTTGAGTGTGCTTTCATTGACTTTTGAGGCCTGCACGGCCACAATGGTTACGCCTTGTTGCTTGAGCTGCTTGGCTTGCTTGGCGAGTCGCATAATACAATTCCGGGATGGCCGTTGCTGCATGTCCCAGAAACAAACCAATATCATCTTGCCTTTTACCTGTTCAGGAATGAAATCAGTCCTAATACTATTTAAATCTGGTAGAAGCTTGTCCACCAGCGAAGAGGGAACCAGTTCGGGTTTCGGCAGGCGTATGATGGTTCCTGGGTCGTGTCTGAAGGTTCCCTTTTGCTCTCTGATGGTGCAGTCCGGCAGCGCTTTTATCAAGTCTCTTAAATACGTCTCGCTAATACGTCCTTTCTCCAACCTTAATTCATGCAGCCACGTCATTTCCTTGAGATGTCTCAGTCCCGTCTCGCTGATGCTGTTCACGCAAATATGTAAGTCCTGCATCGATCTTAGGTCCTTCAGACTGGCCAGCCCCTCACCGGATACATTTGTGTTGTTCAGATTCAGGTCTCGCAATGAATGCAGTCCCTTAAGATTGAGTAAACCGGCATCGGTAACATCAGTGCTGTCCAGATTGAGCCTTTCCAGCGATTCGAGTCCTGTCAGATATGCCAGTCCTGTGTTGCCTATTTTAGTTCTCCGCAGCCCAAGCGTTCGTAAAGACAAAAGGCCCTGAAGATTTACCAGCCCTGCGTCTGTAATCTTAGTGCCCTCCAGTTCCAAGTTTTCGAGAGAAGTAAGCTCCTTTAGGTTAGCCATCCCGGTATCTGTCACTGGAGCGTTTGCTAACCACAGAGTTTCCAACATGGTTAACCCTTTCAAGCCTTTACTACCCGCATCGTCCATCATATGCAGGGAGAGGTCGATTTTCTGCAGATGTGGCATATCTTGGAGATGACCTAAGCCGCGTCCCGTTATTTCTCCACTCCCGACACGCAATGACGTCAGACCAGGTATCCCTTTGAGATGGACCAGCCCGTCGTCGGTTACCTTCGTGCCGAGAATGACAAGCTCTTCGAGTGCGTTTAGTCCCTTCAGATTCGCGAGGCCAGCGTCAGTAGTTTCAGGCGGTAAGACAAGGTGCTTAAGCCCCGTTAATCCCCTCAGGTGAGCCAGTCCCTCATCAGTCACTTGAGTGTCCTGTAGGCTCAAATGCTCCAACTGGCGCATTCCTTTCAGGTTCTCAAGTCCAGCGTCCCCTACAGGAGTGTTAAACAACGATATCGAGTGAAGCGAGGTCAGATCTTTCAAGTAAGCTAATCCTTCGCCGGTTACCTCTTTGTCAAACCATAACCTCAGACTCTCCAGACCAGTAAGACATTTCAAATGTACCAGGCTTTCATCGCTGATCATGCTAAACTCTATTGAAAGCCATCGCAGAGAACTCATGTCCTTTAGATTAACCAAGCCTTTGCCAGTCAGCGGGCCGGTATGCATGAGCTGCAGGCTTTGAAGGCCAGTAAGCCCTTTAAGATGCACTATGTCCGAGTCCTGTAAACTGCGACAATAAACATACAATTGTTGTATATCGTCCGCTCCCAGAGACCCAAGGTGGGCGAAATTTTCATAATTATTATCTGACACTTTGAGTTTCAGTTCCTTACCGTGTGATATCGATATCTCTCCTCGAGCCTGCCCCAGCTCTTCCCACCCTCCCCATTGCCAGCTTTCCCTGCCCTCTACGCCCGAGTCGCGTATATATAGAACACCCAGCGATCGATCGTTGGGGAAATGTACAATGCGTGCCTCAGCGTCTCCTAATACGGATTGTTCTGAGCAAAAAGTGATCCCATTTGAGCCAATAACCAGCAACATTACAAATGTGCTTGTTAAGTATCGCACGATAAACTCCTAAATCAGGTTAACATTATGTTGAGTCGTTCTATTTTTCCTCTTGTTTGAGTTCTTCGTCCAGTTCTTGTAGAGTAAATCGCTCCGCGCGTACAAAACCGCTATCCGATTTCTGCGCATAGTAATTCTCCTTCACAATTTTTCCGTCTACTAACTTTTGATTTCTCGTTTAAGCTATTGTTTTTTTCTTGTACATTGCCAATCCGGCTACTACAATAGCTATACCCACAATGACCAAAACCGGTATCCAGTTTCCGCCCCTACTGACTGTCGTCGTGACTTCAACTTCACCGATTGTAGCCTCAGGTGTTACTTCAGGAACAGGTTTCGTCATTCCGGTACTTGTTGTGTTGTCGATCGCAGCAATAACCGCTTTGTCTTCAGCAGTGATAGTGTATGGCTTGCTTTCGATCTTGAATGGTCCGGCTACATCGACAGTCGCGATGAATGGTCCGGCTACATTTTTGGGCTCTCGCCACGAGAGCGTACAGGTATCACCTCACCCATACTCGAAACTGAACGTACGGTCATATGTACTGTCTTTGCTTTTGATATGCAGTTTCGGGGCTCGTGGCTGAGAACCGTTGCGGGTCAGTTTGATACGCTTGCCAAGCCGCCCTTTGAGTGTTCGATTAAAGAAATAACTTGTTTTTGTTTCCAACGTGCAAATGAGTGGCTCACCTATATCCAACTCTGTCTGGCCACCATCGTTGACTTCAAAAAGACAGTTTTTATGGAACGCACTACCATGGAGTTTCCACTGATTGCCTTGTTCGTCTTTGCGTTCAATGGTCCAGTAATTGATGCGGTATTCTCCCACCGGCAGCGAGCAGCTCCCTTTTTCCGGCTTGAGTGTAAATAGTCCGTTCTCGCCTCCTGCGGAAAACTCCGTTATTGTCTGCGGCATCCGAATATTCCCAAACTTCACATCTTTGGCCTTGGTCAGCTTTATATAGGCACCATCACGAGCAATCTCAGGCCGGTACAACTCTCCGTCGACTTCAATGAAGTTGCCGACAAAACGAGCGTCCTGGTCACCTTTTTTACCGATCCGGATCCGGTCACTCTCGGAGGCGTTAAGGGACTTATCATCAAATGCCCCATTTGCATTTTGGTCGATAAGAACACAGTGCTTTTTCGCCCCTCCCACTGTGATAGACCCCTCATACCAACCACCTGAATATACATATAGTTCTCTATCCTTCTCACTACGGTTGCTAAACAGAAAGTTCAGATGATAAGTCACCGGCCCGTCTTCTACCTCAAACACCACCTTTACAGGTCCAAAATACGTATAATACTGCTCCGTTCGGTATGCCGTTACAGCGTCTTCATCATTGAGATGGCCATCTCCATTTGAGTCGATAAACAATCGGTCCCATCGCCCCTGCTTGTCCGTACGGTCCAGTGCTATCCATAGTCGACCGCCCTTTACCATAGGAGTTGACCACTGAGCGAAAAACTGCCGGTCAGCATTGAACTGCGGCAGTTCAACGCCCTGCGGCCTCTCAATCACTACTTTGGGCGTTGATGCACCCATATCACCGACAATTTGCTGTGCTTCGCGCGATGAGTGATATTGAAGCCACTGCTCTTGTTGCGCTGCAGCCTGTGATGTTAGGACAAGCAGGTTAATTCCTAGGATAAGCCAAATATAGATTCTTTTTCTCATTTTTCGAGCCTCCAAATACGGTTAATTATTTGGTCGGACCAAGAACCCGTTTTGTGTTCGCTATGTAAGTTTAGCCCAACTTTCGCAGTTAGGCGGTGAAACCATGATTTTTTAAAAATTTTTCCCACATAGCGTTTCATTATTCCCCAAAATACTCTCAAACCTTGCATGGTGAAGACCTACCCTATTGCAAAGCTATTT